>Ga0184625_10000445_pt1 | contig 15511 bp, 15 predicted proteins | sample PLM3_30_b1_FD_133151 | JGI IMG/M metagenome (GOLD analysis project Ga0184625, IMG submission 133151) | Groundwater sediment microbial communities from an aquifer in East River, Colorado, USA - PLM3_30_b1 | ecosystem: Environmental > Terrestrial > Soil > Riparian zone | place: USA: East River... | reverse complement strand
TCGCGGACGCGCTCGGCCAGCGCGTCGAGTTGTTTACTGATCGCGGCGCGGTCGGCTTCAGGATCGACGATCCGGGCGATTAGCCACATGCCGTATTCGATGTCCAGTCGCTCGTCGATCTGCGAACAAAACGCCGTCAGCTCGCGCCGCCGCGGAGCTTCCGTCATTTCGGCGACCAGCGCCCGCGTCCGCCAGCGCACCTCGGCGCTGCCGCTCTCACGCGCCTTTCGCAGGTCGGGTAGTGCAGTGGTGCCGATCTCGGCCAGCGCCCTCGCGGCCTGCTCGCGGGACTCATAGCGGTCGGCATCGAGTTGGCGAACCAGCCGGGCAATTTGCTCTGCTTGCGGCGGCGAATTCGTTTGCCCCGCAGCTGGCGTAACAAACAACGCGGCCAGGATAAGTGCGAGTTGGACCGACAGTCGCATGGCGGAAACGGATTGAGACGATGAGGCCCGACCGTTGATCCTAATCTTACTCTTTCTCTTGCTCCGAATCCTCTTCCTGCTCGTAATCTTGCTCTCCTGCTCGTTCGGCGGACCACGTTCACCGCGGCTTCTTCCCGCCGCCCAGGTGCTGAATGTATGCCGTCGTCAAATCGAGCACTTCCTGGTCGCCCGGGTTGTATTCGAACTCGCGGGCGTCGATCGCGCCGGCGCGGCGGACGTTAAACATTTCCAGGGTCAGCAGCTCGAGGGCCGGCGGAGCTGTCCTCTCGGACTTCTTCTTCGGCGGCGTGCGCCAGTACGAAATGCGGTAGGGAAACAGCGGCAGGATTTTGTCCGAGCGGTCGAGGACGATCTCAACGCGATCGGGCATCTGTTCCGGCAAATTGTTGGTCGATTGCGAGCCGCCGGTCAAGGCGGCGAGTCGGGCCGGCTTCCAGTGGCCTTCGACGACCCAGATCGGCAGTGGGTTCGGCTGACCGCCGGCGCCGCTCAATTGGACTTCCTCGGCCCGCGGCGCGGCAAAATCAAAACTCTGTTCCAGCGTCGCCAACAGCCGCGGCAGACCGCCGAGCATGATCCAGGCTCCACGCGGGAGCACTTCTTCGCCCGTCGGCTGATCGCCACGCAAAGCCCGGCGGAGCTGAAGCAGATCGACTCGCCGCAGCGTGGGCTCGCTCGGCGGCACGTCGCGGCGCATCCAATAGTCTTCCGGCCCGCGGATTTCCTGCAGCGTCGCCGGCTTATCGCCCACTTGCATCCGCAGTTCCAGCCGCAGTTGCCGTGCCATTCCCGCGCCACTCTGTAGATAGCTGCCCGTGCCAAGGACCTGATGTCCGAACGCCTGAGCCCGGTAGCGTAGCTCCGCCGCAATTGAGGTCTCGCTATCCAGCCGCCGCGCCGCATCGGCCACAAATTGTTGCCCGCGACTTTCCTGTCCCCGCGCGGGCGAGTACAGCGTCGCCACCAACAATCCCACCGCCGTCAATCTCGCGAAGCTGCGCTTCATTTGCCGGTCGTGCTGATTTTGCCAAAGAATCACAAGATGCCGGGCCGAACATACTTTTGGATACCCCGAAAGCCTGACTGCGCCGGCTGCCCACTGGGCCTGCGCCAGCTCTCGATCGGCCATTGGCAGCGGCATCTTAAGCCGCCGGCCTCGGCACGGTCCACGGCAATCGGGAAAGGGCCCAGCTAGCATCCATCGCAACCACAGCCTTTCGAGGCGCCGTCGGGGGGAACCATGAAGATTCGCTTGATGTTCGGGGGCATGTCGCTCGCCGTGTGCCTGTCGGCGCTGGGATGTGCGTTTCCGCCGCTCAATCATCACCAGCACAACTTGCCGCCGGCCGCACGGCTGCTCGAGCCCGGGCCAGGCGTAGGCGGTCCTGGGCCGGGCGTGCTGCCGCCGTCGCTGCCGCCGGCGATGATCCCCGTTTCGATGCCGACCGTGCAAGTGCTCTTCGCGCGGCCCGAGGCGATGCAGATTCGCTGGGATGTCGGCGGCGTCGGCCAGTTCGATAGCACGCCGCTGATCGTGCCCGGCCGGCAGAACTTCCCGTCCAACGGCCTGTATCGACTCAAGCTCACCGACATCGCCGGGCGAGCCGGACTCGAGCTGTATCCGACCGTCGAGATCGGCCCGACAACGCCGCGCTCTGAGGCGTTCCTCGCCCACAACGCGATCCCGATTCAATTCACCGAAGAAGACTTCGACCAGGTGCAGGCCGGCAATTTCGTCACGAAGGTGATCTACCTGCCCGATCCGGAATTCCAGGAACTGGCTCTGGCTGGCGTTGATACGCTCGTCAGCACGCGGCTCGATCCGGGCGTCGATCCGATCGTCGAGGCCGACCGCCGTGGCTCGATCCTGGCCGTCATTCGGCTGGGCAACAAAGACGTCGAACTGGCTGGGGCCGAGGAAGGCCTCGGCGGATTTGGCGGTGGCGGATTTGGCGGCGACGGCGGTTTCGGCGGCGCTTGCCCGATGCCCTTTGGCTCGTCGGGCCTGGTGCCCAACTACGTCGCGGGCGTCACTGCGGCCCAGTACGGCATGCCTTATACGGGCACGCCCATCGGCCTGCCTGGACCGCCGCACATTCCGTTCGGCGGCCCCGCCGGCTTGCAGAAGCACGTGATCAAGAATCACACTCACATGAGCATTCCCGGCCCCACGCACAACGTGAAGATTCACGTCCGTCAGCAGCCGGGCCAGAGCTATCCGAAGCCGGCCAACCGGGCTTGGATTCGCGAGCAGATGATCCACCCGAGCCTGCCCTTCGAGCAGCCGCACTGGGACATGCACGAGGCAATCCCCGGTGGTGTGCCCTCGCCGGTGATGGGTGGTGGAATGCCCGCGGGTTACTGCCCGCCGGGAACGATGGGGCAGTAGCAGTGGGGCAGACATCCTTGTCTGCCTTGGAATTGGTTCCCAGGAACGGCCTGGGAACCTGTCGTACACGGCAGGCTGGAAAGCCTGCCGCACGTTTGAAGGTCCGCCATGCTGCGTGCGGTCGCAATAACTCGGCAGGTCTTGGCCCAGGTGGCCGCGCTCGCGGCGCTGGCGATCGGATCTCCGCTCGCCGTCGCTCAGGGGCCGTGGCACTACCTGAATAAGGCCGACATGCCGCCGGGAGCGATTGGATTGCGGCAGCTCGAGCGTGGCGGACCACTGCCGGCGTACTTCCAGCCGGTGGAAGTGAGCGCCCCGCAAGGCACGCTGCTCTCGGTCGTGTCCGACGGCGACTTCTCGGCTCCGCAGCGCGAGAAGCTGCTGGCCGGCATGCTGATCGGCCAGGTCTATCGCCTGAAGGTGAGCAACGTTGCCGAGCGCGAAGGACTGGAGATCTTCCCGACAGTTGAGGTGATCGACCGGCTCTATCCGCCTCCGGGGCAAGCCGCACGCTTTCCGATTCCCGTCGTGCTCACGGACGAGGAAATCAAAATGGCCATGGACGGCCGGTTCGTGCTGCGAGTGATTTACGTCGAAGAGCCGCGGACGGCCATGCCCATTCGTTACGAAGCCGGCCAACAGCCGTACTTCGAGATCAAGCCGGGCACCGACGCGATGGAAACCGCCGACCGGCTCGGCCGGCCGGTCGCCATCCTGCGAATGGGCTCGCGAGTGCCGCTGCCCGACGAAGACCAAAGCCGCTTCCTCTATCAACAGCCGCCGGTGGAATTCTTCGAGAATCTGCCGCCGGCCGTGCCCCGCAACCATGGCCTGGAAAGCCGCCTGCCGACCGCGCCGCGGCTGCGCTAGCCCTCGACTCAACTCGAAAACGCTCATGCGACTGTTACTTCCTTTCCTCGCACTGGCGCCGCTGCTGCTCTGCTCCTGCCAGGGCATGCCGCGTGGGGCGGGCATCTCGCCGGCCCTGAAAGAATCGCCGCCAGCACCAACACCGCAAGTGACGGCTGCTCCGCCGCAGCCCGGGCCGGCCAGAGGCGTGCCCCACGCCTATCCCGTCCGCCCCGCGCAATACAGCCTGCCGGTGCACCAGACGCTGCCACCGTCGGCGTGGACCGGGCAGCCGGGAACTGCTGGCCCGCACATCATGGGCGGCAATTGTCCGCACTGTGGTCCGGCCGGACTGCCGGCGTTTCATTTCACGGATGGTGGGCCGTCGGAAGAACTGTCCTGGATGCCCGACGGCCTCAAATGTCCCTGGCCCCAGGACGAGTTCATCTGCGACGGCGGCGACTTCAACGCCGACGTGTACGTGAAGCAAGATTGGACAGTCGTTGGCCTCGACCAGGAAGACACAGTCGCCCACTTCGACACCGTCGATGGTCGGACCGAAATTACCGCCAGCAATTGCGTCTGCATCTATGCCCCGCGGTTCGCTGCCGTGCGGCAAGTCACCGCCCCGATCCTGCATGAAGGCCACGAGCGAATGGCGGGCGTCGAGAAGCCGGCCAAGCTCAACATTCACGAAGAGCAGCGTGGACCCAAGACCGCCCTGCAGCCGGAGCAGATTCTGGCCCAGGTCGGCCTCGACCAGACGCAGGCCTTCCGCGAGAGGATTCGCGGCTTGCTCGTCGATCAGCATACGCGGCTGATCCTCGCATCCGACGCCTTCCTGCCACACGAAGACCTGCTGTTCATTCAGCGGGGCGAGTTCGACGCCAGCGAAAAGGCCCGCCTCGCCGAGCGGACGGCCGCCGCGGTCACCTGGACCGACAACAAGGCCGTGCAGGTGCTGATCGACAACCGCCTGGCGACCGAGAGCAAGGGCCTCAGCAAGCCCGAAGAGACGCTCATCTACGAGATGGACGGTCATCCGCGGCTGCGGCTGTGCAAGATCGCCGACAAGAGCGAGGCCAAGAGCGGCGAGATCATCCACTTCACGCTGCGTTTCGACAACGTCGGCGACCAAAAGATCGGCAACGTCACGATCATCGACAACCTGATGCCGCGGCTCGAATTCGTCGAAGGCACCGCCGAGTGCAGCCTGAAAGCCCGCTTTGTCACCCAGCAGCAGCTCCCCGGCGAGTCGCTCGTCCTCCGCTGGGAGATCGAAGAGCCGCTGGCAGTCAACCAAGGCGGCATCATCCGCTTCCAGGCCCGCGTGCGATAGATCCTTCGCCTCGTGAAGATTCGGTAAAGGCCGCGGGTCGCCAGCCAGGCGCCCATGCTTGCCCTGATTAGGGAGCAGTCGTAGGTTGACAGGCGCGTCGCATTCGCGATTGCTGCCTGGCGCCTGATTCCTCTTTCTTCGGGAGGCCTGCCGATGTCCGCATTGCTGCGTTCTTTGATCGTGATGTCGCTTACACTGCTCGCCTGGGGAATCAACCCAGCTCGCAGTGTGCTGGCGGACATTCCCAAGCGGGAGGACAACCGCGAATTGCACGTGATCGGGATCTACGAGGGAGTGGAGAAGACCGGCACAGAAATTCATGGGGGCCGGGCCACGGTCACGGTCGATCGACCAAACCGCAAGGTGACGCTGATTCTGGCCGCCTATTCCTCGGTGACTTGGGAAATCAAACCCACCCGCGACACGACGATCGAACAGATCATCGTTGGCGGGTACGAGCCGCAGGCGGTCAAAGAACTGCCTGGTGTGAAGGTCGTCAAGGCGTTTCGCGATGGAGCTGCGAAGCCGACGCTGTCGTTCTTTGGCTATAAGGTCGAGTCGCCGCGATTCCGGGCGCTTGTCGATCAACTGCCGCAATGGACCGACCTGGAGATCTCCAGCTTTCATGGAACGTACGCCTACCGCCATGAAGCGCCCTTGGTCATCGACGGCGTGCAAGACGACGCGCGGCTGCTGCGCAGCTATCCCAAGCCGACGCCGCTGACCGAATTGCCGGACATTCTCTTTCGCGGCGTGCATTTGAAGGGCGACGCCAGAAGCCCATTCAGCACGGAAGCCTCGTATGGCGATTTCACCCTGAGCGGGCCGCAGGTGGACACGCTGAAGCCGTTGCCGCGCAATGTGCAACGGCTGGCGTATGACTACGTCAACAAGAAGTACTACGGGATCGCAGGACATGACGCCGTTGAAATCGACCTGGTGGCCATGAAGACGACCAAGATGGACGTCGGCTTCGACGTTCCCCGCTTGAGCTGGCCCGCCGATTTGACGTTCGACGCCAAGCGCACGCGTTTGCTGCTGATTACCTCGGGCGGCGGCGGATACCTGTATTCCTACGACATCGCTACGAAGGGCTGGTCGGTTCTGGCAGAAAAGACCGGTGTGGCGACGCTGGTCTATCACCCCAAGCACGACTGCCTTTATGGGCTGGCCGTGCACCACAGCGAAGATGGTGGGAAGCCGGCGTTGCGGCAGTTCAACAATCAAGGGGCGCTCTTGAATGAAACGATGCTGGGCGACTCGGTCGTTCCGGGCTGCATGAGTCCAGGGCCGGGTCCGAGCGGAACGCGACTGATTGCGGTGGATGAATACCTCGTGGCGATCGCGTCCCCGCATGGACTGCGGTCCTCGGAGGAGCGCGGGCCCAATCGGACTTACGTGTACTTGATCGATCCCAAGAAAGGCAAAGTCTGGCTCACCGCCAAGCAACCGCAGTGAAGCCACAATCCATTGCCGCCTGCGTCGCAATCTAACTGGAGAATCTGCGGCGAGTTTGCCGATAAGGGGGACGCTGCGGGGTGCTCGCGCGCTGCCTGTCGATTCCGGCAGGGCCGCTAGCACCTTTGTCGCACAGCGATCTACTCCGATTCGATGTTGGCTGCTCGTCCATTCCGTTTGCTGGCGCTGACCGCGCTGCTGTGCTGTAGTGGCACGGGCTGCGCGCTGTGGCCTGACCGGATCGTGGAGCCGCAGTTCCACAATCCCTTCCCGCAGCTCCACCGCGTGGCGGTGCTGCCGTTCTATAACCAGAGCGCGGAGCCGACGGTCGATGGCGATCGGGTCGCCCTGGCCTACTACAACGAGCTGCAGCTCATTCCGGGCTTTGAGGTGATGCCAGTCGGCGTGGCCAAGCAGCTGCTGGCTGCCAGCACGAGTGCTACTGGCATCGAGCCGCGATCGGGCTCCGACTTCCAGCGGCTGGCCGAGCAGATGGGTGTCGATGCGGTGATCGTCGGCTCGATCACGGAATACTCGCCCTACTATCCGCCACGGCTGGGACTGGCCGTCGATTGGTACGCGGCGAATCCCGGCTTCCATCCGATTCCCGCGGGCTATGGGCTGCCGTGGGGCCGCGCGGAGGAGGAGTTCATTCCCGGCGCGCTGGTCCGCGAGGCCGAGTTCAATCTGGCTCGCGAGCAGCTCAAAACGCAGACGCCCGAAGTGCCGCCGCGCGAAGTTCCCGGTCAGGTCGCGCCGACCAGCGGGCAGTCGCCAGCCGCGCGATTGGCAGATGCGGAATCGCTTTCGCAGCCGTTGCCACCGGCCGACGCGCTCGATGGCAAGTTGCCTGGCAGCGCCGCTATGGCAGCACCCGGTTTGCCCGCAGACTGGCCCGATCCGCGCGGATTCATTCCGCTGCCACCGGCCCAGCACCCGCCCAGCTTGCGCCCGCAGCATGCGCCGATCATCACGCACACGCGGATGTTCAACGGTCACGACGCGAAATTCACCGAACGGCTGGCGACATTCTACTACCTGCGCGACGACGCTCGCTTCGGCGGCTGGCCCGCGTATCTGGAACGACCGGAAGACTTCGTGCGTTTTTGCTGCTACTTGCATCTGACGGAAACGTTGGCGGCGAGAGGTGGGGCTGGGGACACGCGGGTGCTGTGGCGTTGGCCCATCGGTCGATATGAGCGGTGAGGGAAAATGCCGCGCGACGCTGGCTCGCAGGCAATCGCGGCCGGGACGCCGAAGACCGACCCAGGAGACGCTTCGTGACGCAGGACATCAACGTGCTGGCGCTGGTCAAAGGCGAAGAGCGGTACATCTTCCTGTTCGACGACGAGCGGCGGAGCGAAGCGCTGCGGACGCTAGGCCGCTTTGCCAGCAACCCCGAGCTGAGCTTCAGCTGGTACGACGCCGCCGTGCTCAGCCAGCGCATCCGGCAAACCGCCCTCGAGCAGCGCTCCGCAGCGGCCAATGACGAAATCGAAACGCCCGCCGAGCCGCGCCCCGTGCTGACGCGCCCCCGCTTCAAGCTGCCGCTGGCAGAGTAGGTCCCGCCTGCCGGGCGGGACCTTGTCGCGCCGAACGGGTTCAAGTCGCAGAGTCGCTCGGCAGCCCAGGTCCGGCTCGGCAAGCCGGACCTACTACCATGCATTCCGCTATCTCCCAGTTCCTGCGCTTTCTCAGCGTCGAGCGGAACGCCGCGCCGCTGACGATCAAGTCGTATCGCGAAGACCTCGCTTCGCTGGCCGAGTATCTGACACAGGCTTGCGGCCGCGCCCCTGAGCCGGGGCAAGTCACGCCGCTGGACCTCCGCGGCTATGTCTCGGCGCTGCACGAAGCGGGCTATGCCAAGACCAGCGTCGCCCGCCGGCTGGCGTCGCTCCGCACTTTCTACAAGTTCGCCCAGCGCGAGGGCCTGGCCCAGAGCAATCCCGCCAAGCCGCTGCGCAATCCCCGGCCCGATCGCAAGTTGCCGCACTTCCTCTCGACCGACGAGGTCGGCAAGCTGCTCGTCACGCCGCCAGCCACGACGCCGCAGGGAATCCGCGACCGGGCGATCCTCGAGACGATGTACTCCGCCGGCCTGCGCGTCAGCGAAGCAGTCGGCATGAACGACGGAGACGTCGATTTGGCCGAAGGGTTGCTCCGCATCCGCGGCAAAGGCCGCCGCGAGCGGCTGGCCCCCGTGGGCAGCTTTGCCGCCAAAGCGATCACCCGCTGGCTCAAGCTGCGCCGCCTCTCGCCGCGCGAGCCCGCCGGCCATCTGGCGCCGGTCTTTACCAACAAGTTCGGCCGCCGCCTGACCACCCGCAGCGTCCACCGGCTCTTGCTCAAGTACCTCAAGCTGAGCGGGCTCGACCTGCGGACCACGCCGCACACGCTGCGGCACAGCTTTGCCACGCACTTGCTCGACCGCGGTGCCGACATCCGCAGCGTGCAAGAGCTGCTCGGCCACAAGAGCCTCGTCACCACGCAAATCTATACGCACGTCTCCACCTCTGCCCTCCGTGCCGCCTACGAACGCGCCCACCCTCGGGCGAAGCGCACAACGTAGTACGATCACTCGCAACGGGCATGCCGCTCTGCATTTCGGTAAGATGTGCCCATGCGCAACATCCGCGTCGCTGCCGTGCAGTTTCAACACGCTCCGGGTGACAAGGCGGCTAACTTGGCGACGGTCGAACAATTTGTCGGTGCGGCCGCCGAGCAAAACGTCGAGGTGATCGCCTTCCCTGAGTGCTGCCTCAGTGGCTATTGGCACCTCCGCAAGCTCTCGCACGGGCAGATGGAGTCGCTGGCCGAACCGGCGCCGACCGGTCCGCTGGCTCAGCGGCTACTGGAACTGTCGCGGCAGCATGGAATGACGATCGGCGCGGGCCTCTTGGAGATCGACGCTGAGCGCCGGCTCTACAACAGCTTTTTCGTCGCCATGCCCGACGGCAACTTTGCCTGCCACCGCAAGCTGCACGTCTTTGTCAGCGAATTCCTCACCCCGGGCGACCGTTATACCGTCTTCGACACGCCGCACGGCTGCCGCGTCGGCGTGCTGATTTGCTACGACAACAATCTCGTTGAAAACGCCCGGATTACCGCCCTGATGGGCGCCGAGATTCTGCTGGCCCCGCATCAAACCGGCGGCTGCCGCTCGGGTAGCCCCTGTGCGATGGGACCAATCGACGTGCAGTTGTGGGAGGACCGGGCGCGAAATCCGGTCGCCTTACGGGCCGAATTTCAGGGCGACAAGGGCCGCGGCTGGCTGATGCGGTGGCTGCCCGCGCGGGCTCACGACAACGGGATCTTTTTGGTCTTCGCCAATGGCGTAGGCCGCGACGACGACGAAGTTCGCACGGGCAACGCCATGATCCTCGATTGCTACGGCCGCACGGTCGCTGAGTCGCAGGCCATCGGCGACGACCTCGTCATCGCCGACCTCGATGCCAGCCTGCGGGAGCGCTCGACGGGAGTCCGCTGGATTAAGGCCCGCCGGCCGGAGTTGTATCAGCCGCTCGTGGAGCGGACTGGCAAGGAGATGGACACGCGGTCCGTGCGATTCGAGTACGATGCGTCCTAAGTGGGGCGGGCCTCTGGCCGGCCCTTGAATACGAACCCTTCAGGGCCGGCCAGAGGCCCGCCCCACGCCAGCATGTTCAACCTCGCTTCGATTCAAGCTGCCCTGCAACAGTTTCAGTTGGATGGCTGGCTGATTTACGACTTCCGCGGCCTCAATTTGCTGGCCCGGCGGATCGTTGAGCTTCCCGACGACCAGATGGGCTCGCGGCGGTGGTTCTATTTTATTCCTGCCAGCGGGCAGCCGCGAAAGCTGGTCCACCGGATCGAGTCCAGCGCGCTCGACCATCTGCCAGGCGAGAAGTCCGTGTACCTCAAGTGGCAGGAGTTGGAGGCAGGAGTCGGGCAATTGCTGAGTGGGGCCAAGCGGGTGGCGATGGAGTATTCGCCGCGAAACGCCATTCCCTATGTCTCGCGCGTCGATGGCGGGACGCTCGAGCTGGTTCGCAGCTTCGGCGTCGAGGTGGTGTCATCGGGCGATTTGATCCAACTGTTTGAAGCGACGTTGGACGACGAGCAAATCGCGATGCACCTGGCGGCGGCGGTCTACACCGACGCGGCCTACGGCCAAGCGTGGAAATTCATTGCCGAGCGAGTGAAAGGCGGCGGCGGGGTGCGCGAGACGGAAGTGCAGGCGCTGATCATGCGGCACTTTGCCGAAAACGGCCTGACGACCTATCACCCGCCGATTGTGGGCGCCAACGCCCACAGCGGCGATCCGCACTTCGACACGTCGCCGGCCACCGACGTGGAGATTCGCGAGGGCGACTTCGTCCTCATTGACCTGTGGGCCAAGCTCGACAAACCGCGGAGCGTCTATAGCGATCTGACCCGTGTCGGCTTTGTCGGACGCAGTGTGCCCGAAAAGTACGAGCGGATTTTTCAAATCGTGGCAGCGGCTCGCGACGCGGCCATCGCCACCGTGAAGGACGCCTTCACTGCCAAGCGCCCGCTGGCGGGTTGGCAGGTCGATAACGCCTGCCGCGCGGTCGTCGAGAAGGCCGGCTTTGGCCAGTATTTCATCCACCGCACCGGCCACAGCATTGGCCAGGAAGTTCACGGCAACGGGGCCAACATGGACGGCTTGGAAACTCGCGACGAGCGCACGATCCTGCCGCGAACGTGCTTCTCGATCGAGCCCGGCATCTATCAACCCGAGTTCGGCGTTCGCAGCGAAGTCAACGTGCTGATCGACGCCGCAGGCGCCGTGCGAGTCACGGGTGGGGCGCTGCAGACGAGCATCGACGCCGCAGGCGCCGTGCGAGTCACGGGTGGGGCGCTGCAGACGAGCGTGGTGCCAATTCTGAATGCGTAGCCGAATTCGCCAGAATTCGAATCTTGTCGCGGGCCGAATTCTGGCGAATTCAGCTACCGCGCTGCTATCAACGCAATGACCGCCGATTCCGGCTCGTACTCGGCCAGGAAGTGCGACAGTCCGATGCACAGCTCGTCGCCCGGCGCTAGCCGGCACTCGACGATTTGCTGGCCGTTGACGAATGTCCCGTGACGGGAGCCGAGGTCGCGGACGACGAGCGTGCCGGCTTCGTCCAGGTCCAGGGCGCAGTGCCGCCGGCTGAGCCAGCGATCCTCAATTTGCAGGCCGACGTTTTGACCGCGGCCCAATTCGATGGGGAATTGATCGACGACGATTTCGCGCGGAAAGGCCAGGCTGTCCCGGCAGACGAGACGGATTTTCACGGCAGAGAGGCGGGCGGTGGGATGCGTTAGGCGGGAACCGCTCGAGGCGGCCAGAACGTCATATTAAGGCCGGCGAGGCAGCCGTCAAGGCTTTACCCGGCGAAAACCTGGTGAAAACCGCATCGCCACAAGTCCAACCGGCATAAAGGTTTGGAAGCCGCGCAAAATAAGGCGGATTGGTCTGCCCATGGACCGATTCGGCGGGCACCCTATGAGGCGCAAGGTAGATTTGCTGATCGCTCCACTTCCCCCAAGGATGACAAGTCCCCAGGATGCCAATCTCCCATTCCAGTGCAATGGCGCCGGCCCAGGCTGTCTGCGACTACGCCCGCGACGACCAGCGGCAATCGACCCGCTTTCGCAAGGAGCCGGGGACCGATTATGCCCTCTTCACGTCGCCGGGCTGCGAGGCGGTGTGGGCCGAGGTTTACGACGAATCGCTCACGGGAATTTGTCTGGTTCTGGCCGACCCGAGCGGCTTGCGGGTTGGGACAAAGGCCGAGCTGGTCTATCGCGAAACGCCCCTGCACGGCGAAGTGCGGCGCGTGACGCCGCAGGCCGACGGCAGCTATTTGGTCGGTTTCGCGTGCGAACGGTCAGCGAAAGCAACTTCGCCTGGTAGCTGAATTCACCAGAATTCGGGCCCATCGATTCGCCAAGTTCCGAATTCTGGCGAATTCGGCTACGCGCTACGCAAACCGCTTCCAGAAGTAAAACGCCGCCAGCGAAAAGCCGACGACGATCACGAAGTAGCGGACGTAGATCCCCTTAATGCGGCGGCTGAACCGCGCCGCGACGAAGCCGCCAACGGTTGAAGTGGCCATCATCGCCAGCGCGAACGGCCAGTGAATCTTTTGCTCCCAGATGAAGACGATGATGGCGACGCCATTAATCGCCGTAGCCAAGACGGTCTTCAGGGCATTCATCTCGTGAATGTTCTTAAAACCCATGAAGCCCAATCCGCTGAGCATCAGGATTCCGATACCCGCGCCGAAGTAGCCGCCGTAAATGGCGATGCCGAATTGCAGGACGATCATTCCGGCCAGGTTCCAGGGTGTGATCTGGTCGCAGTCGTGAGCCGGCGGAACCGGCGCGTCGCCCTCCAGCGCCACCACCGGTTTGCGTTGGACCAATAGCGGCTGCAAGACGAACAGGATTGCAGCGGTGAGGATCAGCCACGGCACGGCCGCGTCGAAGTATTCCGGGGGCAAACGCGTGACCAGACTGACGCCGATCCAGCCTCCCAGCAGGCTCGGCGGCAGCAGCCAGATGAGCAGCCGGGAGAGCGCCCGCAGCTCGCGGCGATAGCCCCAGGCGCTGCCGAGCGACCCCGCCGCCAGCGCGACCGTGCTGGTGCCGTTCGCAAATACGCCGGCCTGCCGCGCCATGTCGCTGGACTGCCGACTGAACACGCTGATCAGCGTGGGAAAGGTCAGCAGCGTTCCGCCACCAGCCAGCGCGTTGATCCCGCCCGCTAACGCGGCCGAAAGGCAGAGCCAAAAATAGTCGAGCATCAAAGTCGAATGGCGTAGCCGCATTCGCCAGAATGCGGGCAGCGGGCGGGGATTCCGAAATCTGGCGAATTCAGCGACAGGTCCAGCTTTCCGGCCTCATCGCCATTCTAGTGTAAGATGCCGGAATGACACCGCCCGATTTTCCCGCCGGCGAGTATGTTGCCGAGCCGAATCCGCCGCGCCAGCGGCGGGCGGAATTGATTGCTGAGGTCGGGCGTTTGCCCGCACGGGTGAACCAGCTCGTCGCGGATCTTAGCGCCGCGCAATTGGACCGGCGCTACAAGAAGTGGACCGTGCGGCAGATCGTCCATCATCTGGCCGACAGCCACATGAACGCCTTCGTCCGTTTTCGCCTGACGTTGACCGAAGATCGGCCGACGATCAAGCCCTACGACGAGACCCGCTGGGCGGAGCTGTTGGATACGCGGACCGCGGATGTTTCCCTGTCGCTCAAACTGCTCGATGCCCTCCACGCACGCTGGGTGCTGCTGATGCGCTCGATGCCGGACGCTGATTGGGAGCGGTCGTACGTGCATCCGGAGTATCAGAAGGAATTCCGCCTGGCCGAAGCGCTCGGACTGTACGCGAACCACGGCCGGCATCACTCCGCCCAAATCGAGTGGCTGCTGCGGTAGCTCAACTACCAGGTAGCCCTCACGCTCCGCGTGAGGAGCCCAAGGGGCACGTCACGCCGACCCACTCCGCGGGTACCCCGGTGACGGCTACTATGCGGCGTCGCGATAAAGATCGGCCCGCGTCGGCGGCAATTCGGCGCGGCCGCGGGCGGCGTGCTTGCTGGCCACGACCTGATAGATGCTGGCCGAGCCGTCGAGAAACGCGAACGACACGCCGGCCAGATAGAGCACCCACAACCGGTAGCGTTCCGGTCCGACGAGGCGGATTGCCTCGTCGCGGCGAGCAGAAAGCCGCTGGCACCACAGCCGCGTCGTTTGGGCATAGTGCTCGCGCCAGTCTTCGACATCGTGGACCTCAAAGCGGCTTTGCTCCAGCGACTCGCAGGTGTGGCCGATGTGGTCCAATTCGCCGCCGGGAAAAATGTACTTGAGGATCAGCCGTTGCTCGGGGCGAATTCGCTGAAAGCCGCGGCGGCTCCGCTTGGCGGGCCGCGTAATGCCGTGGTTGAGCAGGATGCCGCGGTCGCGGAGCAGCGAATACAGCTTACCGAAGTAGGCAGGATAGTTGGCGATGCCGACGTGCTCGTACATGCCGACGCTGGCAATTTTGTCGTACTTCCCCTCCAGCGTGCTGTAGTCGCGAAGTTCAACGGTGACCTGCTGTTCGAGACCGAGGCGGCGGACCTTCTCCTGCGCGAATTCGAGTTGCTCTTGGGACAGCGTCACGCCGTGTGCCTGCACGCCGTAGTGACGCGCCGCGTGGCAAATCAGCCCGCCCCAGCCGCAGCCCACGTCGAGCAGCCGCTCGCCGGGCGACAGCCGCAGCTTGCGGCAGATCATTTCCAACTTGTCATGCTGGGCCTGGTCGAGCGAGTTGTTCCAATCGGTGAAGTAGCCGCACGAATACACCATCTCTTCATCGAGAAAGAGCCGGTAAAAGTCGTTGCCCAGGTCGTAGTGAAACTGGATGTAGTCGCGGTTGTTGCGGGGCGCGGCCGAGCGGGCAACCTGGTCGCCCGCATAGGAGTGCTCCGGAGCGGCCTTGTCGGCGGTGGCGAACAAGAACGGCAGCGTAGAGCGGAGCAGCATGCCGGTCTCGAGCTTCTTCAGCCGGCTCCGCGACTTCTCGATACGGGCGGCCTCAAAGAACTCGATCAGGTCGCCGCCTTCGATCGCGATCTGGCCGGTGGCATAGTGGCGGACGAGGTTGTCGAGCGTCGGCCAGCGGAGCAGCGATCCGATCACGCCCGACCCGCGAATCCGGGCGCACAGCTGCGGATGCACGTTGCGTCCCAGCGGCACGCGCGAGCCGTCCCACAGCTCCACCGAGAACCGGGCATCGAGCACCTCGGCGATGCGCTCCAGCACCGTGCGGGCGGCAGCGAGTTGCTTTTCAGGCGAGGCGAATAGCGAGAGCATCGGTGTGCGCAGGCCAGTGGATCAGTAGTCAGGGAATAATGGTCGGTCCCGGCAGCGGCTCATAGGGCAGCGGCTGCCCGCCGGGCAAGCCTTGGCCGGGGACGCCGACGTGCGGAACCTGAGCGGGGGCGGCCTGCGCAGGACTGTTCAGGAGCGGAGTGACTGAGCCGGTCTGGGCCCCG
>Ga0184625_10000444_pt1 | contig 15519 bp, 18 predicted proteins | sample PLM3_30_b1_FD_133151 | JGI IMG/M metagenome (GOLD analysis project Ga0184625, IMG submission 133151) | Groundwater sediment microbial communities from an aquifer in East River, Colorado, USA - PLM3_30_b1 | ecosystem: Environmental > Terrestrial > Soil > Riparian zone | place: USA: East River... | reverse complement strand
GGGAAACAATCGACGATGCGCGAACTACCGCATCGATATCGATATTCCGCTCAGGTTCAGGGACGCTTCGAGCCCAACTTGGCGCCCGCGCACCTCGAGAACAACGCCGTTCGCATTTCGCAGGCGCGCGGCGGTAGCGCCGCCGGCAATCGCAACGCCGGCGCCAACGGCGGTATACGTGCCCACGATATCCTGGGCCCTTCGCAAGTTGTATGCGCGGCCGACCAGATCAGCGCTGGACGCCCCGATCACTCCGACACTGAGCCCGCCGATGCTCAACGGATAGGTTCTGCCACGGAAGGTCAGCGTGCCTGAGCCGCCCCCGGCGCCAAAGATAAATCCGGCGCTGGCGACGCGAAACCGGACTGCTCCGGTTTCAGCGTGTGACGGCAAAGTCACCGCGGCCAGCATAACCGCCGCTGCAAAAATAGCGGCAACGCACTTCATCGTACGAGAGATATCAAACATCATCGCCTCCCTACCTTGTTAGAACCAACGAACAAACGTAACACTCTGGATTCCGAGAACCTAGTTGACATAACCCGGCGGCACCTTCTGCCACGGATATCCGGCGCGGCCCTTTTGGTAACCGTAAGCGAAGAGCGTCTGCATGTATCCTTTGTCGAACGGACCTTTGTACGGCACATCAAAATCATCGCCAATCGAGGCAAGATTGAAATCGACGCCGTCGCGCCGGGCAAGCAGAAACATGCGATAGGTGTCGTTCACACCGCTTGATGTAATCATCGTCGCCAGCGCTTCTTTCGCGATCGCAACCGTTTGCAGCCTGACGCTCTCTTCCGGCCTCGTAAAGCGGCCGTTGCGGATCACATAGGCGACGCGTTTTCGCTCAGTCCTCAACTTGGTTACGTCAATTCCGGTGCGTGCCGCTGCCAGCCGCAGCGAGATTGAAGGCGGGTAAAGAAATGCCTGAGCGACCGTGCCCCCATCGACATGCATCTCCTGATACCTCTCACCGCCGATTGTGACATCCAGCATGACCGGTGGGAAAACGGCGGGGATTGAAGTCGACGCCAACAACACTTCGATGATGAGCTCGCGGGCTTTCGGATTGTTGCTCGCCGCGATCGCTCCGATATTCCAGATGACAGGACGCCCCTGATCGAGGTTGGTCGTCAGGATGAAAAGCAGGCGCCCTTTGCCGTATTCTTCAGCGATCCTGCGAACCATTGTGTCGTCCACACGGCGACCGATCATCCCGCGCAGCGGCGTATTGTCGGTCAGCGCATCGCCGGCGATTGCACCGAACAGCGGCGCTCGTTTCTCGAAGATATCGCTCGCACTCGATTCCGTGTACACGGCCTTCAGCTGGGGATCATAGGCACGGCCGAGAAAAACAAACGGCGCCGACAAAGATCCGGTGCTGACGCCCGTCACCACATCGAATTCGGGCCTGCCCCGCTCGCTCCACCCGACCAGCAATCCGGCGCCGAACGCGCCATCGTCGCCGCCGCCGGAAATCGCAATAAAATGTCTGGTGGAGGAAACGCCGCGCGCGAGATTGCGCCGTTGAGCCGACTTTATCGCAAGGTCGAGGATTTGCTTTTGTTCGCTGATGTAAAAGCGAGCATCCGGGATATCGAGAATATCGGCCTGCTTCGCCTGCGCATAAGTGACCGCCGGAAGACGTTCGAGTGTCGCGCAGCCGCTGAGCCCGGCACAGAACAAGGTTGTTGCGAACACAAGCACGCCTTGCAGGCTGCGCAAGCGGCAGCCGGCCGCCAGAAAATTCCAGAGCATTTACGCCACACCCCCGAACTTGGGCAGGCAGTATAGGCTGATTTAGCAGGCACGACAAAAATGGCCGACCGGATCGGCCGGCACGATTTTGTTTGAAATTCGCTGCCCGGCTTGACGATGCCGGGCGGTACCGTTGTAGGCCCGCCGCCTTTCGTCAATTGTGGCTTTCCACTAATCTGATTTGACTGCGAATACCTCCGTCACTCACTCACGAGGCATTCGCAGTCGGGGGCTGCCAGTGTTGCGAATTGCTGTCGCGGTAATCGCCGTTGTTGTGTTCTGTGCGTCGGTCACCGCGCAACCATGCAATCTTGGAATCGGCGTTCCTCAACCCGTGGACGACGCGCTTAGCGGCTCCGGCTTCGGCCAGACCGTTGAGGGCGATCTTTATTCATGACTTTGCGCGGTCTGGCGGACCAATAGGTATGGCATTCGAACTCATCAGAGAAAGGGCGACGAAGATGCTTCGTAATTTTTTTGTGTTTGCGACATTCATGGTGGCGGCGGCGCTGTCGTTTCCCGTCAGCGCGCAGGCGCCCTGGACACAGGTCGGCACACTGAATTGCAGAGTCGATCCGAACATTGGATTTATCATCGTCGGCCATCAGCCGATGCAATGTGTCTACGCGCAAGCGCCGGGCGCCCTGCCCCAAATGCCACCGCAATCCTATGACGGCGCCCTTAATACCATTGGCGTGAGCATCGGCTTCAGCACCGGAAGCGTGCTGGCCTGGGCGGTATTTGCGCCGACAACCGGCGTCCCCGCCGGTGCGCTTGCGGGCGAATATGTCGGCGTGTCCGCCGACGTCGGTATTGGCTTGGGTGCCGGCGCGAACGTGCTCCTTGGCGGCTCCAACCGCACCATCGCGCTTCAGCCACTTTCGCTTCAAGGCTCGACAGCCTTGAACGTCGTAGCCGGGGTTTCCTCGCTCAAGTTACGCTGGCACTAGCAGGCGCGGCGCGTCGGTGACCGGGCGACCACTGCGCGCGCGGCATCAGCTTCGGTTCAGCGTAATCGTGGCTTTGACGATCTGCCCGGCACCGTGCGAGTCGATGTCAACGCTTTGCCGCTTGTTTCGCGTCACCATGACGAGATCGGCGGCGAAGCCGGCACTTTCGATGTGAAGCTGAAGACGATCGCCTTGCGCGTTGCCGACCGCCGTGCCGCCGGTGCTGCGGGTGCGCTCGGTCCAGCGGCCGCTCACCTGATTTTGGTCGTCAGCCGTAAATTGACCGACGAGATCGAAATTATAGCTGTCACTGGCGCAGCGAAGCTGGAGTTCGATCGCGCGCCCGCCTCCCGGGCGATAATTGGCGTTGCAGCGGATGCGCTCGGCGGTGCCGTTTTGCGGCCGCAACATTCCTGAGCCGGACCAGCTGCCGGTAAATTCAGCGAAAGGGCCCCCAGCCTGCGCCAGAGCCGATGGTAGCGGGATATGGAACGCCGAAACCAGGGCAAAGAGGCAGCAGCCGAAAAAGCCGACGGATAAACCCGAAAATGACCTGTGAAATGAGCGCTGCAAGATCTACTCCCCTTCAAGTTTGTGGTGAGCACAAAAGAAAGTCGCCCGCCTTAACCGCAAACGGGGTGGTTTTGGTTCCGGGATAAGATGCGCGCCTGCTCCCGGTCCGTCTACTGCGATTTCGTCACAGTTTTACGGCTATTTTCGTTCAAGCCAGCAACATCCTTTAGCGTCCGCCTGATCTTCACCGAAAAACAGGCGCCTTGTTGGCTGCAATTCTCGCGCCGAGAGGATCCCGCATTTCTTCCATGAGTGGATCACGCGAGGCATTCGCGCGACACGAGCACTGAACTTATGGGACGCGAGCCTTCCCTTCCCAGTCAGCCGAGAACGTCAATTTGTCGCACATCTTTGCGTGGCAACAATCGCGTTGAAAATAGGCGCCGAAGCGCGGGCGCAGTCGCAAATGCAGCAGGTGCAAGCACATTCGTCCCTCTCGAATTGCGGTTCTCACGCGCTTTGTCTGTTGCTGCCGAAAGTTCAAGCAAGCGGCCCAAGGACTCATCATGCGCCTTACTTGCAACGTCATCCGACGACCTGCATATTGCAGAGGCATCATCGAAAGCGATCAACTCATGTCCGATATCAGATATTTATGCGTCGGCATTCTCGCGGCAGGCCTTGCCATCGCCTTCGCCCCGGCGGCCGCAGCGGCGCCAAAGCTGTCGGATCCCGATGACGCTGCCGTCAAAGCTGCCATTGCATCATGCAAGGTCGAGGCGAAGGAAAAGAAAATCCGCTTTCCGGCGAGCAGAGCATTCCTCAGAGATTGCGTGACCGAAACGATCAGAAAAAATCCGCCCAAGCGTTAGCGCGTCACGGGTACAGGCGCACCCGGTTGCCGAACCTGAGCCGCCTGTTGCTGGTCCAATTTTGTCTTGTATTCCTCGACAAGCCCTTCGAGACGGGAAATATTTTGCAAAAGACGTTCGCTGGTTAAACTCAGCAGATAGTAACCGAATTCCGGATTTTGAAAGTAAAGCTCGAGAAGCGTCTCATAGGTGATGGTCAGAACATCCCCGCTCTCGATACATTTGACCGTCTGGGTTCGCCGATTTTTCGGCGCAACGAAGCCGAGCTCACCCATGATGCGCCCAGGCGGAACTTCCACACCGATTTCGCTAACAAGAAATTTTCCGGTGACGGTCAGAAACATTTCATTTCCGACGTCACCTTTACGGAACAACACGTCGCCCTTGCGGTACTTTCTGGGCGTCATGTATGGCCTGAGCCAGTCCATCGACAAATCGCCTTGCGCGGACGTCCGCGCCTTCTTGACGAGCGTGAGCATCTGGCGCAACCGGATAACGTTGATCGGCAGCGAAAGCAGATAGAGCAGGAATGTCGAGACCGCGCCGGCGACTACGCCATAGGCGATGAAAAACGCGATGCTGATGATGCCGATCACGCGCAGCGGCACGATTGTGCGCATCATCAGCGTGGCCACGTAGAAAACCGCGCCAACCAGCGCCAGCATGTTCGCCACCGTGATGTTTGCAATCACGATTTCGACGACGCGGTGAAACACGGCGTCCCAGGTGAAATGATTGGGATCAAAACCAAGATCGATAAACAGCTTGTCGACCTTGAGGTTCTGCCCAATGAAATTGAGGATTCGACCTAGGGTTGAGTCTGGATCAACGCTGTACATGCTTCCCCCACGGAAATCTGCCAACGGCGCACGAAGCCAATTTTCAAGGTGATAATACAGCGCGCCCTCACGGTAATCGAGTGAGACCGGTCACATAGCCAGTGATCTGGGGCGGTGATCGCCCGGCAAGGCCGGGCAGCGTCGGAAGCGTGTCACAAATGTGGAATTCGCGTCCCCTCGATCAGGACGTTGGGATTGCATCGGGGGGCAGCCGTTTCGCGTATTCGCCGCCCCGTTGATAAGCGGACTCATGGATAAGCGAGTTCGGCGGAATCGTGCGCGGCCGCCCAAGATTGGGCCGCCGCTCCCATTTCTGCTTCTGCCAATTGTAGTGTCGTTTCCACAGAAGTTCGGCGAGCCACCAGAGTCCCTTCAGCGAGTTGTGCATCATCGCATTGGCATCGGGGACGGCGTAGGCGCCGCTCTTGCCAAGCACGAGATCCATGCGGCCCGGACTGACCAGAAGGCCGGCGCTGATGGCTTCCTTGAGCATCCACTGAAGCGCGATCTTGGACAGCCCGCTCTCAGCCTCCGGGTAGCCGCCCCCGACATCGCCGTGGACGCCCGGAAACCAGACCTGTTTGAGATCCCTCGGGCCGCTGTGCGGCGGTGTCCCCTTCGGGATCCAGAGGTTTGTCCGGAAAAATGCGCGGCGCTCGTCGATTGCGATGGTATGGCGGCCAATCTCGATGTTGGGATTGTCGCTCGTGTAGGGAAGCCGCAACGGATTCTCGTACCAGCCCACCGAGCTCACAGTGTCCCACACGCCGACGAACCAGGGCCTGCAGATTCGGGTCGAAAAGGTGCTTTTGAAGTCGGCGGCCAGGGTGAAATAGCGCTTTTCCTCGGCGCTGCGATTGCCGTTCTTGACGCCGATGGCCTGGATCGCCATCAGCATGCGGATCGCATAGGGCACGAGCGCTTCGTTCCCCCTCGGAATAAGCCCGTACATGCGAAGCAGCGAGGCGACCGCTCGCGCGGTGTAAGCACCACGGCTGAACCCGAACAGGAAAACCTGGTCGCCTTCCTCGAAATTGTTCATCAAAAATACGTAGGCGTCGCGGATGTCCGCCTCGAGCCCGTAACCAAATGCCATCCCGGCGAAACGCGTCGCTATGCGCGTTGCCCGCGTCAGCGTACCCGGAGGCTCCATCGTGCCGAGGCCGGGATGATAATAGGCCACTTGTCGGGCCGGATCGCGTTCAAGCGTAAAGAACAGTTTGACGACATTGGTGCGATCCTGCGCAAACTCGTTCGCAGTGCCGTCGCAGCAGAGCACCAGATTTTTCGGCATGGCGTTTCCCGATCTCGAATCAATGGTCGGGATTCACGTCCCGGGAAGAATTGGCTCGATCACACGAAATTTCACGAAATTCATTACCCGATCGAACCTGGAGCGCGGCAGCACACGCTGGAAGCGGCCCTTCAGCGGGGTCAGGCAGGTCGGATTCATCGCTATTCCATATTTCAGCGCGGTGCCGGTCACCAGCCGCCCTGACTTTTCGTTGAGTTCGGCGCTCGTGTCCGCATGCGTCGCAACCTTGAGCGCTCTCGCGACAGCGGTGGCGTCGGTTTCCGCCCCGGTAGCGATTGTCCGCCCGCCGTGAAGCTTGAGATCGTATTCGACGGTCGCCTCCAGGATCTGCTGACCCTGACAGACATAGCCGCCGGCGTTGATGTAATCGAGGACCGCCCTGTTGCAGTCGTCCTGCGTCATCAGCTTCCGGTAGATCTTGTGATTGGTGCCGAGCGCAATCTCGTAAAGACGAACGTCGGACAGTGAATAGTGCACCTTCGTCAGGTAGTTGTCGCCGACTTTGCCATGGCCGGAGCCGACCGTTTCCGCATTGAGTCTTATGCCGATCGAATAGTTGCCGGAATGAAGTTCATCGGCGAGCGTGCTGGTGCTCGGCGATTCGACGACCGCGTCCTTCAGGTCATCCCTTTCGATGGCGCAAAGCGTCTTGAAAAATTTCACGTCAGAATCGACGTAGTACAACGATCCCAAATTCAAAAGATTCGACGGCGGGGTGATCGGCAAATAGCCGAGCGAGCGCAAGGTGTCGTTGAGTTCGTCCTCATTTGGATGCGAACCGAAATACCAGGCGCCGGGAACCACCGTCGCGAGCAGAGCAAGCGGGACGACGAGAATGCGCCACTTCCGCATGGCTACCTCCATCTTTCAGCCAAGCTTTCAGCGACCCGGGCAGCAGGCGCTGCCGCACTGAAAGTATCCCTGCGGGCAAGCCGCAGCTTGCGCGGGAATAAGCGTCGACACCGCGGCAATAACCACGATCGCTCCAAGAACATTGGTGAAAGTGCGCATGGCCTTTCTCCATTCAGGCTCTTCTGCCAACAACCGCAGCACCCGATTTATTCGCACCACCGTGCGTGGTTTGTTACGTGAAGCAGGGTAAACCCCGGCGCCGGTGCGACTGTGTAAGCCACCTCACATTTCGCCGATCGGTTCGTGCGATTTTACCGGCGGTCGTTCTTGTTGTTCCTTCGCCGCGACCGAGTCGTTCGGGCGCCAAGGAACCAAGCATCCGTGCCAGCACTCCGGGCGGTTCCATGGAACCACTTCCGGTCGCCGTTATTGATCGCCATAGGGCGATGATTTCTCGGCGATATCGGAGGAAACGATGCGCACTGCACTCAGAAAAGCGATGATAGCCACCGTGGCGATCGTCACGATCGCAGGGGCAACCACCGCGCTCCCCAGCACGGCCAGCGCCCGCTGGGGCGGCGGGGGATGGCATGGCGGCGGAGGATGGCATGGCGGCGGATGGCGTGGTGGCCACTGGCGCGGGGGTGGCTGGGGTTGGGGCCTCGGCACCGGCCTGGCCCTTGGACTTGCCGCTACCCCATTCTACGGCGGCTACGGCTACGGCCCATACTATGGAGCCTATGCGTATGGCGACTGCGTCATGCGGCGGCGATGGGTGGTCAATCGCTGGGGCCACCGGTCGTTGAGATGGGTTCGCGTCTGTTACTAAGCGCAATCCAATCGAAACGGCAGTCGTTAAGAGAAAGGCCGGGCTTGCCCGGCCTTTCGCTTTGTTCATTCCGTCTCTATCCGCGGAACGGCAACGTCGACACGAGCCACATGCTGCTGAACACGGTGCCGATGCTATTCTTAGAACGACCGTGGCGACGTTCGACAAATATGATGGGCACCTCGGCCAGTTGAAATCCGGCGCGATGTGCCAGGAATTTGAGCTCGACCAGGAAACCATAGCCGTTCGAGCGAACCCGCCCGAAATCGATCCCCTCGAGCACCTGCCGGCGAAAGCATTGGAAGCCGCTTGTGCAGTCGTGCACCGGCATGCGCGTGACAAAGCGGGCGTAACGGTTGCCGCCGACACTCAACGCAAGACGGCGAAGGCCCCAGTTTACGACGCTGATGCCGTGGAGATAGCGGGAACCGACAGCCACGTCGGCGGTCTCGGTCTGCTGGATAAGCGCGGGCAGGTATTGCGGATCGTGCGACAGGTCGCCGTCCATGGAAACGAAGCGGTCATATCCGCGCGCCAGCCCGTCCCGAAACCCGTCCCGATAGGCGCTGCCGATGCCGAGTCTGCGCGGTCGGCGCAATACTCTGATGCGGCCGTCGTGCATGCCCAGTTCTTCCGCCCGTTCAGCGGTGCCGTCGGGCGAGGCGTCGTCGACGACGAGTATGTCGGCATCCGGCTGATGCTGCCGAATACCGGTGAAGAGCGCTTCGAGATTTTCGCGCTCCGAGTACGTCGGAATTACTATGAGGGTTCGAGCGGAGGCCATGCCAAGGGCATTTTCATACCCGCGTAGCCTTGGCTTGGCTAGCGCGCCTTCACAACTGAAACTAGGCCTGAAGCGCACGAACCTGACGAAAAAGAAAGGCCGGGCGTCACCCGGCCTTTCGCTTTGTTTCGTTCGTCTACCGACGGTTAGAACCCATCATATTGCGTGACGAACAAACCGACAGTGCTTGTCGTCAGGGTGACCGGGGTCATTGGAAAATCGCCAGTCGGTCCGACATCGGCGGTCGTCGGGCTGTGCGACAAGGTCAAGAAGACGAACGTTGCAGCACAGGCCACCAAAAGGAAGATACGCATTGCAATTCTCCTTTGATGCGGCCGAGGCCGCCCGGACGAAGTCCGGGCGCCTCACTGTTCATGGCGGTGAAGCTAATTGAGTCCGTGCCGGCTCAATGTGTTGGCCGTCACACAAAGCGAATTTAATTGATGCGTGAAAATCAAACGGCCGGACCATTGTCCGGCCGGTTGATTAATCGGACGTGCAGGGTATCCGGTCAGAATGCCTCGTATTGTTGAACAGGCAACTGGCCGGCGTTCGTCATCAAGCTGGTCGGATTGATGGTGAAGTCCCCGCGCAATTTGGCGTCGGCGACCGATGAATAGTTAGACCAAGCCGCGATGATCAATGTTGCCAGACAAGCAGTCACTAGGAGGATGCGCATTTGACTACTCCCTTATCTGCCGAAGGGTCCGCGATTGCCCGGACGCCCTCGCGCTTTGTGTGATTGTCAAATACGCGCGCGCCTCAATGCGGACTGTGCTCGTCGTCACAATAAATCGTTATGCCTTTCGGCTATGGAACTCACAGCCGGACGCTGCCCAGTGACGTCGATAAGCCACCGCCGGTTACCCTTCTTTTTTAATTAAAACCGACGCCAATTCCCTAATGGGTTCCACATAGACCATCCGTAAGTTCGAGCTCCGACCAGGATACCTTTTTCGTCCAGGGGCTCAGTATGGATCAGCCGAAGCAGCAGCGTCCGCGCGCGGATATCTTGACCTTTCCGCACATGTCGCGGAAGGACGAGCAATTGTTGCAGACGGTCCTGAACAACATGTCGCAAGGCGTGCTGATGTTCGATTCAGAAACACGCCTAATATTTTGCAACCAACGTTACATCGAATTGTATGGACTTTCGCCCGAGATCGTGAGGCCGGGCTGCCTGCTCCGCGACCTTCTCAGGCATCGAATCGAGCGTGGCAGCTTCTCCGGCGATCCCGACGAGTATGTCGCAAGACTTGCCGATGGAATTGCGGAAGGAAAGACTTTCAACAACGTCGTCAACCTGCCCGACGGGCGGGCTGTTTCGGTCGTCAACAAGCCGGTCGCAGGTGGCGGCTGGCTCGCCACCCACGAAGACGTAACCGAACGTCAACGCTCGGAAGAGCGCATCGCGCATATGGCGCGTCACGACGCGCTGACGGATTTGCCCAATCGCGTTCTGTTGCTTGAGCAGCTCAACCATGAAATCAAGCGCGTCAAGCGCGGCGAGTGCCTGGCGGTCATGTGCCTCGACCTCGATCATTTCAAGAGCGTGAACGACGCGCTCGGCCACCACGTTGGCGACGAGTTGCTGAAGCTTGTCGGCGAGCGCCTGCGCGGCTGCACCCGTGAGATGGACGTCGTTGCCCGCATGGGTGGTGACGAGTTCGCCATCATCATGACCCAGATGGAACAGGCGGCCGATGCGGCGACGCTCTCGAAGCGCATTCGTGACTCGGTCATCAGGCCCTACCACGTCGAGGGCCACCAGATTGTCACCGACATAAGCATCGGGATTTCGGTTGCGCCGATGGACGCCGTCGAATCGGATGAGCTGTTGAGAAATGCCGACATGGCGATGTACGACGCCAAGGCCGACGGGCGCGGGACCTTCCGGTTTTTTGAGCCGGAGATGAATACGCGCATGAAAATGCGCCGCGAGCTGGAGATGGATCTTCGCAAGGCCCTCGCCAGCGAACAGTTCGAATTGCACTATCAGCCGCTCGTCGTTCTGGAAACAAACGAAGTCAACGCCTTTGAAGCGCTGCTGCGCTGGAACCACCCGGCGCGCGGGCTGGTTTCGCCGGCCGATTTCATTCCGATCGCGGAAGAAACCGGCCTCATTGTTCCCCTCGGCGAATGGGTGCTCAAAACCGCCTGCGCCGAAGCGGTCAACTGGCCGGCGCACATCAAGGTTGCGGTCAATCTTTCGCCGGCGCAACTCAACAGCCGCAATCTGGTCAACATGGTCACGGCGTCCTTGCAGGACTCCGGCATGCCGGCCCAGAAGCTGCAGCTTGAGATTACCGAAACAGTGCTGCTGCAGAACACGTTTACAACGCTCGCCACGCTGCACGAGCTGCGCAAGATGGGCGTGCAGATCGCGCTCGACGATTTCGGCACGGGATATTCCTCGCTCAGCTATCTGCGCAGCTTTCCATTCGACAAGATCAAGATCGACCGCTCGTTCATTCAGGATCTGTCGAACGGTGCAGAGCCGCTGGCGATCGTGAATGCGGTTGCTGGCCTCGCCAAGTGCCTCAACATGACGTCGACAGCGGAAGGCGTGGAGACGCAGCAGCAAATGGAAGTGCTGCAGTCGATCGGCTGCACTGAAATGCAGGGCTATCTGTTCAGCCACGCCAGGCCGGCAAACGAGATCCGGCAGTTCTTCGCCCAGGGTGCCCTCAAAAAGGCCGGCGCCGCCTGACGCAAGCCACCGCTGCTAATCCGGTCGGCGGCGTCTGCTCCCAAATGCTCGGTCACGTCTATTTGATTCCGCGCTGCAACGAAAACCTAGCGGATCCAATGGGCGGGGTTTTGCTGTGTTCTATGGCACAAGCTGTGGCTCGATGCCGCAAACCATGACCAAATATTAATATCGCGAAAAACCAAAACTCATGTAAAAATCGGGGCCGCTCTCGTCCCCAAGGGAGCGCGGCCCCGATCTCATCCCGTCCCACAAATGTCCCCGAGGTCGGGGCCGACATTCGTACAACGAATTGTGACGTTCGGTGGGCGCTTAAGTGGCAGTCCGCGCAATTATTATCGATTGTGGCCGCCATGCCACACTCACGCACCTACTTTCCGTCGATTTGCCCCGAAGATCGCCTCGGTGAATGTCCCCTAGGACGAGAATCGGAGATTGCGAAGGCCGAATGACTTTACGCAGTTGAATGCCAAATCTTGCGGAACGACGTCCACTTTTCCCGAGCCGTCAACCGCTCATCAGAGAGCTTATCCAGAAAATCCGCCAACCGCCGCGACTTAATGACCGTATAGACGGTCAGTGCGACCGTTGGAATCAACACCGCGAAAAAGAAGAGCGTACGGTCAAGCGGCGGTGCGTCTGCCCAGGCCAACAGATTCATGCCGAAGAAGCCGGTTGTCGTCATTCCAATCAAACCCGCGATCGTCACCACTGTAAGGCGAACCATCGTGTTCGATTGTCGGCGCAGCAGGTCGCTGTCGAGATATGCACCCATGTCGTGTAGTTCCTCGCGCACCTCCCTATAGACCTGTTCCGAGCCGAGATGACGCGTCCACATGTGATACACGTCGCGAAATTGGGCTTGATCGGATATGTCGTGGTACCAATAGCGATGTGTGAAGCGGAGAAAGATCTCAAGCGTCTGGCGGATATCGCGCCGGAAACGTCTGACTGACGCCGCCTCGCTTATGTCGAGTTTCTTTACGGCACCCACAAGCCTATCCGAGATCATAAGGAGTGCGGCCTTGTGGAAGTGCGCCAAAAGACCAAGCACGAAGTACTGATGACGGAATTGGCCGAGCAGGCCGCGTTCCGGGTCAGTGAAGAATGCGGAATGGGCATCACCCGTCATGACGAAGGCGTGGCCGCAGCACATTATTCGCGTGCACCATCCCTCTCGATGCGTGTCTTCGAAGTACCGGTCGTAGCAATAGTCGGTTTCAAATCGTCGCAAATGACGCTTGGAAAACGGCAGACTTTTTCCGTCCCCGTGACCGGCAGCAAACGCCAGGCGCGCATAGTCGATTCGCGTCAACTTGTTTGGATCATTCAGCGCGAGATACGCCATAACCGGCATCCTGTAGTACTCGAGCTGCCGGTACCTGATCGCACCGGGTCGACCAGAATGATGCGGAACCATCGGTTCCAGCAAAAACTCCCAATGCGCACCAATGGCAACTGCCCGGTGACGGCAGACAGAGACAAGAAATTTTTCTCGATTTTCAAAATCGGAGCTCGCTAGAACGCGACCGTCCTTCGCGACCCAACTGACTTTCGTGCAGTGAAATGGCGAACCGTCGGCCATCCATCCTGGAGGGTAAGCGCGCCCGAAAAGAAACATCAGATCCTGCGCAACTTTCAGCGGCAGGTCATTTCCAAAAACCTCAAGTGCAAAGATTGCGAGGTCTGCATCGTAAAAAAAGTAGAGGTCGACATGCGCGACATGAAGGAGGATTGGTTCGCTTGATTTTTCAAGCGTGAGCTCCACTTGCGCGATGTCTTTGCGCCGATAAACGCGGATCGGAGATTCCCGCTGCTCCGCCCGGCCTCCGACCGAGCCCTCGCCGTACAGCACGCGCTGCACATGCGGCAGGAATGTCACGAATTCGCGATAGTGGCGTTCTTGAAATTCGCAGGGGTCAATCTGGAATTCGTCGAGCAACCGCTCCCACGGACTGCCGTCCGAACATTCGAGCGGTTCCCAATGACTATGAATCTGCTGGCCCTCCTTAAGCGGCATCAGTTGCACGGGCCACAGCAGGATTTCACGGAAGTGAGTCACTACACTCCCATCAGGTCTTGTGGGTTCCTTCGACTCGCAGGATTCTGATACAGCGATTTCGAGCGACGACAACATGTCAGCCCCCTGGGGCGTTCCGAGTCGATCCGGGGCCCGTTGCCTGAAACGCTTAGCGGCAAAAGGCCAAGCTCACGGGAATTTTAATCCCATTGACCCGCCCTGAGGAAACTCTCTTTTTCGTCGACCGGCGGACCGCCAAGAGCCAAAAGCGGACACGGCAAGGCCCGGCCTTTGCCCGCCCGGATCCGCTGCGCGCATCAGTCCAGCTTGTACCCTATGCCAATGGCATAAGTGCCCTGGTCCTTGAGATGTTGGTCATTTCTCAGCGTCACGAGCTCGCCGGTGGCCATCGTCAGGGCATTACATATCGCGCGGGCCACATCGTCTTCCGGCCAAACGCTTAATCCGTCAGGGATGTCATTCATGCCCGTTTCGCGCTTTGCGTTCCAGCCAATCCGCCTGAACGCATCGACCAGGTCGCGCGCCAAAAAGACCGAATCCTTGTCCTGTGGCAAAACAGAAACGACATGAGATCCTTGTGATGCAAGGATGCTCTCAAAATCTGTCACAGCGGCTGATGAAAGTTTCGGCCATTCGCGGTTTTTGAGGCTGACCACTTGCCCCTCAAGGCTGTCCATTTTGGCCTTGGCTTGATCTGGCGTCGCGCCATCCAGCCGCGCTTTGTAGAGCGCGATGATCCGGTTCCTATGTTCAATGATACGGGCATAGCGCCACCTCAGCGCCGCCCAGATTATTGCGCCCAGGAACAAAAGCGCCGCCGCAAATACCAGCGGTGCCTGCGCGATCAAACGGAACTCGCCCAGGACATTTTGAACGAATTGCTCAAACATCGGCCGATACTAACAGGCCGGGCCGAGTCGATATGCGCCGCCGGTTACCTCATCATCTTCATCGGAAGAAAGATGGTTAGCGGGCATTGGTAAAAGTTCCGCGCGATGTCCGTTCGGTTCTTGGAAGCGGAGATCCGAGCTGTCTTTAACCAACACGCAGCACGATCGGTTTAACCCAGCCCGTTACCGCCCCGCAGGACAGCGCGCGAAGTATACTGCCGTACGCATCTGAGTTCCGGCCGCGTTTATGAAAGGAGGAAAAGATGGCTCACGTGATGACACTTTTGTCCAAAGTAAATGGGAAGTTTGAAAACCGGTCGCCCTACCAGGGAGTCGTAAAGCGCGACTGGGTGCCGACAGGACGCATCGATTTCGCAACTCACCTTAACGGCAATGCCGAAGAGGCCGATCAACCGAATGAATTCAAATTGCTTGTTGAAGAACGCAGAATTGTGGAGAGCATTGCGGGAAATGAGAATCTGGAAATTCAATGGAGGCTTGCGACGCTAAAGGAAGCAAAGTCGGTCGTAACGCAGTACCATAAATACCTGTCGGAGCACTCGCTGATCAAAACTGTATTTGACGAGACCCTATCGTTGCCCGCGCCAAAGAAGGCTCAGGCAAATCATTCGGCGTAGGTCCGGCCCCTTATTCATAATCGGCCGATGGTGGTCTTGCGTGGACTTGGAAAACTGAGCAGACATTGCCTCACTCGATCACCTGGTCGGCACGGGCAAGTACTGACGGCGGGAGTATCAGGCCCAGGGCTTTGGCGGTTTTAAGATTGATAAAAAGATCGAACTTGGTGGGCTGCTCGATCGGCAAGTCGGCCGGCTTTGTGCCTTTCAAAATCCTGTCGACATAACCCGCGGCGCGGCGATACAGGTCGGCATCGCTCGGACCGTAACTCAGTAGACCACCCTCCTCGACAAATCCTTGAAAAAAATACACGGCCGGCAGCCGGTTTCTGTTGGCGAGTTCGACGGCTTTCTTTCTTTGACTGAACAGGATCGGATCGGTGAGAACGATGAGGGCTTGTGCGGCGGCTTTGTTCATCGCAGCAAACGCATCGTCCAACCCTTCCTCCTTTGAAATCTCGGTCGGATGGAGCTGCAGCCCCATTGCCTGAGCTGCCGTCTGCATCTCTTTGAGTTCTACTTTCG
>Ga0184625_10000443_pt1 | contig 15535 bp, 15 predicted proteins | sample PLM3_30_b1_FD_133151 | JGI IMG/M metagenome (GOLD analysis project Ga0184625, IMG submission 133151) | Groundwater sediment microbial communities from an aquifer in East River, Colorado, USA - PLM3_30_b1 | ecosystem: Environmental > Terrestrial > Soil > Riparian zone | place: USA: East River... | reverse complement strand
TCTTCCATCACGGCAGCCCCGGCGCCGCGGTGCCGTTCGAGCCGTTCGACCGGGCGGCCGCCGAGCGCGGGATCCGGCTCCTGACCCTCTCGCGGGCGGGGTTCGGGGACTCGAGCCGGGACGAGGGTCGCAGCGTGGCGAGCGCGGCGGCCGACTCCGCTGCGCTGGCGGATTACGTGGGCGTCGAACGGTTCCTGACGATGGGCTGGTCCGGAGGCGGCCCCCATGCGCTGGCGTGCGCGGCGCTGCTGGCCGACCGCGTCCGCGCCGCCGCGACGATCGCCGGGGTCGCGCCGTACGACGCGCAGGACCTGGACTGGACGGCGGGGATGGGGGAGAGCAACCAGATCGAGTACCCGCTCGCGGCACGTGACCCGGACGAGCTGCTGCGCTGGATGCGGCCGCAGGTGGAGGCCCTGGCCGCTGTGGAACCGAACGAGATCGTGTCCGAGCTCCGAAGCGTGATCTCGGAGGTGGACGAGGCGCAGCTGACCGGCCCGTTCGGCGAGCTCATGGCGACGTCGTTCCATCGAGCGTTCCGCGCCGGCCCGTGGGGGTGGTTCGACGACGATCTCGCGTTCGTCCGGCCGTGGGGGTTCGAGCTCGCGTCGATCGGCGTGCCGGTCTCGGTGTGGCAGGGGCGGCAGGACCTGATGGTGCCGTTCGCGCACGGGGAGTGGCTGGTCGAGCACATCCCGACGGCTCGATCCCGCCTCCGCCCGGAACACGGACACCTCTCGCTCGCGGTGGGTTCGATGGGCGAGATCCTCGACGACCTGCTCGAGGCGGCGGCGTCAACGGGTCCGTAGACTGACGCGCGGAGACCGAGGAGGCGCCAGGGTGACCACGCAGGAGCATGTCGGCACGACCCAGCCGAGAACCTCGCAGGAGCACATCGAGCTCGTCGAGCGGACGACCGCGCACAACTACCACCCGCTCCCCGTCGTGGTGGCCGAGGCGGAGGGCTGCTGGGTCACCGACGTCGAGGGCAGGCGGTACCTCGACATGCTGGCGGCGTACTCGGCGCTGAACTTCGGGCACCGTCATCCCGAGCTGATCGCGGCGGCCAAGGAGCAGCTCGACCGGGTGACCCTCACGAGCCGCGCGTTCCACAACGACCAGATGGGCCCGTTCCTCCGCGACCTGACCGAGCTCTGCGGCATGGACATGGCGCTGCTGATGAACTCCGGCGCCGAGGCCGTCGAGACCGCGATCAAGACGGCGCGCAAGTGGGGCTACGAGGTCAAGGGCGTGGCCCCCGACCGCGCGAAGGTGATCGTCGCCGGCGGGAACTTCCATGGCCGGACGATCACGATCATCAGCTTCTCGACCGACGAGGCCTCGAGACGGAACTTCGGGCCGCTCACGCCCGGGTTCGAGGTGGTGCCGTACGGCGACGCGCCCGCGCTCGAGGCCGCGATCGACGAGGACACGGTGGCGTTCCTGGTCGAACCGATCCAGGGCGAGGCCGGCGTCGTCGTTCCGCCCGAGGGCTACCTGCGCCGCGCGCGCGAGCTCTGCACCGAGCGGAGCGTGCTGCTTGTGGCCGACGAGATCCAGACCGGGCTCGGGCGGACCGGGGCGACATTCGCGTGTGAGCACGACGGCGTTCGCCCGGACGTGTTCATCCTGGGAAAGGCACTCGCGGGGGGAATCGTGCCGCTGTCCGCAGTCGTCGCGGACGAGGCGATCCTCGGTGTGTTCAAGCCGGGAGAGCACGGCAGCACGTTCGGTGGCAACCCCGTCGCGTGCGCGATCGGACGTCGGGTGGTCTCGATGCTCCGGACAGGCGGGTTCCAGGAGGCCTCGACGCGCCTCGGCGCCTACCTGCATTCGGCGCTGCGGGCGGCGAACGTGGAGACGGTCGAGGAGATCCGCGGCCGCGGGCTGTGGGCCGGTATCCAGCTCGTGAAGGCCGCGCGGCCGGCGCGACGTTCGGCGGAGCGGCTGCTCGAGGAGGGCGTCCTCGCGAAGGACACGCACGAGAGCACGCTCCGGCTCGCGCCGCCGCTCGTTATCTCGCAGGAAGAGCTCGAGTGGGGCCTCGAGCGGATCCTCCCGGTGCTCGAGAACGCCGCGACCGTCTGAGGGGTTCGGAGAGCCAGCGGCTCGAAACGGGACGCCTCAGCATCCCCGAAGGGGACAAGGACCGGGGTTAGCCTACGCGCGAACCCCCGCCGCCCCTCTGACGGGGTGAGGATCGAGGAGGCTCGCACATGTCTCGGGACCCATGACCGGCGCGAAGCGGAGCAACGCCTACGAGCTGTTCATCCTCGTGCTTACGGTGCTCTCGCTCGGCATCATGGTGGTCCTCGTGCTGCCGGTCTCCGACGCGACGCGGCAGCTCCTCACGGTCTACGACAACGCGATCTGCGTGGTCTTCCTGATCGACTTCTTCGGGAACCTCTCACGCGCGCCGACCAAGCGGGAGTACTTCATCGGCCGCCGCGGGTGGCTGGACCTCCTCGGCTCGATCCCGAGCTTCGGGGCCTTCAGGTTCACGGCCTTGTTCCGCCTGGCGCGGCTGTCTCGACTCGCGAGGATCACCCGGTTGCTACGTGGTCAGAAGAAGCGCGAGCTGATCGACGACGTCGTCACGCATCGCGGGCAGTACGCGGCGTTCGTCTCGATCACGGCGGCGATGATCGTGCTCGTGGTATGCAGCGTGCTCGTCCTGCAGTTCGAGAGCCGCGCGGCCGACGCCAACATCACGACCGGTGGTGACGCGCTCTGGTGGGCGCTCGTGACGATCACCACCGTCGGGTACGGGGATTTCTTCCCGGTGACAACCGCCGGGCGCATCACCGGCGCGTTCGTGATGTTCGCGGGCGTGGGCATCATCGGCGCCCTGGCCAGCATCCTCGCGAGTGTCCTCGTACCCGCGCCGAAGACCGACGAGGAGCCCGACCAGGTTCCGGCCACCGGCACGATGCACGACGAGCTCGTCGAGATCAAGGCGGAACTTTCGGCGCTCAGGAGGTCGCTCTCGATCGGCCGCGAACCTCCCGGAAGCTGAAGCGCGATCGCCCCTACTGCCGGGCCATCGCGATCCGGAACCGTTCCTCCGGCGTGATCAAGTGGTCGAGGTCCTCCGCGACCTCGTCGAGGTCGATCTGCACCCAGTTCACGGTCCCGCTGAAGATGCTCTCCTCACTCCGGTAGTCATCCGACACGGCTGAGCCGGCGTCACGTCCGACGTCCGCGGTCTCGTCAGCGGAGAAGACCATCGGCTCGGTTCCCTCGACCCGTCCCTCTCCGACCTTGGTCCCGTCGATGAACATGGAGACGGCACCGCCCTTTGCGAGGCCGCCACCGTCGTAGGCGAACTCCATCCGGACCTGGTGTGTGCCTTCCGGGATGGCGGTCCCGCCGTAGGTCTTGGATCGCTGGAGCCCGAAGAGGTTGTAGCAGTACGCGGGCTTGCCTTCGTGCGCGTACAGCGACCAGCCGCCGTAGGCACCTCCTTGCGCCATGATGACGCCGCTCGCACCACCCTCGGGGACAACGACCTCTGCCGTCACGGAGTGGGACTTGTTCTTCGTGTTCACCAGCACGTTCTCGGTGAGGCGGCCCATACCGCCGAAGAGGAGCTGTGTGTTCCCTTTGATCAGCGTGGGTCTGCCGGCGAGGTCGGGATTGAAGCGCTCGACCCGGCGATCATCGAGCGGCAGGACCCCGTACCGACGAGCCTCCTCGAGGAAGAGCTCCTGGAGCTCGGCGAGCTTGTCGGGCATCTCGGCGGCGAGGTTCCGCGTCTGACTCCAATCGGTGTTCGTGTCGTACAGCTCCCAGACGTCTTCATCGAACGCGGGCAGCTGGGCGGCCATCACCCAGGGTATCGAGTGCCTGGTGACCGCCGCCCAGCCCTCATGGTAGATGCCGCGGTTGCAGAACATCTCGAAGTACTGAGTCCCCCGACGATCGGCCTCCGACCCGCCGTCGAACGTATACGTCATGCTCACACCCTCGATCGGCCGCTGCGACACGCCGTCGACCACCGTCGGCTCCGGGAGTCCGGCGGCCTCGAGTACGGTGGGCGCGACGTCGATCACGTGATGGAACTGGGATCGGACCTCGCCGCGCGCCTCGAAGCCGCGAGGCCAGTGGACGATCGTTCCGTTCCGCGTCCCACCCCAGTGCGAGGCGACCTGCTTGGTCCATTGGTACGGAGTGTCCATCGCGTGAGCCCAGCCGACGGCGTAATGGTTGTAGGCCTCCGGAGTTCCGAACAGGTCGATCTTCGATGCCATGAACTCGGTGGTTTCGAGCGCCGCGGCTCCGTTCAGCATCATCATCTCGTTGAAGGTGCCCTGCAACGATCCCTCGGCGCTCGCGCCGTTGTCGCCGATGATGTAGTAGATCAGCGTGTCGTCGAGAACCCCGAGGTCCGCGAGCGTGTCCACGAGACGTCCGACGTGGTGGTCGGTGTGCTCGAGGAAGCCGGCGTAGACCTCCATCTGCCGTGCCAGGATCGGCTTGAGCTCGGCGGGCGTGTCGTCCCACGCGGGGATCTCCTCGTGCCTCGGCGTGAGCTCGCAGTCGGGCGGCACGACGCCCAGCTCCTTCTGGCGGGCCAGCGTCTCCTCCCGCACCGCGTCCCATCCCCGATCGAACCGACCCTGGTACTTATCCGACCACTCCTTGGGAACGTGGTGCGGCGCGTGGGTGGCGCCGGGAGCGAAGTAGACGAAGAAGGGCTTGTCGGACATGAGCGCCTTCTGCTGGCGGACCCAGGCGATCGCCTTGTCCGTCATGTCCTCGGTGAAGTGATACCCCTGCTCCGGCGTCTTCTCCGGCTCTACGGGGTTGGTCCCCTCGTAGATCGCCGGGTAGTACTGGTTGGTCTCACCGCCGATGAAGCCGTAGAAGTACTCGAAGCCGCCACCCTTGCTCGGCCAGGCGTCGAACGGTCCCATCGGGCTCGTCTGCCAGACCGGTACCTCGTGGCACTTCCCGAACTGAGCGGTCGAGTAGCCGTTGAGCGTCAGTGTTTGCGCGAGCGGTGCGCACGTGTTGGGTCGCAGGGAGTTGTAGCCGGGGGCCGACGTGGCGAGCTCGGTGATCACTCCCATGCCGACCGTGTGATGGTTGCGGCCGGTCAGGAGCGCCGCACGCGTCGGCGCACAGAGCGCCGTGGTGTGGAAGCGGTTGTACTTGAGCCCGGCCGCAGCGAGGCGTTCCGCCGTGGGCGTGTTGACCGGCCCGCCGAACGCGCTCGACGCGGCGAACCCGACGTCGTCGAGCAGGACGATCAGGATGTTCGGAGCCCTCGTCGGCGGTCTAGGCGGCTCGATCGGGGGGAAGCTCGCTTCCCTCGCATCGAGCGGAAGGTCCCCCTCGTACGGCGTGTCCGGGATCGGCAGGACATCGCGTCCCTCGGCTACGTCACTCATCGCTCGGTCTCCTTGTTCGATCGCATCGACATCTCGCGGAGATGGACCGCCCACGCGCGATCCATTCCTGTCCGTGCCCGGGAACCGGGCATCGACCCGGCGGGATGGACTCCTCCTTCAACTCGTGGTGCTAGGCGAAATGGTCGGGACTCGAGTACCCGGCCGACCCCTGCATCTGGCCCGCGGACCCGGACATCTCGCGGGCATCGACGATACTCGGCCGCGCGATCAGGTAGATCAGGATGCCGAACAGCGGCAAGATGAAGATCAGCACGATCCACCCCGCCTTGGCCCCGCCCGAGAGGTCCTTGCGACGGAGGATGTCCGCGAAGACCGCGATAAACATCCAGATCAACATGAACCAGAAGAAGAACGCGAACATCGTCCAGAAGTAGTCTCCGAAGTCGAAATCAGCCAGCATCGTGACTCCCTTCGTCCGTCGTCGGTCTCGCCGGAGTTACCTGCGCTCGGCGCTGATGATCCGCTCACCCTCGTCGTGGGCCTCGAGCGCCGCGTCGATGTCGTATCCGAGCGCGAGCGCGACGGCAGGCGCGGCGGAGGCCACCCGCGCCAAGCCCACCGTCTGCGCGACGGCGATGAGCACCCCGACGATCTCGTCGACCGTCGCGCCCGACGCGAGGGCCGTGGACGCGTTCCACTGGAACGACGACTGGGATGCGTCGAGCGCGATCAGCGCCCCGAGCCGAACGAGCGCGTGGGTCTTCGGATCCAGACCGGAAGCGTCGACGTTCGTGAGCTGCATCGCCAGGACGTCCTTGACGTACCGCTCGTCTCCGAGCGCCATGCATCGGAGCGCGTCCTCGTGCTTGGCCATGGCCGCCGTCCCCTCCGAGGTCGGCCTCTCATTGCACCCCGAGAGGGCACGCATGGGCATCGTCCCGACCGGATGAAACCGGGGTTGCGTCGCCGAGGGTCTACGGCTCGAGCAGGCGGAGGTCGCGAGCGGCCTGGACCGCGTCTGAGCGAGCCGACACCCCGAGCTTGCGGTAGATCGAGATCGCCTGGGTCTTCACGGTGTTCGGGGAGACGAACAGTCGGGCGCCGATCTCTCGGAACGACAGATGCGTGGGCAAGAAGGTGAGGAGGCGCAGCTCGGCGGTGGTCAGCGTGGAGGGGCCTGGTGAGCGTCCCGAGCGTACCGACCCGATGTGGGTGCGGAGCTCGACGGCCTGTGTGGTCAGCACGCCGAGGTCCGGCCGGTGCGTCAGGATCTCGTCGACCTCGGCCAACAGCGTTCGGGCGCCCGCGATGTCGGAGAGCCCGACGTCGACACGAGCGAGCTCGAGCCGGGTCTGGACCGAGATCGTCGGGAACCCCCACGTGAGGATCGGCCGGAGACGCTGCGCGGCGGACAGCTCGGCGCGAGCCTGTTGATGATCTCCCGATCGGAGGGCCGCGCGAGCCGATGCCGCGTACACCGGCCCGGTCGTGATGTGTTCGTCGAGGTGGGCGTCGTGCACCATGGAACGAGCACGCTGCGCGTACTCGTCTGCAGCGGGCCCATCACCGCGCGAGGTGGCGATCAGCGACCGCTCGGCGAACGCGAGCGAGGCCGCGGTCATCCCGCCGCTCTTCTCGCCGATCTCCGAAGCCTCGGCGAACAGGGCGTCGGCCGCCTCGACATCCCCACGGATCAACGTCGCGAGGCCCGAGTACGCGAGGGCCGAGGCCCGGAACGGACTACTCGCTGGCTCCTCCCGGACCGCGAGCTGCGCGGCTTGGTACATCGCCTCGGCGCCTCCGCGCGACATGGTCGCATGCACCATCGCCGCAGCCGATCTGAGCGACGCCGACCCGAGGAACGAAGGGCCGGTGAGCGGGAGGTGGTCGGCCGCAGACGCCCAGCGATCGGCCGCGACCGGATCACCGTTCAGCGCCGCGATCCACGCCGCCATGAGCGCGAGCCCTCCGTTCCGGGCCACGAGGTCCTCTCCGAGCAGATCGAGCCACCGACGCAGGGTGGCGCTCCTCCCGTTCCGGTAGTACGCGAGACCCATGCGTTGGAGCAGCTCGGCGGCCCGTTCACCGTCGCCGCTCGCGTGCGCGTGCACGAAGGCCTCCTCGAGCAGCCCCGTGCTCTCGAAGCTGTCCGCGGCGCGCCGATGCAGCTCCGGGATGGCTTCCGGTTCGCGCCGTGCCAGCTCCGCGCGGAGCACGTCGCGGAACAGGTTGTGGTACCGGTACCACTCGCGCTGACGGTCGAGTGGCACGAGGAGGAGGTTCTGCCGCTCGATCGATTCGAGGGTGCGAGCGGAGCCGGATCGTTCCATAACCGCGTCGCAGATCGATCCGTTGAGGCGATCGAGGATCGAGGTCCGCGTCAGGAAGCGCTGGCGCTCCCGGGAAAGCCGCGCCAGCACCTCGGTGCGCACGTAGTCGACCACGAAGCGGTCGTCCCCGTTGAACCGGATCGGGGGCAAGGTCGAACGTCGCTGCTCCTGGAGGGACAGCGCCGCGAGGTACAGGCCGACGGGCCATCCCTCGGTGGCGTCGGCGAGCTCGGCGGCCTCGGCCCTCGTAGCCCGGACGCCGGCGCCACGGAGCAGGCGGTAGGCCTGGGGTGGTCCGAGGGCGAGGTCCTCGACGCCGACCTCGATCAACCGGCCGTCGGCACGGAGCCGCGGGAGTCCGATGCTCGGGACCGCGCGCGCCGCCAAGGCCAGCAAGGATCCGTTCGGGATGGAGCCGGCGATCGTGGTGACCGCATCCATGACCAATGGCTCCGCGAGTCGGTCGAGATCGTCGAGGACGAGCACGAACGGACGGGTCCGCGTGGAGAGCGCCGAGCCGAGGCGGGAGAGCACCCTCCCCGGGGTGGCGCCGGTCGGCGACCCGATCGCCTCGAAGACCTGCGGGTCGATCCGCTCGATCCGATCGAGCGCGACCACGACGTGTCCCAGGAACACAACTGGGTCACCGTCAGACTCGTCCACCGAGACCCACGCGAACGGCCGGCGGTCGCGCTCGGCCCACTCCGCGAGCAGGGTGGTCTTGCCATACCCCGCGGGTGCGGTGATCGTCACGACGGAGGCCGCGTCGGAGTCACGTAGGCGCTCGACGAGTTCGTTGCGCCGCACGATCCCCTGACGGATCGGAGGTCGGTAGAGCTTCGCCTCCGTCACCTCGAACGAGGGTGAGCCCTCCGCTCGTTCCCGAGTACGCTTACGCGCAACTTGTCGGATCGTCCCGCTCCCCATCCCGGCCTCCCAGCCTAGCGGTTCTTCCACCGGTCGGTTCCTCGCTGGAGCAACGCCTCGCCTGCCGCGGGAGGCGGGATCGGAGACCGTCTGAGCACGAAGTGGCTCGACGGAGAATGTTCGGCGAATCATCCGCATCGGACGACGACGGTTCGTCGTGGGGGTGCCAGGGTGGGATGGGCGTGGGTCTGTGGGCGCCGTCGACCGAGGGGAGCAGCAGGATGGCTACGACCACGACCACCTCGTTGTCGGACGAGGATCTGCAGCAGATGCTGGCTCTGGTCCGAGGCGCGGACAGCGTCGAGCTCAAGCTCACGATCCACGAGAGCGCCCGGGCCGATGCCGCCAGGGCGCTCGGCGTCGACCCGCTCGACTCGCAGATGCGGCAGGTGTTCTTCTTCGATACGCCCGAGCTTGCGCTGAACGCGGCGGGGGTGGTCGTTCGAGCTCGCCGTCGCCAGAACGAGGAAGGCGACACCGTCGTCAAGCTCCGCCCGGTCGTCCCGGACCATCTGCCCGAGGACCTGCGCGCCATGAAGACCTTCAATGTGGAGGTCGACGCGATGCCTGGGGGGTTCGTGTGCTCCGCGTCGTTCAAGGGCGCGGCGGACAACACGGCCATCCGAGAGGCCGCCAGCGGTGATCTGCCGATCCGCAAGCTCTTCTCGAAGGAACAGCGCGCGTTCTACGAGGCGCACGCACCGGACGGGATCGAGCTCGATTCGCTCTCGACCTTGGGCCCGATCCCTACCATCAAGGTGAAGGTCACGCCGGGGGGCTTCGGCCGCAAGCTGGTCGGCGAGCTCTGGATGTATCCAGATGGGTCGCAGATCGTCGAGCTGTCGACCAAGGCGAAACCCGATGAGGCGTTCCAGGTGGCGGCGGAGGCGAGGGCGTTCCTCCTGAGCCTGGGCGTTGACCTCACGGGCGAACAACAGACCAAGACCAAGACCGCGCTCGAGTTCTTCGCGGGCGCGAAGCCGACCGCCTGACGAGGGAAGGAGACACGACATGACGATTGGACCGGTTCAACTGTTGGTGCTCGGGTTCGACAAGCCCGATTTCCGAGGCGAGATCATTGACGAGCTCGAACGGCTGCGCGAGACCGATACGGTGCGCGTGATCGACGCGCTCGTCGTCTTCAAGGATGCGGAGGGTGAGGTCGCCGTACTGAAGGGCAGCCAGCTCTCCAAGGACGAGGCGCAGGAGTTCGGCGCCGTGGTAGGCGGGCTCCTCGGCCTCGGAGCGGGCGGCGAGGAAGGCATGGAGGCCGGTGCCATCGCCGGGGCTGAGGCCGCGGCCGACGGCGTCGACGTGTTCGACGAGGAAGAGGCCTGGGACGTCCTCGAGGAGCTCCCGAACGACGCTGCCGCCGCGCTCATCCTGCTCGAGCACCGGTGGGCGATCGGGCTCCGCGACGCCGTCGTCCGCGCCGGCGGCTTCCCCATCGCCGGGCACTTCATCAGTCCGCTCGATCTCATCGAGGTCGGCCTGGTCTCCGCCGAGGAGGCCGAGGCGCTCGCCGCCGCCGACTCGAGGCGCTAGCCGTTACGTCGATCGAAGGAGGGAACGCACATGATGCCAGGACGACGGGTTGCGAGACGAACCTCACGACGCACGTCCAGGAGGATGTCCGCGGCGCAAGCGCCGCCACCAGAGGCCGCAGCCGCCCCGGCGCCCGCCGCACCCGCCCCGCCGGACGACATGGCGCAGATCCAGCAGCTCGCCACGATGAAGGACCAGGGTCTCCTCACGGAGGAGGAGTTCCAGGCGAAGAAGAAGCAGATCCTCGGGATCTAGTCGCATCGCCGAGGGAGAGGCCAAGAGAGAGGGAGGAACATGCAGTCCGAGAAGCAACCGAGTTACTGGGCCGCGGGATGGGCCACGTTCGCGGGCCTCATGATGATCCTGATCGGCCTGTTCCACGCGATCTCGGGGCTCGCCGAGGTCGTTGATCCCGACGCGTACGCGGTTACCGAGAACTACGTCTTCAAGCTCTCGAGCGACGCATGGGGATGGATCCACCTGCTCGGCGGCATCATCATCTTCTTCGCCGGGTTCGCGATCTTCCGTGGAGCCGTCTGGGGCAGGACGGTCGGGGTGATCCTCGCGATCGTGAGCGCGTTCGCGGCGTTCGCGTGGCTGCCGTACGCGCCGGTGTCGGCGATCGTGATCATCGCGATCGACATCACCGTGATCTGGGCGCTGACGGCGCACGGACGCGACGTCACCGCCTGACCGAAGCTCCGAGAGAAACCATAGAGGAGGCCCGCTCCGGCGGGCCTCCTGCGTTCCCGACGTCGACCCTTAGCATGGAGCCCCGATGGTCGCCGAAGCCCGTTTCCTGACCAACCCGGACGCGCCGCCGGCGTTCCATCTGCTCGCGAAGCCCACCGGAGCGATCTGCAACCTGGACTGCGAGTACTGCTTCTTCCTCTCGAAGGAGATGCTGTACCCGGGCAGCCGGTTCCGGATGGCCGATGATCTCCTCGAGACTTACCTGCGACAGCTGATCGAGGCCCACGCCCGTTCGCCGGAGGTGACGGTCGCCTGGCAGGGGGGCGAGCCCACGATGATGGGGCTCGACTTCTTCCGACGCTCGGTCGAGCTGGCCGAGCAGCATCGGATGCTACACCAGCGGATCGTCTACACGATCCAGACGAACGCGACGTTGATCGACGACGAGTGGGCGGCCTTCTTCAAGGACCACGACTTTTTGGTGGGCGTCTCGATCGACGGCCCGAAGGAGATCCACGACACCTACCGCGTCGACAAGGGCGGGAAGGGAAGCTTCGACCGTGTCATGGCCGGCCTCGCCCACCTCCGCGAGCGCGGCGTCGAGTGGAACGCTCTCACCACGATCCACGCGGCGAACCAGGATCGCGGCCGCGAGATCTACCGCTTCCTGCGGGACGAGTGCGGCGCGCGCTTCATGCAGTTCATCCCCATCGTCGAACGGGCCACCAAGGAGACGCTCCCGATCGCCAACGAAGGCTGGGGTGAGGGCGTGCGGGGACGTCCCCTGTACACGCAGGAGGGGAACCTGCTCACCGAACGCTCGATCTCACCCGACGGCTACGGCCGTTTCTTGATCGACGTCTTCGAGGACTGGGTGCGGCGCGACATCGGCGAGGTGTACGTGCAGATGTTCGACGTGGCGCTCGCCAACTGGCACGGGGAGCCGCCGGGCCTCTGCGTGCATTCGGAGACCTGTGGGCTCGCGCTCGCGATCGAGCACACCGGTGATCTGTACTCGTGCGACCACTTCGTCGAGCCCGCGTTCAAGCTCGGCAACATCAAGGACACGCACATGATCGAGCTGATCGCGTCGCCGCAACAAAGGAAGTTCGGCCTCGACAAGCGCGACACCCTGCCGCGCTTCTGTCGGGAGTGTGACGTGCGCTTCGCGTGTCACGGGGGGTGCCCCAAGGACCGGTTCACCGACGATCCCTACGGGGAACCCGGTCTCAACTACCTGTGCCCGAGCTTCAAAGCGTTCTTCCACCACGTCGACGGGCCGATGCGGGCGATGTCGGAGCTCCTCACTGCCGGCCGAGCCCCGTCAGAGCTCGTGCGCGCCTACGCGACCGAGGACGCCAAGCGCGGCCGCAACGAGCCGTGCACGTGCGGCTCGGGACGCACGTGGAAGTACTGCCACGGCGCACCGTAACGTGGGTGAGACTTCGGTCGTCAGCGGCGTTGGCTCGGTGGCTCCTCCGAGGGTGCAGGAGGGCTCGGCGGCGGCGACGTGACCACTGGTACGGCAGGGGGTGGGGCCGGGGCCGCAGGTGGGATCGTCACGACGTCCGGGTCCATCGCCGGCCTCGTGGCCGACCTCGTGGCCGGCTGCGACATGGCCTCGTACCGGATGGATGCGATCCTCCGATCGATCCATGAGATCAGGGCCTGAAGGCCCAGCGCCAGGAGCCCGTACATGAACATCGCGAACAACATGGACACGTCGAAGACCGAGCCCTGTTCGCCCTCGACCGAGGGGAAGATCCCGCGGAACGGCTGCATGATCCTGCGGGCGGCGCGGTAGACCCAATCGACGAACGGGGCGGTCTGATTCGCGTTGAAGAGCTGGAGGAAGAAGGCGATCGCCAGGATCACGATGCACGCGATCGCGAACGCGTACACGAACAGGATGATTGCGCGGCTGATCCAGTACGCAGGGCCTACCCGGCGGGATTGGGCTTGATGGGACATGCGGGCCTCCTTCAGTCGACGTGCTCGTCCGGCGTGGTTCGGCGATCACACCTCCCTTCCAGACCAGGTGATCAGATGCCGAGGACCTTGGCCTTCGCCGCCGCGAACTCCTCATCGCTGAGCGCGCCCGATTCGTGGAGCTGGGCGAGCTTCTGGATCTGCGTGGTCGGGTCTTCCTCCGGCGCGGGGGGGCTGTAGGCGCCCTGCGTCGCGGCGGCCGTCTGCTGCTGCACGTACTGGGCGTCCTGATCGGCGTACCTGTTCGCCTGGCGCCGGGCTACTCGTCCCGACACAGCGGTCGCCGTGCCGGCAACCACCGCCGTCCGTGCCGCCATCCCGACCAGACCTGGACCTCTGCGCATCATGATGGGCCCCTTTCTCCGACTACTGGTTGGCCTCGGCGAAGTCGACCGCCGCCTGAACGACCTCGTACGGCACCCTCTCGAGATCGAGGAGCTCGCCCTTCGCGTTCACGATCGCGTCGCGCAACTTCGTCGCCCAGACGTCTTCCCACACGAGGAGCGCCGCGGACGAGTTCGGGTCGAGCTCCTCGCCGGCGGCCGCCAGGTCGTCTTGGTTGAGCAGGCCCATCGTCTCGGGCGACAGCGCGTCGAACGCCTTGAAGACGTCCGAATCCAGGTCGGCGAGCTCGGCGGTTCCGACGACGCCGTCGGCGTCCTTCATGACGAACGCGAGATCGATGATCCGGATCGTGCCGTCGTCGACCAGCTCCTTCAGCGCCGGGACGATCTCGCCCTTGAACTTGTTGCCCGGGAACGCGACGATCATGTACTCCACGGGACCAATCGACATGCGCTTTCCCCTTTCGGCATCGCTCCCTCGGCCGGCACCCGGCTTCGGGAGCCAGCACTATCTCACGAACCCGCCGCTGGGTTCACCCGTTCCGAACGATGCAGCCCGCGTGCGGATGCTTGAGGATGCGAGAGGGACCGAGGAGGAGGATCGGAGCGGATGAGGGAACGGGGCTCGGGAACCGGCGGCTCGCCCGGGGCAGCAGCGGAGGCTCCTGAGCGTGCAGGACTCGTGCTCGCCACCCTGATCCTGGTCGCGGCGGTCGCCAACCTGAACCTCGCGGTCGCCAACGTCGCCTTGCCATCGATCGGGGCAGCGTTCGACTCGTCCCAGACGACGTTGAACCTGATCGCCGTGGGCTATTCGCTCGGGCTCGCGGCCTCCGTGCTGTGGCTCGGCGCGCTCGGCGACCGGTACGGACGCAAGCTCATGCTGATCCTCGGGACGGCGTTGGCGATCCCGTTCGCGCTGCTCGCCGCGTACGCCCCGAGCGACTCGGTGCTGTTCGTCGCCCGGCTCGGCGGCGGGTTGTCCGCGGGGATGGCGTTCCCGACGACCCTGGCGCTGATCACCGCGCTGTGGTCCGGCCCTCAGCGGACGACGTCGATCGCGCTGTGGTCGGGGATCGGGGGTGCCGTCGCGGCGCTCGGGCCGATGTTCTCGGGCCTGCTGCTCGAGCACTTCTGGTGGGGGTCGGTCTTCCTGATCACGTTGCCGCTCGCGGTCGTGGCGCTGGTCCTCGCTCTGCGTCTCGTCCCCGCTCACGTGAACGAGGGGACCGATCCCGTCGACAACCTCGGCGGCATCCTGTCGGCGCTGCTCGTCGGCGCCTTGATCCTCGGGATCAACTTCGCGGCCGTGCCGAACGAGGGGACCCTCGTCGCCGGTCTCGCCATCGTCGCCCTGGCCTCCGGGATCGCGTTCGTGATCCGGCAGCGGCGGGCGGCCAACCCCCTCTACGACCTGCACGTCGCCGGGCGGCGGGTCTTCTGGGTCGCCGCGTGCGCCGGGATCATCGTGTTCGGCGCGCTGATGGGGGCCATGTTCGTCGGTCAGCAGTTCCTGCAGGACGTGCTCGCCTACTCGACCTTCGACGCGGGCGTCGCCATCCTTCCGGCCGCGTTCCTGATGGTGATCGTCGCTCCGCGCTCGGCCAAGGTCGTCGAGGCGAGAGGGGCGCGCTTCACGCTGCTCACGGGGTACGCGTTCTGCTTGCTCGGGTTCGTCACGATGCTCCTGCTGTGGGACCAGGGGAGCCCGTATTGGCAGGTGGGGCTCGGCTACGCGCTCATCGGCATCGGCGTCGGCTTCGCGGGAACCCCGGCCTCGCACTCGCTCACCGGCTCGGTCCCAGTCCGGCGCGCCGGCATGGCGTCGGGGACGGCCGATCTCCAACGCGACCTCGGCGGTGCCATCATGCAGTCGATCTTCGGAGCACTGCTCGCGGCGGGCTACGCGGCGTCCTTCACGGCGGCGATCGCCGCCTCGCCGAACACGCAGAAGGTGTCCGACAGCGTCGAGGCGCAGCTCACCAAGTCGTTCGCGGGTGCCGAGGCGATCGCCCAGCAGTACCCGAAGTACGCCGACCAGATCACCGCGGCGGCGAAGGCATCGTTCCTGTCGGGCGATCAGTGGGCCTACGTCGCGGGCATCGTCGCCGTCGGGCTCGGCGCGGCGCTCGTCTTCTTCGCGTTCCCGAGGAAGGAGGACGAGCGGCGGCTCCTGGCCGAGTACCAACGCCAGGACACCTCGTCCGACGCACCCGGCGTCGCATCGTGATGCGTGGGGGATCGATCCCGGACCGCCGACCTGATCGCCTGCTCAGACTCCCGTCTTCACGACGACCCGCCCGCTCGCGGCCGCGCCCTTGAGCGCCTGATAGTCCCGCTCGTTCTGATCGGC
>Ga0184625_10000442_pt1 | contig 15535 bp, 12 predicted proteins | sample PLM3_30_b1_FD_133151 | JGI IMG/M metagenome (GOLD analysis project Ga0184625, IMG submission 133151) | Groundwater sediment microbial communities from an aquifer in East River, Colorado, USA - PLM3_30_b1 | ecosystem: Environmental > Terrestrial > Soil > Riparian zone | place: USA: East River... | reverse complement strand
CTCCGGGACGCCTGCCTTGCGCAGTCCCTCGTAATAGCGATCGATTCCCATGTCGCGGCTAAAAGGATGTGCGGTTTGCACAAAGTCCACCGAAAAATTCGGCCTCACTCGGGTTAGTTCAGTGAGATAGCGTCGCGCTTCCTCGAGCCGTCCCAATTGCCCGAGTGCCGCAATCAGAACCGCATAGCGCGACCATTGGAAGCCGGACTGGGCCAAAGCCTTCAGGGCAAAACGCACGGCCGCATCATCGTCACCGATAAGATATTTCGCTTCGGCGATGCGCACGAGATACGAGCCCATGTTCGGATCTTGAGGACTGAGCCGGATCGCTGATTCAAGATGGGGGAAGGCGGCTTGGGGTCTTCCGGAGAATACGAATGCCGCGCCGAGGCCGTAATGTGCGAGCGCCAGGCTCGGATTAAGGTCCAGTGCGAGCTCAAGTTCGGAGATCGCGGCCGCATAGTTGCGGCAGAGATAGCGGACTCTCCCTAACGTGCAATGCGCGCCGGCATCGTCTTGATCGAGCGCGACGGCCTTCTGCGCAGATTCGATGGCGCGTTCCCGGTTTTCGTTCTGCGGCTGAACGAAGCCATAGACCACTTCGTAATAGTAGGTTTCGGCGATGGCGGAGTGGGCGAGACCGAGCTCAGGATCGACAGCGATCGCTTCTTCGAAAAGCGTTCGCGCCTTTGCGAGATCGTCCCGCGTATAACGATAAAGATGAAACATGCCTCGCTGGTAAATGCTCCAAGCGTCAACGCTGTCCCGCTGCTTGACGCGCGCTCTTTCCCGTTCCGCCCGGCTTAGCTCGGGCTCGATGCCGCCGACAATCGTTTGGGTAATTTCATCCTGCACCGAGAAAATATCCGATAGTGCCCGGTCGTAGCTTCGCGCCCAAACATTGCTGCGGCTGTTGCCGTCGATCAGTTGCGCAGTGACGCGGATACGGTCCCCGGAGCGTCGGACGCTGCCCATCAAGATATAACGCACGCCAAGCTCACGGGCGATTTCTTCAGGGCCGATGGCGCTGCTCTTGTACGCGAAGGTCGAGCCGCGCGCGATAACGAAGAACCAGCGCACACGCGACAGCGCGGTAATGATTTCTTCGGTAACGCCATCGACGAAGGAATCCTGTTCGGGATCACCGCTCATGTTGCTGAAAGGAAGGACGGCAATCGACGGCTTTTGGGGCACCGCAAGCGTAGAGGGCTGATGTTCGCCCGACGGCGCCGTCTCTCTGTTTTTGATGTTGACCGGCGCGACGAAACGAAAGCCTTTTTTTGCGAACGTGCGGATGAGGTGCTGTTTCTCGCCGCTATCGCCGATAGCCTTTCGCACCGCATTTATTCGGCTGGTCAGGGTCGATTCCGAGACAATCCGGCCGCTCCACACCGAAGCAATGAGGTCGTCCTTGCTCACAACGCGTTCGCGATTTTCGATCAGGTAAATCAAGACATCGAGAACCTGCGGTTCAAGGGCAACAAGCTGGTCTTGCCGCCGCAGTTCGCGCCGGTTTGTGTCCAGCAGGCAATCTTCGAAACCTATTTGCAATGTTGCTCTGTTGCTCTGTTGGTCCGCTAGGTCCAAAGCGGCTTTAAATCTGCCGTGGTGCGCTTACCGAAGTAGCGTTGGATTTCATCAAGGTTGAGATTGGGTCTGATCCGCCGTGCCTCAGCCAAAGCAACAAGGGCTTCTCCCTGCCGGTCGAGTTTTGTAAGGACCCAGGCCGCGACCACATGTGCCATGTAAAGGCGGCCGTCACGCCGTGCTGCCGATGATGCCTCGGCCAGCGCCTCCTCGTACCGGCCGGCACGCCCGAGCGCGTTGGCGAGTATCATGCTCCAGAACGTGAGCCGAAAGTCCTTTGGGCTCGACCGCATCCCGAACTGCAGGCTTTGGATACCTTCGTCGTAGCGCCCGGAGAGAACGAGCGATGCGCCGAGCGCCACATGCGCCTGTGCATTGCTGGGGTCGAGTTCGAGTGCGCGACGCAGCAGCTCCACGCCGCGCTCGTGTTCGCCAATGTCGGCAAAAGCGCAGCCGGCAAATCCGAGGACGTCGGATGCATTCGGGTCTATGGTCACTGCGCGCTCCGCCTCGTCGCGCGCGTCTTTTTTGGCAGCAGCAAAATCCGGGACAAGCGAGAGGTTGGCTCCGAAGGCGTTGAGCAAGGCCAGAAACGCGCGGGCCAAAGCGAAATTCGGATCGACCGCGATCGCTTGACGCAAGCCGTTCAATGCCTGGGCGACCGACTCCTCGTTCCAGCCCTGCGTTGCGATGGCGCCTGCCGCCCGACGAAAGTGCGACCAGGCATCGACGCTTTCGATTCTTCGCCGTTGAATGACCGAGAGGTCGGCTTTGGTCAGCGCCGGCTCCAGTTCAACCATGATGCGGCGGGCAATCTCATCCTGCAGGTCCAGGGTATCGCCGCGCTCGACGTCATAACGCCCGGCCCACAGTTGGTTGCCGCTTTCGGCTTCGATCAACTGCACGGCGACCCGAACGCGATCGGCAGAGCTGCGTACGCTACCTGTGACGACATAGCGCACACCCAATTCGGCGCCGACCTGCCGCGTATCGGTCGGCCGCTGCGCGTACACGAATGAGGACGCGCGCGCGATGACGAAAAACCCGGGCACGCGTGCCAGCAGCGCGATAATGTCCTCGGTCAGGCCGTTCGCGATCAGTTCGAGTGCGCGGTCTTCGGACAGATTTTCGAATCGCAACATTGCAATTGATGGCCGATCCGAAATAAGCGGCGGCAGGGGGGTGGCGACTTGCGTTGCGGGGGCTTGGCGGTCTGCCGCCGTCGGCGCTTCCTGCCGCACCTTACCGACGAAGCGGATACCCTTGCGGGCCGAGGTCTTTATCAAGTTCTGCTCTTTGCCGCTGTCGCCGACCGCTTTGCGCGCCGCGTTGATGCGGCTGTCCACGGTGGAGTCTGAAACGATCCGGCCGCCCCAGACCGACGAAATAAGGTCATCTTTGCTGACCACGCGGTCGCGGTTTTCGATCAGGTAGACCAGGAGGTCGAACACCTGTGGCTCAACGGGCACGGTGGCGCCATCGGCGCGCAGTTCCCGTCTTTCACAATCCAGAATGTAATTATCGAACAAAAACAGCACGTTGCGCCCCGCAACTAAACGGCTGCCCAAATCATAACGGCAGGCCGTCTAAAGCGAAATCAAGAGTTCCTCAAGGACAAATCAAGCACGGCTCAAAGCATTTAGCGCCGACAAGGCGCATTCATGACGCCGAAAATCGAACGGAGTCATGCAATGCAGATCGGTAGTGCCCGTCGCGACATGGACCGCTTTCACCAGGAAGCACTCAGCCGGCGCGCTCAGACGAGAACACAGTTTTTCAAGAGCGTGGGCAACGTCGCCCGGCCGCTGATAGGAACTGTTGCCATCTTGGCCGCGTACATTTCCGCCTTGCGGCTGATCTCTCTGCCGGCGGCAGCCGAGGTGCCCAGCGCCATTGCCGCACCCGGCGAGATTCTGGTCACGACGGTTCATGCAGTCGGCGCTCAAGTCTATGAGTGCCGACCCGATTCCGCCGGCAAGCTCGTCTGGCAATTTCGCGAGCCGATCGCGACCCTGATTATCGATGGAAAAACGGTTGGCCGGCACTATGCAGGTCCGACCTGGGAGATGATGGACGGCAGCGCGGTGAGCGGCAAGGTTGCCGCGCGCGCCCCCGGAGCCGGTCCCAACGACATCCCGCTGCTCAAGCTCGAGGCCATTGCGTGGCACGGCGCGGGCAAGCTCAGCGGCGTCACCACGATTCAAAGACTCAACACGCGCGGAGGCAACGTCGACGCGGCGTGCGACTCGTCCGGCACGTTCTTGAGCGCGCCTTACACCGCCGACTACTCGTTTTACAGAAAAGGCGAGTGACCAATCACACGGGCTGACGAAATGGAGCATGCGATGCACATGGACAATATTCACCGCCGCGCGAACGGCACCATAGACATCGATTTCTATCGTCGGGAAGCCTTCCTCCTTCGGAGGCAGGCAACAAGAAAAATCTTCCGGCGTATCGGACGGCTCGGCAAGCCACTCATCGGGGCGGCAACGATAGTCGCTACCTACGCTTTGGTACCGCCGCGCGATCCGCTGCCGCCGAGTAACGACTCGCTATTCGTATCGGCCGCCGTTCCCCTACTGCCGCCGAACACATAGACCGAAGACGAAAGGAGAAATTCATGGGAAAACTTATCGCGTTTCTCTATGGCATCGTGGCCTATCTCGCGTTCGCAGTCGCGATTGTCTACGCAATCGGCTTCGTCACCGGCCTTGGAGTGCCGAAGACGATTGACTCCGGATCCGCCGGAGAGCCGATGCAGGCAATTATCATTAATCTCCTGCTGATGTCGCTGTTCGCGATCCAGCACAGCGTGATGGCGCGACCGCAATTCAAGAAATGGTGGACGCGCTTCGTGCCTGTCGCGGTGGAACGCAGCACCTTCGTGCTGTTTTCGAGTCTAGCGCTCATGCTGTTGTTCTGGCAGTGGCGGCCGATCCCCGCCGTGGTGTGGCAGGTGGCGAACCCGCAGGTCGCTGCATCGCTTGTGGGCCTGAGTTTGCTTGGCTGGGTTCTGGTTTTCATCAGCACCTTCCTGATCAACCACTTCGAACTGTTTGGCTTGCATCAGGTCGCCAACAATCTCGCAGGCAAGCCGATGCCGGCGGTGCGTTTCAAGACTCCGCTGCTCTACAAGGTGGTGCGCCATCCGATATATCTCGGCTTCATCATCTTCTTCTGGGCAACGCCGGTGATGACGGCCGGACACCTGCTGTTTGCTGCAGTAACGACGGCCTACATCTTCGTAGGGATTGCGCTGGAAGAGCATGACCTGCTGGCCGTGTTCGGCGACGAATATCGCCGCTACCGGCAAAGGGTGTCGATGATCGTTCCGTTCCTCGGGAGGTCGTCGTAAGGCGTGGCCGGCGCGTGACGGCGTAGCCAATCACGGCGGTTTGCCCCGCAACCCCGTCACCGCCGGCCTCGTTTCACCCCAACCTGTCCTCTGCTAACGTTCCCCTGGAACTAGCAGGGGACAGTCGTATGGTGATGGCGCAAGTCGCTGCCGGGCAAAAGACCGGGAATCCCGCGGCGATCAGAAAAGCAGTTACGGAGCTCACCGCCGCTTTCGGCAATCGGGTTGTGACGTCGCAGGCGGTGCGCGAGCAACATGGCAATACCGTCACCTGGATTGCCAACCAGCCGCCCGATGCCGTCGTTTTTCCGCAAAGCACCGAAGAAGTGCAGCAGATCGTCCGCATCTGCGCGGCAAATGGTGTTGCCATTATTCCCTTTGGGGTAGGGACCTCGCTTGAAGGTCACGTCAATGCGCCGGTTGGCGGCGTGTCGGTCGATTTCCGCGACATGAACAGAGTTATTGCCGTGCACGCCGAGGATCTTGATTGCGTCATCGAACCCGGCATCACGCGAAAGGCGCTCAACGAGCAGCTGCGCGACAGCGGTCTTTTCTTTCCCATCGATCCGGGCGCCGATGCTTCGCTTGGCGGCATGGCGGCAACCCGCTGTTCCGGCACCAATGCGGTGCGCTACGGCACCATGAAAGACAACGTCGTGGCGCTCAAAGTCGTGTTGGCGAACGGGGAGGTGATAGACACCGCCCGGCGGGCAAAAAAGACCGCCGCCGGATACGACCTGACCCGTCTCATGGTCGGCTCAGAAGGGACGCTCGGGGTCATCACGCAGCTCACTTTGAAACTTTCGGGCATTCCGGAAGCGATTTCCGGCGGCACCTGCCCATTTCCCTCGGTCGAGGCATGCTGCAACACCGCAATCCAAACCATCCAGTCCGGCATACCCGTGGCGCGCATCGAACTCCTGGACGCGTTGCAGGTGCGCGCGTGCAATATGCATTCCAATCTCGGGCTGCCGGAAACCCCGATGCTCTTTCTTGAGTTCCACGGCACCGAAGCCTCGGTTGCCGAGCAGTCCAAACGGTTCGGCGAGATCGCGGCCGAGTTCGGTGGTGGTCCTTTCAAATGGACCACGCGGCCGGAAGAACGCACGCGCCTGTGGGAGGCGCGCCACCACGCAGCGTTGTCGAATTTCGCACTGCGCCCGGGCGCCGCGATGGTACCCACCGACGTGTGCGTTCCGATATCGCGGCTGGCGGAATGTGTCACCGAAACGCAACGCGACATAGAAGAGAGTCGCATCTTGGCACCGATCGTCGGCCATGTCGGCGACGGCAATTTCCATCTGACATTGCTGGTCGACATGGATGATGCCGACGAGGTCAAGCGCGCCAAGGCGCTGTCCGAGCGGCTGGTGGAACGGGCGCTCTCCATGGACGGGACCTGCACGGGTGAGCACGGCGTCGGGCAGGGCAAGATGAAGTACATGGCCGCCGAGTACGGAGCGGCCGCGCTCGACGTGATGGCCTCGATCAAGCGGGCGCTCGATCCTCAGAACATCATGAACCCGGGAAAAATTGTCGCACTGAGCTAAGGGCTATCTGGCCCCGAAATCCACATGGCCCGACAGAAGCGCGCTGCGACATAGAATCGCCGCCATAATTTGCCAATATGGCCTAGATTCACGGTTGGCTGAGGGTTCCCGCCGTCCGCAGGTTTCGGCGCCGGAGTTGGCTTTGCAAACGACCCTGCTTGGCTTGGCGATAGCGATCATACTGGCGCTCGTGGCGGCGCTGGTCGGTCCGCTGCTGATCGATTGGGGCAACCATCGCTCGCTGTTCGAGGCGGAGGCGAGCAAGCTTGTCGGCGTTAAGGTGCGCGTGGCAGGCCCGATCGACGCGCGCTTGTTGCCGTCGCCGAAACTCACGCTGCATGAGATCGCAATCGGGGAAGGCCGCGACACCATCAAGGCCCGTTCGCTTGGCATCGAGTTCGCACTCGGTTCTTTGATGCGCGGCGAATGGCGCGCCGCCGAAATGCGCCTTGTGGGACCACAGGTCGGCCTTGCTCTGAACGCTTCGGGTCATGTGCGGGCGCCGAACCTTGCCGTCGCATTCAAGCCCGACGAACTATCGGTGGACCGGCTGAGCGTAGAGAACGGCACGATCATTCTCACCAACGATGCCAACGGTGCAAGCCTGACGCTCGAGCGCGTGTCGTTCATCGGCGAGGCCCGCTCGCTTGTCGGTCCGATAAAGGGCGAGGGCGGCGTGGCCGTTGCCGGGCAACTTTACCCCTACCGTCTTTCCGTTGGTCGTATGAGCGACGATGGCACGCTCAAGCTGCGCATTAATGTCGAGCCGGCCGATCATCCGCTCAGTGTAGAGGCCGACGGGACCCTGGCGTTCGTCTCCGGCGAACCCCGCTTTGAAGGCATGTTGAATGTATCGCGAGCGGTCGGCATAGCCGGACGCAACACTTCCCAATCCGACAAGACCTTGACGCAGCCTTGGCGGGCAAGCGGAAAGGTCAAGGCGACCGGAGCGTCGGCGCTTATCGAGAACATTGAATTTCAATACGGGTCGGAAGAACAGGGCACCAAGATTACTGGCGTCGCCAATCTCAAATTCGGGACGAATCCGCGGTTCAACGGCGTGCTGTCCGCACGGCAGATTGATCTCGACCGCGTGGTTTCCGGGGCCGGCGGACCAAAGCAATCGCTCGGCGATGCGGTCCGGGCTCTGGCGGAGTTGGGGGCTACCGCATTCCGTACAACGCTTCCGGGTCAGCTGGGTGTCGGCATCGACGTGATCACCCTTGGCGGAAACAGCATCCAGAACTTGCGTGGGGACATCAGCAGCAGTGCCGACGGATGGCATCTCGATCGACTTGAATTCCGCGCACCGGGCATGACGCAGGTCCGCCTCAGCGGCCATCTGGCAGCCTCGGCCGATGGCGTCACCTTTGCCGGGCCCGCTGAGGTCGACGCATCCGACCCCAAGACCCTGGCGGCCTGGCTCGAGGGCCGCACCGAAAACCAGCAAGCCGAGCTGCGACCGATGAGTCTGCGTGGTGACGTGACGTTCGCGGCCGAAAAGGTTGCAGTTGAACGCCTCAAGCTGGAGTTCAATCGCAAGCCATTGACCGGACGCATTGCATATTTCTTTCGGTCCGGTAATCGGCCGGCGCGGCTCGATGCCGAGCTAAGCGCGCAGCAGTTCGATTTCGATTCCGCTCTCGATTTCGGCAAAGCCTTGCTTGGCGGATCCACACTGGAGCGGCCGCGAGAGATAAGTCTCGTGGCCGATGTTGGGCGCGCCACTTTTGGCGGCATTGAAGCAAATGACTTGCGCGCGCGCGTTAAGGCTGACGCCAACGGCTTGCAACTCGACCGTCTGTCGATCGGCGATTTTGCCGGCGGCAGTTTCGTGGCAAGCGGGCGGATCGAAACAGGCGGGCAAGCGCCGCGCGGCACACTTTCCCTCGATCTTGAGACGAAACAGGCGGCTGCAATCGCCGCGACGGCCGGCAAATTCGCTCCGAAAGCGCTTGGCCCGATTGTCAGTCTGCTCGAGCGCGTCGGGCACGCAAAGCTGCACTCCACGGTTGATCTGACGGGCGATGAAAAATCCGCGACCGTTGCGCAATTGACGATAGCTGGCGATCTCGACGATCTACGCATTGATGCGCGCGCACGGGCGCGCGGCGACTGGACCAAACTTTCCGCTGCGGAAGTCCGCGCCGATGCGACCATCGATACGGCGCGCAGCATGGCGTTGCTTAAGCTGTTGAACCTTGAGCAGATCGTTGCGGCCGGGAGCGGACCGGGGCAGCTCAAAGTGCAGCTCACAGGACCACTCAACAGCGACGTTAAATTCGACACGAGCTTATCCGCAGATGGCCTATCGGCGAGGGCGAGCGGCAGCGGACGCTTTTCGGAAGATCAGGGGCCAAAGGTGTCGGCAAAGTTGCAGGTTCTTGAAGCCGATCTGCGACCATTGCGGGCTGCGGGTGCGGCGCCTTTGCCGCTCAAGATGACTTCGCGGGTTGCCATTTCTGGCGCCGCCGCGTCAGTGGATGACATTGACGCAAAGCTCGCTGGCTCCGGCGTTCGCGGTCGCTTTGCGGTCAATGATGCTTCGGTGCGGCAGGTCGAGGGCAAGCTTGAAGTCGATACGGCGGACGTTTCGGCATTGATCGCCCGCGGAATTGGCCTGCCGCAAGCTACCGGTAAAAGTGCTTCCTGGAGCTGGTCAAGTGACCCGTTCGGAGCAGGCGTATTGGGCAAACTGACGGGACAAGTCGCGTTCAAAGTGAAACGTGCGGATCTGCTGCCGCAGCTGACGGCAAGCGAACTCAATGGCACCGTACGTCTGAGCAAAGATGAATTGTCGTTGGAGAATGTCACGGGCATTTTGGCCGGCGGACGTTTGTCCGGAAGCATTGCATTCCGCCGCGCCGAGGATGGATTGACTACGCAAGGTCGGCTTGCGCTCGCTGGCGCGGACGCTGCAGCATTATTTCCTTGGACCGCACGACCGGCAATCAACGGGTCGGTCGATTTGACGGCTGATGTGGCCGGAACCGGCTTGAGCCCGGTAGCTCTTATTGGCTCGCTGAAGGGATCGGGAAAGATCGTGCTTGCCGACGGCCGGATGGTCAGCCTCGATCCGCGCGCTTTCGATGCAGTTACCCGCGCGGTCGATCAGGGACTGGTTATTGATGGCGGACGGATTTCGGATCTTGCAGGCAAGTCCCTGGACAGCGGGCAACTGTCCGTCAAGCGTGCCGAATCCGAATTGCAGATTGCCGCCGGCCAGGTTCGCCTCGCTACCGCCGCGGTCCAAAGCAAAGATGCATCGCTGTCGGTTGCCGGCACGCTCGACCTTACCGACGGGTCGCTCGTGGCACGCCTGGATCTATCTGGCTTGCATGAATCCGCCGGCGCTCGCCCGAAGCTCTTCGTGGCGTTGAAAGGTCCATTGACGACACCATCGCGCAGCATCGATGTGTCGGCGCTTACCGGATGGCTTACTTTGCGGGCGGTTGAGAATCAGACGAAGCGGCTACGTGCCATAGAGAATGTGCCGCAACCTCAAGATCGAGGGATGCCGAAGACCAAGCAAGCGCCTGCCCTGCCGGCACCCATCGATATAAGGCCAGCGCCCGCGCCTCGGAGCGCGGGGCCGCCTGCTGCCTCAGTCCGCTCTCAGAACTGAGTGGACTACGCGTGAGCTCTGTATGTCGCGGGGCTCGCCCTGCGGAATGCGCTCCTCGCCGTGGACGCGATAGTGGTCGAGGACAAAAAGGCGAATCGCAGATGACAAGTTGCCGTGACGGCGATCGGTGTCGATCGACGCCACCAGGTCAGACAGAGTCACTTCTCTGCCATTTGCGATTTCCTTCAGTCCTTTCCAGAACGCGTCTTCGAGACTCACGCTGGTCTTATGGCCCGCAATTACGATTGAACGTTTCACGACCGGAGATTTCATTGATGGTCCCCTATTTCGACCCGGTGCCGATCGAGGTCGCGTCGGGCTTTCGCCTGACGCGCGCCTTCAATCTTGCGAACGTTTTTAGGCTGACCAAAAGCAAGGCGATTGGCGTGGGCACGTTGTTCGTGCTGTTGCCGGTTGTCCCGCTTTCGAACGGTCCGAAGATTGATTACTTCAGCCATTCAGTCGTCGCCCCTCGATGGTAACGGGTTACGTTTCAGCTCGGCGCTCACGTGATGGGCAGCATCACTACCAAATGCGCCGAGAGGTTGGCGGAAACATGCCTTTACGGCGAACTTCACAAGATCGGTCTTGAAACAGTGTGGCTGATTATTGCTGTAGATCAATACACGGTTGGTTGATCACAAAAGTTTAATAAGTGATCCTTGCCCGAAACGAGTAGAAATAGGGCATGTATTATGCGCGGTACCCTGGAACTTCCAAATGTATATTTAAACATTCAGATGATTATACTCTGGAACACATGATTCACCGGCCAAGGAAACTCTACGGAAAGTTTTTCTTAGCGAGAAATTTGACATGTGACTTCCGTAGAATAGTAGCCGGATACGTACAAAGCTTCGCCGCAAATACATAGGTGGGTCCAATACCCGCGTTTATTAGGGTCTCGCCGTAATTTCACTCCGTAACTACTTACTTCGATACCGCCGAGACTTGGTGGTTGCCTTATTTTTATCGCGGTCGCGTCATTTTTTCCGGCCGGACTATCCGATCGAACTCTGCCCCGCTGATAAATCCCAGGCGAACGGCCTCTTCGCGCAGAGTGGTGCCGTTTGCGTTCGCCGCTTTGGCGACCTGCGCGGCCTTGTCGTAACCGATTTCCGGGGCGAGCGCGGTAACCAGCATTAGTGAACGCTGCAAGAGTTCGCGGATCCGTGGCTCGTTGGCGCGGATGCCTACGACACAATTTTGAGTGAATGAGTTTACGGCGTCGCCGAGCAGCTGGATTGACTGCAACATGCAGTAGGCGAGCACTGGTTTGTAGACGTTCAATTCGAAATGACCCTGGCTGCCGGCAATTGTGATTGTCGTGTTGTTGCCGAATACCTGACAGCAGACCATCGTCAGGGCTTCACTTTGGGTCGGGTTTGTCTTGCCCGGCATGATCGAAGAACCGAGTTCGTTGCTTGGGAGGATCAGTTCGCCAAGGCCGGAACGCGGACCGGAGCCGAGCAGGCGGATATCGTTGGCGATTTTAAAGAGCGCGGTTGCGGCGGAATTGATGGCGCCATGCACGAAAACGTACGCATCATGGCCGGCCATGTGTTCGAACTTGTTCGCTGCACTCGTGAAGGGCAGCTTTGTCAGGCTCGCGATGCGACGAGCAATAGCCTTCGCAAATTGCGGCTTTGAATTGAGCCCGGTGCCGACCGCCGTTCCTCCCTGCGCGAGCGGATAAAGTTCGCGTTGCGCCGATGCCAACCGCGTGAGTGCGGATTTTACCTGCGCCGCATAACCGGAAAATTCCTGTCCCAAAGTGATCGGAGTTGCGTCCATCAAATGCGTGCGACCGATCTTGGTGATGGTAAAGAACTCCTTGGCCTTACTCTCGAGAGCTTTGTGGAGCCGGGCCAAAGACGGCTTCAGGTGCCGTTCAATCTCCATGGCTGCGGCGATGTGCATGGCAGTCGGAATCGAGTCGTTCGACGACTGACTCATGTTGACATGATCGTTCGGATGCACCGGCGACTTGCCGCCAAGGGTGCCGCCGAGCTTGAGGTTGGCGGCGTTCGCGATCACTTCATTGACATTCATATTGGTCTGCGTGCCCGATCCGGTTTGCCAAACCGCCAACGGGAAGTGTCCGTCCAGCTTGCCGTCAGCGATGTCCTGGGCCACGGTGACAATCGCGGCCGCGCGCTTGCGATCGAGCGAGCCAAGCTTGCGGTTGACCTCGGCAGCCGCGCGTTTGATCACGCCAAGCGCATGCACGATCTCGATCGGCATGGGCTCGGTTCCGATGCGAAAATTATGCAAAGAGCGCTGCGTTTGAGCGCCCCAAAGTCTGTCAGCCGAAATCTCTAAAGGCCCAAACGCGTCGCTCTCGATGCGGGTCTTGGCGGATTTCTTTTGCGCTTTGGCCATGAAATTCGTTCAACGCCGCCAAAAACGATGTCTTCCACTCAAGGCTACGCCGATCGACACGAGAAACAACCCTCGCCGCGAACGGCGTAAGAGGACAGGCTATTTTTTCCGAAAGCGATCAAGTCGGACCACTTCTCCGCCGCCGTTGATCGGCTTCTCGGGCTTCTCACGCTTAGCGGCCGCAGCAGGCTGTCGAGGTGGCGCAGGCTCGGCCGCGGCGGGCGATGCCGGAGCGCCCGCCGGCTGTCGCTTTTTCTTGCTGTTTGTAGAAACAGGTTCCTGGACGTTTGCGGGAGCGGGTCGCTCTTCGCCTTCCGTGACCTCTTCAAATTGAAGGCCGAACTGCACGGACGGATCAAAAAAGCCGTTGATGGCATCAAACGGCACACTAAGGCGTTCCGGAATGCCGCCGAAGGACAGTCCGACTTCGAAACCTTCGTCGCCGACTTTCAGATCCCAGAATTGATGCTGCAGAATGATCGTCATTTCATCGGGATACTGCGCGCGCAGGCGATCCGACAGGCGAACGCCGTCAGCGCGGGTGTCGAACGAGATGTAGAAGTGATGGTCGCCAGGCAAACCCTTCTTGGCAGTGTCCGTCAGCACGCTGCGCACCACGCCGCGCAGCGCCTGTTGGGTCAGGAGGTCGTAACGGATCTGGTCGGCCATGGTGGAGCCCGTGAATCACCCAATGCTACCCGGCACATGCGGTGAGCGCTATCCCCGCCTGGTGCGCGCCGACGGCTGTCATAATTGGATAACACTGGGTCCAAGGAAAAGTGGAGGCTTCTGTTGCCAGGTGCCTCCGGACCCCGCCTGACGGAGCTTAACCCGTCAGGGCTTTAGATCGGTCTTTCAAACCGCTTACGCGGCCTGAGCAACCGGAGCATAGTTGTCGTTTGCAACTATGAAATGGCCCGATAACGGCGGAACCATGCCGAGCAAAAGCACGCCCTTTACGCCCTCGTCGATCCTATTTCGCCCCCGCCGAAACCTGTGCTCGCCGGGCTTTGGTGGAGGCGCCGGGTACTGCCCCCGGGTCCGATGGGTTTATTACGACGGCCATTTATCGCCATAGCCGGGTTGCCCCGGCACACGGAATATAAGCATTGAAGGTTACCGAAGAAAGAGCGGGCCAATTAACCTCTAAAACCTGTGGTTATAGGCTAGGCGCCGGCGTGTCGGCGTCTGACGATAGGGCCGGAAAATTTGCCGACGGCGACCTGGCGCGTGCATGAATAACATCGCAGGCCGCGTCGCTGACGCGGCCTGTGTCGCAGCATCCGGTTGGTGAACCGGTCGAAGACGAATTGTCGAGCGCGCACGCTACGCACCGGACTGCATTGTCCGCCGCCTATAAAGCGGTACAGCGCGGCGGGAGGCGACATTCGTCGCCCGCATCGGGGCTAAGCGATCGGCGACCTAGTCGCTTCTGATCAGGCGGGATAAATTTCGCCGCCATGTCCGCTTCTGCAGGCGCCGCCGCGCCGCCCATCAATCGTCCCACGCTCTCTGAACTGTTTCGCGCTTTCGTCATCGTATCCCTTTCCGGCTTCGGCGGAGCCTTGCCCTGGGCGCGGCGGATGATTGTCGAACAGCGCCGCTGGATGACGGCGGATGAATTCAATGAAGCCTTTGCGCTCTCGCAATTCCTGCCCGGCCCCAATGTTGTGAACTTCTCGGTGGTTTTTGGATCGCGCTTCGGAGGCGCGCCCGGCGCCGCAGTCGCACTTGCCGGCCTCATGGGCCCGCCGCTGATTATCGTTACGATCCTTGCTGTCCTTTATGCGCGTTTCGGCGACCTTGAAGCGCTTGGCCGCATCCTCGCAGGGATCACCGCCGCGGCGACCGGTCTGCTTATCGCAGTGGTCGCAAAAATGGCCGCACCATTGTTTCGCAAGCGCTGGGATTGGGCGCCGCTTGTCGCAATTGCTGCTTTCATCGGCGTCGCCATCATGCAGTGGCCGCTGCCTTTGGTGTTCGTCGTCCTGGCGCCGATTAGCATCGCGTTCGCGTGGATAAAACGATGAATGACAATCCGCTGATCGCGCTCGCCGGCTATTTTGCGCTGCTGTCGCTGTTTGCGGTCGGGGGCGCGAATGCAGCGATTCCGGAAATGCATCGCATTGCGGTCGACGTGATGCATTGGATGAGCGACCGGCAGTTCGCCGACAGCTTCGCGATTTCGCAAGTCTCGCCCGGACCGAACATCATTATTGTGACGTTGATCGGATATCATGTCGCCGGCTTGGCAGGTGCGGCCGTTGCGACGGCAGCGATGTGCGGACCGACTTGCGTGCTCGCGTTTCTCGTCGCGCGCACGTGGGATCGCTTCAAGGAAGCTCGCTGGCGCATCGCCATCCAGGCCGGCCTGGTTCCGGTGTCTCTGGGGTTGATCGCGGCCAGTGCATTCGTGCTTGCCCGCACCGCGGACCACAATATTTATGCCGCCGGCATTACTGCCGTAACCGCGATAGTTGGCTTTGCGACCCGCATTAATCCCCTATGGATTTTCGCGGTTGGCGGTCTCCTGGGCCTATCCGGCTGGCTATAGGCCTCCAACTGCGAAGATCCGCGCTTCCGGCGGGGGTACATCGTGTGCTAGTGATCAGGCGCTGGGGGCCGGCCCAAGACCAAGACCAAGAACCAAGAATAAAGAGTAGGGAGGAACAGGATGTCCGAGGGGGCCAAGACCTCCGCGAGCGGGGGCGGGTTTCGTTTTAAAGTGCGCGGTCCGCGCGATTTCTACGGCGGCCTCGCCTTAATCGCGCTCGCTATCCTTGCCATCTGGGTATCGCGCGATCTCCCCGGCATGCATGGTTTCGCGTTCGGCCCCGGTACCGCGCCGCGCCTTTTCGCCGGACTGCTTGCAGCCATCGGCGCGCTGGTCGCGCTCAATGGCCTGTTTTTCGATGGCCCCCCGGTCGACCGCTTTGCGATCCGCGGTCCCGCCTGGGTGCTTTTCGCTATCCTCGCTTTCGCAGGGATGATCCGTGGCTTTAACCTCGGGTTCATTCGCCTGCCGCCGCTCGG
>Ga0184625_10000441_pt1 | contig 15545 bp, 13 predicted proteins | sample PLM3_30_b1_FD_133151 | JGI IMG/M metagenome (GOLD analysis project Ga0184625, IMG submission 133151) | Groundwater sediment microbial communities from an aquifer in East River, Colorado, USA - PLM3_30_b1 | ecosystem: Environmental > Terrestrial > Soil > Riparian zone | place: USA: East River... | reverse complement strand
TGACTGGACCTGCCTGAGTGGACCTGCCTGAATCGGCCTGGCACGCGGTAGCAGCAAGCGGCAGACTGGGCGCATGTCCGCCGCGGAGGATGGCGCGCCGAAACGCGTCGGCCTACGCCAGCTGCCCAGGCTGGTGCGGGTCGCCCTCCAGATCGCCTGGACCGCCGGACGCGCCGACCTACTGTTCTCCACCGCGTTGCAATTCGTCGGCGGCGTGAGCATCGTCGCTCTGCTCCTGCTCGCGAGGGGCGCGCTCGAAGCACTGCTCGACGCCGTCAGCCGGGGCGGGTCGCTCGCGGACGTGCTGCCATGGATCCTCGGGATGTCCGCGGTAGCGGCGGCGCAGTTCTTCGCCTCGACGGTCCAGCGCGAACGCCAACAGATCCTCGGCGATCTGGTCACCCGCTACGTCCAGGGACGCGTTCTCGACGTCACGGCCCAGGTTGACCTGGCCACCTTCGACGAGCCCGAGTTCCACAACCGGGTCGAACGCATCAACGCGAGCAACCATCAGGCGCTACAGATGGTGTACGGGGTGTCGGGGTTGGCCGGCGCCGCCTTCGGTGCTATCGGTGCGCTCGTCGCCGTGGTCGCCGTCGCGCCGGTACTGCTTCCGCTCCTCGCGTTGGTGATCGCACCCGCGTGGCTCGCCGCGTCCCGGCGCGGCGCGGCGTTCTGGGACTTCTTTTGGAAAATGACGCCCCGCGACCGGCAGCGCCACTACCTCGCCGGCGTCCTGCGCGAGCGCAACGCCGCGAAGGAGGTGCGGGCCTTTGGTCTCGCCGGCTATCTCCGCGGCCGCTATGACGATCTGTACGCCTACCGGATCACCGAGCTGCGCCGGATCTCCCGGCGCCAGGTCTACATCTCGCTCACCGCGAACCTGGTCATCGGGGCGGTGCTCGCCGCGACTCTGCTGCTCGTCGCGTGGCTCGCCCTCCGGGGCACGGTCACGATCGCGGCCGCCGGCATAGCTGTGGCCGGCATCGCCGTAGTGGGCGGCCGCCTCGCTAGTGCGGGCTGGTCGGTCGGCGCGCTGACCGAGTCGGCTCGATACGTCGACGACTACCTCGCCTTCACGGCGCTGCTGCCTGAGGTCGAACGGACCCGCCCGACCGGGGCCGCTCCGCAAGGCTTCCATCGCCTCACCGTCGGCGACGTTGTGTTCACCTATCCGACGGGTGATGAGCCCGCGCTGCGGGGCGTATCACTGGAGGTCTCCACCGGCGAGGTGGTCGCACTCGTCGGCGAGAACGGTTCGGGCAAGACGACGCTGGCCAAGCTTCTCGCCGGGCTCTACCAACCGGCGTCGGGCACGATCTCGTGGGACGGGACCGACGTATCCACAGTGGATCCCGATGAGCTGCGCCGACACGTCGCCGTCATCTTCCAGGACTTCGAGCGCTTCCACCTCACCGTCCGGGAGAACATCGGTCTCGGCCGAGTGGAGGCGGTGGATGACCTTGACGGGGTACGGGCAGCGGCCGCGCACGCCGGCGCGGACCGCTTCGTGGAGAGCCTCGCCGACGGGTACGCCACGATGCTCGGCCCGGAGTTCGCCGGCGCGGACGATCCTGACGAGCCCACCGGGCGCCGCGGTACGGACCTCTCCGTGGGCCAGTGGCAGCGCATCGCCCTGGCCCGGGCCTTCTATCGCGGCGCGCCCTTCGTCATCCTCGACGAGCCGACGGCGGCGCTCGACCCCCGTGCCGAGCAGGAGCTGTTCGACACCATCCGAACGCTGCTGGATGGGCGAACCGTGCTCTTCATCTCCCACCGTTTCTCCAGCGTCCGATCGGCCGACCGCATCTATGTCCTCGATGAGGGTCGGGTCGTCGAGTCCGGCACCCATGCCGAGCTGATGGCGGCCCAAGGCCTCTACGCGGAACTCTTCACGCTGCAGGCCGCCGCCTACCTCGACGTCGCGATCCCCGACTCAAGATCGCCGCGATCATGACCTGGCCATCGTGAATTGGCGCCGATCATGACCTGGAGGTCATGATCGGCGCGGTTGGGGGACGGCCAGCTCATGATCACGGCGATCTTGAGTTGCTAGGAGTCGAAGCCCAGGCCGAGACGGTCCAGCGTCCGCAGCCACAGATTTCGGCGGCCGCCGCGCCGGTCGGCCTGCGCGATCGACCACCGGGTCAGTTGGATGACGCCCGAACGCACCGGTTCCGGGGGAAACGGGATCGGCTTCGAGCGCACCATGCGCAGCCGGGTCAACGGCGTCTCCTCACCGGATAGCAGGTCGAGCATCACCTGCGCACCGAAGCGGGTCGCGCCGACCCCGAGCCCGGTGTAGCCGACGGCGTACGCGAGCCGCCTCCGGTGGGCGCGGCCGTAGAAGGCACAGAACCGGCTGCACGTGTCGATGACGCCTCCCCACTGGTGGGTGAAGCACAGACCGGCCAACTGTGGGAATGTCTCGAAAAACTGCTGGGCGAGCCGCGCGAACGTCTCGGGTCGCTGGTCCCGCTCCGGCGTGATGCGTCCGCCGTTGAAGTAGACCGCGTCGTAACCGCCCCACAGGATCCGGTTGTCCCCGGTGAGCCGGTAGTAGTGAAACTGGTTGGCCGCGTCGCCAACGCCCTGCCGGTTGCGCCAGCCGATCGACGCGAGCTGGGCGGAGGAGAGTGGCTCGGTCATGAGGGCGTAGTCGTAGACCGGCACGAGATAGTGGCGCAGGCGACGCAACAGACGCGAGTGAGCGCCCGTTCCCAGTGCCACCCGGGCGGCGTCCACTGTGCCCCGTCGGGTTTGCACAACCAGCCGCTCACCCGAGCCGTCGATGCGCGCTACCGGCGTGTACTCGTAGATCCGCACACCGAGCCGGAGGCAGGCCTCGCGCAGACCCCACGCCAGCCGGGCCGGGTCGACCATGGCACAGCCGTCGCGATCCCAGACGCCGCCGATATACGTGGGCGAGTTGACCTCGGCCCGTACCTCGGTCGCGTCCAGCAGATCGAGCCGGTGCCCCAGTTGCTCCGCCGCCGCGTGGAGCTCGACGAGATTCGCCATCTGCCACTCGGCGGTGGCCACGCTGAGGTCGCCGGTGCGATCAAAGTCGCAGTCGATGCCGTACCGGCCAACCGCGGCCTCGATCTCGTCCAAGTTCTCGCGCCCTAGTCGCTCCAACGTCTCGATCTCATCCGGGAACCTGTCGTTGCCGTTGGCGAGACCATGCGTGATGCTCGCGGCGCAGAAACCCCCGTTGCGCCCCGACGCGGCCCAGCCAACCGCCTTGGCCTCGAGCACGACAACATCGCGGGATGGGTCTCGCTCCTTCGCGATCAGGGCCGTCCAGAGGCCGCTGAATCCGCCGCCAATGACGGCGAGATCCGCCGACTCGGCACCCGCCAAGGCCGGGCCAGGCTCCGGCGCGCCAACCTGGTCGAGCCAGTACGGCCGGGGAGCCGCGTCCGCGAGCGCACGTCGAACGTCGGGCGCGCCCACATGGCTGCTCATAATGCCGACTCGCTACCTTGCGCTGCTTGGCCGCCGCCGGCTCGCGATGACGTTGCCGGCCGCGATGAGGAGGCCTCCAGCGAAGATCAATGTGCCCATGACGTTGACCTGCGGCGGAAGGCCTACTCGGGTAGCGCCATAGATCCAGAGCGGGAACGTTTGCGTGGTGCCGGCAGTGAAGTTCGTGATCACGAAGTCATCGATCGACAGCACGAAGGCGAGCAGGCCGCCGGAGAGCACAGCCGGGAAGATCATCGGGAAGGTCACCAGTCGGAAGGTTGACCACGGGCCGGCACCGAGATCACGGGCCGCCTCCTCGATGTAACGGTCGAGCGTCAGCACGCGCGACCGGACCACCACCGCCACGAACGAGATCGAGAACATGACATGCGCGATGAGAATAGTCGGGAGGCCCAGGCCAACGCCGGAGGCGACGAATAGCGACAGCAGCGAGGCGCCCATGACCAGCTCGGGCGATGAGATCGTAGCGAACATGATCAGGTTTGTGGTGCCGTCACCGCGGAACCGATAGCGACCAAGGGCGAGACCCACGAGGGTTCCCAGCGTGCCCGCGATGAGGGTGTTCAACACGGCGATGATGAGCGAGTTGACGAGCGCATCGGTCAGAGCCGGGATCTCGAAGAGTCGGCCGTACCACTTGAGCGTCAGGCCTTGGAACGTCGTGTTGTAGCGGCCCTTGGTGTCGTTGAACCCGAACAGGATCATCACAGCGATCGGCAGGCAGAGCCACGCGATGATGAGCCATGTATACGCGAAGAGTAGGCGGTCGCCGACGCGCCGGCGTACCCGGCTCGGGGCCGACGCCGCCTCCGCGGGGGTCTCGGTGCTCAGCGTCGTCGTCATCTCGCGGCCACCTTGAGGACGTCCTCGGTGCCGAGAGCGCGGGCGTAGGTGAAGATCCCGATCAACAAGATCGCCATCAACGCAAACGACAGCGCGGACGCGGTCGGATAATTCTGGCTCCGCAGGTACTGAGCCTGGATGACCTGGCCGATCATCGTGGTGCTCGAGCTGCCGAGGATCTCCGAATTGATGTAATCCGAACTCGCCGGGACGAACGTCATGAGCACGCCGGCGAAGACGCCGGGCAGCGCGAGGGGAAAGATGACCTTGCGGAACGTCTGGGTCGGGCTGGCGTAAAGGTCGCGAGCCGCCTCCACCACGCGCGGGTCGATCCGCTCCAGCGCCACGTAGATGGGAAGAATCATGAACGGGAGGAAGTTGTAGGTCAGGCCACCGATCACGGCGACAGCGGTGCCAAGGATGTGAAAATCGGCCGGCAGAACGCCGATGTCCTTGAGCGGCGCCAGGAGGAAGCTCTCGTCGGTGAGGATGAACTTCCATGAGATCGTGCGGAGCACGAACGAGACGAAGAAGGGCAGCAGGATCAGGAAGAGGTAGACCGATTTGCTGCGGCCCCCGCGGAAGGCGATCCAGTACGCAACGGGGAACGCGAGCACGATCTGGATCACGGTCGTGACAAGCCCATACATGAGGGACCGGACGATCTGGGTCTGGTAGTTGCTGATCCCGTCCACATAGGTCTGCCAGTGCCAGGTCAGCTGGTAGCCGGAGACCACATCCCCCTGCTGGAGGGAGAGCGAGAGCATCGCCACCATTGGAACCACGAAGAAGAGAAGCAGCCATAGCCCACCGGGCAGGATGAGCAAGTACGGCGCGAGTCGGCGACTCAATGCTGCTCCTCTCTTCGTGGTCGGACCTTTGAGCGGGTCGTGCACGGGAAACGTCAGCCCAGGACGATCGGCTCGAAGATCGATTGGTACTGCTGCTCCTCGGCCGCGGTCGCGAAGTCGCGGTAGTAGTGCAGCTTCGAGTAGTCGGCGGCGGTCGGGAAGACCAGCGGGCTATCCGCGACGGAGTTGAGGAAGTCCTTGTCCTCGCCGCTGGCGGCCGCCGCGTGCTCCTTGATGACCTTCTGGGCCTCCGGCACTGGCGTAATGTAGTTGATGTACTCGGCCAGCGTCGCCGCGATGTCGACCTGGAAGAAGAAGTCCATCAGGGTGATGGCGTCTACTGGGTTGACCGCGGTGATCGGAATGGCCATGTTGTCGGTCCAGATCGTGCCGCCCTCCTCCGGAATCACGAACTGAAGGTTTGTGCCTTCGGAGACGTTCTTCTGGAATATGTCGCCCGACCAGGCCTGCGCGATCCAGACCTCCCCGGCGCCGAGCGCGTCGATGTAGCTCTGGTCGTAGTACTTGCGGACGATCCCGGCGTCCTTCTGTTCCTTGAGCTTGCTCGCCGCCTTCTGCCAATCGTCGGGAGTCGACTTCGCCGGATCGACGCCGTTCACCATCATGCCGAAGTTGCCAAGTTCCGAAGTGTCGGACATCATGCCGACCTTGCCTTTGAACTCGGGCTTCCACAGGTCGGCCAGTTTGGTGATTGGCGTCTTCACCTTCCCTGGGTCGTAAGCGATGCCGGTAACGCCGGACGCCCACGGCGTGCTGTACGCGTTTCCCGGGTCATAGGACGACGTCTTGTACGTCGCACCGCCGTTGGCCTTGAAGTTGGTCAGCTTCGACGGGTCCAGCGGAGCGAGCAGGTTGGACTGGACGTACTTCTTGAACTGGATGCCATTGGTGATGACCATTAGGTCGAACCCGATGGACTGCCCGGCTGAGAGCTGAGGCTGGGTCTTGGCGAACCAGGGACCCATCTCCTCGATGACCTCCTGGTAGGTGACCTTGATGCCGGTCTCCTGCGTGAACTTCTTCAGCTCAGGATGCTTCGGGTCCATATAGAGCGGCCAGTTGGCGAAGTCAACCTTGCCGTTCTTGGTCTTGCCGGCCCAGTACTTCGCGATCTGGTCCTCGGCGGGCGCGGTAGGGCCGGTGTTGCCCTGCCCCTTGACGCCACACGCGGCGAGTGCGAGAGCCGCGGCGGAGAGCCCGGAGATTCGCAGTGCGTCGCGCCGGCTCAACCGCCGCTGCGTCATTCCTCGAAACAGTACCGGGTCGAAGTTTGTCGGCTCGTTCATCGGTCTCCAATCGCGTATGAGTGCTGGGGATTCCAAGAGAGGTATACCTGGTCGCCACGAACCGCGACGAAGTCGGCGTTGGAAGCGTTTTGGTCGAAGACCACGACCTCCGAACCGGCCGATGTCCGGACGTTGTAGTTCGTCGACGTTCCGAGGTAGACGACTTCGGTGACGACGCCGCGCACGACGCTTCGGTCACCCGCCGCGGGCTCGTCCGTCGTGATGTCGATCTTTTCGGGGCGGACCGTGAGCTCGAGGTTCTGTCCCGGCCGTACTCCGTTGTTGGGTAGCGGCACCACGATCCGCTCGCCGGGCCCGAAGGTGATGACCGCTCGTCCGTTGTCCAGCGCGCTGACGGCGCCGCCGAAGAGGTTGGAGGTTCCGATGAACCCCGCCACGAACTTCGTCGCCGGGTGTTCGTAGATATCTCGCGGGGTGCCGAGGTGCTCGATGGAGCCGTCGTTCATGACCGCGATGCGGTCCGACATGGTCAGCGCCTCATTTTGGTCGTGGGTGACGTAGACGAACGTCACACCGACCTCACGCTGGATGCGTTTGAGCTCGACCTGCATGTGCTGGCGCAGCTTGAGGTCGAGGGCGCCGAGCGGCTCGTCGAGAAGAAGCGCGCGCGGCCGATTGACCAGCGCACGGGCCAACGCGACGCGCTGCTGCTGCCCGCCGGAGAGTTCGCGCGGTTGGCGCTTCTCCCGGCCGGTGAGGTCGACGATCGCGAGCATGTCCGCGACCCGTTGCCGGATCTCCGCCGACGCCACGCTCTTACGTTTGAGCCCGAACGCCACATTCTCGAATACGCTCATGTGGGGGAAGAGCGCATACGACTGGAACACCATGTTGACGTCGCGCTTGTTCGGCGCGACGCCGGTGACGTCCACGCCGTGCAGGAAGACCGACCCGCGGGTCGGGTCCTCGAACCCGGCGATCATCCGCATGGTGGTGGTCTTGCCGCAGCCGGACGGGCCGAGCATGGAGAAGAACTCGCCTTCACGGATCGCTAGATCCATCCCCTTCACCGCGGCGACCACATCGCCGTGTGAGTGGTACTCCTTGGCCACGCCGACGAGCTCGATGGCCGGTGTGTCGGACCGGCTCGGGCCGGTGGGCTGCCCCGCCTGGGTGCGTATCGTCGCGGTCATCGAACCCCTCATCCGCCGATGTGACCGGTGTAACTCATCACATGCTTAATTCGGGTATACTTCTCGAACCCGTACATAGACAGATCCTTGCCGCACCCGGAGTGGCCGAAGCCTCCGTGCGGCATCTCGGAGACGAACGGGATATGCGTGTTGATCCACACGGCGCCGAAGTTGAGTCCTTGTGAGACTCGCATCCCGCGTCCATGGTCGCGAGTCCAGACGCTGGCGGCCAGCCCGAAACGGACATCGTTGGCCCACCAGGCCGCTTGATCCTCGTCGCCGAACCGCTGCACCGTGATGACCGGTCCGAAGACCTCATCCTGGATCATCTCATCGTCCTGGCGCAGCCCCGTGACGACGGTCGGCTCGACAAAGTAGCCTCGCTCGCCGATCCGCCCGCCGCCAGTGACCATCCTGAGCAGCGCTCGCTGACGCTCGGCCGGGGTCGAGTCGCGCCACGTCTCGAAGGCGGTCGACGCGGCGGCCATGGCCGCGTCCACGTCGGCGGCACCCGAGACCGGCGCCTCGGCGTAGGCCTCGCCCGTAGCCGGATTCAGCACCGCCGAGACCACGCCGTCCTTCGCGTCGACGTATTCGCCGTTGACGAAGTTGCGCAGACTGGGCGGGGCAACGGTCACCAAGACCTCCGGACAGGGACGGCCATCGCAGGCTCGTGCGGGGGACTTTGCCAAAGATCGGCGCCGCTGACAAGGGATTCCGTACCGAATTTACCCTTCTGCAACGGATTCCATTGCCCGTTGGTATTTGATACGCCGATCATGGAGGCCTTTCGGAGGAGTGCGGCCGGTCCGACGTGAGGTGCTGGAGCGGCCAAAGGTTACCCGGTCAATCGCCGGTGTAGTAGCGGTCGGCGACGGCGAGCGCCTCGTCCATCACTGCGACTCCTTCGCGCACCTCGTCCGCCGTCGCGGTGCAGGGTGGTACGACGTGCGTACGGTTGAAGTGGATAAATGGCCACAGACCCCGCCGCTTGCAGGCAGCGGCGAACTCGTTCATTGGCGCCGCCGCGGCACCCGAGGCGTTGAACGGCACCAGGGGCTCCCTGGTGGATCGGTCCCGCACGAGTTCAAGCGCCCAGAAAACGCCCAGTCCGCGGACCTCACCGATGCTCGGGTGTCGCTCGGCCAGATCGCGCAACGCCGGGCCGATCACGTCCTCGCCGAGCGCTCGGGCGTGTTCGATGATCCCCTCCTCCTTGAAGATCTGGATGGAGGCGACCGCCGAGGCACAGGCCAGGGGGTGCCCGGAGTACGTGAGCCCACCTGGGAAGACACGCTCGGAGAATGTCTCCGCGATCGGGTCAGAGATGATCACGCCGCCCAACGGCAGGTAGCCCGAGTTGACCCCCTTCGCGAAGGTGATCAGATCCGGCGTGACGCCCCAATAGTCGACCGCGAACCACTCGCCGCACCGACCGAACCCGGCCATGACCTCGTCGGCGATGAGAATGATGCCAAATTCATCGCAGATCGCCCGTACTCCGGCGAGGTATCCCGGCGGTGGGACGAGAATCCCGTTTGTGCCCACAACCGTCTCCAGTAGGACTGCGGCGACCGTCGACGGCCCCTCGAAGACGATCGTGTCCCGAAGGTGCTGCAGCGCCCGCTCGCCCTCCTCGACCTCGTCGGCAGCGTGGAAAGCGGATCGGTACGGGTACGGGCCCCAGAAATGCACGATGCCGACCGCGGTTGGCTCGTTGGGCCAGCGTCGAGGGTCTCCGGTGGCGGTGATCGCCGTCGTGGTGGCGCCGTGGTAGCTGCGGTAGGTCGAGAGCACCTTGTGCCGGCCGCTATGCAGTCGAGCCAGGCGTACCGCGTTCTCATTCGCCTCGGCACCAGCGTTGGTGAAGAACACCTTGTTGAGGTCGCCGGGCGCCAACTCGGCGATCAGTCGGGCCGCCTCGCCCCGCTTGTCGTTGGCGAAGCTGGGCGCGACCGTACACAGCTTGGCCGCCTGCTCTCGGATCGCCTCGACCAGACGGGGGTGCTGATGGCCGATGTTGACGTTGACGAGCTGCGAGGAGAAGTCCAAGTAGCGCTGGCCGGCGTAGTCCCAGAAGTAGCTGCCCTGGGCGCCCGCAATCGGCATCGGGTCAATCAATCCCTGCGCGGACCAAGAATGAAAGACGTGGGCCCGGTCGTCCGCGCGCACGCTGGCGTCGTCACTCATGCCATTCCTCTTCCGACTAACGGGTCTGCGGGAAGCCGAGGTCCACTGTGGATGTTGCCGGGTCAGGCCATCGCGACGTGACGACCTTGGTACGGGTATAGAAGTGCACTCCGTCTGGACCGTACATGTGAGTGTCGCCGAAGAGCGAGCCCTTCCACCCGCCGAAGGAGTAATAGGCGACCGGTACCGGGATGGGTACGTTGACGCCCACCATGCCGGCCTGCACGTCGAACTGGAACTGCCGGGCCGCGCCGCCGTCCCTAGTGAAGATGGCCGTGCCATTGCCGTACTCGTTGTCGTTGACCAGCGCGACCGCCTCGGCGTAGGTCTGCGCCCGCACCACACAGAGCACCGGCCCGAAGATCTCGTCCGTGTAGACGCTCATCTGTGGTGTCACGTGGTCGAGTAGGCTCACCCCCAGGAAGAAACCGTCCTCCGGAAGGTCGGCCTTCCGGCCGTCGGCGACAACGGTCGCGCCCTCGCTCATGCCGGCGTCCACGTAGGAGGCGACCTTGTCGCGGTGCTCGCGGGTAATAAGCGGACCCATCTCGGCGTCGGGGTCGGTGCCCGCACCGATGCGAAGCGTCGGCAGCCGCAACGCGATCGCGTCGACGACAGCGTCGCCGACATCGCCAACGGTCACCACCACGGAGATGGCCATGCAGCGCTCGCCGGCGGAGCCGTAAGCGGCGGATACCGCGGCGTCGGCGGCCATCGCCACATCGGCATCAGGGAGGACGATCATGTGGTTCTTCGCGCCACCGAGGGCCTGCACCCGCTTGCCGTGCCGGGTACCGGTCTCGTAGATGTGCCGCGCCACCGGGGTGGAGCCGACGAAGCTGACCGCGGCGATGCCGGGATGGGTGAGGATCGCGTCCACCGCCACGCGGTCGCCGTTGACGACCGTGAAGACACCGTCGGGTAGGCCAGCCTCCTGCCACAGTTTCGCCAGGAACAGGGCGGCCGACGGGTCCTTCTCACTCGGCTTGAGGATGAAGGCGTTGCCACACGCGATGGCCGTCGTGCACATCCACAGCGGCACCATCGCGGGGAAGTTGAACGGGGTGATGCCGGCGACGACGCCGACCGGCTGGCGGATCGAGTAGACGTCCACGCCGCCGGAGGCTTGCTCCGAGAAGGAGCCCTTGAGCAGGTTCGGTATGCCGGTGGCGAATTCGGCGTTCTCCAGGCCGCGGGCGATCTCTCCCTTGGCGTCCGAGAGAACCTTGCCGTGCTCGCTCGTGAGGATCTCCGCCAGTTCTGTTGCGCGCTCGTGCAGCAACTCGCGGAAGGCGAAGAGGACGGCGGCGCGGCGCGACAGCGAGGATTCGCGCCACTGGGCCGCCGCGGTGGTAGCCGAGGCGACCGCCAGGTCCACCTCGGCGGCCGAGGCCAGGTCGACCTCTCCGGTCTGCTCGCCGGTCGCAGGGTTAAAGACCGGGCCGACCCGCCCCGACGTGCCAGCGACGGTCGCGCCGTCGATCCAGTGTGAGATTCGCGATGCCATAGGGTGAGCCTACGTGACAGCTATGGACGGAACAAAGGTCTCTTTGTTACGTTACAAAAGTGATTGACGAGGTGGCCACGCGGCTCGAGGAGCCTACGGCGCGGGGGCTCGCGGGAGCCGTGAGCAGAGCCATCGGCGACGGCGCACTGGCACCGGGGTCAAAGCTGCCACCGATCCGGCACATGGCTCATTACCTCGGCCTCTCGCCTACCACGGTCAGCGCGGCCTGGCAGCTGCTGGCCCGTTCCGGCGCGATCCGAACCGGTGGCCGACGGGGCACGATCGTGGCTCAACCGCGCGCGACCGGGCCCAGCCGATACCGGCAGGCACTGCGCCAGCGGGCCAGATTCCCGCTCGATCTCTCCACCGGCGTGCCCGATCCGGCGCTCCTACCCGACCTGGGACCCGCGCTACGCCGGCTGCATGCGACGGCGCCTAGCAGCTACCTCGACGAGCCGATCGTCGCGGAGCTGGAATCGCTACTGCGCGACCGGTGGCCGTTCGCCGCCGACAGACTGGCGATACTCGACGGCGCGATGGACGCGCTCGACCACGTGGCTTCGGCTCTGCTACGGCTGGGTGACCGCGCCGTGGTGGAGAGCCCCGGCTTCCCTCCGCTGCTCGACCTTCTCGACGCCCTGGGCGTGGAGGTCATTGGGTTAGGCCTCGACGACTCGGGTCCGGTGCCGGAGCTGCTGGCCGCCGCCCTCGCGCTACGGCCGGCGGCGGTATTCCTGCAGCCTCGGGCGCAGAACCCGACCGGGGCGTCCTGGACCCTGGCCCGTGCCCGTGAGCTCGCGGGGCTGCTGGCCACCGCACCGTCCACAGTAGTCATTGAGGACGACTCGGCCGGCGACATCGCGTCCACCACGCTGTTCTCCCTCGGTGCCTGGCTGCCCCAGCGCACCGTCCACATCGGAAGCTTCTCTAAGTCACACGGGCCTGACCTGCGGTTGGCGGCCGTCGGGGCTCCGGCCGCGATTCTCGATCCGATCCTTGAGCGGCGCCTGCTGGGCCAGGGCTGGACCAGCCGCTTGCTCCAGCACCTGTTGCTCGACTTGCTTAACGACCCTCTGTCGGTGGCGGCCGTGGCGAAGGCGCGCAAGGAGTACGCCCGACGCCGCCGCCTGGTCACCGAGGTACTTCGTCGCGACGGCGTCGACGTTAACGGCGCCGATGGCATCAATCTCTGGCTTCCGGTAGCCGACGAACAAGCGGCACTCATCAGCCTCGCCAGCGAAGGGGTCGGAGCGGCCCGGGGCGCTGCCTTCCTCGCCGAGCCGGCGCCGGGTCGCGCCCCGACCCGCCGCATGTCTTTGGCCGACGAAACGGCCGGCCACGCCCCGCAGCATTTGCGGGTAACGGTCGGGTTGGTATCCCGGGGACACGCTGATGTGGCGGAACGCCTCAGCCGGGCCACCCGTGCCGGCAGCTGGCCCGCTCCCCGCTAGCCGCCGCGCACCTTCGCGTCGATCATGACCTGGAGGTCATGATCGACGCGATTTGGCGACGGTCAGACCGTGTTCGCTGCGATCTTGCGCTTGGCCGACAGGGGCGGAGGGCTGGGTCAGGGTTGCGGATCTGGTTCATCCCAATGTGGGACGTCCGCGACGAATGTCGACCCGTCGTGCTCGAGGCTCTCCGCGAGCTCCGCGGCGGCCGGCGGCACATGCACGATCTCATCCTCGGTGAGTACGTCGCTCACACCATCGTCAACGACGTCCGGAGCCACGAAATGTTCCGTCATGTCGGTCCAGATACCCACCAACTGATCTCCGCCAAACCTCCTGATCGCGATGAAGGGCGCTACGTCGCCCGATTCATCGGTTACCGCGTACGAGGAGGTCGCGCTCGCTGGGTGGATCGAGGCGATGGGCTGGTGGCAGATCCACTAGCTCCACCTAATCGGCGGGAAAGGGTGCCTGCTGGCGCGAACGGGTCAGCGGTGGGGGCGCAGCGTCCAGATCACGGTCAGCTCAGCAGTCGGCGTACCGTCCAACGTGGCGATCTCGACGTTGACCGCGAACTCGGGGCGAGTTCCAGCGTCCAGCTCGTCCACGACCGCCGCGACCGGCCGACCCAGCCGCGCCGTCGCACGCAGCGGGCCCATGGCGAGCCTGCGGTAAGAGATTTCGGCCCGGACCGCGAGCGGAACGGTTCGCCCCAATTGATCCCCGAACGCGGCCATGACCACCGCTCCGGATGCCGTCTCGCCGAGGGTGAAGAGCGCTCCTGCGTGCGGGCCACCGACATGGTTGTACGCGGCCGGGTTGTCCGGCATCTCAGCTACGGCACGGACTCCGTCTCCGCCGTCCGTCGCGACGTCCACGATCGATATGTCGAGGGTACGGACAAACGGAACTGCCTGCTGCATGGCCGCGGCCACGCCAGCCACATCCGGAACGGTCACACGAACAAGTTACCGCCCAGTAGCATCCTGGGGCAACCCCTCGTCAGCGCCAGCCGACGTCGATCCGCTGACCTCGTCCGTCGAAGAAGTGCAGATGATCGATGCGAATCGCGACGCTCATCGGATCGCCCACGCGCAGACTCGGGTAGGGAGCCAACCGAACCGCCACCTCGGCTCGGGCTCGGTGGTGCCGGCCGGGCGGATCGAGCACGGTGGTGCCGGTCCGTGCTGGCGCAGCCATCCCGGATGATCCGGTGGGTTGGCGCTGCTGGGACGGGAAGATCCCGAAGTCCGCTCCGTCCCCTTCGTCGCCGCCGCCGGGATCGGCCCGCCCGCGCCGGAAGAGAGAGGCGACCTTGCTCAGTCTCGACCCTGAGCTGTTGGTCTGTGATGTCTCGGTGCCGTTGACATCGTCAACGGGGACCGCGTACGCACCGATGTCGATGAAGGCAAGCGACTCGTGGCCGTGGTGCTCGAGGTAGCGCACCCGTCCGTGCAGAACATCGCCCGGCGCGTCCGAGACAACTGGGGCGAGCGCCTCGGCGCGGACCCCGACCACGATGCGCTCCCCGTGGAAATGGGCGACCTGGCGCGCGCGCATGTCATGCCACGGGAGGTAGAGAGCCTGCTCGCCCAGGTGCAGCGCGATGTGTCGGTCGAGGTGCACGTAGACCGACGCCTCCAGCAGGTTCATCCGGGGACTGCCCAGGAAGGCGGCCACGTAGAGCGTGCCGGGCCGGCTGTAGACCTCGGTGGGCGTGCCGATGTCCTGCAACACACCGCGCCGCAAGATCGCGACCCGGTCCGCCATGGTCAGCGCCTCGGCCTGGTCGTGCGTCACATAGATCGTCGTTACACCCAACTCCCGCACGAGCGCGGAGATCTCCGCACGTAGCTCGGCTCGCAGTCCACTGTCGAGATTGGACAGCGGCTCGTCCATGAGAAACAGTGCCGGCCGGCGGACGATCGCCCGTCCCATCGCCACCCGCTGGCGCTGACCACCCGAGAGTTGAGCGGGCTTGCGCGCGAGCACATCCCCGATGCCGAGCGCCGCGGCGATGTCGGCGACGCGCTCCTGTCGCGAGTTGGGCTCCAGGCGGGCGATGCGCAGCGGAAAGCCAATATTGTCCTGGACGGACAGGTGCGGGTAGAGGCCGAAGTCCTGGAACACCATGGCCACCTTGCGCTCCCGCGGAGCCAGGTCGTTGACGACCTGGCTATCAAGAAGCACCGCGCCGGACGTCGGGTCTTCGAGTCCGGCGATCATGCGAAGGACGGTCGACTTGCCACAGCCCGAGGGTCCGAGTAGCACCATGAACTCACCGTCGGCGACGTCAAGACTGACGTTGTCGACCGCGACGGTTCCGTCGCCGAACACCTTTGATACGTCTCTGAGCGCGACGGTCGCCACGCGGGTGCCTCCTGCTTGGCCGCCTGGCTGTGGCCCACACCACAGCAGCAGTCGCACCACTGTGGCCGTCACCCTCCGCGCCAGCAATGGGATGACCGACGGATGTCCAGCGTGTAACGGGTTTCGCCTGGTCAGACCCGCGTACGCCAAAGCGACGTCTCCCGCCTGGTGAGACGCTATCCCGGTGCATCGTTACGCTGTGTGACGTCGACTCAACACTCGATCACGTTCACCGCGAGGCCGCCGCGCGCGGTCTCCTTGTACTTGATCTTCATGTCGGCGCCCGTCTCGCGCATCGTCTTGATGACCTTGTCAAGGGAGACCGTGTGCTGACCGTCACCGCGCAGGGCGAGCCGGGCGGCGGTGATCGCTTTGACCGACGC
>Ga0184625_10000440_pt1 | contig 15556 bp, 13 predicted proteins | sample PLM3_30_b1_FD_133151 | JGI IMG/M metagenome (GOLD analysis project Ga0184625, IMG submission 133151) | Groundwater sediment microbial communities from an aquifer in East River, Colorado, USA - PLM3_30_b1 | ecosystem: Environmental > Terrestrial > Soil > Riparian zone | place: USA: East River... | reverse complement strand
GGTCGGGGCGGCCAATCCGCGATTTGAAATCCCGCCCAACGACGCGAACTACAAAGTCGAGTCGTCGCGGAGGTTCGATAAAGACGCGACGCTGCTCTCGCTATTCCCGCACATGCACATGCGGGGCAAGTCGTTCCGCTACGAACTAGCGACGCCGGGCAGCGACGAGCGAGAGATTCTGCTCGACGTGCCACACTACGATTTCAACTGGCAGAACTCGTTCATTTTCGCGCAGCCGCGGAAGATCCCGGCGGGCAGCACGCTGCACTGCACGGCGTACTACGACAACTCCACTGGCAACCTGTCCAATCCCGATCCGAGCAAGGCGGTTCGCTGGGGCCCGCAGACGTGGGAAGAAATGATGATCGGCTGGTACGATGTTGGCACGCCCGTGGGGCAAAACTCGCCGCAGGAAAAGCAATGACCGGGCGTTCTCTGGCTGCCGCGCTGGTGCTCTGCCTGCTGGTTGGCGCGGCAGCCCGGTCGCAGGTCGAGCCGGCCCACTTCCATCATGTGCGGCTGAACGTCACGAACGTGGAAGAGTCGCAGCGGTTTTATGCCCGCGTGTTCGGGGCGGTGCCGATCAAGTTTCGCGGCAACGATGCGCTGTTCACCGAGCGGTCGCTGATTCTGCTGAACAAGGTCGAGCAGCCGCCGCCCTTCGAGCTGCAATCGGGGATCTGGCACATCGGCTGGGGCGGCGTGGACGTGAAGAACGAATTCGAGTGGTGGAAAGCCCGCGGCGTCACGATCCACACGCCGCTCAGCCCACTGCCGGGCGCGGACAATTTTTACTTCTACATCAGCGGCCCCGACAAGGAGCTGATCGAGATCAACACGATGGGCCACCACCGGTTTGCCCACGTGCACTTGTTCGCGACGGACGTCAACGAGACGGTGAGCTGGTATGCGAAGCATCTGGGCCTGACGCCGCAGCGGCCGCTGCCCGTTGCCAAGCCGACGGGCGATATGTCGTCGCTGCGGACAATCTGGATGAACTCCTTCCGTTGCGACAACGTGACGTTGATCGTGTTCGGCAAGCCGGATCGCGAGGAGCCGCCGCCGTGGTGGCGCGACCCGCCGCTGAAGGAGATCAAGCCGACCCAGGGACGAGCCATCGACCACTTGGCGTTTTCCTATCGCGACATCGAGCCGGTGCACCGGCGAATGCAGGCCGCCGGAGTGAAAATCGTGCAGCCGATCGCGGTGCAGGAGGCCTTGAAGCTGAAGAGCTTTTTCGTCCTCGCTCCGGACAACGTGCTGGTCGAGATCGTCGAGGCCAAGCCGATCCCCGAGGGCGCCTGGGACGAATAGTCAGGCGCCGTCGGCCGCCATGGCTTCGCGGAACTTTTTCCAGAAGTTATCGATCACGCGCTGGGCAGCGCCCTGGATGAGCCCGGCGCTAACGGGCTTCAGCAACCCTTCCCGCGAGACGACAATCCCCGTCCACTGCAGTTCCGTTTCTTGTTCCGTGGCAGCCAGGCGCAACTCCGCCTCGACGACCACCGCTGCGCCGATCCCTTTGCCGCGCGAACGAACTTTTAGCCGCTCATGCGGGTGCGATTCGATGACTTCGAAGGTCAGATCGAGCGAACCGGTGAGAAACGCGAACCGCGGCCGCACGCGGCAGGCAAACCCCTTCGCGTCCACGCGATCAACCCGATCGACGTCCGGGATCGCGCGCGACACAAACGGCATGTCCGTGAGCCGTGCCCACAGTTCGACCTGGTCACAATTAAATTGTTCGGTGCCCGAGAAGTTCATTGAATTACTTGAACGCCGCGTACTCTTTGCCCAGCACGCTGGCGGCGATTTTCAGCTTGAGAATCTCGTCCGTCCCCTCGTAAATCCGGCAGACGCGCACGTCCTGCCAGTGCCGCGCGGGGCGGAACAGCTCGGAGTAGCCTCGGCCGCCAAAAACCTGGATCGCTCGGTCGGCGGCCTGGCAGGCGACATTGCTCGCATGATACTTGGCCTTCGTAATCAACAGATCGGCCCGCTCGTACAAGTCCTTGCTTGCGGGATCGGCGTCGCTCGCGGCCTTGGCCTCAACGGCCAACGCCAGGATCGCCTCGGTGGTTTGCCGGGCCATTTCGATCTCGGCGATGTGTTCTTGCACCAGTTGATGCCGGGCGATGGCCTTGCCGTGCTGCAGCCGGTCTTTGGCGTACTGTACCGCCTCAGCCAGGCAGTCCTCGATCACACCGAGGCAGCCCGCGGCGACGCTCAGCCGGCCGCTGACGAGTGTGGCCATCGCGATGCGAAACCCGTCGCCCTCGTTGCCGAGCAGGTTTTCGGCGGGCACGGCGTAGTCAGTGAGCTGGAACATGGCCGTATTGCTGGTCGGCAGGCCGAGTTTGGCAGTCAGATCCTCGCGCTCAATCCCCGGTCCATCCGTGTCGAGAATGAAAGCGCTGATCCGCCCCGCAGCTCCTTCCGGATAGGCGAAAACCACGATCGTGTCGGCGATGCCGCCGTTGGAGATCAAATACTTGATCCCGTTCAGCACAAATCGGCTGCCTTCTCGCCGATAGGTCGTCTTCATCTCCAGCGGGTTCGACCCCGCGTCGGGTTCTGTCAGCCCGAAGGCCATAATCCGATCGCCGCGGGCCGAAGCCGGCAAATACCGCTGCTTTTGCTCGGGAGTGCCGTAACGGGCGATCGGGTACTGGCCGATCGACGAGTGGGCCGAAAAGAGCGTGCGAAGTCCACTTCCCTCGCGGCCGATGCGGGCCAGCGCCAATGCGTACGTCCTCGCGTCGGCTTGCCGGCCGCCGTATTCACTCGCGACGGGCATTCCCAGCAGGTTGTACTTTTTGGCCAGACCGATCGCCTGGTCATTGAACCGATGTTCCAAATAGCACAGCTCTTCCGCCGGCCGCACCTCGTCGCAAAACGCCTCCACATCGGCCAGGAGGCGCTCGTGCTCGGCATGGTCCATCATGGCTGTCGCCTTCTGTGGATGCTCGTCGATTGGCTGCTGCGTACAATAGGCGGCCGATTTCAGGCCCGCAATCACTGCGCAAGCACTCACCGCCAGGTTGGGAGTTCACCGATGCGCGGCATGTCCCTTTCCATGCTGATCTTCTTCTGCGCTCTGATGGCCCTTCGCGCCGCGGAGCCGAAGAGCGCCAACGTCTCGGCCGATCCGAACGACTGGCCCATGTACAACCGGGACGTGATCGGCACGCGGCACAACCCCGCGGAGCGTGCGCTTAGCAATGACAACGTTGGTCAGTTGATCGAGCGATGGCGATTTCCGCCGGCCGATTCGAGCGAGAAGATTGGCGTCGTCCATGCGACGGCGGTCGTCAACGGCCACGTCTATTTTGGCACGGAAACGACGCCCACGTTCTACAAGCTCACACCCGATGGCAAGGTCAAATGGTCTTACCGTCCCGCCGCGCGCTCCGTGCTGTCGCGGCTCTCAGTCGGTCTGCCGATGGCAGGCTTTATGAACGCCGCTCTAGTAACGAGCGAGGCGGTCTATGTCGGCGACATGGGCGGCACGATCTACGCCCTCGACCGGGCGACCGGCAACGAGCGGTGGAAGATCGATACCCGCGCCGCGCCGTTTCCGGGCGCGCATTCGTCGAATTGCATTTTCTCCTCGCCGATTCTGGCTGAGGGCCTGATCGTAATGGGGGGCGGCGCCTACGAGCATGCGGTCGCCGCCGGCCCGCTGAATCGCGGCTGCACGGGCCGCGGCTTCGTCGTCGCCCTGGAGCCCGAGACCGGCAAGGTGCGTTGGAAGTACGACGTCGGCCCGGAAGCCAAGGAGCTGATTCCGCCGGTGACGATCAAGCACGCCAGAGGTCAGCGCGTATTCCACTTTGGTCCATCGACCAGCTCCGTCTGGTGTACGCCCTCGTTCGATGCCCAGAGCCAGACGGTCTTTTTTGGCACCGATTGCCACAACTCGCCGCGTCAACCCACGGAGGGCGACCCAAGTCTCTCCACGAAACACTCCTGCGCAGTGATCGCCGTCGATTCCCTCAACGGTGCCGAAAAGTGGGTGACGCAGATCACGCCCGATGACGTCTGGAACTATGCTCTTCCGGCCTACGATCTGGTGACTGGGCGGTACAAGGATCAATCCATTGGCGACACGCCCAAGATCTATACGATCGACATCGCCGGCAAACCGACGAAGGTCGTCGGTTGCGGGACGAAGAACGGAGGCTTTTACGTCCTGCACGCGGGCACGGGCGAAGTCCTGCACAACACGCCGATTTTCACCGGGCCGCCGGACAAACCGCCGGACAGCCTCGATCCCCGCACGCTCGCGTTGCCCAGCTCCATCGGCGGATTGCAGACCGGTTGCGCCACCGACGGCCGCACCATCTACACCAACGGCATCGATTTTCTCGGGCTCGGATTCGTCAAGGGCAGCCTTCCCACCGGCGGCCGAGTGGTTTCGATCAGCCTGGATACGCGCCGCGAAAACTGGCGTCACGAACGGCCGAAGGTGAAGTCCATTGGCGGAACTGCCGAGAAGCCCGCCTTATCGAACGTTGGCGATCCGGTCGGCTCGGGCATCGCCCTGGCCAACGGCGTGGCGTACTTCACCACCACGGCCAGCAACAAGCTGGTTGCCCTCGACAGCAGCACAGGGGCGGTGCTGAAGGAGATCGACCTCGGTCCCGTCTGGTGCGGTCCGACCGTTTCGCGCGGCCGCGTCTATGTGGGCACCGGCAACCTCTTGTTCTCGCCTGAAAATCCTGGCGAGGCGTACTTTCCCAAGAGCTCCACCGGCAGCGTGCGCTGCTTCGGCCTGCCGGGAGATGATGAAGTTAGCCGCATGAAATCGGGCGACGAGTAAGTACTGCAGAAAGACGACAACCGATTTTGCAGAGGAATCAACCATGAAGGCGTATGGCGTCTGGGCCGGCTGCGTGCTGCTATTGATTACGCGGCCCGCGGGGGCGCAATCCAACAGCGCGGCCTATCAAGCGCCCGCGGACATCGCGTATCGTCAGGCTACGGTGATCAGTGAGGGTTCGCGCCTGTCGGCGGAGGTGTTCGCCCTCAAAGACAAAGCAGGCCAGGCCCTGCCGACGATAGTCATGTGCCACGGTTGGGGAGGCGTCGCCGAGCGGCTGCGGCCGGACGCCCTGGTCTTCGCTCGCTCCGGTTATTTTGTCGTCACGTTCGACTATCGCGGCTGGAGCGCCAGCGAAGGCCGCCTGCTGGCCGCCAAGCCGCTCGTGCGCGGCAAGCCCGGTGAGCCGGTTAACGCCGAAGTGCTGGAGGTTCGCGAAGTCGTCGATCCGCTCGACCAGACGACCGATTTGCAAAACGTCATCCACTGGGTCCACGGCGAAAAGCAATGCGACCAAGCGCGGATCGGCCTGTGGGGGACGAGCTACTCCGGCGGACACGTCGTGTATGCCGCCGCCCGCGATCCGCGCGTGAAGGCCACGGTCAGCCAGGTGCCCGGCATGGACAGCCGCTTCGTGCTCGCGGGCGCGGGCCGCAAGCAGACGCTGGACGAGGCGACGCAGCGGACTCGCGGCGAGATCGGCTACCCGCCGCCCGGCGCGGTGACCGTCGGCAGCCTCCGCGGCGCGCCCATCCGCGAACGGCTGATGAACTATGCGCCCGTCCTCGACGCGGACAGGGCCCAGAAGTGTGCCATGCTCTTCATCATCGCCGGGAAAGAGGAGCTGTTCGACAATCGCGACCACGGCATCAAGGCCCACGAACTGGCCAAGGGGCCCAAGAAGCTGGTCACCATTCCCGACATCACGCACTACGGCGTCTATGCCGAGGCCCGCCAGCAAGCGCAGAAGTTGGCTATCGAGTGGTACGACACGCACCTGAAGGGCGATCACCCAAACAACGCAGCGAATAAGTAGCAGGCGATTATTTTGCCGCTAACTGTTTGTCGAACCAGTCGGCGATCACCTGCACTTCTTCGTGCAAGGTCGGCCAGGGGTGACCGCCGCCGGGCTTGACGATCAGCTCCGCCGCTACGCCGGCTTTCTTCAAGGCGGCGAGCATCGTTTGCGACTGCTGCAGCGGCACCAGCGGGTCGGCGTCACCATGAATCAGCAAAAACGGAGGAGCTTGCGGCGTGACCAGGCGGGCTGGAGAGATTTTCGTGACCCTCTGTGTCAGCTCGTCCGCGGTCTGCTCGCCGGCGCCCTGCGGGACAGCCAGTTGACGCACCAACTGTCCCCAGCGGCCGGTGTCCTTGGGGTCGAGCGCCCTGCCGCCATAATCCAGAAAATCGGTCGGCGGAAAGAACACGGCTGCGGCTTTGACGCGCGTGCCGACCGCCGGTTTGTCGCCTGTCGCCTTACCATCCTCCGCCGTCACCGCCGCGAGACACGCCAGGTGGCCGCCGGCCGACGCGCCCATCAGCCCCAGCCGATCGGCGTCGATGCCATATTCCTTCGCGTGCTCCTTCACCCAGCGAATTCCTGTGTTCAGATTCGCCAGCATTTCGGGCGCGCTGAACTTCGTGATCGAGCCCGGCCGGATCGCGAAGACCGTGTAGCCCTTCCGGCACAGAATGTCGAACGTCTGGGCCCGCATGTGATCGCGAATCTTGTTCCGATCCGAGTACCACGACCCGCTGATCACATCCACAATCGCCAGGCTGTTGCTCTGTCCCTTGGGAGTGAACACATCCATCAACAGGCCCACGCCATGCACCTCGCCGTACACGACATTCTCTCTTTGAACATAGGGCGTCTCCTGTGCCCTTGCGGCCATTGCCACGAGCGCAGCGATTCCCGAAATCAATCCAGCAACGCAGTTATTGCGCATTGTTGTGCTCACTTAAGTGGGCAAGCGATAGTCCCGGAATTGCTCCCTCAAGCTCCGCTTGTCCAGTTTGCCGGCCGCTGTCAGCGGGATCTCGTCCACAAAGACGACATCGTCGGGCAACCACCATTTGACGACTCGGTTCGCCAGGTAGTCGAGCAACGTTTCGCGGGTGAGGCTGACGCCATTGGCTCGTTTGACGACCAGCAGCGGGCGTTCTTCCCATTTGGGATGTGCGACGCCGATGACGGCGGCCAAGGCCACGTGCGGGTGGCCCATCGCGGCGTTTTCCAGCTCAACCGAGCTGATCCACTCGCCGCCGGACTTGATGAGGTCCTTGGCGCGGTCGGTGATTTGCATGTAGCCGTGCTCGTCGAGCGTGGCGATGTCGCCGGTGTCGAACCAGCCTTCCGCATCGACCGCGTCGCGTTCCTCTTTGTAGTAGCGCTTGACGATCCATGGTCCTTTGACCAGCAGCCGGCCGAACGTCTTGCCGTCGCGCGGCAGCTCGCGGCCCTGCTCATCGACCGTTTTCATCGAGACGCCGAACAGCGGCGTGCCTTGCTTGACGCGAATGTCGAGCTGCTGCTCGTAGGGCAGCGATTTCATCCACGGCTTCAGCCGGCAGCAGGTGCCGACGGGGCTCATCTCGGTCATGCCCCAGCCGTGAACGACGTGGACGCCGAATTCGCGGTCGAAGGCTTCGATCATGCTCTTCGGGGCGGCCGAGCCGCCGATCGTCACCTCGCGGAGGTGCGGCAACTTGAGGCCGTGTTCGCGGAGATGGCACAGCAGGATGTTCCAGACCGTAGGCACGGCGGCGGATATCGTGACTTGCTCTCGGTCGAGCAGTTCATAGACGCTCTTTCCGTCGAGGCGAGCGCCCGGCAGGACGAGCCGTGCGCCGACCATCGGGCAGGAATAGGCCAACCCCCAACTGTTGGCGTGAAACATCGGCACGACTATCAGCAACGTATCGCCCCGCTCGACGCCCAGCGCATCTTTGCCGTTATTGGCCAGGGCATGCAGGAAATTCGAGCGGTGCGTGTATTCGACGCCCTTGGGATTGCCCGTCGTGCCCGACGTATAGCACAGCGACGAGACCGTGGACTCCGGAAACGACGGCCAGGCGAATTCTTCCGGCTCAGCCGCAATCAGCGACTCGTAGGCAATTGCGCCCGGCAGGCTCGTATGCGGCAGGTGGGCCTCGTCGGTCAACACGACATAACGCTCTACCGACGGCAGCCGCGGCTGCAGGCATTCGAGCAGAGGCAGGAAGCACGCGTCGGCCAGAATCAGCTTGTCTTCGGCGTGGTTGAGGATGTACTCGATCTGCGGCTCGAACAGCCGCGGGTTGACCGTGTGGCAAATGGCACCCTGGCCGGCCACCGCGTACCAGGCCTCCAGATGCCGCTGCGTATTCCAGGCCAGCGTCGCCACACGATCGCCGATCTTCACTCCGAGCTTGACGAGCGCGCGGGCCAGTTGCTTCGTCCGGCGGAGCACGTCGGCATACGTCGAGCGCACGATGGCGTCGTCCTCGACGCGCCGCGTGACCACTTCCACCTCGCCGTGGAAGCGAGCCGCGTGCTCCAGAACCTGGGCGAGATTGAGCGGGTCGTCCTGCATGGGGGATGCACTCTGGCCTTAGGCGACCAACAGTCTAGCAGCGCGGCCTGCGCCGATTGGATGCCAGGGTCATCCGCAGCACCACGCGGATCGTTGCCCGGTGGCGGCAACGGCTCTTGCCCAAATCGCGCTGGCATGACAGTCTGGCCAGATGGAATCTTCGCCTGGCGAAACGCCGTCTGCTCCCAAGTGGAGTTCGATCGTCATCGTGGCCAGCTGCTTTGGGCTCGGCTATTCGCCGATCATGCCGGGCACGTGCGGGGCGCTCTTGGGACCGCTGATCTACATCCCGCTGGCATTGGTTATTCCTGCCGAGCCGTGGCAAACATTATGGATTGGGGCGATGCTCGGCTTCTGGACGTGGCTGACGGTTGCACTGGGCAACTGGTCCGAGACGTATTACGGCGTGAAAGACAGTCAGGTCTTTGTGACCGACGAGGTCGTGGGCTTTCTCATGACCGTGCTGCTGTTTCATCTGCCCGCTCAGCCGGTGCTGACAACGCTGTGGGCCTTTCCCGTGACGCGCGTCATCGACATTCTAAAAATCCCACCGGCCAAGCGTCTCGAAAAACTGCCCGCTGGATGGGGCGTCGTAGCCGACGACCTGCTGGGATCGGTCTATGCCGCGATCGTGCTGCACGTGATCTATTACTTCGCGCCGGCGTGGTTCGGTAAGTGAGGAGCCGGCCTGGGGGCCGGGGCTAAGCGGCTTTGGCGAAGTCGAACAGGATTTCGGCCGCGGCGCGGAGTTGATCGAGGTCGAGCCACTCGTTGGCCGTGTGGGCCTGGTCGATGCTGCCGGGACCGAAGACGACGGTCGGGCAGCCGGTGGCTGCGAAATGCGGAGCGTCGGTGCCGAAAGGAACGCCGATCCGCTCGCCCGGTCCGCCGCACCGGCGAATAGCCTCGGCCAGGCGCGCGGCGTGCTCGCTATTCGCGCCGTCGGCCAGCCCGCGAGTGAGCATGAAGGGCCTCTCGTGAACCAGCGGCGCGGCCGGCTGCACGTGCGCGGCCAGATGCTCAACGCAGTGCTCGAAAGCGGCCTGCGGATCTTCCATCGGCAGCACGCGGCGGTCGATTTCGATCGTGCAGCGGTCGGGCACCGTGTTCACGCTGATCCCGCCCGAAACGATGCCGACGCTCAACGTGGGCTGCCCGCACAGCGGGTGCCTGGCCATCGTTGGGACGACATCCTTGGCGTACTTCTCCAACACGCCAAGCACGCGCGCCATGTGGTAGATCGCGTTATCGCCCAATTGCGGCTGCGAGCTGTGCGTGGCGATGCCGCGCGTCGTCAGCCGCCAGCGGGCCGCGCCCTTGTGGGCCACCACCACGTTGAGCTGCGTTGGCTCGGCGACGATTGCCGCGTCGGGCACACGCGGCAAGAGGCGCGAGCGACCGGCCGGCGGCGTAACTTCGGGCCCGCGCCCGCTGGCCGGCATGCTGCCCGAATAGGTCGCGGCCCAGTGCGTCGCCCCGGTGAAGCCGTGCTCTTCGTTGATCGTGCAGGCCAGGACCACGGTGGGCCGGCCGGCCGGTTTTTCCTGAGCCAGCCGCGCGACCGCGGCGATCATCGCCGCCATGCCGCCCTTGATGTCGCAGGCACCGCGGCCGTACATCCGCCCGCCTTCGATCTTGGCCGCGAACGGCTCGATCGTCATCCCGTCAACGGGCACAGTGTCCTGGTGGGCCTCCAGCATCAGAATCTTGCCGCCGCGCTCCGGCGGCACGTCGCCCTCCAGCCGCGTCACGATGTTGTCGCGCAGCGGCGCGACTGTGTGCCGCTCGACCGGCCAGCCCAAACTGCGAAACAGCGCCTCCAGATGCGCCGTCACGCGATGCTCGTAATAGATGTCGCCGCTGACCGCCCGTCCCATCGGATTGACGCTGGGAATCTGGACCAGCTCACGCAGCACTTGGACGACATCCAGGCTCATCGAACGTTCTCGGCGGGCGGGGCGGGCGGGAAGGACTTGCCCATCTTAGCCCGTGCCACGGCTGACACACTAGGCGAGTTCATTGCCGCCGCCTCTTGACCGCGACTGGCGCCTGCTTCAGCCTTACACTTTTGCCACCACCGCAACCAACTGCCCTGCGATGTCCTCTGAACTTCCCTATCCGTCAGGCGTACCCGATCCCAGCAGCCGAGAGTTTCCGGCCGACCCGTGGAATCCGATTTCGGTTTCGCGGGGCGGTTCGCCCGTCGCAATTCGTTGGTCGCAGGGGCTGTGGCTGCACGGGCTCGCGCTGTCGGGCAACGACCAGACGTGCTCGATTTTGCTGGCCGACGGCCGCACCCAAGCCGTGCCGCGGGCGAGCGTCGTGGCGGTGCCGACACGACCGGTTTTTCAAGTGGGACACGAGGTGCTGGCCCGCTGGCAGAACGCCGCAATGTATCCCGGTACGATTTCGGCGATCGGCGCTCAGGGTCACATGGTGACCTGGCACGACGGCGATGTGCCGCTGGCGGTGCCGCTGGGCGCTTTGACCTTTCTCGAGTGGTGCCAGCAAGCAGATCCTGTGGTCGCACTCCCGCCGGGCAGCGCCGCCCGCTTGGAGTTGAAGCCGCCGATCCTTCCCGTGCCGGATGTTGTGCCCGGGGCCTGGGTCGCGATTCGCGGCCGCAACGGCTATTGGATCGCCAGCGTCGAGACGCAGGTCGCGGGCGGCTACAACGTCCGCTTCACCGACGGCGCGCGGGCCACCGTGCCCGACAACGACGTCATTCCCATGCCGGCCGGCGATGTCTTTGAAGTCGGCGACGAAGTGCTGGCGCTGTGGAAAGGGGGCAGCCTCTATCCCGGCACGATCACCGAAGAGTCGCACGAAGGCTATACCGTAGCCTGGCACGACGGCGACACGCCGCTGGTCGTGCGGCACGGCACGCTGACGTATTTATTTTGGGTGCTGGAAGGAACGCGGTGACGGTTGCTTGTGGACGGGCTCACCCCCTGCTATTACTATGGGCAAGGCCGCCAGATGGACCCACTGGCGGAAGTGAGTCAGGGAGTGGCGCCGTTCACCTCGATTCACCGGAGTGCCTCAAATGACCGCCCGCTTGCTCGCCGCCGCCGTGTGTCTCGCGTTGGTTGCCGTTGCCTCCAGCCGCGCTCAGCAGCCGACGGCGACGGCCAAAACCCAGGACGAGCGCATCAAGGAGTTGGAGACGGAACTGGCTGCCCTGAAGAAACGCGTCTTTGACACCGAAGGCAAATTGACTGCGCAGGGTGCCAAAATCGACACCGTCAAAGGCGATCTCGAAAAACGACTCGCCGATTTGGCGATGATCGTCACGACTCAATCGGGCAACATTGACAAATTGAGTGCCGTCGTCAATGACCAGAAGTCGGAACTCGGGTCGTTCAAGGCAGAGGCCAACACGCTGACCACGCGGGTCAACGAGCAACTTGGGCTGCACCACAGAATTCTCACCGATGTGGCCCGCGAAGACGGCGACCGCTATGTCCCGCAGCTCAGTGCCGCGATGGCCAAGGATTCGTTCCGCCAGGAGTTGGGCGCGGCGGTTCACGCGACACTCAAGACCAACGGACAGTTTCGGATCGTGAACAAAACGGCCAGCCATCAATCGATTGCGGTGAATCTGGTCGATTACGTCTTCCAGCCGGGCGAGGAGCGAGTCCTCGACGTACCGGTCGGCACCGTCACCACGCAGTTGCCTGGCGAACCGCTCGTCAACTGGACGCTGACCCACGCGGGCGGTGGCGTCTATGCCGAGAGCATCGACATCGTCCCGAAGACCACCGTCCAGCGCGTCGTCGAGTCGCCCGTCTATTACCGGCCGACCGTTTACTCCGATACAACGCTGCCGATCGTGACCTACCGGCCGTATTGATGCAGGCCTACCTGGCGGGCCGGGAGATCCACGCTCGCCACAGCGACTCCAACTCAGCGACGCTCTTGATGCCGTAACAATCGGTAAGAGCGCGGTCGAGCCCGACATCCTGCGTCGCCTGCCCAAACCGCAGCAGCAGCCGCTTGTCGCCGCGCGAGAGCAGGAAATCGGTGAGCGTTGCGGCCAGGGTGTACGCCTCCTGGTCGTCGGAATGGACCTTGTCGGCCGCGAGCACTCCGGCCAACCGAGGCCACTGGCCGGTCGAAACGTACCAGCCGGCGATCCTTTGGCGGATAGCGACGCGCTCGGCGTCGTCATAGCGGCTGGCGATACCTTCGTCGAGCCAGGCGGGGAGTCGCTTAGGAAAAGGGTACTTGGTGGCCAGAACGCAGTGCGCCATTTCGTGAGCGAGCAAGCCTTCGGGCAACTGCTCAGGGGCCGTGGCCAGATACATCGCGTGCAATTTGCGATCGGCGTGGTCCTTGGCCCAGGTCAGACCGCTGTCGCCATTTTCGGTGAACCGGACATTGATCATCACCTGGCCGATGCTGGGAGGCAACTCTTCGCCGAGCCATTCCAGTGCAATCTCTTTGCGATACTGCTCGGCCTTGGTGAGCAGATTCTTGGCAAATGCCGCAGCCGCTTCCTCCGACGGTTTGGGCGGCGTAAGGATGATGAAATTCGGGCTGTGAACAAAGCCAGCCGCAGCGGCGCGGCTCGCGGCCGCTATGGCAATGGCCAGAGTGAGTAGAAGAAAACGAAGCGATTTCGCATCCCGCGAAACGAGCATGGCAGCCTCCTTGAGTACGAGAGGCCCACGTTCTAGCTCGTTTCAAAAAAACGCGGAAGACTAACCGGCTTGGCTCCGAGCGCCAATCCGCGATTTTTTCTGCGCCACTGCTAGCACTTACGCGTGCTTATCGACGTCGTTCATCGGCGTATTGGCCGGCCCTTCGAGCTTGGGCGACTTGTCGGCCGGAGCCGCGGGAACCATGGGGCTCTCCGGCTTACGCGGGAGAGCCTGAATAGGACCGCTGGTGGGCGGAGTCGCAGGCGTGGTCGCATCCGTAGCAGCCGGAGCTCCGCTCGCTGCGGAGGGCTTCGTCGTCCCGCTAGACGCTGCACCAGTTCCCGTTCCGCCCGTCGTACCAGCACCCGTCGTTCCGGCCGCGCCACTGGTGTTGCCATTGGTCACAGGGCGCTGCGACTTCTGCAGCGCCGGACGCTGCGTCTGGATCCGATAGTTCGTGGACGGAGCCTCATAGATGGTTTCGCCATAGACCGGAGTCAGCTGCACTCGGTACGTTTCAATTCGCGGCTGCAGCCGCATCGAGGTCTGGGCGACCCACTTTCCCACGGTCCGCGGCACTTGCACGGCCTTAGTTTCGGTCACATAGCGGCAGACCTTGACCGGCGTCTGCTCGACGACTTCTTCGTACTCGATCCGCTGCACGGTGTAAGGAATCTGCCGAACGATCTCTTCTTCTTCAATGCGCACCTTCTGCACCGGCACCTGGTAGGTGATCCGCTCCGTCACTGGCTTCTGGACCGTGAAGGGCACGTCGCGGACTTCCTCATAGGTTTCCATGCGTTGTACTTGCACGGGAACCTGCTGGGTCTGCACTTCATCGACATAGCGGTTCACGGTGACCGGCACCTGCTGCGTCATCTGCACCGGCTGGTAGCTCGTCTGCGGAACCTGCTGGGCGACGATGTTGGGCATGTATGCCGTGGTCGGCTGCAGGACGGTCGGACCTTGGGTTGGCACCCACCGCAGGCCGCCGCGATAGTATGTCATTTGGCCAGTGCCGGGATCCGCGGAATAACCGCCTGGCACGCACCACAGCCGATTGCGAGTCTTCGCAGCCGTCGGCTGATAGGCAGTCACATATTGTCCCTGATCGACGTATTGCGTGTGCATCGTCGTGACCGGTTGATACGCCGTATAGGCCTGCTCCTGCATGACCGTCTCTTGAAAGGCTTTGCGAACCGTATACTGCTGCTCGCGCATTTGCGTTTCGACGACCGGCCTCTGGACCTGATAGCGCTCTTGCCGCGTCTGCGTTTCCGCCACATACGAGACTTTGTCGTAGCTCTCTTCGCGGTATTCGGTCTCATACACGGGCCGGCGAACGAGATACTTCTCTTCGCGAGTTGCCGTCTCGGCGACGGGCTTGGCCACGGTGTAGCGCCGCTCCCGCATTTCCTCGGTCCATTCAGGTCGCAGCGTCGTGACCTGCTGGTTATCGAAGACAGTTTCGTATTCCAGCCGCCACGTGGTCACGGGCACCTGGTCATACACGACCTTATTCACGATGCGGTAGCTTGGGCAACCGCAGCATTGCGCCTGTGACTTGGAAAGTGGCAAGAGCCACACGCCGGCGCAGAGGGCCAGCCCGATCCCGGTACGGATTATGACATTCATAACGCTTCTCACGCTCACCGCAGGGGGTGCTTTCTCTAGGGGGGCCACAGGCCGAGAGCCTCGTCGCTCCAGGTCCATAGCAATCAACCGCGCAATCACTCGCGCCGCGCTACACAACAAGGAAATCTGCCGGATACTGACCTTCATTGCAAACGGATTCTTGTGATATCAGTGCCGCGCTCTGCGCTAACACATTGGTGAGCATGACTTTGCGCGGCAAAAAAATATTTGAAGTTTTGCCAGCGGTCTGCCGACAGCATTTTGGACCGGTTTTTCTTATGTATATGGGTATGATAGGTTTACGCCGCAAGTTTGCGCAAGCTGCGTAATCGGAATAAACGGACCTGTATCAAATCCAAGTCCACGCAGCACGTATTGCTACGCACGACTTGAAGGAAAGTTTGCGATTTTCAGCGGCGACATTGACCGCCTCACACCTCCTGGCTACCTTCCGCGGCGCATTTTCTTCTCAGCCATTAGTAGGCGTTGTTGCGGCGGGTGCAATGGAACGATTCATTCATGCAGTCATCGTTCCGCTGGCATTGCTGGCGCCCGGCTGCGCGGCACTGGGGCCGTATTCGCCGACGGCGAGCATGGAGCGGCGGGGGATTTTTCAGCCGGCCAGGTATCCCGCCGGCGAATGGAACCCCACGGCTGTGCTCGTGCAGGATGCCAGTTTCACCGCTGAGGACGGAACCAAGTTGCACGGCTGGTACGTGCGACATCCGCAGCCGCGAGGCCATGCGCTCCTGCTGCACGGCAATGCGGGGAATATTACGCTGCTGGCCGAAACGCTGCGGGTGCTCAATCGGCGGCACAACCTCGCCGTGCTGGCGCTCGACTATCGCGGCTTTGTCAAGAGCGAAGGAACGCCGAGC
>Ga0184625_10000439_pt1 | contig 15563 bp, 17 predicted proteins | sample PLM3_30_b1_FD_133151 | JGI IMG/M metagenome (GOLD analysis project Ga0184625, IMG submission 133151) | Groundwater sediment microbial communities from an aquifer in East River, Colorado, USA - PLM3_30_b1 | ecosystem: Environmental > Terrestrial > Soil > Riparian zone | place: USA: East River... | reverse complement strand
TGGACCTGATCGAGCGCGGTCTCCATCAGCCGGCAAATATCGTGCTCAATCGCTATTTGACGGAAACGGGCCGCGTCTACGATCTTGACGCACTTGCGGCCCTGCCGCTGTTCATGTCGATGCGTGCGGCGATCCGCGCCAAAGTAACCGCGGCGCGCGGTTGGCAACGCGGATTGAACGCCGAACTTGCACACAATGCGCGCGATTATGCCGCCCTGGCGCAAAAATTATTGATTCCAACCAAACCGCGGCTGATTGCGATCGGCGGACTTTCCGGTACCGGGAAATCATTGCTCGCACGCACGCTCGCGGCGCACGTTCTGCCGCTCCCGGGCGCCGTCGTGCTTCGTAGCGACGTCGAGCGCAAGGCGCTGTTTGGTGCACATGAAAACGAAAGACTGCGACAGGAGGCTTACGCTATGGAAGTCACGGCCAGGGTTTACGACGTGCTTGCCGAAAAGGCGCGACGCATAGTGGCGGCCGGCCATTCAGCCATCGTGGACGCAGTGTTTGCGCGGCCTGAGGAGCGTGCCGCGATCGCGAAGGTCGCGCCATCCGGGTTCGAGGGACTTTTTCTGACTGCGAACGTGGAAGCCCGCCTCTCCCGCATCAGCATGCGCTCGGGCGACGCTTCAGATGCTGACACAAACGTTGCGCGCAAGCAGGAAGATCTCGACCTCGGCCACATCAAGTGGACGAAAGTCGACGCCTCCGGCACGGCCGAAGAAACGCTGATCCGAGCCGAGGCAATGCTCGACCAGCGATAGCCAAGCTATGCGTTGTGCGACCCGCTGTCCCGCCGCGCCGCTTGTGGCGTTTCCCACGAAACCAATGCATAGCTTTGAGTAAAGCGCCCGGTTACCGACGATGACTTCCACAAAAGCCCGACACCAATTTGCAGTGCGGCTGGCGGCCGGGCTCACTGGATATTGCGCGTTCATCAATCTCTATTCACCGCAGGCAGTCCTGCCGCTGCTAACGGATGAATTCGATGCGAGCGCGGCTGAGGTTTCCACCATCATTACCGTGAGCACGCTGGCGGTAGCGCTGACTGCGCCCTTTACGGGGGCGGTTGCCGACGTGCTTGGCCGCAAACGGGTTATCGTCGCGGCGATGTTCATGCTGGTCATTCCGACCGTGATGGTCAGCCTGTCGACCAGTCTGTCTGCGCTTATCTTCTGGCGCGCCGTCCAGGGGCTCGTTCTGCCCCCGATTTTCGCAGTCATGGTCGCCTATATCGGCGATGAATTGCCACACCATGAGGCGACGACCGTCGCCGGGATCTATTCGTCAGGTTCCAGCCTGGGCGGCTTCAGCGGCCGGTTATTCACCGGCCTTCTGGCGGACCTCATAAGCTGGCGCGCGGGCTTTATGGTGCTTGGGGCGATAACCTTTGCCGGCGCGGTCGTGGTCGCTTTTCTCCTGCCGCATGAGCGTAAATTTGTCCGCTCGGAAGGCTTGCTCGCCTCCGGCAAACAGATGCTTGCCCATTTTCGCAATGGCCAGTTGCTCGCAACCTACGCGATTGGGTTCGGCGTGCTGTTCAATTTCATCTGCACGTTTACCTACGTGAGTTTCTATTTGGCCGCCCCGCCTTATGGTCTCTCGGCAAGCTGGCTCGGCGCGATCTTCATCGTCTATCTCACCGGGTCCGTGCTTACACCCTGGACCGGCTGGGCCGTCGGGCGGTTCGGCCGACGGCGTCTGACGGTGCGCGTGATTGCCGTGTGGGCCATCGGAATTGCGCTGACGCTGCTGCCTTCGTTGCCACTGATCGTTGCCGGCCTGGCGCTCTGCGCCGCCTGCGGGCTGATCTGCCAAGCGGTTTCGACGGGTTATGTCACCGTGACTGCCAAGGCCGGGCGCTCCTCGGCGGTCGGGCTTTACGTCACATCATTTTATATTGGCGGCAGCTTCGGCGCGGCGCTCGGTGGGCTCGCCTGGAGCTTCGGTGGCTGGCCGGCCTGCGTCGCGCTGGTGATGGCTATGCTCATTGTCCTCGCCGCCATAGTGTGGTTCGGCTGGAGCCGCCGCGTGCCGGCGGCTCCCTCTGTAGTGCCGATCGAACCGGCTTAAACCGCAGTCGGGTGCCAGAGCGGCGCATAGCCTCGTTCAAGCACCTTGAGGATCGAAGGGGGCGTGAGCACGTCAACGTCGATGCCACGCGGGCGCGGTCTCGATTGGGCGTATCCGGCCGGTGTCCAGCACAAAAGCCGCTTGGACCGAATGGCATAGGCTTCGCCGTCGAGCGCAATCATCGCGCCGTCGGGCAGGGTCTCCAGTTTTCGCCGGTGGGTGCGCTTGGCTCTACCGTTCCGCCGCTCGGCGTGAAGAATCCTATCCATCGTCGCCGACGTCGCGCGTTTTTTCTTGCCTGAAAACAGAACCGCAAATCGTTCGGCATCTTTACGACGGCACTCGAAACAAGGCCTGTGGCCGGCGGCAAGAGCAGTGATCTCGTCGAGGAAAAACAATTCTGTGTAGCTGTTGCCCCAGACGTTGCGGTGCCGGTTGTTGAACTCAAGCCTGCAGCAGATCCACGCCCACGTAGCCCATCGGCGCGCCGTGAGTTTGCGCTGTGCGTCATGCAGGCGCCCGCCGCGATTGCCCATCAACATTCCACGGGCAGGCGTCGCGACCAATTCTCCGAAGGGGGAGACGCGATTGGGCAGAGGCATCGCCGATCCTCAAAGTGCCAGCGCCCGGACGGACGCCGCCGCAGCTATTCCGAAAACGACGGCCAGAAGATCGTTCCGGCGCAATGCCATGACAACGAGCGCCACGATAACAGTAGCGGCCGCAGCCGTCCCGCCGCGCACCGCAAGCGGCAAAATGATTGCCGCTATCACCGAGCCCGGAAGCGCATTCAGGATGCTGCGGACGCGTCGCGTCAGCGGAACGTAGCCCATCAGCCAGAATCCGCCCGCGCGGATCGCATATGTCACCACCGCCATTGCCGCGATGGCAATCCAAACGCCGAACGTGCCCAATTCGGCGTTCATTCTTTCGGCTCGTCGAAGTAGCCGCCCGCGACGGCGCCCGCAATTGAGCCCGCGATGATGAACCACCATCCGGGGACCAGACGTTCGACGGCGACGGCCACGATTCCGGCAACAACCCAGCCCCCGGCGCGGCGTGCGCCAGCCCATAGCGGCACCAGCATCGCCGCGAAAAATGCCGGCATCACGAGATCGAGTCCGTATCGTGCCGGATCGACAATAAACCCGCCAAGAAAGTATCCGATGCCCGCGGCCGCAAGCCACCCCGCCATGATTGCGGTCGCCGCGCCGAAATAGACCGCGATATCGCGGCCACCTTCGGCGCGATAGCGCATGGCGATCAGCCAAGTCGCATCGGTGAGAAAGAACAACGCCGTATAGGCCTGCCACGCGGGCCGTTCGCCCAGCCAGGGACGCATCGCAACGCTCATCAGAAAAAGCCGCGCCCCGATGACGGCCGCGAGCAGAGCGAGTGTTACAACGGCGCCCCATGTGAGAACGCTTGGCCAGATCTCGAGTGCAACAAGCTGAGCAATCCCGGAACACACAAAAAAATTCATTGCCAGGCTTTGGAAGAATGACAGCCCTTGCCGGGCGGCGGCAGCGCCGACGACAAGTCCAAACGCCATGATACCGGGCGTTATCGGAAGCCCCTGCCGCAATCCATGCCTGAAGCCCGACCAACTGGGTCTGTCTGATGCTGATTGAAGTACAGTCATGGCGATTGTTGTTGCAAAGACAAAGGCCGGGCAGAAGACCCGGCCTTGATATCATCACTCGTGGAAGTAACTAACCCTGCGGCTGCGGGGCGACCTCACCGGATGGCGGCTCCGGCCGCGGACGCGGCTTGCCGGCTGGCGGCACTGCAGATGACCGCGGCGTGCTCGGCTCGATCACCGACTCGCGCACCGGCCGCTTGCCGGCGAGCAGATCGGTAATTTCTTCGCCCGTCAGCGTCTCGAATTCGAGCAGACCCTTGGCGAGCACCTCAAGATCGGCACGTTTTTCGGAGAGGATCTGCGTCGCCTCGGCGTAGCCGGCCTCGACCAGCCGGCGAATTTCACCGTCGATCTTGCGTGAGGTCTCCTCCGAAATATTCTGCTGGCGCGAGACTTGGTAGCCAAGGAAGACTTCGTCTTGGTTTTCGCCGTAGGCAACCGTGCCGAGCTCATCGGACAAGCCCCACCGCGTCACCATCATGCGAGCAAGCTTGGTTGCCTGCTCAATATCCGAGGCCGCCCCTGACGTAACTTTTTCTTTGCCGAAGACCATTTCCTCGGCGACGCGCCCGCCCATCATGATAGCGAGACGTGACGTCATCTGCTCGCGGCTCATCGACAGCTTGTCGCGCTCGGGCAATTGCATGACCATGCCGAGCGCGCGCCCGCGCGGAATAATCGTAGCCTTGTGCACCGGGTCGGTGGCTTTCACGTTGAGGGCAACGATGGCGTGGCCGCCTTCGTGATAGGCGGTGAGGAGCTTCTCTTCCTCTGTCATCACCAGCGACTTGCGCTCGGCGCCCATCATCACCTTGTCCTTGGCGTCCTCGAACTCCGACTGCGTGACCATGCGCTTGTTGCGCCGCGCGGCCATCAGCGCCGCTTCGTTGACAAGGTTCATCAGGTCCGCGCCGGAGAAACCCGGAGTGCCACGGGCGATCGTCTTCAGGTTCACGTCCGGCGCCAGCGGCACCTTGCGGACATGCACCTTCAGGATGTTTTCGCGGCCTACAACGTCGGGATTCGGCACCACCACCTGGCGGTCGAAGCGGCCGGGGCGCAGCAGCGCCGGATCGAGCACGTCGGGCCGGTTGGTCGCCGCGATAAGAATAATGCCTTCGTTGGCTTCGAAGCCGTCCATCTCCACCAGCAACTGGTTGAGGGTTTGCTCGCGCTCGTCGTTGCCGCCGCCAAGGCCGGCACCGCGATGACGACCGACGGCGTCGATTTCGTCGATGAAGATGATGCACGGCGCATTCTTCTTCGCCTGCTCGAACATGTCGCGCACGCGACTTGCGCCGACGCCGACGAACATTTCAACGAAATCCGAGCCTGAAATGGTGAAGAACGGCACATTGGCTTCGCCGGCTACTGCGCGCGCGATCAGAGTTTTGCCGGTGCCGGGAGGGCCGACCAGCAATACGCCGCGCGGAATGCGGCCGCCAAGCCGCTGGAATTTGCCGGGATCGCGCAGGAACTCGACAATCTCCTGCAAGTCCTGCTTGGCTTCGTCGACCCCCGCCACATCTTCAAAGGTGACGCGTCCGTGCGCTTCAGCCAGGAGCTTTGCCCGGGACTTGCCGAAACCGAGCGCCTTGCCGCCGGCGCCTTGCATTTGGCGCGACAGAAAAATCCACACGCCGATCAGCGCAATAAACGGAAGCCATGACACCAGCAGCGAGACAAACCACGGGACGTTGTCCTGCGGCGGTCGCGCGGTAATCGTGACGCCCTTGGAGTAAAGCTTTTGCACCAGACCGGGATCATTCGGCGCATAGGTCTGGAAGCTGGTGCCGTTAGCGAAAGTACCGTGAATATCCGGCCCCTGGATCACGACGTCGCGTACGCGGCCCTGATCGACCTCGGATAGGAGCTGCGAGAACGAAATATCTTGCGCAGTCGTGCGCTGACCGGGATTCTGGAAGAGCGTGAACAGCGCCAACAGCAGCAGGACGATGATCACCCAGAGGGCGAAATTGCGAAGATTAGCGTTCATCAGGTGTCCTGACCCCGCCGCGCGCGAGTCCCGCGGCCGTGTGATTTATGCATCCGGTTCGTGGCGACTTCGCGTCGGTCCCGAGGCCCCAATGTAGGCAGCACCGGCCCCCAAGAAAAGGCCTAGAACCTTAATATTCTAGCGTCTTTTCCCCCGAGTCGCTCGACCCTGTTCGCGCTTGGTTAAGAGCTTGCGACTGCGCGGCGGCGCCCTTTCGACCATGAGTTGGCGGTCGGTCAATGTTACTACCGCGCCAGCCAGGGTCCGGCGAAAGCGTCCTTCCCCGGCACTCCGAGCGCTATCGAGGGCGCACTTGAGCGCCTCGAGCTTCCCCAATTCCACAGGGCCCTCATTGCCGGCTTTCGCCACCGCGCGGCCGAGAACGCGCAGTGCGATTTCCGCAGGCAATTCCACAAAGCGGCGCATTTCAATCGCGAGCGCGCCTGAGCGCGGCAATTCCACCGCGAGGTCGCCCATGGCGCGATCCACGGCAGCCTCGATCGCACGTTCCGCCCTCTTAAGCCGACGCGCGAGTTGCCCCAGCCGATGCGAATCAAGGCCCTCCTCGGCCAGCGCGCCCATCAGCCCGCGCAGACGCGCGCGCGTAAAGCGCGGATCGCGATTCGAAGGATCATCGGCATACGGAATCCTTGCCGCATGCAGGGTCTCGACGAGCCGTGACTTCGGGATGTCGAGCAGCGGACGGACCAGATGCATGTCACCATCCCTTGCAGCCGCTGTTGAAGGGCCCAAAGTGCGTGAACCGGGAACGGCAGAAAGCTTTTGCATCGCTCCCAGTCCCGTCAAACCACTGCCGCGGCTCATGCGGAGCAGCACAGTCTCTGCCTGGTCATCAAGCGTGTGCGCAGTGAGGATGTGTTTGGCCCCGGCCTTCCTGGCGGCCTGATCGAGCAGCCGATAGCGAGCAGCGCGCGCGGCTTCCTGCAATCCGGTCGGCGGCTTTACGGCGCTCCATCGTAGTGTGCGGTGGTCAATCTTCAGCCTGCGCGCCAGGCGCGCAACCGAAGCAGCCTCGCGTCGGGATTCCTTGCGCAAGCCATGGTCGATCGTCACGGCAACGAGTTTTGGCTTTGTCTTGAGCGAATCGCGCCAGCGCGCCGCGAGCAGCATGAGCGCAGTCGAATCCGGCCCTCCCGAGACCGCCAGCACGATCACAGGAATGCCACGCAAGTCGGAAAAAAGAACCTTTGTCTCCGACGCCGAGATGGCCGTAGATGTTTGCCCAGGCATGATCGTCATCAAAGCCGCTTCCCCGCCGTCGGATCAGGTCCGCGGGCAGGCTTTCGCGATCATATCCTAGCAGTGCGCGCGCTTCTGCTCCTGCTCAACCCCGCGCTTCACATTGGCTGAGGCGCGCGGATATTTGCGTCCGACCTCGGCAAGCGTGGCACAAGCAGCTTCTTTCTGACTCATCGCTGCTAGCGATTGACCAAGGCGGAGCAGAGCATCAGGCGCCTTGGCGGAGCGCTCGAACTTGGTCGACACCCCGAGGAAGGATTCCGCAGCATCGCGATAGCGCTGTTGCTGAAACAGGCTTTCGCCGAGCCAGTACTGCGCCTCAGGCACAAGGCGCTCGTTCGGGTACTTTTTGAGGTAGTCGCGGAACGACTGCTCGGCCAGCGCATAGTCCTTATGCAGCACATAGCCATAGGCCATGTCGTATTCGTCCTGGGGCGAAGCCGAGGGCGGCAGCGTCGCAAGTTGCTGGCCGGAAGGCACCGCGTTGCGGACTTGCGGCGGCGGCGATGGCGATGGCGATGGCGCTACCACCTGCGAGGTCGGCACCGGTGTTGGACCGGCGGAGGCAACTGCCGCGGGCGGCACAGGCGCTTGCGGCGGCGTGGAATCGTTGCCGGCAAGCGTCGACAGATCCAGCGGCGCGCCGGCAGCGCGGCCACCAGGAGCGCCGATCGGCGCCCCGCTGTCCTGACTCCGTTCGGGCGCAGCGATCACCGCCCCGTTCCCAAGCGTGCGTGGCGCGCCCGGCGCATTTGGATTTTGCGATGGATCGAATACGTCCGAGCGTCGGCCGGGTGTTGCACCTGGTGACGCATTCCCCGGACCCATAGGGGCGGCCTGCGGCGGCGCGGCGCCACCACGCGACCCCAACTGCTGAAGACGATACTCGGTATCGTCCTGCATGCGCTTGAGCTGCATCTCGAGCTGCTGATTGCGGTACTGGAGCTGCTCGATGGTGCCGGTGAGCTGCCGCAGTGCATTTTCCATGCGGTCGAGTCGAACTGAAAGATCGCCGGGATCGGCCATCCTCCCCGACTGCGCCGGCTGACGCGATTGCGCGGCGGGCTGGCCGCGGCTGAATAAATCGTCGAGGAAGTTTCCGGACCCACGCTGCTCTTGCGCCGGCGCGGAACCAGCAAGGAGCAAGATGGAAATAGCGGCGAGCGCCGCGGTTCGAGATGATGATCGTGAATTGGTCATGTCAGATGAGGCCGGCAGCGGCCCGTCTTTCCACTGAGAATACCATAAGACGCGCTGCGTCGAAATTGTGACTAAGCGTGCACTTTCAGGGCGCACGCAAAGCGGGCCTTGGAATTGCATGTTCCGCGGCACCCATTGATTTCGGAACCGGCCCTCCGGCCGCGCCGAAATGACCGGTCAATGGTCTTATGAACTGACGCCCAGCACTGTGACCGCGCGGCGGTTTTGCGACCAGCAGGAGATATCATTACAGACCGCCACCGGCCGCTCTTTGCCGTACGAGATGGTCCGCATGCGTTGGCCCTGGATGCCGCGCGACACCAGATAGTCCCGCACAGCCTGCGCGCGACGCGCACCGAGCGCGATATTGTACTCGCGGGTGCCGCGCTCGTCGGCGTGACCTTCAATGGTGAACTGACTGTACTGGTTGTAGGTCGTCAGCCACTGCGCCTGTTTGTCGAGCGTTGCGCGCGACTGCGGCGTCAGTTCGGTTGAATCTGTCTCGAAGAACACGCGGTCGCCGACATTGACTACGAAATCCTGCTGACTGCCGGGTGTCGCTTGGCCTGACGCATTCGCCTGCGCGTCCTCGCCCCTGTTGGCACAGGCAGAGATTGCAAGAGCCGCGGCGAAGACCGCCGCGAATTTGGCAACGTGCAGCGTTTTCCTAATATCGATCATTCCGGTGCCTCCATTTCACGCGTATCAACCGGAGCTTTCGTGAGGGTCTAGCAGCCTGTTCGTTAAACGAACGTTCCATCAACCTTGATGGAACCTTGCCCAGGCCCTTTAAGTCTATCGGAGTCCCTTAAACCATTTCTCATGGTTAAGACACGGTGAAAATAAGGCCGGTTTACGACATTCACGACAAAAGCGGCGACCAGGCCGGATCGGACGCGTATGCCGGTGTCGGCACTTTCATTTCGTTACGGCCGCTAATGTCGATCGTATAGAGCGCCGGTCCCTGACCCACATCGCGGAAGAACATCAGTACACGGCCGTTCGGGGCGAACGTAGGCCCTTCGTTATGAAAGCCTTCCGTAAGCAAGCGCTCGCCAGAGCCGTCAGGCTTGAGCACGCCGATCGCAAAGTTACCTCGCGCCTGACCGGTGAAGGCAATGAAGTCCCCGCGGGGCGACCAAACCGGCGTCGAATGGTGCCCCTCGCCGAAACTAATGCGCTGTGCCGGCCCACCGGTCGCCGGCATCACGTAGACCTGCTGGCTACCTCCGCGATCGCTTTCGAAACAGATCCGCGTACCATCAGGCGAGTAACATGGTGCGGTATCAATCGCCGGCGTGTCGGTAAGCCGAGTGGTCTGCTTCGACCGCAGGTCCATCACAAAGAGGTTGGCGTTGCCGCCCTGTTGCAGGCTCATGATCACGCGTTGACCGTCAGGCGAAAATCTCGGGGCGAAAGTCATCCCCGGAAAATTCCCGACAATCTCGCGCTGTCCGGTCTCGATATTCAGGAGATAGACGAGCGGATCACCCTGCCCGTATGACATATAGGTGATCTCTTGCGTTGACGGATTGAAACGTGGCGTCAGTACCAGATCATCGCCCCGCGTCAGATAGCGTACGCCGGCGCCGTCCTGGTCCATAATGGCGAGACGTTTTACTCGCCGGTCCTTTGGGCCAGTTTCGTCCACGAACACGATCCGGCTGTCGAAATAGCCTTTCTCGCCGGTGAGACGCTCGTAGATTGCGTCCGAAATAATGTGCGCGATACGCCGCCAGTTGTCAGGTGTCGTAAAGTACTGCTTGCCGTCGAGCTGCTGGCCGGCGAAGACATCCCACAGACGGAATTCAGCCTTCAGCCGTCCATCGCCCTGACGCGTAATCCGGCCGGTGACCAGAGCCTGGGCGTTTATCGCACGCCAGTCCGGAAAGCGCGGCACGTTATCGCTGTTCGTGATCTTTTCGATGAACGCAGCCGGATTCACCGGCGCGAACAGGCCGCTGCGCTGAAGGTTGCTGGTTATAACGGCAGTTACGTTTCGGCCCGTGTCGGCATCGGAAATGAAATCCGGCACGGCGATCGGCATCGGCTGCACATTGCCCTGCGTGATGTCGAGCTTGAGTACGGCACCAGCAGGCCGTGGCGCGAGCATTGCCAACGCGCCCGCGCCGACGAGCAGCCTGCGGCGGGTTAGCGACACGGGAAAACTTGTTGGAGAATTCGGGTCGGTCATTTCAGTGCGATATTAATTGGACCGGTACATATCTTTTGGATCGAAGGTCAATTCAATTTCCTTCCAGCTTTCATAGTGTTCCGGCTTGAGCATATCGAACGGCTGGCCGGTGAGTACCGCGCGCACCGCGCTGTCGCGTGACGCCATTGCGGCAACACTGCGACCATTGACGCGCGCAAAGGGGGGCGCCGCCAGCCGGCCATCGGGGCGTAGCTTCACGGTAATATTGACGACCAACTCATTCGGGTCCTGCACGCCCACCGGTGGACTCCACAGCGCCATCAACCGCGCGCGCAGTGCATCGATTTCGGACTGCGACAGCTTCGCCGCCATGCCAGAGGGCGTACCCAGAGAAGGCGCCGCATTGGCTTCCATCCCGACCGCCGCGGTCCGCAGCGGTTCGCGCTTGTCAAGCAGAGCTGCAATCTTATCGGGCTCGAATTTCGGTTGTGGCTTCTGAGGAGGTCTCTTTGGCGGCAGCGGCTGATCGACCTTCACCTGTTGTTTCGGTTCGTCCGGCTGCTTGAGCTTCTCGGCAATCTGGTCAGGTTTGGTCTGCGGTGGCTCGGGGGGCGGCGCCATTTCCTTGGCGGCCTGAAGTTCTTTCTTCTCGGTGATCTTCGCCTTTGAATCCTCGACCGGCTTTGGCTCTTCCGCCTTTTTCTCAACGAGCGGCTTTGGCGCTTCTACCTTGGGCGCATCCTTTACGCCTTTGGTCATCTCCGAGAAATCTTTCTCGCTCACCAGATCGACCGGCAGGGATTCCGCGGGTGTGACCTCGAATGATTTTCCCGAAAACGAGAGCGTCGCCCACAGCAGCACCGCCGCGTGCAGGCCAGCCGAAATTCCTGTCGCTTTCCTCATCACTGCGCTTTCGCGCCCTGCTCAAATTCGGTGACCAAGGCTACACGATGAAAGCCGGCGAATGACAGTCGTCCCATCACCTTCATCATGGTCCCGTAGTCTACTTTCTTGTCGCCCCGTACGTAGATACGGGCCTCGGTGCCGCCGCGCGCCCCCGCCACTGCCTGCATCTTCGGAATCAGTTCGTCCACTCCGATCTCGCTATTTTGCAGGAAAATCTGGCCCTTGTCGTTCACGGAAACGGTGAGCGGTTCCTTGTCCTGATCGAGACTTTTGGCCTGGCTTTGCGGCAGGTCGATTGCCACACCAACGGTTAGTAGCGGCGCCGATACCATGAAGATAATCAACAAGACCAGCATGACGTCGACCATCGGCGTCACGTTAATCTCGCTCATCACCCGGCGGCGGTGATGCTTGCGTTTCCCGATAATCGGCGTGCCGGCATTGGCAGCCATGAGGCAATCCCCTACCCGCGCTCGTCGATTTGCCGCGACAGGATAGCAGCGAACTCGTCGGCAAACCCTTCTAGCCGCTGGGCCTGTTTATTAACCTCGGCCGCAAACTTGTTATAGAAAATGGTCGCCGGTATGGCGGCGACAAGGCCGAGTGCGGTCGCAAAAAGTGCCTCGGCGATCCCGGGCGCAACCACCGCCAAAGAGGTGTTCTTCGAGGCGGCGATCGACTGAAAGCTTGTCATGATGCCCCAGACCGTACCGAACAATCCGACAAAAGGCCCAGCCGAGCCGACCGTGGCGAGCACCAGCAGCCGTCTCTCGAGCCGCTCAACCTCGCGGGCGATGGTCACCTCCATAACCTTTTCGATGCGCATCTGCAGCCCGCCGATAGTGCGCGAGTTCCCCTCGAAACTGCGTTTCCACTCGCGCATTGCGGCCACGAACAATGCCGCCATCGAGTGTGCGGGGCGCGACGACAGCGAACGATAGAGCTCATCAAGAGACTGGCCCGACCAGAATGCCTGTTCGAAGCGGTCCATGGCGCGGCGCGTACGAGCATAAAGCACCGTTTTGTCGATCGCGATCGCCCACACCCAGACTGAACAGATCAAAAGACCGACCATCACCGTCTTGACGACCCAATGGGCGTTCCAAAACAGGGTGAACAGCGAAAGGTCGGCGGAGGTCATCGGGATTACCGACTGTGCCACGTCGGCAGGATTCATAGGCACGTCCTTTCCGCTTAATCCGGTCCCGTCTGTTGAACCGGCGCGGCGCAAAACCCTAAATCAACAGGCGCGCGCGATGATCCGCCCCCGCGCTAAGCCGAAGCCGAATGTCTCGCGAAATTCGTATGTCCCGTCTATCGGCGACTACGAAATCCCCGCGAAAATTGGCCAAACTTGGGCGCGGAAGCGGCTTATCGCCCCATAACAGCGCTGATTGTGGTTAAGGACTCGTTACTAGTCAGGGACCCCGCTGGACGCACAAAGGCCGCCCTTTCAGGCGGCCTTTGCGAGGGCAAACAATTCAATTCTAGGGCTGAGCTGCGTCCGACCCGGGTCGATTCCGACGCTCGGCCATGAACTGGTCGAACTCGGTCTTGTCCTTGGCCAACCTTAGCCGCTCCAGGAACTCGCGGAACTCGCGTTGCTCTTCTTCCAGGCGACGCAAAGTATCGGCGCGGTAATCGTCGAAAGCGCGATTACCGCTCGAGGGCGTATAGTGCCAAGGGCTGCCCCCCATCCTGTTGCGCATCCAGTCCATCTTCTGCTGCATGCGCTCCATCTTGTTCTGCCAACGGTCAGGGGCGCTGTAGGCTCCGCATCCCATTCTTCCACTCCATATCGTGAAGGCGAGGACGGAAAGGCCAAGCGGCCACCAAGCCATGAACCCCAGAATGATCAGGGCGATCCAGGCGGGTTTGCCGAATTCATCGAGCTTTGCGGTGATGGGCATTGTCGACCTCGCGTGAATGTAAATAACATTTACATAAGTAAAACCCCGCCAGGCCCCTGTCAAGCGGCGCGAAAATTTAAATGGTGCGCTTCAGGCTTTTCACCAGCCCTGCGCGAAAAAGTCGCGCTGTGTTTCACCGGCGACGGGCTGCGGCTGCATTAAGTCCAAGGCCCCGTAGATAGATCAGGACGGCGGCCTCCAGCAGTTCCTCCGGCGACATAGGAACCGCGCGCCGAGTCGCGTCGCCGCGGCCGAACAGCGACGCAATACCGTGTGTCATCGCCCAGACGTGCAGCGCGACCATCAACGCCGGCGGCCGCCCCTGCGGCGGCATCAACATGACCAGCTTCTCAGCCGCTGCTCGCAACACGGCGAAAGCATTCTCGCTCGACTCGCGCAGCTCGCGATCACTGTCGAGCGCAACCCCGGCCTCGAACATCGCCGAGTAGTACGCCGGCTCACGCTTGGCGAAAGCGAGATAGGTTTTCCCTAGCCGATCGAATGCCGTCATTGCATCCGGACTGCCGTCGTTCCACGCCTGCGCCAGGGCTGTTGCAAATTCTTCAAACCCGCGCCGCGCAACATCGGCCAGAAGCGCATCACGGTCGCGGAAATGACGATACGGCGCAGCCGGGCTCACCCCGGCCCAGCGCGCCGCATCGGCAAAGGTGAATCCCGCCGGCCCCTTCTCGGCGATCAATTCAAGCGCTGCTCGCACCAAGGCTTCCTTTAGATTGCCGTGGTGATAGCCGCGCGGTCCGGCGCGTCTGCCCCATTTCATGTGAATGGGATTAACATGAGTCCCGCTGCCGCGTCGATGCGGGGACGCGCTTTCAGCCGCGCCGACGGCGCTTGGCAGCCAGGGGCAAATGGTCGAAGAGCGTAGGCCCGTTCGGCTGCGCGCCTTCAATGGTCAGCAACCGCAGCTTGCTAACCACGCCGCCTGGGGCTGAAAAACCGCCGGTCTTGCCGCCGGCGGCCAGCACACGATGGCACGGCACGATGAGGGGGATCGGGTTTTGGCCGAGCGCCTGCCCAACGTCGCGTGCCAGCAACTTGTCGCCCAGCCGTTCGGCAATCTCGCCGTAGGTCAGCGTCGCACCCGGCGGGATCGAGCGCGCGATATCGTAAACTTTGCGATTAAACGCTGGGACTTTGTCGACATCGATCGTCACATCGCTCAGGTCGCTGCGTTCGCCGCGCAGCAACGCAACAATGCCATCGATCGCCCGCTTTACGGCCGGGAGGGGCGCCACTTCCTGCGCGTCCGGAAAGCGGTGCAACAGGGATGCACGGGTCGCGCGTTCACTGGCGTTATGAACCTGCACACCGGCGATGCCGCGCGAGGTCCAGACAATGCCGCAAGTTCCGATCGCCGTGTCAAATAGTGCAAAGCTGTAGGTCGTGATCATGCAGATATACTAACAGGTCGCGTCAGGCGGCGCCGCCCGATTCCTGGTCAGCTTTCATCGCGATGCGGAGCGGCTTTGGAATGGGCTTGGCGCGGCCGCCGGATACAAAGGCGACCTGAACATGCGCTTCCACCAGAAGATCATCGCCGCGAACGACTTTCTGATTGAGCGTGACCGAAGCACCTCGCACTTCTTCCGGCATGGTGACAATGTCGAGCACGTCATCCATGCGCGCCGGCCTTTTGAAATCGATGCTCATGTGACGCACCACGAAAGCAAATCCCGGCGCTTCCTTCTCGGCCTGTTCGAATAAGGCGCGATGGTCAGCGCCAATCAGCCGCAGATAGTTGGTGCGTCCGCGCTCCATGAACCGCAGGTAGCTCGCGTGATAGACGACGCCGGAAAAATCCGTGTCTTCGTAGTACACGCGCACTGCCTGATGGTGCCGGCCGTCGCGGATTTCGCCGTCGATATGTGATGCCATGGCCGTCATCACAGCGATCGCGCGAGAGGCAGAACGTGGTCGCGCGTAAGCGGTGCGAAGGGCAGATCGGGAAGCACCTGCGGATCAACCCAGACCAACTGGTCGATCTCCGACGCAGGCTCAATCGCGCCTTCGACCTCGACCGCGTAGATGGCGGCGCACACCTGGAAGCCGGGCTCGTTGGCCGCCGCACAATCGAAGACACCGAGAGCCTGCGCGCTCTGATCCAATACGCGGCAGCCCAGTTCTTCGGCGATTTCCCGCGAGAGCGCGGCGATGTCGCTTTCGCCTGCATTGCGCTTGCCGCCGGGCTGCATGAAAACCGATGTTCCGCGCTTACGGACCAGCAGGACACGACCGTGACTGTCGCGAATAAGCGCCGCCACCACACTGATCACCCGCTCGCTCAATCCTCGTCTCCCGAAAACAGCCCAAACTGCGCAGGATCACGCGGAGGTTCAGGCAATCCGAGATGCTGGAAAGCGAGCCCGGTGAGCAGGCGGCCGCGCGGCGTTCGCTGCA
>Ga0184625_10000436_pt1 | contig 15586 bp, 12 predicted proteins | sample PLM3_30_b1_FD_133151 | JGI IMG/M metagenome (GOLD analysis project Ga0184625, IMG submission 133151) | Groundwater sediment microbial communities from an aquifer in East River, Colorado, USA - PLM3_30_b1 | ecosystem: Environmental > Terrestrial > Soil > Riparian zone | place: USA: East River... | reverse complement strand
TTGCCGCTTCGCGCCCTGTGCGGTGTTCGGACCGGCCTGGCTGCGCTTCAAGTCGGCGGCTGCCGTCCAGTGGGCCATTCTCTGGCTGTATCTCGGCTACTGGTCCAATCGCGTCTATTACCGCGCCTTCCGCGCCATGTGGAACGCCCAGATTCGCCGCGGCCGCATCGACGCCGTCGCTGCGCTGTGCAGTTAAGGCGGCAGTATCTGCGCAGCGAGTTGGCGGTCGAGCAGTTCAATGGTCGCAAAAATGAACGGCCGCCGCTCGTCGCTGAACTGAACTTGTTTGCCAATGGTCCTTTCGGCCCAGGCGAGAGCACTGCCGCCCGCTTCGTCGAATTCCTGCGCCATCGCCGTCCAGTCGCAGATCATTTCGATCAGGTCCACGTTGCTCATGTCATTCGGATCGGCGTGAAACTCAGGATGGTGGCGGTTGGTCGTCACGTGGTGGTCGATCGCCCGCCGCACCTGCTCCTTCATCCCTTCCGGATAGGCAAACGGCTCGCCGCTGCGCCGGCAACGATGGTATTCCGTCAGCCAAATGTAAGGCACGCGCTCCTCGGGTCCGAACTTCGACGCGTCGTGAACGCGCGCCCGGTCGCGCAGCTCATCGCCATGTGGGGTTACCACGGCCAGCGTTTCCAGGCACCGCTGCACGCGCTCGATATGCTCTCGCGTCCGCCGCTCGAAGAACGCGATCATCTCCGGAGACGGTTCGCCGAGCATTGCGCTGTGATGGGTAACGGAGACGCTCTCTGCAACTAGCCACCACTCACAACTCACTCGCCGCACTCCGGGACCAGGTTTGGTCCCGGCTAAGAACAGGCTAGTCCCCCGGCTCTTCCAGGTAGGTGTAGCCGTTGAGGGCTTCTTCGTAGAACTTGAGGAAGCGGCCGGCTTCCTGGTGGCTGAGGCGGTTTTCGCGGACGGCGGTTTCGACGCTGGTCTGCAGGCGCGTGATCAGGTCGCTGGGCTCGAACTCGACGTAGTCGAGCACTTCGCGGACGGTGTCGCCTTTGACCATCGCCTCGATGACGACTTCGCCGGCGGCGTTCAGATCGACGTGGACCGTGTTGGTGTCGCCGAACAGGTTGTGCAGGTCGCCGAGGATTTCCTGATAGGCCCCGATCAGGAACGCGGCCAGATTGTACGGTTGGCCGTTGTAGGGGTGCAGCCGCAGCGTGCGCTTCACGTCGCGGCGGTCAATGAACTGGTCGATCTTGCCGTCGCTGTCGCAGGTGATGTCGCCCAGCACCGCCGGGCGCGTCGGCCGCTCGTTTAGCCGATGGATCGGCAGCACGGGAAAGAGCTGCTTGATGGCCCAGCTGTCGGGCATCGACTGAAACAGCGAGAAGTTGCAGAAGTAGGTGTCGGAAAGGAGCGAGTCGAGGCCCTCCAGCTCTTCGGGCACGAATTCGAGCTGCTCGGTCAGCCGCTTGATCTTTTTGCAGATGGCCCAGAACAGGTTCTCGGCCAGCGCCCGCTGATCGAGCGAGAGGTAGCCGGTGGAGAAGAGCGTCATCGCGACGTCCATCGCTTGCTGGGCGTCGTGAAAGCTCTCCAGGACGTTGCGGGCGTTGACGTTTTTGAACGACTCGACCAGGTCGTGCAGCGGCTGCTCGGAATCGGCCGGAATGTCGAGCAGGTTCTCGTCGCCGTTGCCCTGGCCGGAGACGCCGAGCGTGCCGAAGACCAAGCAACTGTGATAGGCGGCGACGGCCCGGCCGCTCTCGCTGATGATCGTCGGGTGCTTGACCGCGGCTTCTTCGCAGACAGCCATCACGTGGTGCATCACGTCGGCGGCGTATTCGGGGAGCGAATAGTTAACGCTCGATTCGAAGTTGGTTTGCGATCCGTCGTAATCGACGCCCAGGCCGCCGCCGATGTCGAGGAACTCCAGGCCCGCGCCGCGCTTGGCCAGATCGGCATAGGCGCGGGCCGCTTCGGTGACGGCCGTCTTCACGTGGCGGATGTTCGTGATCTGGCTGCCCAGGTGAAAGTGCAGCAGCTTGAAGCAGTCGAGCATGTCGCGGCTCTTCAGCTCCTCGACCGCGTGCAGGATTTCGCTGACCGTCAGGCCGAACTTGCTCCGCCAGCCGCCGGACGACTGCCAGCGCCCGCTGCCGCGGGCGGCCAGCTTGATCCGCATGCCGATCTGCGGGCGGACGCCGACCTTCTCGGCGTATTTGAGGATCAGGGCCAGCTCGGTGTATTTCTCGACGACGGGAATAACCTTGCGGCCCATCTTCTGGGCCAGCATCGCCATCTCAATGAACTCGGCGTCCTTGAAGCCGTTGCAGATGATCGGAGTGTCGGCGTCGGTCATGGCGACGGTGGCGAGCATTTCGGGCTTGCTGCCGGCTTCGAGACCGAAGCCATAGACCTTGCCATGCGTGACGATCTGCTCGACGACGTGCCGCTGTTGGTTCACCTTGATCGGATAAACGCAGATGTAGCTGCCTTTGTAGTCGTGGTCCTTGATCGCCTGGGCGAAGGCGTCGTGGATCTCGCGAAGGCGATCCTTCAGGATGCCGTTGAAGCGGAGCAGAATCGGCAGGTCGAGGCCCCGCATCTGCAGCCGCTCGATCAGCTCGTGCATGTCGATGGCCAGATTCGGGTCCTTGGCCGGATGGACCGCGATGTGGCCCTTGGCGTTGACTGAGAAGTAGCCCTTGCCCCACCGTGGCACGTCGTACAACTCGCTGGCATCAGTCGTGGTCCAGCGCTCCACGGCGTCTTTTAGCATCTCGAAGCGGTCCTCGCGGGGGCGGGCTCAAACAGCCGGGAAATCATACCGTAAAAACTCACCATTATACGGATGCTGGCGCGGCGACAAGAGACAATCGCACGAGTTTCACAAAATGGCCGGTCGCTATCCGGCTCGCGGGCGGAGTACGCTTCCTCTTCTCTGTACCGCACTGCTTGAGGATGGTTCGATGCCAGGTGTTGATTTTGAGGCGGTGCGAGCCGCGATTTCCATGGCCCAGGTCCTCGACCTGGTCGGGTTCGTTGTCCACTCGCGATTGGGCAGTCAGGTTCGCGGCGCTTGCCCGCTGCATCGTTCTGCGTCTGCTAACTCGCGAACATTCTCGGCGATCTTGGACACCCATCGATTTCGGTGCTTCAAGTGTCGCAAGGCAGGAGGACAATTGGAACTGTGGGCCGCATTCCGCGAGATCACCGTCTATGAAGCCGCATCGAGCTGTGCGAGCGACTCCACATGGACGTGCCTTGGATTCGCCGCTGGTAAACGTCCTGGATTCGAAAGGAGTTTCCGGCACATCTCGAAGTCGTAGAGCTGAGCAGCGTGCTCGTAATGCTCATCTACAACCGACTGATTCACGGCGAACAGAGAAGAGGAAGTGTACTCTCCCGCCGGAACCAAGGCGACTTGTGAGCCCGAGGGCGATCACGCCGCGCGGCCTAGCTGCGCCAATCGCGCCCGCCGCCGAAGAAACCAGCCTTCGCCGAGCACCGTCAGGGCGACGCGGTCTTCGAGGTTGGGGCGGAAGACCGTCATCAGCATCAGCGGCAGATACCACGCCATGTACATGCCGCCGCCATCGCCGAAGCCGTGCCAGAATTGAACCGCCACCATCATGGCCGCGGAGCAACTCAGCAGCGTTCCCAGATTTTTGTGCGACGGCCAGATGGCCAGCCCCCCGGCCAGGGCCACGCAGCACGCGATCACCGGCAGCCGATACCACGGATCCCACCAGCCCGGTCCCCAAATGCCTTTGAGGTCCCGCATGTACGGAATCCACAGGGCGAACATCGGCTGGAACTTATCCCAGAACGAGGCCAGGTCTTTGGAGACAAACACCAGCGAGAGCACCATGACGGCAACCGAGCCCAGGGCCCCAATCAAGAAGCGGGCCAGCCCGCGCTGCCAGTAAAAGCTGATCCACAGCGGCAATAGAAAGAGCGGATAGTAAAAGACGGAGAGCGCCAACCCGATGAACATGCCCGCCAGTCCCGGCCGCCGATAGAGCACCACCGCCCACAGCAGCAGCGCCGCCGGCAGCACGTGATCGACGTGGCCGGTCATCTGAGCCGTGTAGGGCAGCATCAGGTACAGGGCCGCCGCTCCGATGCCCATCTTGATGTTCTCGAAGTGCCAGTAGCCGATCGTCACCAGAGCTGCGACAACCGCCAAATGCGAGGCAATGGCCATCGACTTGGCCACCAGGGCAAAGACCCGCTCCGGCCGGCCGTGATCGCCGCGGATGAAGGGGTGCGTCGGAATGCTCGGCAGCAAGTGCAGGAAATAGAAGCCCGGTCCGTGACCCTGTCGCAAATACTCTGCCGGTTGGCCATTGTCCGTGGTGCGGTCGCGGCGCTCCATCAGGGATTTGGCGCCTTCTGCCCCCGCCAGGTCGTCCGGAGATACGTCGCTCGTCAAGACGTTGGCCATCAGGAACACAAACAGCGCGCAGCCCATGAAGCTCAGCCCGCCGTTGCTCAGGTTTGGCTCCAGGAGCGGGCGGCGGATCATCGTCGGGTCGAGCAGCATTCGCACCAGCCAAACCGCCGAAACGCAAAGCAGCCACAGGTAGCCCAGATACTCCGTTCGCTTCAGCGATTCCAGCCGAGTGGCGACGTCCGGAGAAATGGCCGGGCCGCCGGCTTGCGAGTTGGGCGTGGTCGCGGCAACCGCCGCCTTCTTCGCCGTACTTTGGGCCAGCCTGGACTGATTCACCATCAGCAAGCCGGGAGCGAACAGAATCAGCAAAATCAAGTCCAGGTTCCGCACGCTCCAGATGCGGTTAAACTTGAAGAACACGCAAATCATGAGCAGCGACGACAAATAGACCCAGGTCGTCGGATCGATCTTGTGATATTGGAACAAGATCTCGCTCATGCAACTGATCCGCTGCGAGTGCCCTTAATTCAGGTCGTCCGCCGTGGCGATCGGATTCAAATGAAAACCTGTTGGACGGGCCGCGCCAATCCGACAAATTAGGCCTTTCCTTCGCGTTTGGAAAGCAGGCCAAGGCCGGACGGAAACCCGTATCGCTGAATCCAACTCCTTAAATTGGAAATGCTTACAGCGTAATTCCCTCCCTTGGCGGTAGTCCGAAGTCCCGCTTTTATTTTATTTAGAAGCATCGTCCATTGGGAGGGCAACAAAGCGAGTCGCTTTTCCAACTGAAAGTCAGACCCATGGCGGAATCCGTTTTTGACCGAGTTTGCCAGTTACTCAAGAGCAAGGGTATCGAATTCGATGTCCTCCGGCATGCGCCTGTCTTTACCAGCGAAGAAGCCGCCGCGGTTCGCGGCACGCCGCTGGCCAGCGGCGCCAAGGCGTTGATTTGCAAGGCGGACGAACGGTTCGTCATGATCGTGCTTCCCGCCGACCGCAAGCTCGCCAGCAAGGCGGTCCGCAAGAATCAAAACGTCAAGAGTCTCCGCTTTGCCTCCCGCGAGGAAGTCGAGCAGCTCACGGGCCTCGCACCGGGCTCAATTCCGCCCTTCGGCAGCCTCTTCGGCTTGCCCACCTGGTGCGACCAGCGACTGGGCGAGCACGAACGCATTAACTTTAACGCCGGCGACCACTCCATCTCGCTCAGCATGACCCATGCCGACTACCTCGCCGCCGAGCAGCCGCTGCTGGGCCTGTTTGCCGAGTAGCTGGCTTAGGGCTGCGGCTTCTTCGGAGCGGGTGGTGTCGTTGGCTTGGGTTCGGTCTCCTTAATGAACTGATCCAGAATGCCCAAGTACCCGCTGAGGGCCTTTTCGGCTTCCGGTCCCAGGTCCTTGATCGCGTCCCGCGTTTCGTCGCGAGCGCGGATCGCTTCCTTGCGTATGTCGTTGAGGGAGATCGACCCGTCGAGCAGTCCGCCGACCGTCTTGTTGAAATAGCCTTGCACCTCTGGCGAGCCCAGCAGCGGAAACTGCTTCTTCAGCTTGTCGAGTTCCGCCGGCGGCACGCCACCCTGTAGCTGCTTGAGCAGATCGTCGCCCACTCCCACCGGCTCCTTGCCGCTGGCGCCCGCTCCAAGTTGTTTCAAAATGCCTTCGACCGTCAGCGGACCCGCGCCCTCGGCCGGCTTCGCCGCTGCCGGAACAGCAACCGGCGCCTTGGCATCGCCCAGATAGATCGCCTGCACTTGCGCCCTCGCGATATTCACCTCTCCCAAAATCGGACTCTTGATTCGCAACTGCTTGCCATCGAGCGACAACACCTCGCCCGACAACGTATCGCCATTGGCCAGTTGCACCGTATCGGCAGCCGCCATTCGCGGCAGCAAGCTCGCCACGACGATCGCCACCGAAGCAATTCCCGCCCATCCCCAGTATGTTCGCTGCTGCATGGCTCGTTCTCCTGATTGAAGTACCTTGCCGCTGCCCGACCCTTGGGGCAGGCGTCCCGCCGGCCGCGTCATCCTTTGCTCCATTCTTGCAGATTCCGCCCGTGGAGCCAAATGGGACTTGGGCCGCGACGCCCTTTCTCCGCACCAAATCGGAACGCGCCGGAGGAAAACGAAAATCCGCAAGCGCCTCACTAACGGACACCGCGTGAGACTTTATTGACTGGGCGCGGCGCGAGATGTAGCCTCAGGTCATGCTCAGAATAACGGGATTCGACTTGGCAAACTCTGCCTGCTAGGTGATCGTCGTGCCAACCGCGTTCGATCCCTATCACAAATGGCTCGGCATTGCGCCCGACGAGCAGCCGGCAAATCTCTACCGGCTGCTGGGGATCAAGGCGTTTGAGAACGACCCGGATGTGATCGAAAGCGCCGCGGACCAGCGGATGGCGCACTTGCGGACGCTGGGGAGCGGGAAGAACAGCGAGCTGTCTCAAAAGCTGCTGAACGAGGTTTCGGCGGCGAGGGTGGTGTTGCTCGATCCGCAGCGGCGGGCGGATTACGACCGGCAGCTCCGCTCGACGATTTCCGCCAAGGCTCAGGCGTTGCCCAAAGCGGCGGCGCTGCCGCGGGCTCAGCCGCTACCGGCAGCACCACTTCAGGCAACGCCATCTGTGGCGCCATCGCTGCTGCAAGTCAGCGTTTCGCAGCGGACAAAGCAACCGCATTCGCTGGCGCCGCCCCTGGCGATCGCGGGTGGCGTGGTGGCGCTGGCGATCGTGGTGGGAGTGATCATTGCGCTGAATTCGGGCCACGGACCGACGGTCGCCCAGAATGAGAATTCACCGCCCGCGGCCGCAGCGAACGTGAAGCCGCCTTCGCCTCCGCCCGCGCCGCCGGCGCCCAAGGCGGCGGCGCCGGTTGCGACCGGTCCCGCCACGCCACCGCCCGAGTCAGCGGGACCTCCCAAGCCGGCGGAGATTGCGACGCCGCCAACAGCCGGCGAGACGCCGCCTCTGCCACTGGTGCCTGCTCCGCCAAATGGCGCGCCGGCGCCACCAAACGGCGCACCCGAACCGCCGGCAGTGTTGCCTGCCGCAGCAGTGAGCCCCGCAGCGGCCAGGCCGCTAGTTCCAATATCGCCGGCGCTGGGTAAGCCGATCGACCTCTTGGCCGAAATCGACTCCAAAATGGATTCCCATCGCGGCAAATGGTCGTTCGACGACCAGGCGCTGGTTGTCCACGGCTCGACGACCGATTCGGTGTTGCAGATCCCCGTTGCCGCGCCCGCCGAATACGACCTAAGGCTTGCGATCCACCGGTCCGAGGAGTACTCGATGGGAATCGGCCTGGTTGCCGGCGGAAAGCAATTTCCGCTGCGCTTCGATCGGGTCAGTAAGACGAATGGAATTGTCACGGAGTTGATCCTGGATGGCCAATGGACGGGCGATTCAGGCGACCCAGCCTCCTATCGCGGTGCGGTCTTGCCGCGGGACAAGACGACGACGCTCATCATCAAAGTCCGCCGCGACCGCCTGCGAGTGCTCGCCAACGACGAACTGATTCTCGATTGGGCAGCCGACTACAATCGCTGCTCGCCGCAGCAGATCTGGGAGACGAAAGACCCCAGCCGCTTGTACTTGGCCTCAAACACGTCGAAGTTCCGCTTCACGAAGCTGGAGTTGATTCCTCTGGGATTCGGCAACCAGGCCGCGGTGGCCGCCGAGAGCGGGCCGGCCAGGCCCGCCCGTTTGCCCGTGCCCGACGAGGCGGCCCAAACCCAGACCCGCAAGAGCCTGAACGACATCTACAAACTGGCGGCGAAGAAGACGCCGGCGGAGAAGCAGAAATTGGCCGGCGATCTGATGCTGCTGTCCAACGACTCGCGCGATAAGCCGGCGGAGCGGTTCGTGATTCTTCGCGAAGCTCAGCGCCTGGCGGGAGAGGCGGGCGATACGGACCTGGCGCTGCGGGCCATCGACGCCCTGGGCGCCGATTTTGAGTTTGACGATCTGCTCGAATCGGGCCGCGTGCTGTTCGCGCTGGCCGCGGCGGCGAAGGACGATCCGACCTATGCCAGGCTGGCGGAGCTGGTCCCGCCCTGGGTGGCCCGGGCCGCCGACGCCGACCGCGTCGATGCGGCGGACAAGCTGCTCGACGCAGCCGTGCGAGCAGTGCAAAAGCCGGCGGGCCGCAAGTACGCCAAGCCGATCGTCGATCTGCGGGCCGCGTTTGCCGAGCAGGTGAAGCTGACTCGCAAGCTGGAAGCCGCCCGCCTGAAGCTGGCCGCCGATCCGACCGACGCCGAAGCGAACCTGACGCTGGGCTATTGGCTCTGCTTTGTGCAGGGCGATTGGCCGGCCGGCTTGCCGCTCCTGGCCAAAAGCGGCGATGCCGGGCTGCGGGCGTGCGCCGAGAAAGAGCTGGCCGAACCGCCGGCCACCGCCGAGGGGCAGATCGCGATCGGCGACGCCTGGTGGGACCTGGCGCAGAAATCGCCCGCCGACGAAAAGCTCGCGCGCCTCGCCCGGGCCGCCGATTGGTATCGCCTGGCCAGTGCGCAGCCAGTCGCCGGCCTGGTCAAAGCCAGGCTCGACCAGCGGCTCGGCGAGGCGCGTGAGGTGGTGGCCAAGAGCCCCGGCGGCGAAGCGAAAGCGGCCAAGACGAGCAAGTCGCTCAAGGCGGTGTCCGCCAAAAACGGCCGCGTGCTGCTGGTGATGGCCAACAAGGAAGAAGTGGCCACCGCCCAGAAAGCCTGCCAGACGTACGGCCTGAGCTGCGACGTGGTGAAGTCGTTCGACCGCACGCGGACCGACTATGCGGCGTATCAGACGATCATGTGCGGCAGCAACGACATGAACTACTGGGGCAAGGAGGGCAACAAGGATCCCGCCGCGTTTGGGCCGCTGGAGAACTTTGTCAATCAGGGCGGGCACTTGATCGTCTGCGGCACGTTCAACGGCGACAATATGCAGAACATGCAGCGCTTCGGCATCTACACCGGCTTCGTGCATACCAGCACCTTCGAGCGGGCCGGCGCGGCCAGCGATTTGCTCTTCGCAGGCGTCCCGCAGCTCGTGCCTGCCGACAACAAGATGCAAAGCGCCGGCAACTTCGACTGCACGCGGCAGCACGTGGTCCTGCTCAAGCGCGGCCCCGGCGGCAAGGCCGGCTCGCCGGCGCTGATCACCCGCCAGCATCAGCTCGGCCGCGTTACCTTCAATCAGTGCGAGCCGCACTGGAAGGACGACTTCTGGCTCATCACGGTGCTGCTCAACTGGGTCGCCCGCGGCACACCCACGCCCTGAAGACCCGCAGGATCGAGCGGCGCTAAACTTGAGTGCCGGGCAAGGACGCGAGCGGTAGCGAGCAAAGGACTTGGAGAGATTTCATAGGGCGACTTTTCCGGCATGCCAACGGCGAGGCTGGTTGCGGTTGGCTATTTCGGAGTCGGGATGGTGTGGTTGTAGTTGAGGTAGTTGCCTTGCTTCTGAAGGCGGAAGTCGCCCGCGGGAAAGGTGGCGACTTCGCGGCCGTCGAGCTCGACTTTGGAATCGGCGGCGCTGAGGCGGGCCAGGCCGTAGGACCAGGCGGCCTTGTTGCACTCGATCAGCACGCCGATCTCGGGGTTGGTGCCATTGGCGAAGGCGAACAGCGCTCCGTCCACCACCTGATCATCGTCCGATTGGTAGCGATCGATCGGCTGGGCGAGCAGGCGGCATTCGACAGTGACACCCTGGTAGGACTCGCTGACTTTGAAGCGGCGGGTGAGCTGACGCATTTGCCCCAGGCGGGCGGCCGGCGTTTCGGCTGGCCGGGCAGCGTCCGCCAGCGGCCGCAGCGTCAAACCCTTGCCGGGCATTTGCCAGGCCAGCTCCTTTTGATCGGCGTGCGACACCGACAGCTCCGCGTCGGCGAGCGAGGCCAGCTCGTAACTGAGGATGGCCGTTTCCGGCGAGTGGTCGTAGATCTCCATCGTAAGCAGCCCCGCCGGCCGGCCTTTTTCGCCCAGCCGCCAAACGGTGGCGTCGAGCAGTCCGTTGGCGCCCGGCGCCGCACGGGTCGGATCGCTGTACCGCAATATCGGCTGGCTGCCAAAAACCGGCGGCTTGCCGCCGTCGGCGCGGGCGACTTTGAATTTGCCTGCCGCCTGCTGCATGACGCTCAAACGGGCCTTGCGCAGTTGCTCGTTTTCACCAGCCTCCTGGGCGAAGGCAGAGCCGATGAGCAACCCAGCCAGAATCAACAACGAGATAGCGAACCTGGCAGTGAAGTGCAACATGATTCCTCCCGTCTGCTAAGCGTCGATGGCAGTCCGCAGTATAGACGAACCGTCTTGATCGAGAGTTCTTGCTGGCCATCAAGGCACAACGCCCCAGATCTCCTGCAGCAACGCGAACATGGCGGAGTCGTGCTCTTTCAGCTCGGCCCGCACGAAGGGATAGAAGTCGTTGACGCCCAAATAAGCCTCGGTCGATTCGGCAAAATACTCCTTGTGGTTGGTCAGGGCGTAATGCCGCACCTTTTTGCCGGTGTAGAGCAGCACCTCGTCGTAGAGCTTTCGCTCCTTGGCGGCTGCGAAGGCGGCTTGGATTCGCGGCTCATCAAACCCCAAAACCTGGTCGTGGTAGTCGTGAGCCAGCTCGTGCAGGACGACGTAGGGGTGCTTGGCCCACATGTGCCGGTCGAGTAGCTCCTTGGACCGCGGAATGTGGACATGTTTTGCCAACCGCGGATCGTGTCCGTGAGCGACCAACCAGCCGCGGTCGGGATGGTACTGCATGTTGGCGAGTTTTGGATTGTCGAGCTCGACCCAAATGCGGAGCTTTTGCAGCTCGCCGGCGCGGTCGGCCGGCAGGATGTACTTGACCCGCTGCAGGTGATTCGCCAGGGCGGCAAGGGCCTGCGTCCCGGCCGCTTCGTTCGCCGGAGCGACAAGCTGCGGGTCGATTGCCACCGTCCAGCCTTCGATCTGCTTTTCGAGCGGATCGTAAAGCGGCTTCTCCTGGGCCGGACACCAATTGGCGAGCAGAACGAAGGCGATTGCGGCAAGTCGCGAGGCAATACCGGTGTTCATGCGAGATCTTTGGATGGTAGCTCGGTGCGGATGACCCACATTCTGGCGAATGCAGCTATCCGCCAGCTAGTCCTGCCGCACATTCATCGGCGCGGGGTTCGCGTTGGACGCCGGCGGCTGCTGTGCCGGAGGTTGAACGGGCTCGCCTTCTTCGCTGACCGGATAGAGGTCGGCGGGGATGAGCCGCTCGTGGCAGCTGGGGCATTCCCAAATGGGCCAGGCGATCAGCAGGCGCGTGCGGGTGTGGCACGCCGGGCACGAATAAACGAGCGGAGTGAGGGCGTGCGTAGGATCGACGCGCTGGCGGTCCATGCTGGGTTGCGCCGGAGAACGGAGACGCTGCAGCTCCCTCCTCCGTCCAACCCCTTAGTCGCAATCCATCCGAAAAAGCGGGCCAAAAATCTTTCTCCGGGCTTCAATTCGCGGGACTAGACCGGCCAGCAGGCACTTTTCCTGGCATTTGGCTAAGCTGGGTAGCTATGGCTGACTCAACCGCTCAGGCCGCGTTCATGCGAGAGGCCATTCGGCTGGCGATCGACGGCGTCGCGAAAGGGCAGGGCGGCCCGTTTGGGGCAGTCGTCGTCAAGGGGGACCAAATCATCGGACGCGGCTGCAACTGCGTCACCTCCACGAACGATCCGACGGCTCACGCCGAAGTCATGGCCATTCGCGACGCCTGTCGGCAACTGGGCGACTTTCATCTCGCCGGCTGCGACCTCTACACGAGTTGCGAGCCCTGCCCGATGTGCCTCGCCGCCATCTACTGGGCCCACCTCTCACGGTTCTATTTCGGATGCACCGCCCAACAAGCCGCCGCCGCCGGATTCGCGGACGACTTTATCTACCATGAGCTGGCCCTACCCCTGGCGGCTCGGTCGATCGCTGCGGCCCAGCTACTCTCGGACGAAGCCACCGCGACATTCCAAGCCTGGCAAAACAAACCCGACCGCGTCGAATACTAACCCGAAGCGTGAGCGAGGGACTTTTTCGAACGGCGATTTCCAGGAACTCCCGCCAGCGAGGGAAGTGGCCCGCTCATTTTCGAACTTTTGTCTAAACGAACGCGTCGCTTTAGTATCGGTCTGGGTTCTGGCCGGTCTCCCGACCGGGCCTCCGTTCTGGCTGGTCTCTAGGGCCGAGCCAGAGGGATTCGAAGCCCCAACAGGGCCTCTCGCACTCCGCGCTAAAGTTGGAACTTTTTTTCGCACCATCCCCCAGCGACTTTCGCCCCAAAGCATTGCCGCCCAACGACTTCGGCAGCCGCTCCAATTCCTCCCAGCGCTAAAGTTGAGCGCTTCTTTAGCGCCAAATGAGCGCCACTTGAGCGCGGCGGCTAAAGCGGTCGCGTGGCACGAACCCATTAGTTCGTGCGAGCCCGTTAACTCATCGCCGCGCAGCCTCGCTCGAACCAAATGGGTTCGACCCACGCCGCAAACAACACAAATTGTCAAAGAGCATCCCTCTCCCATTCGGGAGAGAAGCGGGCCTGTCAGCCGTCCGGCCCATTAGGCCTTAGGCCTTAGGCCTTAGTCATTCCCGCCACCCGGCGATTCTACCTCCCCGCCCCCGCTCCCTCAAGCACTTTGTACACACTTTGTCCACTACACGACGAGTTACGTAAACGATCCCCGTCCCAACTCCCGCCCCACCACCACCTTCCGCCCCCAAGAGCCGCCGCAACTTTTTTCCGGCCGGTCGGGAGGAATGGACTAGGTTGGTCACTTCTGGTGTTGTCGTCCGGGGCCTCCCAGCCGTAGCGTCTTTTGGGTTCCTGACACGTTTATGCCCCTCCCTTTATGCCCCTCTAGCGGCTGCGCCGCCGACGGTCATGGCCAATTCCGCGCGTTCTCCAGGAAATGCGGATCTCGCAACCAGGAATCTATCTGGCGCAGGTTGCCCTTGTAAGTTCTCGTTCGCCTTCGCTGCACCGATGGTCTCGCGGTGCTCCTCATCTTCCAGCGCCAGGCGAACGAATTCGAGCATTACGGAGCGAGGCTCCATTTGGGCAAGTACGTGGGTACGGATCAGCAGTTCTCGGACGGACATCGGCTGGCGGAGAGACTCGAAAACTGCGCCGCGCGCACCACGGCCGCCAATGGCAACCAAAGCACGGGCTGCAACAAAGTCCACGAGTGGCGCGGATTCATCGCCTCGGTCAGATTTCAACGTGAGAATGTTGTTGCACAAGGCGGTAAGGCTCCTCCGGTCAACGCCGCCGCACGTGGTCAGAACTGCTACAGCCTGCTTCGGCTCATCATCATCTTTGGTGTATTCACCACGCCCGAATTTTTCGAGCACCAAAGTCGCTTCTAAGACGCTGATATCACACACTAATCTGAGGCGCTTCACGTCACTTGGCCGTGAAAGCGAGAACGGAAAATTTGCGTCACGCATCCACCGCGCCAATACTGCTGAATCGTCTTCAGCCATAATCAACGAATTGTGCTGCAAGCCAATCAACAAAAGTATCGACATACAAGAAACTACCAGTGGTGACCGAACCGCAGCCATTGCCGTTCTCCATCGAATAAAGCGTGAACTCGCACCTAGGGGCTATTCCCAATCGTCTGATGCCCTGAACCGAGGGCATTGTCACCCGCTCCAACTGTTATTCGCTTCCACTTGTCCTCCACGCCACGATAGAGGACGGAGACACGACTGTGCCACGGGACCTTGAATGAACTTTGCGAGCCGTTCACTATTTGCACCGAGTCGTTATCTGGTGAGGTGCTCTGCGGGCGTTGACCGTCGAAACGAACTCGCACGAATTCGTTGAAATTGCGATAGTATTCCTTTTCCCAGTGAGGTCACGGAAAGGTGTCAGGAACCGTAAAGACGCTATCGCTTTCCGGTTCCTGACACCTTTTCCGCTCCCCAAGCAACTTAAGTGCGATGCCTAGAAAAGTAGTATTGTTCCTATTCGTCGCCCGACTTACCGCCAAGCGAGAATACACGGCCTCGCCGCACCCTACGACCGCTTCATTTCGCGGAACGGAGGTGATTTCTCGAGGCTAAACAGCACGACCTCTTCGCCGCGGACGGTGCTGATGTCGTGATGCATGCTCAGAGTTTTGACGCCGGTGACGTCCAGGACCATCGCTTCCAGGACGGGCCGGGCAATCTCGATGAGCTGGCTGCGGACTTCCTTCAGCAGATCGCGGCCCTTCTCGGGCGCTAGAGTCATGACCAGGTGCTGTTCGGCCGCGGTCAACACGCCCTCCAAGCGGACCACCAGCAGATCGCCGAACAGGTGGGCGCGGACGTGCGTGGGTCCGCGGCCCATGTATTCCTGCTCAAACTTCGACATTCCCTGGCAAATAGCGGCTTCAATTTCGCCCTGAGTCTTCATGGAACTCGGCAGGCCCGCCAGGGCTGGAAGGCGGGCGCGATGTAAAGAAGTTGAAGGGGGAGCATATTCCAAGGGGAATATGAGCGTCATCTAACACCAAATGCACCAGAACGACAAGTTCGTCATTGCATTCGTCGGTGGATACCGTAGGCTTAGTTGGGTTGGAAGAGCGGCAGACTTTGCTGCTTAGCCAATTTGAGCTCGGCCAACTGGCGAGCGCTTTTCTCGGCTGACTAGATAAAGAGCAACTCGGCTGCCTGTCTCGCGAAGGCGGGTGCAAGACCGAGGGGCTCGTTGATCAGTAAACCGACGTGGCGGAATACCTGCGGGTGTTCTGCCACGTCGGTTTTTTTTGCGCCTTGTCCTACAGGCTTGAGGCGATTGAACGAAAGTGATTTCCACGGCCAGACGGTGGTTCTGGATGATAAACGCCCTCGAACTGACTCGAAGGATGGCCAACATGACTGCATTTCGGATGTGCGAATTGCCGCCAACTCAGATCAGGGGCTCCTTTGCCTTGAATCGCAGCGGGGTAGCTGAACAACAGGCGCTGACTCTGGGCGGAGCGAACACTGTCGGGGCCAATACAGTCGGGCAGGTCTTGGCCGGCCCGCGAATTCTCCGGGTGTTGGTCGTCGATGACGAGCACGACACGACCGATTCGCTCGTCAGGCTGGTCAGTCGTTGGGGGCACGCCGCCCGCCTGGCTTACGACGGAGCGGCGGGCTTGCAAGTGGCCGCGGCCCAGCATCCTGATGTCGTGCTCCTGGATATTGCGATGCCCCGCATGGACGGCTTCGAGGTCGCCAGGCAACTGCGACTCGATGCTCCGCGAAACGCGTGCTACAT
>Ga0184625_10000435_pt1 | contig 15596 bp, 11 predicted proteins | sample PLM3_30_b1_FD_133151 | JGI IMG/M metagenome (GOLD analysis project Ga0184625, IMG submission 133151) | Groundwater sediment microbial communities from an aquifer in East River, Colorado, USA - PLM3_30_b1 | ecosystem: Environmental > Terrestrial > Soil > Riparian zone | place: USA: East River... | reverse complement strand
CGTCGGGTTGCTGCGATGGCGTGGGTATTTGGGGTGAGGTAGTCATGGACTTTGGAACATCCTGCGGTGGAGCTACTTCTGGTCACTCAGAACTTGGCACATTACCGCTGTGCCTGAACCGCGTTTGGCCTCCCAGGCGGCCACGAGGGGACCTTTGCCGGCGGGTCCGCAAACGATGACCGGATCGCTCGCCTGGGAAGCGAGCTCCTGCGGCTCGCGAGCTCCGGGCGCCATGTAAAGCAACTTGCCTCCCTGTTGGAGCCAGACCACGTGCGGACCGCGCTCCGTGGCCCCAATCCAAGGCTGCTGGCCGGTACCCAGGAGCTGCTCGTCGGTTCGATTGGCACTGGTCAAGAAGACTTCCTTGTCGCGCCGCCAGGCTGTGAACAGCTCGCCGCCCGGTGCGGCAGCAATATTGCCGCCGTCCATTGGGCAGGCATTCAGCGGCCAGGTTCCCGCGCCTAATTTGGTTGCTTTGCCAAATGACTGACCGCCGTCCGTCGAGCTGGTCCAATACATGTCGCGCGACCCGGCCACGGAATTCCGCCACATGACGAGAAGCTTGCCGCTGGCATCAAACGTCACGCTGGGATGGCAACACTCGCAGATGGTGCCCGAAGGCGAACGGTAGATCTCGCGGTTCGCAGTCCAGGTTCGGCCACCGTCCTTCGAGCTGGCACCAAACAGACGCTGCCCACGCTCTTGTTGCCGGCAATCGAGCCACACGCAAAACAGCTCTCCCTTGGGGCCTCGCGCCAGTGAGTGCAGCCCTTCCCGAGCGTCGCGGGGCGAGTCATTGACCGTCACGGGTCCATCCCACCGCTTTCCGTCAGCCGACCGCCAGGCACGGACGTTGCCATCCTCGTGCCCGATCGCCGCGATGACTATGCTGTCAGAACCAGCGCCGATCCTTGGGCCCCGGCGCCTCCCTAGGGCCATCCCGGCAACGTCACCAACTTTGACCGGCGCGTCGAATGCCGGGCTGCCCGCTTCGAGCCGAGCGTAGTACACCACACCGGCCGCGCCATACGTCGCGTGAACTGTACCCTTCTCATCGACGACAATCTGCGGCTGTCTGGGCTGGCTCGGCGGGTTACCGCCCGCTACGGTCAACGGTTCGTTCGCGAGAATGGCTTGGGTTAGCGAGACCAGCACCAGGATTGCAAGAACTCGTCTCAAACAAGACATACAATTTCTCCGGGGAGGACTTCGATGGCTTCCAGTGGGCGATTTCAATTGCCTATGGGGACGAGTTAACTTTGAGAACAGAGAAAAAAGTGGCAGCCGTGACGCGGACGGCCCTTCGTTCACAGCCCAGGGTTCATCCGGCACGGCTGCCACATCAATTGGCGAGCTAGAGCCGCGAAGCTTCGATGCCGGCTTCCTTGAGGGCATCGAGCACTTGCTGGCTGGAGGTCATGCCCGGTCCGGCGAACAGCACGGCGGCCGAGTGCTGCACGGGATAGACCGCGACGGTCTTGACGCCAGCGACTTTGGCCAGGGTCTCTTTGACCTTGGCCCCGCTGGCCTCATCGGTCAGCGTAGGAACTTTCAAGGCAAACCAGCCGGCGTAGCGCATGCCGCCGCCCATCATGTGCGGCGTACCTTCCACGGCCGCGACTAGGCCCTGCAACGGCAAGACCGCCTCGTCGAATTCAACGGTGGCCTTTTTTGAGTTCCAATCAACAGCGACCGACTTGACGCCCTTCACGCGGGACAACCCGCCTTGAACCGTTCCTGTGCAGGGCGGGCAATGTAGACCGGTCAGCAAGATCGTGGCTTTCGTAGGTGCTGGCGGATCGGCTGCTGGGAGGGGCGCAGTCGAGAGCAGTGTCGGTAGCGAGCAACAGGCGACAACGAGCAGTTGGTGTATTTTCACAGTTCGTCTCCGAGTGAATGAGTTAAGAGGGAAGGAATGCCCGCGCCTGCAAAAGGCCGGCGCGGGCGAATGTGCGGACAGCTCGCCTAGAAGTCGGTGAGCTTGAATCCGGCCGAATGACCGCCAGCATTCATGTGCGGCGGCACGCGCATCGTCCGCCGCATCGTCGAATAGGGCGCGACGGCGGCCGACGGTTCATACGAGTACGTCCGGTAGCCTTGGCCGCCGGGTGCCGCCTGGGCCGTCGCGACGGGTGCCGTCGTGACGACGTAGTTCGACGAGCGCTGACGGCGGCGACCGGCCGCCTGTGCGTCGCTCGCCACTAACCCGATTGCGGCCAACACGAGACCGGTTGTTAAGATCGACTTCAACATGATTTCGTTCCTTATTCAATGGCGCGGGGCGGCTGCAGGCTCCAATGTGGAGTCGACTGCGCACCAGCCAATACTGGGGAGAGGACGTAAGCTGGCCAACCGCATTGCGGATGGCGTAGAAATAGCAAGCCGCAAGGGCAACAGAAGTCGGTCACGAGGACTGCGCGCAGAAGCCTAGATCGTCAAATGCAGATAGACGATGGGTAGATCTAGGGGCGGTGGACGATTTCCCAGCAAGTTTGAGCGAACCGCACGATGCGAGGCCGCCGGGATTACAACGTCTTGCGAGGCTATTGCAACCAAGTCGTGCGAGGTTGGTAGCGAGTCTTGGTTCGCCTTAACTAGCGGCGCAGGCACCTCAGAAACTAGCCGGCAGCATTGTCGTTTGAGGGACGTCCAACCAGAGTCGGCGGTGGAGCGATCGCCGCCCCGGCAGCAGCTCTTTTGCTCACTCGATTTCGCATTCGGGCAGCAACTGCAATTACAACACGTTGCCGTCCGTTCGCTCGCTCCCGGGGTAACGGCGGGGCAAAACAGCTCGCGATGCCCATCGGCACAAATGCAAACTGTCTGCGGGATCGTGTTCAACAAGAAAGCGGGCAACATGACCAGAGAGAGAACTCTCTCCCGGTATCGCCCAGCGAACTTTCTTAGGGCACGGAACACGTAACTATCCTCGGTTCAGCTTTCGAACCCACCACCAGCGCCGAAATTATACGCCCAAATATCAGATCGTCGCAGGCCGGTTCTCCCGGTGACGGCTTGCACGGGTCGCCTAAACCATTGGCGTAGGTGCCTAGAAAGGATGCATTTAGGTCTCGTTATGCAGGTTTGCCATTAGCCGCAACCTTGTACGCCGTAAGGCCTTGCGCGGTTCGCGCGGCAGGCAGATTTCGTTTGGCTCGACTTTTGAATCTGTCGGTCCCAACGTCCGCGTCACCTTAGGCATGTACAGCAAATGTGGCCCATCGCAACCATCGTACTTTTATCGGCCAGTCCGGTCGCCACTTGTTGCGGACCGCGAACCTGTACGCACGTGACTGCGGGCCAACCTTCGCGCAGCTTTGATTCGACGAGTTTCCAGGTGAAGAGCAGCGCCGTGGGCTGCGATGCTTGCACGTTGGCACAGTGCTGCGAGTCGTGGCGCCAACATCTGTGTGCGCGGTGGCTGGGCGATGAGACACCAAGCGCCTGGAAACCTCGTTGCATAGTGATCGTCCATGCGAGGCGAGAGAGCTATCGCGCCGCCATTGGCCGCGGCGGCGAGCAATCGTTTGGTTCCAGTTGGATTGACTTCCAATCCGGCCAAATCACTGCCCGTCGGATCGACCTACTCGTAGATTCGCGAGGCGTGATTTCGGCCCTCGGCCATGAGTTGACGCACCTGGTTATTGCGGACGCATTCCCAGGCGTGCAGCCGCCGATTTGGGCCAATGAAGGTGTTGCTTTACTAGCTGACTCATCCGAGAAACAGCAGTTGCATCTGCGCGATCTCGACCAGTCGCTGCGCTTGCAAACCGCCTACCACAGCGCAGAGCTGCTGCAGACGGCGAATTATCCACGCCCGGACCGTCTGGCAGTCTTTTATGCTCAAAGCGCCGCGTTGACCACATTCTTGGTGGACTTGGGCGGCGCGGAGAAGTTCGTGCCGTTCGTCAAAAGAAGTAACGAGGTTGGCTACGATCAGGCGTTGGCAGATACCTACGGCATCCACGATGTCGCCGAGCTTCACCGCCGCTGGCGCGCGGGGACGCAGCGTTCTCAGCTCGCTGGGCCTGAGCGGTAATCTGTGCCGGTCGCGTGAATCTTGTCGCCAGCCTCCATGCAGCAACTGATGCCGATTGCGGCGACTCTCCTATTTGACGGTCATTATCTGGCCTATTTATAGCGAATCTCCCGATTTAGCCATTACGTTCACCGCCCTCCGTCTCTTCTTCACATCGCGCGCGATCCGCACTCGGTTGCGCGCTGCACTATCCATTGACCGCGAGAGAGGCGAGCATGAACGTGCTCCGCGCCTTGTGTGCCGCAGCGATGTTCGCGGCAACTGGGTGTCAGACCGCCCGGTTTACTGCTTCCCCTACTCAGCCGCGCGGCATCTCGCATTCGCTGCCAGTCCCCGCCTCCGAAGTAGTTGCTGCGCCGCTTGCACTGACGGCATTCCAAGAGCCACTGCCTCCGGTGATGCCACCAGGGCCGCCGCCCGTGGATGTCCTTGTCGAGAACGTCCTTTCGCGGCAGTGGCTGGCGGCCGAGATCGAGGCCCGTCACCCATCATTGGAGGCGATGGCGGCTGCGTGGCGGGCGGCAATGCAACGCTACCCTCAGCAAATTGCCTTGGACAACCCGATGTTAATGGGCATGATCGCACCCGAGTCGGCGGGCTCGGCCGTAACCGAGACAGCTTACGCCTTTCAGCTCAATCAGAAGCTTCCTTGGTTCGGCAAGCGTAATCTGCGAGGCGCTGCGGCTGCCGCCGACGCGGATGCCGCCTCCCAGGACCTTGCCGACACGCGACTGCAGGTCCGGTTGGCAGCAGACCTGGCGTTCTTCGAGTATTTTCTCGTCGAGCGGCAAAGCGCGCTCAATCTCGCCAACGAGCGATTGATGGAACAGTTCCGCGACACCGCGCAGGGCAGATATCAAGCTCGGCTGGCCCAGCAGCAGGATGTTCTGCTGGCAGATCTGGAACTGGGGGAGCTGCAGCGGCGAAGACTGGAAATATCCCGCATGCAGCGAGTGGCCATCGCACGGATCAACACGCTGCTTAGACGCTGGCCCGACGCACCGCTTCCGCCCCCGCCGGCTGAGCTCGACCCGCCGCAGCCGCCGGCAGATTCGGCCCTGTTGTGGCAGACGGCGCTTCAGCAGCGACCAGACCTGGCGGCCCTCGCGTGGCGCGTGCAGTCCGAAGAAGCGGCACTGGCGCTGGCGCGCAAGAACTATTATCCGGATGTCGATCTATTCGGTCGATACGACACCTTCTGGCAGCCAGCGAGCACACAGGGACCCTTGCGTGCTCAGATTGGCGTGGGCGTTGATCTGCCGGTCTATCGCGAGAAGTTGCGGGCGGCGGTTTGCGAGGCCCAGTTCCGACTGGCTCAGCGACGCGCCGAATTCGACGCGCGTGCTCAGGAGATTCAATACGAAGTAATCTCGGCCGCAGAGCAGGTTAGCGAAACCCAGAAGGCAATCGAATTGTTTCAGCGATTGATCTCTACGGCAGAGCTGAATGTTGCCACAACACGCGCCAACTATCAGGCCAGCAGGGGCACGTTCCTGGAACTTTCCCAGGCCCAGCGACAGTTTGTCGCTCTCCGCGAAAGGCAGCTAGACGCCGTTGTGACCTACCACCGGCGCCTCGCTGAACTCGATCGCGCAATTGGCGTTGCTGACCTGCGCTAGGTTCGTGCTTGCTGATGCGGGCAGATTATCTGCCTATCAGCGCAATGAGCATCATTGCCGCCATCAGACCGTCGTCGATCAGGGTCACCTTGGGAAGCCGGCGTCACTCACGTGCTTCTCACTTTCGGCGGCCGAGAGACCCTCACCATCCACTGTCAGTAGTTTGTCCGGCGTTCAACGCAAGCAGCGATGCAGCGAAAACAAATATGAAATCGGCGCGACGCTCTGGTGATGTCAGGGAGTAGCCGCGTCAAGTCAAGTTCGTCGCCGTGGGTGGATACTTGCCGCGTTCAATCGCGTAGAAGCCGCAGGCCGTTGAATACGACGAGCAAAGAGGCTCCAGTATCTGCGGCGATGGCGGCCCAGAGAGAGGAATGACCCAGCAAGGTTAGGCCGACGAAGATAGCTTTGATTGCGAGGGCGAAGCCGATGTTTTGGCGGATGATCGACAACGTGCGGCGCGAGTGACGGATGAGCCAGGGGAGCTGAGTCAGGTCGTCGGCCAGGAGGGCTATGTCGGCGGTTTCAATAGCGGCGTCGCTGCCGGCGGCGCCCATTGCGATGCCCAAGCTCGACTGAGCCAGGGCGGGCGCGTCGTTGATGCCGTCGCCGATCATCGCGACGGGACCGTAGCGCTCCACGAGCCTTGTGATTTGGGCGACTTTGTCTTGCGGCAGCAACTCCGCATGCACTTCGTCGATGCCGACTTGGGCGGCCAGGGATTGGCCGGTGGGCCGGTTGTCGCCGGTCAAGAGGACCAGGTGCTGAATGCCGAGGGCTCGCAATTCGGCGAGAGTTGGCTTGGCCTCCGGTCGAACGGCGTCAGCGAGCACGAGGAAGCCGCAGACGTGCTCATTGTTGCCGACGACGACGACTGAGCGGCCTTCGGCTGACAGCCGCTCCAGCGTCTGGTGAACCTCTGGAGTCTCCTGGCCCCGTTCCTCCAGGTATTTGTGGGAGCCAATCCAGTAGGGGCGGCCTGCGAAGGTGGCAGTGACGCCTCTTCCCTGCAACGTTTGCAGGTCCTGCGCAGGCTCCGGCCGCACGCCCTTTTTCTGGGCGTACTCTACGACCGCTTTGGCGAGCGGATGATCGCTGCTTGCTTCCAGAGCGGCGGCCCGCTGAAGCAGCTCGGGCTCGTCGTGGCCGCTGAGAGGCGTGACGGCCACGACTTCAGGCTCGCCGCGCGTCAGCGTGCCCGTTTTGTCGAAGGCAATGGCCGACAAAGCAGCTGGAATCTCCAAATAGACTCCCCCCTTGATGAGCACTCCCCGCTTTGCCGCCGTGGTTAGTCCCGCCACGATGCTCACGGGCGTGGAGATCACCAGGGCGCAGGGGCAGGCGATGACCAGTAGTGCTAAGGCGTTGTACGTGGACCTGGCCCACGGCATGCCAAACAGGAGAGGCGGTAAAAACAGGGCTAGCACGGCCAATGCCAGGATCGCAGGAGTGTAGATTCGGGCAAACCGCTCCACCCACTGTTCGGACACGGCGCGGCCCGACTGTGCTTCTTCAACCAGTCGAATGATCCGGGCCAGCGTCGTGTCTTTGGCGGCGGCGGTCGATTCCGCCTCCAACGCTCCATCGCCATTGATCGTGCCGGCAAACACGGCGTCGCCTGCGGCCTTCGAGACTGGCATGCTCTCGCCCGTGATCGGCGCCTGGTTGACGTGGCTCGCGCCGGCCGTCACGCGGCCATCGAGCGGAATCCGCTCGCCCGGCCGAACCAAAAAAAGGCTGCCGACAGCGACTTGGTCGGGCAGCACCAGCGCCTCACTGCCGTTCGCGCCGCGGACGCGGACTTCGGGCGGTGTCAGGTCAAGTAGCTCCTTAATGGCCCGTCGCGCGCGGCCGATGCTCCAGGCTTCCAGCAGAATGGACAGCGCGAACAGAAAAGCGACGGTAGCACCCTCTAGCCACTGGCCGATCGCGACGGCGCCGCAGGCCGCAATCACCATCAGAAGGTTCATGTCAGGGCGCAGGTGTCGCGCGGAGCTCCAGGCCTTGGGTAGTACCAGCCAGATTCCGGCCAGGATCGCCAGGCCATAGCATACGCGGGCCGCAATGGACGGCGCTGCGTGAGCGGCCTCGCCAAGGCCCAGCGCCGCCGCCAAACTTCCCGAGAGACTGAAATGGACGGCCACTCCGCTCAGCGTTGCCAGCCCGCTGGCGACGACGAGCGCGGAGCGCAAGCGATCCGCACGCTCAGACCGGGCGGCATCGCCGGGCGCGCCATCCACCCAGGGCTCAGCACGCAAACCGGCCCGCGAAACGCCGGCCAGCAACTGCTCCGGCGACACTTCGGGCTCGCCGGATCGCACCGTCAGCTTGCCGCGCAGGACATCGAAGCCCAGCCGCTGCTCATCTCTCACCAGCGGTACAAGCTCGCGCTTGAGAGCGGTCACCTCCTCGGCGCAGTCCATCCCCTGGATGTGAAGTTCCAGAGGATGGGATGAACTAGTCACGAGAATTCCAAACGAGCGCGACTTCGGCGGCGTCACTTGAGCCAAGCGACAGTAACAGACAGCAAGCGATATGCCGCAGTTTGGCTACGACGATGAATTCGCGCGGAGTTCACTCGTGCCGACTAAGCCGCGCGGTCATTTCTTTTTGTCGTGTTCGGCATGGTCGTGATGCTCGACATTGCCTGTGTAGGGCTTGCCGCCGATCGTGATATTGAAGCGGCCTTTGGTGGCGGGGTCGTCCATGGCCTCGCAGAGTTTCTGATCGGTGAGCTTGAAGCAGGACGATTTGCCGGCGGGCTCGCCGGGGAGCGGCGCCGCCGGGAGCGAGAACTGAGCGGGGCTGCCGGCGACGACGAGATTCAGCGGCAGCTCGGTGGCCTCGATCGGCACTGCATCCTTGGCAGCCTTGTCGAGCACGTAGATCGTGATTGTGTGAGTCGCGTCATCGTGCACCAGCTCTGCATGGTATTCCTCGGCGCCCAGTTCGATGAGCTGGCCCTTGTGCGGGCCGTCTTCGGCGTGGGCATGGGCATCCGCACCGGCCGGTGCGGCGGGATTTGCCGGCGGGGCGGCGGTTTGCCCGCAACCTAGAAACGCGAGGCAGCCGGCGAGGGAACAGCAGGCTGCAAAAGACGAAATGCGGCGAGTCATGGTTACTCCATTCGATACGAGGGGCGACGGGATTCAAAAACGCCTGCGGTCCGTCACGTCACAGGCCTGCTCGCTACCGCCGCACTTGCGGCTTGGCGTTGTAAACTCCTTGGGCGGTTTGTAGCCGGACGGTGTCGAGTTTGGCGCGTTCGGCCGCTTCCCAAATCGCTAGGGGGGAAGGCATCACGTTGGCCTTAGGAATGATTGTCAATGAACGTGTGTTGTGATCGGCGACGACGCGGGCGACACCGGGGACCTTTGAGATTTCCCGAATGGCCGGCACCGATTCGTTGGCGCAGCACATATTCTTCGTGAACAGCACGCTGTTGTAATTCCGGTTCTGCGGTTGCTGTCCCAGTGTCGGGCTGGCGAGGACCAAACTGACGATTCCCGTCAGAATTACGTTCCTGATTTCCGCATTCATGTTCTTCTTCCTTGAAAGTGAGAAACGAACTTCTATCCATGAACGGCAGCCATGCCGCCCTCCAAGACGTTTCCGTGGGAATCGTGCTTGGTTCGATCGGGACTTATCTGAACGGCTGGGGCAGCCGGTAGAGTGTCGTCGAGCTCGTCGGGGCCTTCTATATCGTGAATGTGCTGCTCGGCCTGCTCACGGCCAAAAACCCAGAACAACGCGGGATGGACGAAAAAGTCGAGCAGCGTCGAACTAATAATTCCACCAACGATCACGGTGGCAACTGGATATAAGATCTCCTTGCCCGGCTCGCCGGCTTCCAAGATCAAGGGCACAAGGGCGATGCCGGCCGTCAACGCCGTCATCAGCATCGGCGCCAGCCGTTCTTTGCCAGCCCGCTCGATCATCTGCGGCGTGAACTGCTCGCCCTCGTGCTTTACCAGGTGCAAATAGTGCGAGATCAGGAGAATTCCGTTGCGCGACGCGATTCCGGCGAGCGAGATAAATCCAACCATGCTGGCCACGGTGAGCGATTGACCCGTGATGACCAGGGCGGCGACGGCGCCAATCGCCGCCATGGGGAGGGCGGAGAGGACTTGCAGAGAGAGGTTTGTAGAACGGAACAGCGTGTACAGCGCCAAGAACATCGCGGCCAGCGAGATCAGACTCAACAAGCCGATTACGCGAGTCGCCGACTGAGCGCTTTCAAACTGCCCCCCATACTCGATGTAATAGCCTGGGTGTGACTCTTGCAGCGACTTCTGAATCGGCTCCAGGCGCTGCTTAATGTCGGTGACCACTTTGCTCAGGGTGTGGCCAGCGCCCACATTGCACTGAACGACAATGCGCCGCCGGACATTCTCGCGATTAATGGTGTTCGGACCACTGCTGCGGCGAATCGTGGCGACCTCTTCTAGCGGGATTCGGCCGCCTGAGGGCAAGTTCAGCGACAATCGGCCGAGCCGCGTAAAGTCTTCACGAAATTGATCGTCCAACCGTACGACGAGATCGAACTTGCGCTCTCCCTGCACCACTTCGGAAACGGTCCGGCCATTCATGGCCGTCTCGATGAATTCATTAACGTAGTTCGACGTCAGGCCATAGCGGGCGAGTTTCTGGCGATTGAGCGTAATTTGAAGCTGCGGAATCTCCACTTGCTGTTCCACAATAAGACCCGTGACGCCGTCAACATCCTTGATTGCTGCCTGCATTTCGTTCGCTTTCGCGCGGAGTACCGTCAGGTCATCGCCGAAGAGCTTGATGCCGATCTGAGCCTTGATCCCGGTAATCATGTGCGTCATGAGATGCTGAAGTGGCTGCTCTTCGGCATGGTTTTGATCGACGCCCGGAACCTGGCCCACTTGCTCTTTGACGTCTTCCAACACCTCTTCACGGGTACGCTTACTCTTGGGATCGAAGCTGATGATGATTTCTGAGACGTTTACGCCCTCGGCATGTTCATCCAGTTCGGCCCGTCCCGTGCGCCGGCCAAACGCCACGACGCCCTCGATCTTGCTGATCCGATCATCCACCATCGCCGCGATCCGATTGGAGTTCGCCAATGACGTTCCTGGCGGGAGCAGTACGTTGACCTGAACGGACCCTTCGTTAAAGGGCGGCAAGAAGCCCAGTCCAAGCTGCGTTGCGACAATGCAGCTAACCACAACGGCGACGGAGACCGTCGCGAGTATCGGCCAGGGGTGCCGCACGCTCAGTCGAATGGCAAAGCCGGCAATCCACTTGAGCCCGCGAAGGACCGGACCTTCATGCTCGTCCGCGCCCAAATAGCGCTCGGACCATACGATCAGCAGCCACAGCGGAACGGTGCCCGCGAGCGTCCAAAACAACGGGTAACCAGGCAGTGCTAGCCAAGGCAGGTGCAAAATCTCGGCCAGGCGTGGCAAAACCCAGTAAAAGACGAGGGCCGAAATCCCGGCAGCCATGAAGGGGGCCAGAAACGGCCAGATCCGCTTTTGGGCCAGCAACCAATACGACAGGATCGGCGTGATTGTCAGGGAGACGACGAGTGACGCGATGATCGAAACGATATAGGCGACGCCGAGCGGCGCAAACAGCCGGCCTGGCATGCCACCCAGGGCGAACAGCGGAACAAAGACCAGCACCACCAGGATCGTACTGAAGACGATGGAGTTGCGGACTTCGCTGCTCGCCTCGTACACAATCCGCAGTGCCGGTTTCGGATGAGCCGCGTGTCTGTTCTCGCGCAGTCGCCGGAAGATGTTTTCGACATCAACGATCGCATCATCGACCAACTCGCCAATCGCCACGGCCAGCCCGCCCAAGGTCATCGTATTGATCGACATGTTGAACCACGTAAAGACGAGGCCCGTCACAACGATCGAAAGGGGAATGGCAGTCAGGGTGATGAACGTCGTACGGAAATTCATCAGGAACAAGAAGAGGATGATGATGACTAGAATTCCGCCGTCGCCGAGCGCCTCGATCACATTTTCGATGCTGCGGTCGATGAATTCCTTTTGCTGATAGACTTCTGGGTTGATACGGATGTCCGGCGGCAGCGATAGTTTCAATTCTCCTAGTGCCTTGATGACGTTTGTGGTCAGCTCGCGCGTATCGGCACCGGGCTGCTTGGCAATGACGATCATCACCGCGGGTGAGCCGTTGACCGCGGCATCGCCCCGTTTGACCTGTGCGGCCTCGCGAATGCGCGCGACCTGGCCAAGCGTGATTGATCGGTCCTTTCCCGCTTTGACGACAACGGCCTGCAGCTCTTCGAGGTTCTGAATCCGGCCAATCGAACGGACGAGCATTTCATTGCCGCCATCGTCGAGATAGCCGCCCGTGGCATTCGCGTTGCTATTGCCAACTGCCTGTTCGACATCCTCCAGTGAAACGTCGTACCGCAGGAGTTCTTCGGGATTGACGAGCACCTGGAACTGCTTGCGGCCGCCCCCCATCGTGATGACCTGCGCTACACCCGGAATTGTGAGCAGCCGCTGTCGGATTACCCAGTCGGTTAAAGTGCGCAACTCGATCGGTTCTGTCTTTTGACTCTCGCTATAGACGCCGACCAGCAGGACCTGCCCCATGATAGATGAGATGGGCGCCATCTGAGGCTTGACGCCCGTCGGCATCCGGTCCGCGGCGAGGGCAATCTTTTCAGCGACAATTTGCCGATCCACGTAAATGTCGGTTCCCCACTCGAACTCGACATTAATGACCGACAGGCCCACCCCCGACGAGCTGCGGACAGCCTGTACGCCCGTCGCACCGTTGACGGCAGATTCGAGCGGAAACGTCACCAACGTCTCGACTTCCTCAGGCGCCAGCCCGGGCGCCTCGGTCATGATGGTGACACGGGGACGATTGAGGTCCGGAAACACGTCAATCGGCAGGCGGGACAACTCGTAGCTGCCATACGCGAGCGCGACAACCGCCAAGGCGATGGTGATCGCCTGGTAGCGGAGGGCGAATTTGATAATCGCGTTGAGCATGAATGTCCCTGTGGATCGCGCGACGGATTTAGCGGGCGGCGGCTTTTCGTTCCAGGAGAAGATCCGCTTCCGCACGCAATCGGTTGGCGCTCGCGGCGAGCAGGTTCGTTCGGGGAGCCTCAGCGGCTTTTGTCAACGCCTCAGCGGCCCGTTCGAGAGCTTGAGCGCTCTTAAGCATTTCTTCCCGTATCTGGACTCGTTCTGCCGCATCCTTCGCCAACTCCAACTTGGCTTCGAGCACTGCTTGGCGAGCGACTAGTGTGCTGCTGAAGCTTGTCGAGCCGGTCCGATAGGCTTGCTCTTCCAGATTGGCAACCTCCTCCAAGACGGTCAGCCGCTGGCGAAGGAGCCTTTCGACATCAGGGTCGAGCTTTCGATCCTGAGCCGCCGCGGGCTGCATTAAGAGCGCCAACGGCAGGACGAGGCCTGCCGCGAAGGTCACGGGCGAAAGTCGCCAGCAGCGCTTGAGACTGTTCATTAGAACGCTCCCTGGAAAGTGAATGGAGAGAAGTTAGTGGTTGTGTCCCGCGTGCAGGTCGATGCCGCCACCCGCCTTATTCTTCAGGGCGAGCAGCAACTGCTGCGCGCCCGTCGGTGCAACCAAGTCACCGGGAAAGACGGAGCCATCATTGGCGATCACGACCCATTTCTGATCGCGGTATTCGATATGCACGCCGCGTCGGTCGAAGCGGTCGCCGTTGGGGACGAATACATAAGTCTCAGGACCTTCCTGAGCGACGGCGTCTGCAGGCAAGACGATGCGATCCGGCAAGGTCTCGATGGGGATTTCGAGCTGCACGCGCTGGCCCGGACGGAAGCGCCACGCGATAAACCGGCGGCCGTCGTCGAGCTTTGTGTCGCGGACTTTCTCGTTAGGAAGAGTCACGTAAAAGTCGAGTGTGCGGCTGTCGGAATTGACTTTCGCCGCGAGATACAGCAGGCGTAGGTTCGAGACCACGCTCGGCGTTGCCACGTTGGTATCCAGGGTGGCCGACACGGGTAAGGCTTTCTCGGCGGCCCGGCTGATCTCTTGCATGTCACGCTCGAACGCCTCGCCTTCGATGAAGAGCTGCGCGTGATCGGCCAAGATCGCGAGCGTGTCGCCAGCCGTGACGTGCTGACCTTGGGCCACTTTGAGATTCTGGACTTGGAAGATTGTGCCGGCCGGCGACATTCCCCCAGATTCCGTCGTGGTGGGGACAGTCACCGTCAGGTTCTGGAGCAGCGTGCGGTTGCGGAGAATGGCATCGATTTGCTCGTTCGTCAGGCCGTGCAACAACAGCGCTTGGCGCTGCGCTCGCAGCCCAGCCTCTAATTTTTGTCGCTCGTACTGGCGTTCCAACATTTGCTTACCGGGCAACGCTTGTTCCTTGATGAGGTCTTCGATGCGCTTGATCTCGCGAGCGTTCACGTCCAATTCTTCAGCCGACTTCAGCAGATCGGCTTGCGACTGCACCAGCTCTTCATGCGTGAGACGCAGATCGAAGAGCTTTTCGCCAGGCTCGACAGCCTCACCCTCGGTAGGATATATCCGCGTGATGACACCGGTCATGGGAGCAGTGACTTCGACCGTGGACCGGCCGGGCCGTTCCACAACCATTCCGGGCACCGAGATGGTTTTGGTGAATGGCTCCAGCTTGACTTTGAGCGGTTCCCCTAGCCCGATGTTCTTGCGGGCCTGCGCGCTCAGCTCGATCGAGTTCCCCCCGCCATGGTCGTGACCCGCGTGGCTATCCGGCTTGGCGCCGGCAGGCTCTTTCTCGACGGCGACGCCCAGCAGCTTCTGCGCATGGGGCAGCCATAGCCGGAACGTCGCCGCGACAAAAACGAGCGCGACGATAGAAACACCGGCGTAAATCCAGCGCGGAGCTATCTTGAATCGGGCTTGGGGTTGCGAGGTGGCCTGCGCCATGGCGGAGACTCCACGAACAAATACCGGAAAAAACTGGTCCGCCAGCGGCGAACGCAGAGCGCGCTGGTTGCGCCCAGAAGGGTGTCCAGCGCAGCACGACACGGCTTGTTTCAGCCGCAGCGTTGGCAAGAAATCAGATCAAGAAGACCTGATTGAAAAGATGGATGCGCACGGGGAGCGTATGGGGTCCCCCCGAATCAACGGCATCAATTGCGGTAGGCGATAGACGCAGGCCCGTTGCAACTTCGTCCGCACACGGCGGCAAAGCGGCTTGGAAGACAGTTTTGGCAACGACCGTCTTCGCGGCCGTCATGAAAACACATTCGCCTTCGCAGCAGGAACGCTTCGCCGGTTGCGATTCGTCCGGCCCTTCCTCCGCTGGCGCTTGTTCGCCATGCCCGTGGTGATGACAACACCCGTGGGCCGAGCTGTTCTCGTGGTGCTGACAGTTCGATCCCTCGTCCGCATGCGCGTGGTGCGAGCAGCAGCCAAGCGTGAAGTGCAGTAGGAATGCTGCGGCGGTGATGAGGGAAACGATCGTTCGCATTTGCTAGCAGGTGAAGGGAGTCGCGCAATTCTTCCCTTTGTTTGGCACTCGGTCAATATCGACAAACGTCCGGCCTGCTAATCATTCGGACTGCGATCCAATTGCACCGCCGCGCCGTCGGTTAGATGACAGTTCTTGCAAATTCTACAAAGCCACGGTTGCGGCCCATCGGCGTTTCACGCGGAAAAGATGAGGAATTGTGACAGAAAATGGCAGAATTCGATCGCTGGCACGGACAGTGCGTTTGTCGCTTTTCCAGAGAGCGGCTCCTGACCGTTCTCAAGGACTCAACAAAGGAACCAAATGATGAAGCGTTGGATATTCAGCTCCGTTGCAGTAATCGCATTGTTCGTTGTGGCCGCTGGTACGGCATCCGCTCAAGGCTACGGTGGGATCGGCTACGGCTGTGGCGCTCCCTATGGTGGCATCAGTTACAGTGCCGGCTACTCACCGGGCATTGGATACACGGGTG
>Ga0184625_10000434_pt1 | contig 15608 bp, 10 predicted proteins | sample PLM3_30_b1_FD_133151 | JGI IMG/M metagenome (GOLD analysis project Ga0184625, IMG submission 133151) | Groundwater sediment microbial communities from an aquifer in East River, Colorado, USA - PLM3_30_b1 | ecosystem: Environmental > Terrestrial > Soil > Riparian zone | place: USA: East River... | reverse complement strand
GCGAACTCTACCGTGGCGAACCTCGTTCGGTGCGGGCACCGGCCACGCTGAGCCGGTTGCAGGGCGCGCGGGTTTGGAATCTGCTGCCGGCTCCGCGTACCCTGTCGTGGAGAAGTTCCACCCAAAGACCGCTGGTCACCGTCTGCCGCGAGGCGGATCGGTCGAAGGCCCTGCTCCGGCAGGCGGCCCGCGCAGGATGGACGGCAGCGAAGCGGCCGCGATCTGCGAGCCTGTTCCCGCCCCGTGCGCCCTGCGCCGGGGCGTCGTTCGTTGTTTGGGGCCGTGCCAGCTCGAAGCAACGATCGGCCAAGGGAAGGAGGAGATGACATGGCGGACAAGCCGGTTCGGACCGACAAGGCCACCGCAGTCGCCGAGCTGACCGAGCAGTTCCGGTCCTCGACGGCCACCGTTCTGACCGAGTATCGCGGCCTGACGGTCGCCCAGCTCAAGGCGCTTCGGCGCTCGCTGGGCGAGCGGGCCACGTACGCGGTCGCCAAGAACACGCTGGCCAAGCGGGCCGCGACGGACGCGGGCATCACGGGTCTCGACGATCTGTTCACCGGTCCTACCGCGCTCGCCTTCGTCTCCGGCGATGTCGTCGAGGCAGCGAAGGGTCTTCGCGACTTCGCGAAGGCTCACCCGTTCCTCGTCATCAAGGGCGGCATATTCGAGGGCAGGCCGCTGTCGGCGGCGGAGGTTGGCAAGCTCGCCGACCTCGAGTCCCGCGAAGTGCTGCTGGCGAAGCTCGCCGGCGCGATGAAGGCCAACCTCAGCAAGGCCGCAGCGACCTTCCAGGCGCCGCTCACCCAGGCCGTGCGCCTGGCAGCCGCGCTGCAGGACAAGCGCAAGCAGGGCGAGGCGGCCTGATCGTCGCCACGGGAGTTTCCCGATCTTTTCAATCGACCGTACGAAAGGAAGCTGACCCACGATGGCGAAGCTCAGCACTGGCGATCTCCTCGACGCGTTCAAGGAGATGACGTTGATCGAGCTCTCTGAGTTCGTGAAGCAGTTCGAAGACACCTTTGACGTCAAGGCCGCCGCCCCGGTCGCCGTCGGCGTCGCCGCGGCCGGCGGCGGTGCCGCTCCGGCCGAGGCCGTGGAGGAGCAGGACGAGTTCGACGTTGTCCTCGAGTCCGACGGCGGCAAGAAGATCCAGGTCATCAAGGTCGTCCGCGAGCTGACCGGCCTGGGCCTTAAGGAGGCCAAGGACCTGGTTGAGGCGGCGCCTAAGGCCGTCCTCGAGAAGGCCAACAAGGAGAATGCCGACAAGGCTAAGGCGAAGCTTGAGGCCGAGGGCGCCAAGGTCACCCTCAAGTAGTCCGTTAGTTCCACACGCACCTGTCGAGGGGCGGTCGACCTGGGGTCGACCGCCCCTCGGCGCGCGGTGGGACCCGACGGACTCCAGTCGCAGTAGGGCACGGACCTGACGTGTACGGCGTTTCTGGCCCGAAGGCGGACGTACGACGAGCGCTCGGTGGGGGTCCGGGCCCGATCCAGGCCTCGCACGTAGTCACTGCGGGCGTCCCGCGGTAGCTTATTGAGGCTTTTAGTGGTATTTGCGGCCCGATTGGGATGTCAAGTGACGCCATGGACTTGACGGCTCGCGCGGCGGCAGGCACGCTGAATCCGCACAGCCTTTCGCTGGTTCGCGGTGCTCCGGCAGTGCCGGACGCTGCGGCGCTGCCGTGACTGACGGCCGACCACCGCGAAGGCTGGAACGCCCCGGGAGGCTGGGCCCGGATTGGCGTTTCAGCCATTCTGCGGTGCGGGCTTGCGCGCGGGTAGCCCTGAGGCTACACTGCTAGTTTGCGCTGCCTTCCGACTCAATCTCTGCTTGGAATGTCCGTTTGTGGGCGTTTTTCGGCGGGGATCAATCGGGCTGCACGCGACCCGGCCGATCGCACAACAGGTCCTCGGAAGGACGCATCTTGGCAGTCTCCCGCCCTGCGAAGACCAGTCACTCGTCGAGCGCACATGCTCCCCGCCGAATTTCATTCGGGCGAATCACTGAACACCTTGAGGTTCCCAACCTCCTTGCCATCCAGACCGAGTCCTTTGACTGGCTGATAGGCAATGAGGCGTGGGCTACCCGGTGGGTTGATGACCCCAATGCGCGTAGCGGGCTGGCTGAGATCCTCGAAGAAATCAGTCCCATTGAGGACTTCTCCGGCACCATGTCACTCTCGTTCTCCTCACCGCGCTTTGACGAGGTGAAGGCTTCGATCGAAGAGTGCAAGGAGAAGGATCTCACCTACTGCGCACCTCTCTTCGTGACCGCGGAGTTCACCAACCACTCGACTGGTGAGATCAAGAGCCAGACGGTGTTTATGGGTGACTTCCCGATCATGACGCCCAAGGGCACGTTTATCATCAACGGCACTGAGCGTGTCGTGGTGAGCCAACTCGTGCGCTCCCCGGGCGTCTACTTCGACAAGCAACCCGACAAGACCTCCGACCGCGACTTGTCGTCCGTCAAGGTCATCCCGAGTCGGGGCGCCTGGCTCGAGTTCGACGTCGACAAGCGCGACACGGTCGGTGTTCGCATCGACCGTAAGCGCCGGCAGGCGGTCACCGTCCTGCTGAAGGCGATCGGCTGGACCAACGAGCAGATCCGCGAGAGGTTCGGCTGGTCCGAGCTCATGATGACCACGCTCGAGAAGGACCACATCGCCGGTCAGGACGAGGCGCTCCTCGACATCTACCGCAAGCTTCGTCCGGGCGAGCCGCCGACGCGGGAGAACGCCCAGACGTTGCTGGACAACCTGTTCTTCAACTCCAAGCGCTACGACGTGGCGCGAGTTGGGCGCTACAAGTTCAACAAGAAGCTCGAGGTCGATGTCCCGATCACGAAGGGGACGCTGACCGAGGCCGACGTCGTTGCCACGGTTGAGTACCTCTGCCGGCTGCACGCCGGTGAGGAGGGTTACGAGCCCGACGACATTGACCACTTCGGCAACCGCCGCCTCCGTACGGTGGGTGAGCTGATCCAGAACCAGGTGCGGGTCGGTCTCTCCCGGATGGAGCGGGTGGTCCGCGAGCGGATGACGACCCAGGACGTCGAGGCGATCACGCCCCAGACGCTGATCAACATCCGCCCAGTGGTCGCCGCGATCAAGGAGTTCTTCGGGACCTCGCAGCTGTCGCAGTTCATGGACCAGACCAACCCACTCGCGGGTCTGACCCACCGTCGGCGCCTCAGCGCGCTCGGCCCGGGTGGCCTGTCCCGGGAGCGGGCAGGCTTCGAGGTCCGCGACGTGCATCCCTCGCACTACGGACGCATGTGTCCGATCGAGACGCCCGAAGGGCCGAACATTGGCCTCATCGGCGCGCTCTCGACGTTCGCTCGGGTCAACCCGTTCGGTTTCATCGAGACGCCCTACCGCAAGGTCGAGAGCGGCAAGGTGACCCACAAGATCGACTACCTGACCGCGGACGAAGAGGACCGGCATGTCATCGCCCAGGCGAACGAGCCGCTCCAGAGCGACGGCAAGTTCGCCAACGACCGGGTGCTCGTGCGCCGCAAGGGTGGCGAGGTCGACTACGTGACCCCGGACGCCGTGGACTACATGGATGTGTCGCCGCGGCAGATGGTCTCGGTCGCCACCGCCATGATCCCGTTCCTCGAGCACGACGACGCCAACCGGGCGCTTATGGGCGCCAATATGCAGCGCCAGGCGGTGCCGCTGGTCAAGGCGGAGTCCCCGCTGGTCGGGACGGGTATGGAGTACCGCGCGGCGGTCGACGCCGGTGACGTGGTCGTCGCCGAGGTCGCCGGCGTAGTCGAGGACCTGTGCGCGGACTACGTGACCGTGCACCAGGACGACGGGCATCGGCGTACCTATCTGCTGCACAAGTTCCGCCGCTCCAACGCCGGCTCCTGCGTCAACCAGAAGCCCGTTGTCTTCGAGGGCGACCGGGTCGAGGCGGGTCAGGTCATCGCCGACGGGCCGTGCACCGACGAGGGCGAGATGGCGCTCGGGCGGAACCTGCTCGTGGCGTTCATGCCCTGGGAGGGTCACAACTACGAGGACGCGATCATCCTGTCGCAGCGTCTTGTGCAGGAGGACGTGCTCACATCGATCCACATCGAGGAGCACGAGGTCGACGCCCGCGACACCAAGCTGGGTCCGGAGGAGATCACCCGCGACATTCCCAATGTCAGCGAGGAGATGCTGGCCGATCTCGACGAGCGGGGAATCATCCGCATCGGCGCCGAGGTCGTGCCGGGCGACATCCTCGTCGGCAAGGTCACGCCCAAGGGCGAAACCGAACTGACGCCCGAGGAGCGGCTGCTGCGGGCGATCTTCGGCGAGAAGGCCCGCGAGGTCCGGGACACGAGCCTCAAGGTGCCGCACGGCGAGACAGGCACCGTCATCGGCGTACGTACGTTCTCCCGCGAGGACGGCGACGAGCTGCCGCCGGGCGTGAACGAGCTGGTCCGGGTGTATGTGGCCCAGAAGCGCAAGATCCAGGACGGCGACAAGCTCGCCGGCCGTCACGGGAACAAGGGCGTGATCTCGAAGATCCTTCCGGTCGAGGACATGCCGTTCCTCGAGGACGGCACGCCGGTGGATATCGTGCTCAACCCGCTGGGCGTACCGAGCCGGATGAACATTGGTCAGGTGTTGGAAACCCACCTCGGGTGGGTGGCCAAGACCGGCTGGAAGATCGACGGCGATGACGCGGCCTGGAAGAAGGCGCTTCGGGCGATTGGCGCGGGCGAGTCCGCACCGGACGCGAATGTGGCCACACCGGTCTTCGACGGGGCCAAGGAGGAGGAGATCAGCGGTCTCTTGGAGTCCACCCTGCCCAACCGGGACGGCACCCGCATCGTCGGCGCGAGTGGCAAGGCGAGAATGTTTGACGGTCGTAGCGGAGATCCGCTTCCAGATGACGTCGCGATCGGCTACATCTACATCCTTAAGTTGAACCACCTCGTGGACGACAAGATCCACGCGCGCTCGACCGGCCCGTACTCGATGATCACCCAGCAGCCGCTCGGTGGTAAGGCGCAGTTCGGCGGCCAGCGGTTCGGCGAGATGGAGTGCTGGGCCATGCAGGCCTACGGCGCGGCATACGCGCTACAGGAGCTGCTCACGATTAAGTCCGACGACGTCCTGGGCCGGGTGAAGGTCTACGAGGCGATCGTCAAGGGCGAGAACATCCCGGAGCCAGGCATCCCGGAGTCGTTCAAGGTGCTGCTCAAGGAGCTGCAGTCGCTGTGCCTCAACGTTGAGGTGCTCTCCAGCGACGGTGTGGCGGTTGAGATGCGCGAGACGGACGACGAGGTATTCCGGGCGGCCGAGGAACTGGGCATCGACCTGTCACGGCGCGAGCCGAGCAGCGTCGAGGAAGTCTGATCCGGCGCGGCGGCGGGCCTGCTGCTGGCCCGCCCCGCCCGGCCGTTGAACCATCGGCGGCCGGTTAACCACTAAGCGACGAGCTGACTCGATTAAGAGGGATATTCCAAGTGCTCGATGTCAACTTCTTCGACGAGCTCCGCATCGGTCTCGCCGCCGCCGACGACATCCGTCGGTGGTCGCATGGCGAGGTCAAGAAGCCGGAGACCATCAACTACCGCACCCTGAAGCCCGAGAAGGACGGCCTCTTCTGCGAGAAGATCTTCGGCCCGACCCGGGACTGGGAGTGCTACTGCGGCAAGTACAAGCGGGTGCGCTTCAAGGGCATCATCTGCGAGCGCTGCGGTGTCGAGGTAACCCGGGCCAAGGTGCGCCGCGAGCGGATGGGCCACATCGAGCTCGCCGCTCCGGTGACCCACATCTGGTACTTCAAGGGAGTACCGAGCCGGCTGGGCTACCTGCTGGACCTGGCCCCGAAGGATCTCGAGAAGATCATCTACTTCGCGTCCTACGTCATCGTGAGCGTGGACACCGAGGCACGCCACCGGGACATGTCCACGGTCGAGGCCGAGATCACCGCGGAGAAGCGGCACGCTGAGAGCGGTCGCGACGCCGAGATCGAGAAGCGGGCGGCGAAGCTGGAGGCCGACCTCGCCGAGCTCGAAGCCGAGGGCGCCAAGAGCGATGTGCGCCGCAAGGTCAAAGAGGGCGGCGAGCGCGAAATGCGCCAGATCCGCGATCGGGCGCAGCGCGAGATCGATCGACTGGACGAGGTGCTTGACACGTTCCGCAAGCTGGACCGCAAGCAGCTCATCACCGACGAGTTGCTCTACCGCGAGCTTCGGGACCGCTTCGGCGAGTACTTCACCGGCGCCATGGGGGCGGAGGCGATCAAGTCCCTCGTCCAGAACCTGGACCTGAACGCCGAGGCCGACTTCCTGCGGGAGACGATCCGGTCTGGCAAGGGGCAGCGCAAGATCCGTGCGCTCAAGCGGCTCAAGGTTGTGGCCGCGTTCCTCAACACCACCAACTCGCCGCTGGGCATGGTGCTCGACTGCATCCCGGTCATCCCGCCGGATCTGCGACCCATGGTCCAGCTCGACGGTGGTCGGTTCGCCACCAGTGATCTCAATGACCTCTACCGTCGCGTGATCAACCGCAACAACCGACTTAAGCGGCTGATCGACCTCGGCGCACCCGAGATCATCGTCAACAACGAGAAGCGGATGCTGCAGGAGGCCGTCGACGCGCTGTTCGACAACGGCCGCCGCGGCCGCCCGGTCACCGGACCGGGCAACCGGCCGCTCAAGTCGCTGTCGGACATGCTCAAGGGCAAGCAGAGACGGTTCCGGCAGAACCTGCTCGGCAAGCGCGTGGACTACTCGGGCCGGTCCGTCATCGTCGTCGGCCCGCAGCTCAAGCTGCACCAGTGCGGCCTGCCCAAGCAGATGGCTCTGGAGCTGTTCAAGCCGTTCGTGATGAAGCGACTGGTGGACCTCAACCACGCGCAGAACATCAAGTCCGCCAAGCGGATGGTGGAGCGGCAGCGGCCGGTCGTCTGGGACGTGCTAGAAGAGGTGATCGGCGAGCACCCCGTACTGCTCAACCGCGCGCCGACCCTGCACCGACTGGGCATCCAGGCCTTCGAGCCGCAGCTGGTCGAGGGCAAGGCCATCCAGATCCACCCGCTCGTCTGCACCGCGTTCAACGCGGACTTCGACGGCGACCAGATGGCGGTGCACGTGCCGCTCTCAGCCGAGGCGCAGGCCGAGGCCCGCATCCTCATGCTCTCGAGCAACAACATCCTCAAGCCGGCTGACGGCAAGCCGGTGACCATGCCCACCCAGGACATGATCATCGGCCTCTACCACCTCACCCACCGCAAGCCAGGTGAGCGGGGCGAGGGCGGGGTCTTCTCCTCCGACGCCGAGGCGCAGATGGCCTTCGACGCGAAGGAGCTGCACCTGCAGGCGCCGATCCGGGTTCGCCTCAAAGGCGTGGACACCGTCCAGGACAGCCTGACGGAGCCGGCCTGGCAGGTACCCGCTGACGAAACCCTGGTGCTCGACACGACGCTGGGCCGGGTGCTCTTCAACGAGACGCTGCCGCCGGACTACAAGTTCGTCAACTACGAGGTACGCAAGGGTCAGCTCTCCGCGATCGTCAACGATCTCGCGGAGCGCTTCCCGAAGGTGCAGCTGGCGGCCACGTTGGACGCGCTCAAGGAGGCTGGCTTCCACTGGGCCACGTGGTCGGGCGTGACCATCGGCATCGAGGACGTCGTCCAGCCTCCGCGCAAGTGGGAGATCCTTGGGCGGTACGAGCGCGAGGCCGAGCGGATCGACAAGCAGTACCAGCGCGGCCTCATGACCGCCGAGGAACGGCGCGGCGAGCTGATCGAGATCTGGACCAAGGCGACCAACGAGGTCGCCAAGGAGCTGGAGACCTCGCTGCCGCAGGGCAACCCGCTGTGGATGATGATCCACTCGGGTGCCCGGGGCAACATGCTGCAGCTTCGCCAGATCTCGGCGATCCGCGGCCTGGTGGCCAACCCGAAGGGCGAGATCATCCCGCGGCCGATCAAGTCGTCGTTCCGCGAGGGTCTGTCCGTGCTGGAGTACTTCATCTCCACGCACGGCGCCCGAAAGGGCCTCGCCGACACGGCGCTGCGTACCGCCGACTCGGGTTACCTGACGCGTCGTCTCGTCGACGTCTCGCAGGACGTGATCATCCGTGAGGAGGACTGCGGCACCGAGCGCGCCATCACGATGACGGTGGCGCAGAAGAGCGAGGACGGGACACTGCAGGCTCACGAGCACGTCGAGACGGGCGTCTTCGGACGGACCGTCGCCGACGACATCCCGGACGCGTCCGCCAAGCTGATCGCGGCCAGGGGGACGGACCTGACGTCCGAGCACGTCAAGAAGATGGTCGAGGCGGGCATCGAGACCGTACGGGTACGCAGCGTGCTCACTTGCGAGTCGAAGCTTGGTGTCTGCGCGGCCTGCTACGGACGGTCGCTGCCGACGGGTCTGACGGTCGACGTGGGCGAGGCGGTCGGCATCATCGCCGCGCAGTCCATCGGCGAGCCCGGCACCCAGCTGACGATGCGTACCTTCCACACCGGCGGTGTCGCGGGTGAGGACATCACCCAGGGTCTGCCCCGTGTTCAGGAGATCTTCGAGGCACGGATACCCAAGGGCAAGGCTCCGATCGCGGAGACCGCCGGCCGGGTACGCATCGAGGATGGTGAACGGTCCCGGAAGATCATCATCGTTCCTGACGACGGTAGCGACGAGATCGTCCACGACAAGATCTCCAAGCGGGTGCGGCTGCGCTATCACGACGGCGACCACATCGAGGTCGGCGAGAAGCTGACCGAGGGCACGATCGACCCGCATGAACTGCTGCGGGTGCTCGGGCCGCGGGCGGTCCAGGTGCACCTGACCCAGGAGGTCCAGGATGTGTACCGGTCGCAGGGTGTGCTTATCCACGACAAGCACATCGAGATCATCATCCGGCAGATGCTCAAGCGGGTGACGGTCATCGACTCCGGTGCGACCGAGTTCCTGCCGGGCCTGCTCGTCGACCGGGCCCAGTTCGAGGCGGAGAACCGGCGCCTCGTCTCCGAAGGCGGCGAGCCGGCGGCCGGACGCCCGGTGCTCATGGGCATCACCAAGGCGTCACTCGCGACCGATTCGTGGCTCTCGGCGGCCTCCTTCCAGGAGACCACCCGGGTGCTCACGGACACCGCGATCCATGCCCGCAGCGACTCGCTGATCGGCCTCAAGGAGAACGTCATCATCGGCAAGCTCATCCCGGCCGGTACCGGTATCAACAAGTACCGCAACATCCGGGTCGAGCCGACCGAGGAGGCCAAGGCCAAGGTGTACTCGATGACCGGCTACACCGAGACCGACTACGGGTTCGGGCCAGCCAGCGGCGGGGCAATACCGCTGGACGACTTCGACCTGGGGTCCTTCCGCTAACGTCCGAGCGCAGTGTTCGCAATCGATGGGCTCCGGGGCAACCGGGGCCCATCGAGCTTTTGCGCGCTTCGACCACACCCGCCGCGCCGTGCGGCCGCGCCCCGCCGTTCGTCCCAACCCCGCTAATCCCGCGCCCGCCCCAGCGAGTACTGCAGCAAGCGGGAGCCGCAGTGGATCTAGACGGTCTGTTGTAGCCAGAGCGAAACAACTCGTCTAGATCCACTCGTACCGCGGCTGCCGAGCGGTTTCGCCTTGTACAGGCGCTTCCTCGGCGGAGGCAGAGCAAGGAGTGGCGGCGGTCACACTGGCTCTGACCTGGGCAAACGTCCGGGCAGCGTGCGCGAAGGGCAGGGACGTGGTGTGCTATTTGCATGACGGAGACCGTTGCCGCCGCCGCTGGCGCTCCCTCGGCTGCTGCCGGGGGCTCGCGACCGGGACAACGCGACCCCGCCGCTGAGGCCGCGACGCGGCACCCGCTCGACCCGGATCCAGTCCGCTCGACCAAGGCCGCGGCCGTTCTCGCGCTCGGCGTCGCCGCTGTCGTGACCGGACCGGTTATCGGCGGGATAGTGCCCGCGACGCTCGGCCTCACCCTGGCTAGACAGGTGCGTAGCGATCTCGTCGCCGGTCAGGGTTATCTCAGTGGATCGCGGCAGCTCAGGGTGGGCTTGATACTGGCGTGGATCGGGATCGGGTTAGCCGTGACAGCGCTGGTCATCGCGAGTGTCGTTGGCCTGATTTCGTTGGCGAACGGAACCGTCCAAGACTTTCCGGATACCTCCGACTGAGCTTGGCGGAAGGTCGGACGTGAACGAGGTGTGGGGTGGGGGCGCCGGGCGGCCCGGTCCGGTTGCTCCAATGCGGCCGGGTAGAGATGCCGGCCTGCCGCTACCAGTGGCGGTACAACCAGTCCCCGGCACGCCCTTCGGTGTGGCCATCGTGGGTGTCGCTCCGACCACGAGCGGACCGGCGACGGCGAGCCTAGTGGCCGGGGTCGGGTCCATTCTGGTGGCTCTCGTGGTGGGTTGTTTCGGCGCGTTGGGGGCAACGAGTGGGTGGGGCCCGACGGTTGCCGGTGCCTTTGCCGTGCTGGCCGGCATTGTGGCCGTCGCGGCGCTGCTGCTCGGGCGGGCTGGGCTGCGACAGATCCGGCGCACGGCGGGGTGGAGTGCGGTCACCGGGCGCGGTCTAGCTATCTCGGGGATCATCTGCGGCGCCATCGGCTTGGTGTTGACAGCAGTCGGTTTTCTGGGCGCGCTCGCACTCGCGGCGACCGGCTAACCGCTGCGGGCCTCGCCGCGGTTAGCCGCCGCGGGGCGCCGCGGGCCTCGCCTCAAGGGTGTCCAAGATCGGCCAAACTCGGTCGAGTGCCCGCGCCGGGCGAGCTAGAATGGGTGTTGGAGTCGTCGGCCACGGGCGGGCGGGCCAATTCGGGAGTGGCCAGGATCGCACCTGATGAGCTGTGTCAATTGACACGATCGGCGGCAGCAGCACGTCCCGTTTTGACCTACGTGCCTCAGGTCGGTACTCTTTCCGTTCGTGCCTGGCTTCCCAGGCCGCTCGTGCGTGCGCCAGCGTCGACACGGGCACCAGCGTCGACAACGGACGCAGGTAGGCACATAACCCCGGTGTGGCGCACCAACGCACTGGACCGTAGGCCGGGCGACACGCCCGACCGCGGGGGTCGGACGGCACGCTCCGACCATGCCGACAACAACAGGCTTGAGCAGCAAGAACTCACGGCTCGAACAAGATCTACGACCCAGGAACAACCCAGGACGAGGGAGACTCGAGGCCCGGATGCCCACGATTCAGCAGCTGGTCCGCAAGGGCCGCCAGGCGAAGACGAGCAAGACCAAGACGCCGGCGCTCAAAGGCAGCCCGCAGCGGCGCGGCGTGTGTACCCGCGTGTACACCACGACCCCGAAGAAGCCGAACTCGGCTCTGCGGAAGGTGGCCCGCGTGCGGCTCACCAGCCAGATCGAGGTAACCGCATACATCCCGGGCGTGGGCCACAACCTGCAGGAGCACTCGATCGTGCTCGTGCGCGGTGGCCGGGTCAAGGATCTTCCCGGTGTCCGCTATAAGATCATTCGCGGTTCGCTGGACACCCAGGGTGTGCGCAATCGCAAACAGGCGCGCAGCCGCTACGGCGCTAAGAAGGAGAAGAGCTGACATGCCGCGCAAGGGCCCCGCTCCCCGCCGGCCGCTGATGGCGGACCCGGTCTACAACTCGCCGCTGGTCACGCAGCTGGTCAACAAGATCCTGCTACGCGGCAAGCGCCAGCTGGCGGAGAGCATCGTGTACGGCGCTCTCGAAGGCTGCAAGGAGAAGACGGGCACCGACCCGGTGGTGACGCTCAAGCGAGCCATGGACAACGTCAAGCCGACCCTCGAGGTCCGCAGCCGCCGGGTTGGTGGCGCGACCTACCAGGTGCCGGTGGAGGTGCGCACGCCTCGGCAGACCACGCTGGGGCTGCGGTGGCTCGTCACGTACTCCCGGGCCCGCCGCGAGAAGACCATGGTCGAGCGACTCATGAACGAACTGCTCGACGCGAGCAACGGCCTCGGTGCCGCCGTGAAGCGGCGCGAGGACACGCACAAGATGGCCGAGTCCAACAAGGCCTTCGCCCACTACCGCTGGTAGCTGAGCAGCAAGTACCACCCGACGAGAAGACAAGTAGGGAAATACAGTGGCCGCCGCAGACGCCGCCCTCGCCAAAGTCCGCAACATCGGCATCATGGCACACATCGATGCCGGTAAGACGACGACGACCGAGCGGATCCTGTTCTACACCGGCATCACCTACAAGATCGGTGAGGTCCACGAGGGCGCTGCCGTCATGGACTGGATGGAGCAGGAGCAGGAGCGGGGCATCACCATTACTTCCGCCGCCACCAAGTGCGAGTGGAAGGGTCATGTCATCCAGATCATCGACACGCCCGGTCACGTCGACTTCACCGTCGAGGTCGAGCGGTCGCTGCGCGTACTCGATGGCGCCGTCGCGGTGTATGACGGTGTCGCCGGCGTGGAGCCTCAGACGGAGAACGTCTGGCGTCAGGCGGACAAGTACCACGTACCCCGGATGTGCTTCGTCAACAAGCTCGACCGCACCGGCGCGGACTTCTTCCGCTGCGTCGACATGATGGTCACGCGCCTCAACGCTACGCCGCTCGTGCTTCAGCTGCCGATCGGCAACGAGCACGACTTCATCGGCGTGGTGGACCTGCTGGGCATGCGCGCGCTGACGTGGCGCGGCGAGACTCAAAAGGGCGACGACTACGCCGTCGAGGAGATCCCCGCGGACATGCTTGACCAGGTAGCCGAGTACCGGGAGAAGCTCCTGGAGACGCTCGCCGATGTCGACGACGCGGTTATGGAGAAGTATCTCGAGGGTGATGAGCTCTCGGTCGACGAGATCAAGGCAGCGATCCGCCGGGCGACGATCGCCAGCAAGGCGAATCCGGTCCTGTGCGGCTCCGCGTTCAAAAACAAGGGCGTGCAGCCCATGCTTGACGCGGTGATCGACTACCTGCCCTCGCCGTTGGACGTTCCGGCCATCGAGGGCACGGCGACGGACGGGGAGACCCCACTGCTGCGCAAGGCGTCGCCCAGCGAGCCGTTCTCCGGTCTGGCCTTCAAGATCCAGACGGACAAGCACCTCGGCAAGCTCACCTACGTCCGGGTCTACTCCGGCACGCTGGAGTCCGGATCTCCGGTGGTCAACTCGACCAAGGACCGCAAGGAGCGCATCGGCAAGATCTACCAGATGCACGCGAACAAGCGGGAGGAGAGGCCGTCCGCCCAGGCCGGCGACATCATCGCCGTACAGGGTCTGAAGCAGACCACCACGGGCGACACGCTGACTGATCCGGCCCACCCGGTCATCCTGGAGTCGATGACCTTCCCGGAGCCGGTGATCTCGGTGGCGATTGAGCCGAAGACCAAGTCGGACCAGGAGAAGCTCGGCACGGCGATTCAGCGACTGGCCGAAGAGGACCCGACCTTCCGCGTCCGCAACGACGAGGAGACCGGCCAGACGGTCATCTCCGGGATGGGCGAGCTGCACCTCGAGATCCTGGTCGACCGGATGAAGCGCGAGTTCAACGTCGAGGCGAACGTCGGGAAGCCACAGGTGGCCTACCGCGAGACCATCCGCCGGGCGGTCGACAAGATCGACTACGTTCACAAGAAGCAGACCGGTGGTTCCGGGCAGTACGCGAAGGTGATCGTCAAGCTGGAGCCGCTGCCCATGACACCCGACGCTCCGACGTACGAGTTCGTGAACGCCGTCACCGGCGGTCGCATCCCGAAGGAGTTCATCCCGTCGGTGGACGCCGGCGCCCAGGACGCCATGCAGTACGGCGTGCTGGCCGGCTACCCGCTGGTCGGGGTGAAGTTGACGCTGCTCGACGGCCAGTACCACGACGTCGACTCGTCGGAGATGGCGTTCAAGATCGCCGGCTCGATGGTGCTGAAGGAGGCGGCCCGCAAGGCCGACCCGGCGCTCCTCGAGCCCATGATGGCCGTCGAGGTCGTCACCCCGGAGGAGAACATGGGTGACGTCATCGGGGATCTCAACTCCCGCCGGGGGATCATCCAGGCGATGGAGGAGCGCGGCGGTGCCCGTGTCGTCCGCGCCCTGGTGCCGCTCTCGGAGATGTTCGGCTACGTCAGCGACCTGCGGTCGAAGACCCAGGGCCGGGCGAGCTACAGCATGCAGTTCGACTCCTACAACGAGGTTCCGCAGAACGTCGCGAAGGAGATCATCGCGAAGGCGACGGGCGAGTGAGCGCCAGCGAACGAGCCGGAGCCGAGCTAAAGAGTTATCGCGAAGGCGACGGGCGAGTGAGCGCCAGCGAACGAGCCGGAGCCGAGCTTAGGAGATAAGGCGAAGGCGACGGGCGAGTAGGGCTCGACGGCCACCCAGACCAAAGAAACCCAGGACGTCCGCGCATCCGGCGCGAGACAACCGTGAAAGTCCTTGAGGAGGACACCAGTGGCGAAGGCGAAGTTCGAGCGGACTAAGCCGCACGTCAACATCGGCACCATTGGTCATATCGACCACGGGAAGACGACGCTGACCGCGGCGATCACGAAGGTTCTGCATGACAAGATGCCGAACCTCAACCCGTACACGCCGTTCGACGAGATCGACAAGGCGCCGGAGGAGAAGGCCCGCGGCATCACCATCTCGATCGCGCACGTCGAGTACCAGACCGACAAGCGGCACTACGCGCACGTCGACTGCCCGGGTCACGCCGACTACATCAAGAACATGATCACCGGCGCGGCGCAGATGGACGGCGCGATCCTGGTGGTTGCGGCGACCGACGGCCCGATGCCGCAGACCCGCGAGCACGTGCTGCTCGCTCGTCAGGTCGGCGTGCCCTACATCGTCGTGGCGCTGAACAAGAGCGACATGGTCGACGACGAGGAGCTGCTGGAGCTCGTGGAGCTCGAAGTTCGGGAGCTGCTCTCGAACCAGGAGTACCCGGGCGATGACCTGCCGGTTGTGCGTGTCTCCGCGCTCAGGGCGCTCGAGGGTGACGAGAAGTGGTCCGACGCGCTCATGGAGCTCATGGATGCGGTGGACGAGTCCATCCCGCAGCCCGAGCGCGAGATCGACAAGCCGTTCCTCATGCCGATCGAGGACGTGTTCACCATCACCGGTCGTGGCACGGTCGTCACCGGTCGCGCTGAGCGTGGTGTGCTCAAGCCGAACGAGGAGGTGGAGATCGTCGGCATCAAGGAGAAGTCGATGAAGACGGTCTGCACCGGCATCGAGATGTTCCGCAAGATTCTCGATGAGGCACGGGCCGGGGAGAACGTCGGTCTGCTGCTTCGCGGCATCAAGCGCGAGGATGTCGAGCGCGGCATGGTCGTGGTGAAGCCGGGTTCGAACACCCCGCACACCCAGTTCGAGGCGACCGTCTACATCCTCTCCAAGGAGGAGGGTGGCCGGCACACGCCGTTCTTCCAGAACTACCGGCCGCAGTTCTACTTCCGGACCACGGACGTCACCGGTGTCGTCACGCTGCCGGCGGGCACCGAGATGGTCATGCCCGGTGACAACACCAGCATGACGGTCCAGCTGATCCAGCCGATCGCGATGGAGGAGGGCCTCAAGTTCGCGATCCGCGAGGGCGGCCGTACCGTCGGCGCCGGCCGAGTCACCAAGATTCTCAAGTAACACCTCACTGCCAAGATCCGCCTGACCGGTCAGATGGTCGAGAAAACTTGACTATCTGACCGGTC
>Ga0184625_10000433_pt1 | contig 15625 bp, 11 predicted proteins | sample PLM3_30_b1_FD_133151 | JGI IMG/M metagenome (GOLD analysis project Ga0184625, IMG submission 133151) | Groundwater sediment microbial communities from an aquifer in East River, Colorado, USA - PLM3_30_b1 | ecosystem: Environmental > Terrestrial > Soil > Riparian zone | place: USA: East River... | reverse complement strand
CTCGATCAGCTTGATCAAGTGCGAGATGCGAATCGGCCGGTCGTGCCCCAGGTTGATCGCCTGGCCGGCAACATCAGGCGCGGTCAGCGCCGCCACGATCCCGCGGCAGATGTCGCTGACGTGCGTGAAGTCGCGGAGCACCGAGCCGTCGCCGAATAGCGGCAGCGGCGTGCCCTCAACGATCGCCCGCGTGAAGACGGCCAAAGCCAACTCCGGCCGCAGCCGTGGGCCGTACACGTTGAAGAACCGCAGTGAAACGAAAGGCAAACCGAACAGTTGATGATAAGTCTGGCCCATGATCTCGGCCGAGCGCTTGCTCGCGCCATAAGGGCTGGCCGGAACGCCCAGCGGCGCGTCCTCGACGAACGGCGCCGCGGCCCCGCGGCCATACACGGTCGAGGACGATGCAAACAAGAACCGCTCGACCGGATGCCGCCGCGCCGCTTCGAGCAGCGTCACCGTCCCCACGACGTTATTCACCACGTTCTGCCGCGGCTGCAACAGGCTCGCCGGCACACCCGGCGACGCGCCGAGATGGCAAATCGCCCGCACCTGGTGCTCCAGCAGCAGTCGGTGGGCCAGGTCGGGATCGCAAAAGTCGCCCTCGACGAGCGTCACTCGCGGATTTGCCGCCAGCGGGGCCACGCCGCCCCGCTTCAGCCGCGGGTCATAGTAATCGTTGAAGTTGTCGAGGATGACCACCGGGCGGTCGGTCGCCAGCAGCAGCTGAGCGACGAGATGGCTGCCGACGAACCCTGCACCGCCCGTAACCAGGACCGACATGAATGACTCCGTGTACCGCGTGCGGACATGATATACTGGAGCATTCAACGGCGGCAGCCGACTCCAGCCACGGTGCTACTGGCCCGATGCCCAAAACGAAAATCGCCCTGCTAGCCGTTGTCGTCTTGGGCTTCTACTGGCTGTTGCTGTTTGTGGGCACGCACTTGCCGCTGGCGCTCGATCCAGTTCCCTCGCGGCCAAATACCAACGACGACAAGGTCGCACACGTCCTGGCGTTTACGGGGCTGGCGTTCTTGCTGTGTACCGCGGGAGCGATCGACGGCCGATTCCGTGGAAGGCTCGTTCCTTACGCGCTGCTGATTTGCGTGGCGTACGCGGCGGCCGACGAGTGGTCGCAGCAATTTATACCGGGCCGTGAGTCCGCGTCTGCGGATTGGATCGCCGACATGCTCGGCACCGGCATTGGACTCTCGGCGTTTTTACTGGTCGGCGAGCCGCTGTTGGCGGCCTTACCGCGATCCCAGATTGGTCGGAAAGAATCAGCCGGAAAAGCCAACGCCGCTTCCACTTAGCTCCGGCGAACTCGAAACCACAGACCGCCGCGAGGGTTATTATTGCAGTGACGAAATGCCTGCAATAATTTCCGGACTGAAATCGTTTGACTCTTGATTGCGTTTGTTCGCGCCCTGCTCACTTGGCCAATCGACGCTGACTTTCGCGCATCTAGCTTCGGTCGCGCCACAGGCAGTCCTTCTTGAGTGTTGCGATATAACTTGTTTCTGTATAAATCTTTGTGACAGATTCTAATCGCGGGAGGCGGCGATGAGTTTCCCTTGCCGGTATTGGCAGTTTCTCTTCGCATCCGCCGTTGGGGTGGTGCTCACTGCGTTTTCGGCCGCTGCTGCCGACAGCCCGGCTCAGGCTGCTGCAAAGGCCGACAAAATCCTCAGGTCGGAGGTGCCTTATGCAAATCCTGCGAAGGTCGCCCCGACCCGAATCGACGACGAGCGGTTCCTCCGCCGGGCCAGCCTCGACACACTTGGCCGCCTGCCGACGCCCGAAGAGGTGACGGCGTTCGCCCTCGACCCGTCCGGTGACAAGCGAACGAAGCTGGTCGATAAGCTGCTGGCCAACTCGCAGTTCGGCGAGAACTGGGGCCGCTACTGGCGCGACGTGATCATGTACCGCAAGACCGAGGAGCGGGCTGGGATTGTGATGGGCGCCCTGGAGTCGTACCTGACCGCGAGCTTCAATGCGAACAAGCCGTGGAGCGACATCGCCACGGACTTTATCACTGCCAGCGGTGACGCGACCGAAAACGGCGCCTGCGCTCTGATCATGGCCCAGCAGGGGCAGCCCGAAGAAACAGTGGCCGAGGTCAGCCGCATTTTTCTAGGCGTGCAGATTCAATGTGCCCAGTGTCACGACCATCCGACCGATCGCTGGAAGCGGGAGCAGTTTCACGAGTTGGCGGCGTTCTTTCCGCGCGTCGCGAGCCAGCTTCGTCCACAGACGCAAACGTTCTCCGTCGTCGTCAACGACGAGCCGCGGGCATTCGGCGGCCGCGGTCCGATGAACCAGCGTCGACAGGGCACTCCCGAGCACTTCATGTCGGACCCCAAGAATCCACAGTCGCAGGGCAAGCTGATGCAGCCGGTGTTCTTTGCCACGGGCGAGAAGGTGCCGCTGGGCACCCGCGACAGCGAGCGCCGCGGCAGCCTGGCGAAGTGGACCACGAAAAAGGACAACCCGTACTTTGCCAAGGCGTTCGTCAACCGGATGTGGTCCGAGCTGACTGGCGAAGGCTTCTACGAGCCGATCGATGACATCGGCCCCGACCGCAGTTGCACCGCGCCGCATACGCTCGACTATCTCGCGGGGCAATTCGCCGACAGCGGCTACGACATCAAGTGGCTGTTCCGCACGATCATGGCCGGCGAGCTGTATCAATTGCCGAGCAGCGCCCCCCGCGGAAGCGAAGACCCGCACATGCAGCACAACGTCGTTCAGCGTCTGCGGGCCGATCAACTGTTCGACAATTTGCTGGTCGCTCTGGAAGCCAGTGAGCCGCCGCCATTGGGCGGTCCGGGTGGGCCCGGTGGTCTGTATGGCCGCGGGCGTGGTCCGCGGCAGCAGTTCACGACGGCCTTCGGCTACGATCCCAGCGAGCGCCGCGACGAGATCGCCCATTCGATCCCGCAAGCGCTGACGATGATGAACTCGCCGATCATTGCCCAGGCTCTCCGCGGCAACGGTCGCACGATGCTCGCCCGATTGATTGGCGAGATCAAGGACGACAAGGCCCTCACCCAGGAGTTGTACCTCCGCGTCCTGGGCCGCGAGCCAAGCTCGAGCGAGTTGGAAACAGCCACGCGGTACGTGAAGACCGTTGGCGTGCGAACCGAAGCGTTTGAAGATTTGCTCTGGGGGCTCGTCAACTCCGCCGAGTTCCTGCACCGAACGTAGATCAAAGCCGCGACCAGTGGTCGCGGTGCCCGCGTAAACCGCGACCACTGGTCGCGGCTTTGGGAGACAATCCATGTCCCACACCGTTCACATCCAATCCAGCGTCACTATCCGCCGCGGGCAACTCCACCGGCGTGACTTCCTCAGGGCGATTCCGGCTGCTGCGGCGGCGGCGGGAGTGCTCTCTTGGTCCGACCTGATGAGCGTGCGGGCCGCCGACCTGCGGAAGAGCGGCAAGGCTTGCATCTTGCTGTGGATGCAAGGCGCGCCGAGCCAATTCGAGACGTTCGATCCCAAGCCGGGCCACGCCAATGGCGGCGAAACGAAGGCGATCAAAACGTCCGTTAGCGGCATCGAGATTGCCGAGAACCTGCCGCAAGTCGCCAAGGCCATGGGCGACCTGTGCGTCATCCGCTCGATGAACAGCCGCGAAGGGCAGCACCCGCGGGCGACCTATTTGATGCACACCGGCTACTTGCCGTCCGCTGCGGTGAAGTACCCGACGCTGGGCTCGATTGTGGCGAAGGAGCTGGGCAATCCGGCCAGCGACCTGCCCAGCTTCGTGCGGATCGGCAATTCACGGTTTAGCGACGGCGCCGGCCTGCTCGGCGTCGATTACGATCCGCTCGTGATGCCAGCCGCCGGCCGGCCGCCGGAAAATACCTCGCTGGCCTCGCCGGAGCCGCGATTTCAGCGGCGGCTGGGCCTGCTGGAGCAAATGCAGACCGACTACGCCAATCACGGCGGCAAGCAAGCGGTCTCCGATCATCAAAAGGTCTATGCCCAGGCGGCCAAGCTCGTGCTCAGCCCAAAGATGCAGCGTTTCGACATCAGCCAGGAGCCGCAGGCGGCTAAGGATGCCTACGGCAGCTCGCAGTTCGGCCAGGGGTGCCTGCTGGCCCGCCGGCTGATCGAGACAGGCGTGACGTTCGTCGAAGTCAGCCTGGGCAACTGGGACACGCACCAGGACAACTTCAACCGCACGCGAACTCTCTGCGAGCAACTCGATCAACCCTACGCGGCGCTCTTGGCCGATCTCAAGCAGCGCGGAATGTTGGGCAGCACGCTCGTCGTCTGGATGGGCGAGTTCGGTCGCACGCCGCGGATCAATCCCAGCAGCGGCCGCGACCACTATCCGCGGGCGTTCAGCGCGGTCCTGGCCGGCGGCGGCGTGAAGGGCGGCCAGGTGATCGGCGCGACCGACGCCGGCGGCGACAACGTGCAGGGCAAGCCCGTCGGTGTCAACGACATGCTGCGCACGATCTGCCATTCGCTGGGCATCGACGCCAAAAAGGAAAACATGAGCAGCGTCGGCCGCCCCATCAAGATCGTCGATGGCGGCGAGGTCGTATCGCAGGTGTTTTCCTGAGACCCCGTCGAATTGGAAAGGCAGCAGGATTAATAATGGGCAAATGGCGAACGACCAGCGAAGGCCGATCGACGATCCGATTCAATTCGGGCTGGTCCCTTTGTTCTTCCTGACGGCCTTCTTCGCCGCGCTGGTGATGGCGGCGATGGCCGCTTACACCCCGCTCAGTTACGCCGACCAGGTTCTGTTGGAATTAACGGGAAGTCATAGTCCAGCTGCGGCGGCACGCGAAAGGCAGACGTTGGCGTATGCCGGCCTGGCGTTCGTGCTCGCCGTCGCGACGGTGCTGAGCATGGTGAGGAAAGCAAAGCCCGCGGCCGCTGCGGACGATGAGGCCGACAAGGGCGCTCCGATTTCGCTTGCTCCCAGCGAAGACAAGCATTAGCATTCATTGATATATCGGCTCGTGGATTCGCTTCCCGCCTCCCACTCCCGCCTTTGCCGATGATCCACCGCTTGGGCATGATCGCTGTGTTGACTGGCTGCGCGCTCGCCGCGCCTGCCGGTGCAGCCGAACGGCCGATCAACTTTGAGAACGACATCATCCCGATCCTCAGCCGTTACGGCTGCAATGCCTCGGGCTGTCACGGCAAGGCGGAAGGCCAGAATGGCTTCAAACTCTCGGTGTTTGGGTTTGATCCGCCGGCCGATTACCGGGCCCTGAAGGTCGAAGGCCGGGGACGACGCGTTTTTCCCGCGGCCCCGGAAAAGAGCCTGCTGCTGCTGAAGGCCAGCGGCGGCATGCCGCACGGCGGCGGCGTGCGAATTGGACCCGAGCGACCGGAGTATGCGACGCTCAAGCGCTGGATCGGCGAGGGCCTGCCGTTTGGCTCGCCCAGCGATCCGCAATTGGTGAAGATCGCCCTCTCGCAGCACGAGCAGCAGCTCGCGATGGGCCAGTCGCTGCCGCTGGTCGTGACGGCGACCTGGTCCGACGGCCGGCAGGAGGACGTAACGCACCTGGCTCGCTTTCAGTCGAACAGCGAGGGGCTGACCGCAGTGGACGAAGCGGGCGTTGTCACCGCCGGCCAGTCGCCCGGCGTGGCCGCGGTCATGGCCAGCTATCTGGGGCAAGTCGATACGCTGCACGTCGTCATCCCGCGGCCAGCGCCGAAAGAGCCGCTGCCACAGGTTACGCAGCACAATTTCATCGACGGCCACGTTTACCGGCGGCTGGCGCAGCTCAATATTGCCCCGGCCGAGCTGTGCACCGATGCCGAGTTTCTCCGCCGCGTCAGCCTCGATCTGATCGGCACGCTGCCTACCGCCGATGAAGCGCGGGCCTTTCTGGCCGACACGCAGCCGAACAAGCGAGCACTGCTCGTCGATCGGCTGTTGGAGCGGCCGGAGTTCGCCGATTATTGGGCCCTGAAATGGGCCGATCTGCTGCGTGTGGAGCGGCAAGCGCTGGGTCACAAGGGGGCCTATGATTTCTACCGCTGGTTGCGGCAGTCGCTGGCGGCCCACCGGCCGCTGGATGAGCTGGCCCGCGAGATCGTCACCGCCGAGGGGCCACTTGCGGACGTGCCGCCGGCTAACTTCTATTCGGCCGTGAAAGAGCCGGGCAAGGCGGCGAGCGCGATTTCGCAGGTGTTTCTCGGCGTGCGGATCGAGTGTGCCCAGTGCCACCATCACCCGTTCGACCGCTGGACCCAGACCGACTATTTCGGCATGGCCGCGTATTTCGCCCAGCTTCAGCTCAAGACCACGCCGCTGGGATCCACCCTGATTTCTGCCGGCGATCCGTCAACGACGCATCCGCGAACGGGCGAGAAGATCGCGGCCCATGCACTTGGCCAGCCGCTGGCCGCGAAGAACCCCGCCGGTGATCGCCGGCGCGAATTGGCCGACTGGATGACGGCGCCGAACAATCCGTTCTTCGCCCGTAACCTGGCGAACCGCGTTTGGGCCCATTTGCTGGGCCGCGGCCTGGTCGAGCCTGTCGATGACGTGCGGGAAACCAATCCGCCGACCAATCCGCAATTGCTGGACGCGCTCGCCGAGAAACTCGTTGAAAGCCGGTTCGATCTCCGGGCCTTGATCCGCGAGATTTGCGCCTCGCACGTTTATCAGCACTCGGCGCGGCCCAACGAGACCAATGCCCGCGACGAGCAGAATTATTCGCGGGCGCTCTTCAAGCGGATGGATGCTGAAGTGCTGCTGGACGCGGTTTGCCAGGCCACGGGAGTGCCCGAAAAGTTCGACGGCGCGCCGGCCGGAACGCGGGCCATCGAGCTGTGGGACAGCCAGGTCGAACACTATTTCCTGCGGCTGTTCGGCCGCCCCGTGCGGCAGACGGCTTGCGAATGCGAGCGGGTCGTCGAGCCCAGCGTAGCCCAGGTGCTGCACTTGTTGAACTCGGAGCGGATCGACGGCAAGCTGCACCACGACGCCGGCCGCGTGGCGACACTGGTTCAATCTGAACCGGACAATGGAAAGCTGGCGGAAGAGTTGTACCTCGCCGTCTTTGCTCGCCTTCCGACGGAGACCGAACGGAAGACGGCTATCGAATATCTATCCGCGGCTAGCGACTTGACTCAGCGCCGCGCGAAGGCCGAGGATCTGCTCTGGACGATGCTGAACTCGATCGAGTTTGTGTTCAATCATTAGGACGCCCCAACATGCCACAACCGTTTTGCGATGGCGTCATTCGCCGCGATTTTCTCCGGCTGGGCCTGGCGGGCTTATTCGGCTCCTCGCTGTCGCTGCCCCAGTTGCTGCGGGCCGAAGCGGCGGGTAAGGCGGCCAATGACCGCGGCGTTTCGGTGATCTACGTGTTCCTCAAGGGCGGCCTGAGCACGATCGACACGCTCGACATGAAGCCCGAAGCACCGGCCGAGTTCCGCGGCGAGTTCGATCCCGCGCCGACCTGCGTGCCTGGCGTCTCGATTTGCAGCCTGTTGCCGAAGCTGGCCCAGCAGCTCGATAAGGCGTCGCTGCTCCGCGGCTTTGCCCACAAGAACAGCGACCACGGGCCGGCCGACCATTACATGCTCACCGGCTATTTCCCGCCGGCGGGTTTCAACGCGAATCTCAATCCGAACAACGTCCGGCCGAGCCTGGGGTCGATCATCAGCCGCAAGCTCGGACCGCAGGGCGCGGCGCGCCATGCGGCCGTCGTCCCGCCTTATGTGTGCCTGCCACAGACGCACAACAGCGCCGGCCCGGCCTACCTTGGTGCGACTTGTGCACCGCTGGCCGTCGAGGCCGATCCAAATGCGCCGGACTTCGCAGTGCCCGACATGGCCCCGCCGCTGAGCCTGCCCGCCGACCGACTAAGCGCTCGCCGCGAGCTGCTGAAAAAAGTCGATCAGCTCCAGCGGTCGGCTGAAGTCGAGGCCAACAGCCGGGCCAAGACGGTCGATGTGTTTCGCCAGCGAGCCTTTGACCTGATGCTTTCGCCCGCCGCCAAGCAAGCGTTCAACATCCACGCTGAGGACGGCAAGCTCCGCGACGCTTACGGCCGCTCAACCTTGGGCCAATCCTGCCTCATGGCCCGCCGCCTGGTCGAGGCGGGCGTGCGGTGCGTCACGATCGAGCACAGCAACTGGGACACGCACGACGGCAACTTTCGCACGCTAAAGAATCAGCTTCTGCCGCACCTCGATCCGGCGATTTCCACGCTGCTGGTGGACCTGTCGCAGCGGTCGCTGCTCGAGAAGACCCTGGTTGTTGTGACGGGCGAATTCGGCCGCACGCCGCGAATCAACAAGAACGCCGGCCGCGACCACTGGGGCCCGTCGTTCACGGTACTGCTGGCCGGCGGCGGCGTGAAGGGCGGCCGCGTGATCGGCGCCAGCGACGAACGGGCCGAGCGGCCGGTCGATCAGCCGCACGGTCCTGAGGATCTGTTCGCAACAATCGCGCACGTGATGGGCATCGACCCCAACGACGAGTTTTTCACGCCGGAGGGGCGGCCGGTCAAGATCGTCAACAACGGCAAGGTCATCCGGGGGTTGCTGTAATGGGCCGCCGGGCATTGGCCGCGATCGCCGTCTTGCTGTGTGCCGGCTCGCAGGCTTGGGCCGAGCCGCCGCACGCTTCGTATATGTTTCCCGCCGGCGGACAGCGCGGGACGAAGGTCGTCGCCCGAGTCGGCGGGCACTTTCTCCACGAGCGCTGCCAATTCGAGATGCTCGGACCGGGCGTCACCGCTCCGGTCGAGATTCGCCGCACGGAAACGATTTGGTTTGAAGGGCCGCTGATCAAAATTCCGGCCAGCCAGGCCGCCGAGGATTATCCGCAGGACTATGCCGCGGAGATTACGATTGCGGCAGATAGCCCGCCGGGCCAGCGGTGGTGGCGGTGCTGGAACGCCCAAGGCGTGACGCAGCCGCTGCCGTTCGTGGTGGGCGAACTGCCCGAAGTCGTCGAAAAAGAGATTGACGGCGAGCCGATCCCGGCCATCGTGACGTTGCCGGTGACCATCAACGGCCGCATCTTTCCGCGCGAGGACAGCGACGTTTGGACGTTCGAGGCCAGGTCGGGGCAGACGCTCTCGTGCGCAGTCGTCGCCCGCGACTTGGGCTCGCCTTTGGTGGCGAAGCTCGCCGTGTACGATCCAGAGGGCAAGCCGGTGGCCGAAAGCACAGGTGGCGCAGCCGCCGAGGCCCAGCTGCGCTTTGTTGCAGCCACTGCAGGGCGCTATTCGGTTTACATTAGCGATGTGGCTGCGGGCGGCCTGCAGAACTACGTCTATCGCCTGACCGTGACTGACGCAACCGTCGTTTTAGCCGCCGCGAATAGTGCGGCGGTCTTCAACGAAGCAGAGCCCAACGAAACGCTCGCCGGTGCGAAAGCTGCGATCGCTCCTGGCGTTCTGGGCGGCCGGATTCAATCGCCGGGCGATATCGACTGCTGGCTGGTGGAGTTGAAGAAGGGCGAGCCCGTGGCGATCGAATCGCGGAGTCTGCAGCCAACTTCGCCCCTGGCCATTCTGCTCACGGTCCGCGACGAAAAAAGTCAGCAACTCGCGGAACTGGATGGCAGCACGGTTGCGAGCGGCAATCCGGTGCTGAATTTCAAACCGCCCGCGGACGGCAAGTACGTTCTGGAAATCCGCGAGCGATTTGCCCGTCGCGGCGGGCCGCAGTTTGCCTATGAAGTGGCCATCGGCCCGCCGCCGGCCGACTTCCGGCTGCTTGCCCCGGATAGCGTGGCGGTGGACATCGGGACGGACAAAAAGATCGATGTGCAAATCGAGCGCACCGGCGATTGGAAATCGTCGCTGACAATTCACGTCGAGGGGCTGCCCGCTGGCGTGACCTGCGACGACGCAACCGCGCCGCCCAATGCCAACAAGGCCACGTTGACATTCAAGTGCGCGAAAGACACGCCGGTCGTTTCCGCGTCGTTGAGAATCACCGGCCGTGCGCAGATCGGCGGCCAGCAGGTCGAGCACGCGGCCGTGCTGGGCGGCCAGAAGAAAGACCTTCTCGTTGCCCAAGGCGAAGCACTGCCAACGCGGCTGGCGACGACGCTGCCCACGCCGTTCAAATTCAGCGGCCAGTTCAGCCAGGTCTTTGGGTCGCGGGGCGGCATTCTGCGAAAACACTACGTGATCGACCGCGGCGGCTTTGCTGGGCCGCTCGAAGTCCGCCTGGCCGATCGCCAGGGCCGGCATTTGCAGGGCGTCACCGGAAGCGTGGTGCAGGTTCCCGCGGAGGCAACCGAGTTCGACTATCCGCTGCAGTTGCCGCCCTGGATGGACCTGGGCCGCACCAGTCGCACCAATCTGATGCTGACCGGCGAAGTGAACGATGCCGCTGGGACCGCTCACAAGGTGTGCTTCACGACTAAAGAGCAGAACGAGCAGCTTATCGCGATCGTTACCGCTTCTTCGCTGCGACTGGGGCTGAGTCGTAACGCCGTGGCGATTCAGCCGAGCAGCGAAGTCGAGATTCCCGTAGCAATCAAACGCGACGCAACGGTGACCTCACCGATCACGCTGGAGTTAGTCGTGCCGCGGCACATGCAGGGCATCTCGGCGAGGGCCGTCACCGCGCCGGCTGGCACCGACACGGCGACGCTCAAGATCAAGATCGGCGAGGCGCCGGGGCCGCTCAATATGCCGTTGGTGATCCGGGCGACCGCCGAGCGGCAGGGCGAGACAATCATTGGCGAGGAGCCGATCGAGTTGATTCGGCTGCCCTAACCTTGGACGCGCCAGGCCAGCGGCCCGCCCCACGGATTAGTCGCAGGCTTCGGCTGCGTAGTAGGACGTGTCGCTGATCGGCTGCTCGGCGATGCGGCCCATTTCGTCCTGGCCGCGGCGCTGGCCGACGGTGTGCCAAGCGCTCACCTCGCCCAGCTCGGGCATCAGATTGAGCAATTGAGCAACGAGGTTCTCCGCCATCGTCCGCACGCCGCCGGCCGGAGCCGTCTCGACGAGCGTCCGAGCGGTCTTCATCACTTTGAGCATTGCCGCCCGCTCGCGAACGGGCCGCGACAACGGGTCGTCGTCCTCAACCAGCAACTCGCCGATCGGAACTTCGAGGGCCTGCTGCCAGCGATAGAGATCGGTCAGCTTGAGGTCGGTCGAAGCCTGCTCCTGGGCCCGGATGCTGCGGATGTCGGTGCCCAACTGCCGGGCCGCCGTCCGCAGCGACATGCCCTGCAACCGGCGAACCTCCTGTATGCGGTGGAGCGGCTGACCGGGCTGATGAACACTGCGGGAAGGACGATCATCGTCCGTAAAAATAACCGATAGTTCTGCACTCGCCATGGCGACCCAAACTCCTAAATCCGTGTCCCGCACACGGTTCTGTTCCTGTTGAAAATCCCGGTGCCTCTTCCGGGGTGCCTGTTAAGCAGCGGGTTTGGGCCGTCCTGGTAAGCCCCGTTGCTTGGTGTCCGCGCAGGCCGCTCTTCGGCCCACGGATGGATGGACAGCACTTGGACGTAAGGCCGCTCCGAAAAGTTCCAGAATTCCGATAGAAAAATGCCACCTACGGCATGTGAATTCTAGAACGTGGCTCGAACCCATTGGCTCGTGCCGACTCGCTCGAACCAATGGGTTCGAGCTACTGGATCAAGCGGCTTTGCGCGATTCCGCACCGATCGCTGCCGCCAGGACCTCACGGGTCAAATTCTGATAGTCCTCGGCCCCGTGGGAAGAAGGAGCGTACTGCAGGATCGACTGGCCGAAGCTGGGGGCCTCTGCCAGCCGCACGTTGCGGCGAATCCGCGTCGCAAATGTCCGAGCTTCGGCCCAAATGCAGTCGGGCGACTGGGCTTTGGCGAAGTATGCGACGACGTCGTCGCTGACCTCGCTCGACAGCCGCGTGTTGGCATCGTACATGCACAGCACGACGCCGGTAAGCTTCAGGTTGCGATTCAGCCGCTTGCTGACGATCTCGATCGTCCGCAGCAGCTTGCTCAGGCCGTGCAGGGCCAAAAAATGCGGCTGCAAGGGCAGAAAGACCTCGCGGACCATCGTGAGGGCGTTAATCGTGAGCACACCCAACGAAGGCGGGCAGTCGATCAGCAAGTAATCGAATTGGGTGTCGTCTTGCGACAATTTGTCGCGCAGGATCACCTCGCGGCCAACTTCGCCCGCCAGCTCGACTTCCGCCGCGGCCAGATCCAGATGAGCGGGCACCAGCCACAGATTTTCGGCGACCTGCTGCCGCACGTCTTGAAACAGCTTCTCACCCGTGAGGATGTGATAGACCGAGGACTGGTCGTCCCGCAGCGTCACGCCCAGGTGCAGCGAAGCGTGGGCCTGCGGATCGAGGTCGATCAGGCAGACTCGCTGACCGGCTGCCGCCAAGGCCGCGCTCAGATTCACGGCCGTCGTCGTTTTGCCGACGCCGCCCTTTTGGTTCATGACCGCAATCGAACGCATAGCTGTGCTCCCAAACCGGTGAGTTGCGGCGGGGATTATAGGACTGGGCCGGACTGCGGCCCAGATGAATCAACCGTGTGAAACTGGGGGAAATAGGCGGCGGAATGCGGGAGGCGGTCTGGCGTTTGCGTCCCGAAATGATGGGGGCGTGGCCTTGTCACAAGTTCTGACGGCTGCGTATCTTGCTTCGGCCGTTGGCGAGTCGCTGCAAGCTGGCAACATCGAGTTTGGGCACGTTTTCGAGAGTGCAGTCCATGTGGCAGCGCGCCGTACTTCCCGCTCAGCAACTGCACAGCGCGTGCGCCCGGTATGCGGGGAGTTTTGGACGGCCTGGCCCGCACTGGCTGGGCCATCCACTTCGCCCGTTGCCGTCGGGAACAGCTTTGGCGGCGAATACTGGCCCACCCGCCGAAGTCAGCCCATCCACCGAGCACGACGCGGCCCTGTCGCGTCTGGAAGCCGTGCTGTTTCTGGCCAAGGAACCGCTCAATAGCCGCAAGCTGAGTCAGTACGCCAACTTGGCGGACGGAACGCAGGCCCGTACACTGGTCCGTCGATTGAACGAGCGCTACGATGCGGCTGGGCGGGCGTTTCGGGTGGAGCACGTAGCGGGCGGCTATCAACTCCTCAGCCGGCGCAAGTTTGCCCCCTGGCTGCGGCGGCTGGCGCACGTTCCGGACGAGGCCCGGTTGAGCGCCCCCGCCCTGGAAACATTGGCGGTCATCGCCTATCGTCAACCGGTTCCGCGGGCCGATATTGAAGCGGTTCGCGGGGTCAATTGCGGCGAGATCCTGCGTCAATTGATGGACCGCGACCTGGTGCGAATCGGCGGGCGCAGTGCGGAGCTGGGCCGGCCGTTTCTGTATGCGACCACGAAGCGATTTTTGCAGTTGTTCGGACTATCGACGTTGGCCGAGCTGCCGCGCGGCGAAGAGCTGCGGGCGCTGCCGTTGCCGGCTGCACCGCCGAAGATTCCGCCGCCGCATGACGAATCGCCGCCCGTCCTTGAAAGTCTGGACGCTGCCGAGTATCAATCCACAACCGAATCCGATATCGAATCTGAACTGGCCGAAAGCTGAGCTTGTCATCTGCTAGAGGTTGTTTACACGAGGAGTTTGACGTGAGCGTTGCCAATCCCTTTGACTCGCTGCTTGACGAAGAACGCCGGCGGGCCGCCCGCGGAACGGTCGCGCGCCGGGAGAGCTATGGCGCCCCGCAATTGGCTGACGAAGAGGATGACCTGGAAGACGAAGACGAGGTTGACGACGAGGACGAGGACTGGGACGACGAGGAAGACGACGAGCTCGACGATGAAGACGAGGACGACGATCTGGACGAAGACGAAGACGAAGACGACCTCGACGAGGACGAGGACTTCGACGACGAATGGGAAGAGGTCGGCGACGAAGACGAGCTAGACGAGGACGAGGAGGACGACGAGGACGATGACGACCTCGACGACGATGATGAAGACGACGACTGGGACGACGACGAAGAAGAAGACGAGGAGCCGGAAGCCTAGCGCGGCGTGTCGTTGCGAGCCGCTGCCGCGGAAGTCATTGCTTTAGCCGCGGTCGCCAGACCGTGGGTCAGTGGCGCGACTACCCTTTCTCGGTCATGGTCGCGCGCTACCGTAAGTGCTTCTTCAGCTCCGCTTCCAGCTCGCCGGACTGAATGTTGGCGTCCAGCACGCGGCCGTCTTTGCCGATTAGGATCATCGTCGGCAGCGAGAGAATGCCGTACTGCGTGGCCAACCGGCTTTCGAGTCCGCCGGCCTCGTAGAGCTGCGGCCAGGAGAGCGGCTTCGTCCGCAGAAATCCGGTCGCGTCTTTCTGTTCGTTGTCGAGGTTGACGCCGATCGGATAGAAGCCCTGGCTGCCGTGCTTGGCCAGGAGCGACTTGATCAGCTCCATGTCTTGCTGGCACGGCTCGCAGCTGGCCGTCCAGAAGTGGATCAGCACAAGCTTGCCCGTGGTCGAGGCCAGATCCAGGGGCCGGCCTTCGAGCGTCTTGCCTTTCAGGCCCAGCGACTTGCCGACCGATGCCAGGCGGAACTTCGCCCCGGCGGCCTTTTCGGCCAGGTCCGACTTGGGGAAGTCCGTGGCGATGCGTCCGTACCAGCCGATCGCCTTCTCGCGCTGCTTGGTGAACTCGGCGTCGATCGCCAGCTGCAGCATCACCTCGGCCGCGTCGGGGCTGCTGCCATATTCCTTGACGAACAGCTCCAGGCTCTCGATGTATTTCGTATTCACCTTCTCGAAGTCGGCGTCGTTGTGAGCAATGTCGCGGTTGTATTCGGCCGTCAGCAGTCGCTGCTTGACGTAGGGGATCAACTCGGCGCCGCCTTCGAGTTGTGAGACTTTGCCGAGCAGCGCTTGCAACCGGGCGACGCCGTCGGGATAGGCCCCGGATTGAACGGCCGCCGAGACCGTTTCGGTGTATTGCCGGATCCATAGTCCCCGCTGATCGGCGGCAGCCGCGGCGACGATCTGATCGAGCAAATCGGCCCGGCCGGCGTTCAGCCGGGCCAGGTCGGCCGGCTTGGCTGCGACCAGTTGCTTGTCGAGCCGCTCCAGGTCGCCGGTCAGCTTCTGCATTTCCGCGCTGACCGCGCCCGTCGCCATCGGCGATTCGACTTCGGACTTCGTGTCGAAGGCGGCCAGGAAGAAGTAGCCGACCGCGGCACTCGCCGTTTGATCGCCCGTCAGGTTCTTGGGCAGGTCAAACAGCTTCCAGGCGTCTCCCACTTTGACCAGCGTGCCGACCACGAGCTGTCCGTGTTGCTTGGCGCCCGTTTCGACGACAGCGGTCACGTTGTCATAGACGACGATGTCCTTCGTCGCCCCGGCGGTTCCCGCCGGAACAACGCCCGGCTTGTTGGCCCCAAAATGAATCCACTCGCTCTTAGCGGTCACGACCCGCTGCTTGTTGGCCACCTCGGCGAACGACTTGCTCGCCGCGGCAATTTTGCCCGTCAGCTCGGTGACCTGCTTTGAGCTGAGACCCAGTCCCTTCAATTCGTTCTCGGTGAGCAGCAGGGCCTGAAAGCGAGCCGCGTCACGGTCGCGAAGTGCGGCGACCACTTCCGCGGTCACCTCCTCGGCGGAGATCGCCTTCCAGGCATCGATCCGGCCGTTCTCATCTTCGTCCAGGCCCCACCGCGTGCCCGCGATGCCGAGCCAGCGATACTGATCGGCTTT
>Ga0184625_10000432_pt1 | contig 15628 bp, 14 predicted proteins | sample PLM3_30_b1_FD_133151 | JGI IMG/M metagenome (GOLD analysis project Ga0184625, IMG submission 133151) | Groundwater sediment microbial communities from an aquifer in East River, Colorado, USA - PLM3_30_b1 | ecosystem: Environmental > Terrestrial > Soil > Riparian zone | place: USA: East River... | reverse complement strand
TCCGGCCTGCCCGACGAGGAGCGGACTCTGCGCCGTCAGTTCGGCGAGCAGTACGAGACGTATCGGCGAACGGTCCCCGCTTGGTGGCTTCGCCGCGAGCCCTGGGACACGGGTCACGTCGACCATCGGTGAAGCTCGCGCCGGGCGGCAGCGTCACTCCGAGTCGGGTTCTTGGTTTCCGTCTTTCCGGGCGAATGCGTAGTGAGCCACAGCACTCGAACTCTCGAGACCGACGCATTCGTATCCCTGCAGGCCGCCGTCCAGGCTCTCGAAGAGCCGGGAGCCTTCGCCGAGGAACAGGGGCACCACGTGGATCTCCATCTCATCGATCAGCCCCGCGCGTAGGTACTGCTGTGCTGTGTTGGCGCCACCGCCGAGGGAAACGTCGCGGCCGCCTGCGGCCTCCACGGCGTGTTCGAGGGCACTCTCGATGCCCTCTGTGACGAAGTGGAAGCTCGTGCCGCCCGCCATCTCCAGAGACTCCCGCGGGTAATGGGTGAGGACGAACACAGGCGTGTGGAAGGGGGGGTCGTCACCCCACCAGCCCGTCCACGTGTCGTCCTGCCAAGACCCACGTACGGGACCGAACATGTTGCGCCCCATGATGGTCGCGCCGATGTTCGCGTTCCAGGACGCCGCGTGAGCATCATCGAGCCCGCCCTGCCCTCCCTCCATCCCGTGGGTGGCACGGAAGGTGCGGGTCGCGATCGCCCAGTCGTGCAACCCGGATCCCCCCTGACCGAGGGGGTTCTCGAGGCTCTGGCCGGGGCCAGCCACGTATCCGTCGAGGGACATCGTGATGTTGAATCTGAGCTTCGCCATCTGCGCCTCCCGTGAATCGATGTACTGGGTAGGACGCGCGCAACCCTCGATAATCATCGCTCGACTCCGAGGACCAGGTTGCTCGTACCTACAAGGGCAAAAGTTGGGCAAAACGTTCTCGCTTGCGATCACCGTGCAGTCGCGTTGCGAGACCGGGGTGAAACGTCACGCCGCTAGCTCGGGATGCCGCACCTGGACCCGGCTCTCGCGATAGCGGATCACTTCCCACGCCACGACGAGCGCGCACACGCCGCTTACGAGGGCGAGTGCCGCGAGCGCCGGAATCGCGACTGCAACCGGGATTAGGGCGATCAGCACGACCGCCCCGAACGTCCTCCGCCGGAAGACTCGGCCGGTCGTTCGGTAGAGGAAAGCGATATGCGCGAGGAGGTACAGCGCGGCACCGCCAGGCAACGCCGAACATCGCGCCCACCGAGGCGAGCATCGCGAGCCGGACGCCACCTTCATCGACATCCATTGCGCTCGTCCACCACGCATAGACGCCCCACGCCCACCACAGCGCCGCGAGAACAAGCATCCCGCGTAGGACGCCACCCCACGTCGGGTCTTCCGGGAGCATGACCGTGACCTGGGTCATGGCGAACACGAAGGTAAGGTCGAAGAAGAGCTCGAGCGGGGTGACCTGATGCTCGTTGTGCTCGGGCTCGCGGTCGGCGTCGGACACGCGCCGACAGTAGCCCCGGTGCACGCAAGGGCGGTCGCCAGAGCACGGACGTCGGCGTCCAGATCCGCAGCCGGGAACAGTGCAGTCGGGGGGTGCGAGTGTTCGGAAAGAGGGCCGTCTTCCTCGCGCGGTGATGGCTGAGCGAAGATGATTACGATCGGCCGACCGAAGGTAGATCGTTAGTCGGACGTCACGATCGCAAGACGACACGAAGGAGGCGAGATGGCGGAGGTATTGCTCTTCCACCATGCACAGGGTCAAACAGCGGGCTTCCACGCCTTCGCGAACGAACTGCGAAGCGCCGGCCACACGGTGCACACCCCCGACCTCTTCGACGGCCGCACCTTCGGCTCGATCGACGAGGGTCTGGCGTACGCCCGAGAGGTCGGCTTCGGCGAGATCATCGAGGACGGGGTGCACGCCGCGAACGCGCTGCCCAACGAGCTCGTCTACGCCGGCTTCTCGCTCGGCGTAGTGCCGGCGCAGAAGCTCGCGCAGACGCGCCCGGGCGCGCGAGGGGCGCTGCTGTTCTACTCCTGTCTGCCCACCTCGGAGTTTGGGACGTGGCCAGCAGATGTGCCGGTGCAGATCCACGGGATGGACGCCGACCCGATCTTCGTCGACGAGGGCGACATCGACGCCGCCCGCGAGCTCGTCGAGTCGGCCGAAGACGCCGAGCTGTTCCTCTACCCCGGTGACCAGCACTACTTCGCCGACAGCAGCCTGCCGAGCTACGACGAGAGCGCTGCCACGCTCCTCACGCAGCGGGTGCTCACGTTCCTCGAGCGTGTCTGACGCTCCGCCGAAGAAGGAGCTCGAAGTTCGCTGAGACTTCGGGCGACCGCAGAGTCGCGTGTGCGAGTGATCGGAAATGTCCCTTGACGGTGGTGGCGCATATCCGCTCTGAGCACATTCTGTGCTCGACGTGACTGCGGCATATGGTCGCCGGAGTGGACGAAAGCGCCATCGGCTCGGTGAACCTTTGTCTCCAATGAGCAGCGGTGGGGCTCGCAAGCAGGATTAATGGCCACGGCCGGTCGCCGGCCGACTTGTTCGAGCCGTCCGTCACGGGGACCGTATGAGCGTTGCCGCTTCCGCGCTCCGACCACGATGCGAACTGGCTCTGGTAATGGACCGGCTTCAGGGCGACTCGAGCGTGGCTCTACACTGGTGGCACTCAGCGCACAGACGAGCCACGGTGGGCGTGCGAACGGCCTTCGGATCTGCGCACACCAAGACGTGAACGGGAGGAGAGCGATGAGGAGAGCACCGCGGGTCGCGGTCATCTACTACAGCGCGACCGGGAACGTCCATCGCCTCGCCCACGCGCTCGCCGAGGGCGCCGAGGCGGAGGCGGCAGAAGTGCGACTCCGGCACGTCGAGGAGTTCGCCTCAGAGATGCTGATCTCCCAGAACCAGTACTGGGGCAGGCATCGTGCGGAAGTCGAGGACGAGCCCGTTGCGACGCTCGACGATCTCGAGTGGGCCGACGGCGTCGCGTTCGGCACGCCCACCCGCTTTGGCAACGTCTCGGCGCAGCTCAAGCAGTTCATGGATCAGGCTGGGCGCCTGTGGCAGGAGGGCAAGCTCGCGGACCGGGTTGGGACCTCCTTCACAGCGTCGATGACGGCGCACGGCGGGCAGGAGTCGACGATTCTCGCCCTCAACAACACCCTCTATCACTGGGGCATGGTCATCCTCCCGCTCGGCTACACGGTGAGCGAGGTCTTCGCCGCCGGAGGCAACCCTTATGGCGCCTCCTTCACGAGCGGGAAGACGATCGAGGGCCCGGATGCAAAGGCGCTCGCCGCCGCCAGATACCAGGGGCAGCGCCTTGCTCGCTATGCGGCGGTGATCGCAGAGGGCCGCGGAGATGACGCCTTCCGTGTCCGCAGGCCGAGGCCGGAGCGCTTCCACGCGGCCGCGCTGAGATGAGTCGTCCTAGTCAGTAGGCGTCGGCTCCGATGGCTGAGGAGGTACCAGAGCTGTCGCTCGGTGGGGATGCTTGGTGCCGACGATCGCTAAAGCCGACAGCCTGACGCGACCTTCGTGGACAAGGAGAAATGGATCGACCTGTTCGTAGGACACCCCGCCCGAGGGCAAAGCCTCCAGAATGGGCTGCCCCATGACCTGGATCGGTGCTGCCCGGGGCGGATCCGCCCGGCCTCTCAGGCGGCGTCGGGGAGCTCGTCCTGATCGGCTTCGACAACGCCCTTCAGCACCGCTCCTAGCCGAGCGAACGACTCTTGCTCGAGGCGGCGGATGCGCTCACGTGAGACGCCGAGTTCGCGCTCGATCGCCTCGAGCGATTGCTGCTCTCCATCGAAGCCAAAGCGAAGCTCGAGGACCTGCCGCTCGAGCTCAGGGAGCGACTCGAGCGCAGCTCGAATCGCTTGCCGGCGTAGCGCCTCTCCTGTTTCCTCGACAGGATCGACCGCCTCAGGATCCGCGAAGAGATCGCCGAGCTCGCCATCTCCATCCACTCCGACGGTCTGGTTCAGAGACACGGAAGCCTCGATAGCACTGAGAGCTTCCTCGACGTGCTGGGTCCCGTATCCGCTAACTCCTGCGAGCTCCTCCACAGTCGGCTCACGTCCATGCTCAAGCTCGAACTCGCGGCCGATACGAGCGAGCTTGATGCGCCGCTCGTGCACGTGGGCGGGAACGCGGATCGTCCGCGACTGGTTCGAGATCGCGCGCTGACAGGCCTGGCGAATCCACCAAGTCGCATATGTCGAGAACTTGAAGCCGCGGCGCCAGTCGAACTTCTCGACTGCGCGGTTGAGTCCGATCGCGCCCTCCTGGATCAGGTCGCCGAACGAGACTCCATGGCCTCGGTAGCGCTTCGCGATCGAGACTACGAGGCGCAGATTGGAATTGATCATGCGCTCCTTTGCTCTCTTGTCGCCTCGCTCGATCAGCTTTGCAAGCTCGACCTCGTCAGCAGCCGTGAGCAGGTCGTGCTTACCGATCTCGTTCATGAACAATGTCAACGAGTCCGTCGCCGAAGCGGGCTCGGGGTCGAGGCGGAGCTCCTGCTCATGATCGGTGGTCGTGCCACGATCTCGGGGGTCGTCTGCGCCGGCGATCGTTACACCGCGCGACTCGAGCTCGCCGCGCAAGGTCGCAACCTCGTCGTCGTCGAGATCGAGCGCAGCTGCCACCGACTCGAGCTCGAGTACGTCCACCACGCCCTCCTCCTCGGCGTCTTCGAAGAGCACTGTTACTTCGGGGTTCTCGAGCATGTTGCTGATCTCTCGTCCTCCTTCCGCCTAGGCTGCAGTCGCTTGCGCACGACGTCGTTCGAAGCGCTCGATACGGCTCCCGCGCACACTTTCGCGCTCTACCCCCGTATACGCCGGATGACAGCTCGAGCACACGTCAAGCACCAACTCCATGCGGCTCGAACGTGTCGTAAACGCCTCTCCGCAGCTATTGCAGCGCACGTTCGTAATGACTAGCTCAGGGTGTATGCCCTTCACTCAGCTTCTCCTTTCATAACAGCGTCAAATGCGCGGCGGGCCGGTACTCGGAAGTAACGTGGCTCCTATCGCGCGTCAGTTGTTAGAACGAGGAACCGGGCCTCTGAATTCCGCTTGCCTAAAGGAGCACGCGTAGTCGCCCTCACGAGCGCGTCTCCGTCGCTCACGCAGCACCAAGATCAGCGCCGGCGCTACCTACAGAGTGCGATGCACCTACTGCGGCAAGTAGTCCACCCGCAAAACGTCGTCGACACGGCTAAACACAAGGACGGCTATGGCAATCGCTACTACGGCCGCGTCGGCATACGCGCGCTCGGGTCGGGGGAACTGATCCCCCGACCCGAGAGACTCTGAGCGCGGCGGCCGCGCTTCTCTGCCTCGAACGCTACGCGCCGACCGCAGCAGGGATCGTCGCGTTGACCGCCGTCTGGATGAGTTCGGCAACGGCTGCAGGCTTCGAGACGTAGATCGCATGGCTGCCTGCGACCTCAATGACGGTCGAACCCGCTCGCGCAGACATCTCGCGCTGAGCCGCTGGAGGGATCATCCGGTCTTCGGTTGTGACCAGGTACCAGCTTGGCTTGCTCTGCCACGCAGGCTCGCTGATCGTGCCGCCCAGGGCGCCAACGCCCCACGGGACCTGCGAGTCGGCCATGAAGGCGGCCTCTTCGGCGCTCACGTCACCTGCGAATGAGGCATGGAACTTCTCCCGGTCGAGAAAGAGAAACCCGTCCCGCGGCGGCAGAATCGGCGGCTGCGGGCCATCGGTCGGGAAGCTCCCGATGAGGGTGTTCACCGACTCGCCCTTGTCCGGCACGAAGCCCGCGATGTAGACCAGCGCAGCAACGTTTGGATGGGTACCCGCCTCGGTGATCACCGCGCCGCCGTAGGAATGGCCGACGAGTATCACTGGTTCGTCCTGCGCGTCGAGGATGAGATTCGTCGCGGCGGCATCGCCTTCGAGCGAAATCGTCGGGTTCTGCACAACGGCGACGTTGTGCCCGTCCTTCTTTAGCTGCTCGTAGACCCCCTGCCAGCCAGAGCCGTCCACGAATCCGCCGTGGACAAGGACGACAGTCGGAGTGTCGGACTCGGTCATGAGTAGCTCCCCTCTTTGAAGATGGTGGTTCCGCTGTGATGTCGCTCGGTTTGGCTCCGGCGATGTCCTCCTCACATCGAAGCGAGAGCACAACTCCAATCAGCATCAGTGGAGTTCGATGGTGGCGGCGGCTCCACGGCGCGACCGTACGGTCGTCCGTATAAGTTACTCCCATCGCCCACCAAGCCAAAGGCGGGTGAGCCACTCCGTTACACGCGGCCGGACACACCGGGCCGGCTACGCGTATGACTCACGCCCGGCTGTAGGGAATCAGCGCTCGCCTGCCCGAGCGTGCGGGAATGTCTCTTGAGGGCTAGCGCTGTATCCCGATCCCCAAGACAGCTGAAACTCAGCTGCAAGCTGACTACTCGGCGCTGAGGAGTGCGACCACGCCCACGACCAACACGAGGTACAGCAGGAGACCGATCACGGTCACGGCGTAGTGCGGATCGCGCTCCTGCGTAATTGCGTCTCTGACCAGCGGCGGCAGGACGCGAAGCAAGATCGGGAGCACCGACACCGCCAGCCCAACCGTGACGCCGATCGCAGCGAACGTTTCTCCCTCGTTTGCCATCCCCCATAACGAGCCGAACACCGTCGCTCCCAACACCAGGGCGAGCGCGAGCCGCAGACGGGATCGGGCAGATGCTCTTGCTCACGGGTAGTTGCACTTGACTCGAAGAAGCGAACCTGCCACAGCAACGCACCCGCAACTGCGAGCTCGATCGCGATGACTGATTGGAAGTACTGAACCGGGACTTCCACGCATGACTGAGTATCGCCGAGGTGGACACCGCGCCCTGAGATCCGAGAAGCTGTCGTCTCGATGGCGGAGCTGGATGCGGAGGGAACTTCACCTCCAAGGGTCAATCGCTCCTGGAACCTCGCCCTCCTAACGGCCGCCGAGCCTGGGAGGCGAAATCGGCGGACCATCGATGCGGCGTTTCTCATCATCGCCTCGGTCGGAATTGGATTGGCTGCGACCGTCGCGCGCCTGGCCCCCGACGTCGATGCTGACATTGCGCGGGCACTCGCCACGGTCTTCGGCTGGGCACCGAACGTCTGGCGAGCCGCTTTCGTTTTCACGCTCGCGTTCGCGCTGCTGATCACCGGCGACGCCATCTTCCGCCGCCGTTGGATCCTCGTCCGCGACCTCGTGGCCGGACTTGTGGTGGTGCTGCTCATCGGCGCCTTGCTCGGGCGCATCGTTGACAGCGATTGGACCGTGGCCGAGCCGCATGTTTTCTCGAACTGGGGCTTCCCCGAGTTTCGGCTTGCCTTCGCGGTGGCGGTCTTCGCGATCGCGAGCCCGGAGCTTGTGCGGCCTGCCCGGGTGGTCTCCACCGCCCTCGTCGCCGCTGCGGGGCTCGGAGCCGCCGTCCTCGGCACTGGCCTGCCATCTCAGGTTCTCGGAGCCGTCGCCCTCGGCCTTGGCGCGGGTGCGCTCGTTCGACTGGCGCTCGGCTCGGCTGCCGGCGTCCCCGCCGTGACGCGAGTGCACGACGCGTTGGCGTCACTCGGGGTCGACGTGGACAGCCTCAGGATCGCCCGGCAGCAGCGGATCGGCCGCGCCGAGTACTACGGCGAGTCCGCTGACGGACGGCCGATCAAGGTTCGAGTGCTCGGTCGAGACGCTCAGGACACGCAACGGCTGGCTCGACACTGGCAGCTGCTCGCCTACCGTGATCCGCCCCGCAGCGCTCGCGTGGGTCGCCTCGAGCAGGTCGAACACGAAGCCGTTGCGACGCTCATGGCGGCTCAGTCCGGCATACGGGTGCCCGAGATCGTCGCGGTCGGACTCGGCCCTGAGAAGGATGCGATCCTCGTCACACGCGAGTCCGGGCGCGAGTCGCTCGAGGCGAGCAGTCCCGAGGACGTGAGTGACGGAACGCTCGAGGATCTATGGCTGCAGGTCGCCCGGTTGCATGGCGCGGGCATCTCGCACGGCAGACTCAACGCGAGCAACGTCGTCCTGACCGAGGACGGGCCGATGCTCGTCGACTTCTCCGCTGCGACGCTCGGCGCGCCTCAGGCGATGCTCGACATCGATGTCGCGGAACTCCTGGTCGCGTGCACGGTTCTCGTAGGGTCGGAACGAGCGCTGCAGACGGCTGTCGCGGCCGGTCGGGGGGAGTCGCTCGCGCGCGTGCTTCCCTACCTCCAGCGCGCCGCGCTCACTCCGCACTTGCGAGATCTCGCTCGCGGACACGACGTCAGCGTCGACGAGTTGCGGACGGCAGCAGCGCGTGCAGCCGGGACGGAGCCCCCCGAGGTCTTTCCGCTCCGGCGGATTCGTCCCAAGGACGTGGTGCTGATGGCCGCCGTCGTGCTCGCCGCGTACCTCTTGATCAGCCAGTTGGCGGACATCGGCTTTGCGACGATCGCGGACGAACTACGCGACGCTGAGCTGGCCTGGGTCGTCGTCGCGTTGGTGCTCGCGCAGAGCACGTTCATCCCGTCTGGCATCTCGGTGCGAGGCGGAGTCGCGACACCCCTTCCACTCCTGCCATGCATCGTGCTTCAGTCGGCCTTGAAATTCATCAATCTCACGGTGCCGAGCTCGGCGGGCCGCATCGCGACCAACCTGCGCTGCCTGCAGAGAATGGGTGCGCCACGCGCCGAGGCCATCGCCGGTGGAGCGATCGACGACGTCTCGAACACGGTCATCCAGGTCGCCCTCTTCCTGCTCGTGATTCCGTTCGTCGGAGTCGACGTCGACACGAGCCAGTTCCACGACGCCGGACCCGACCGCCGTCTCCTGATCGCGATTGGCGTGGCGTTGGTGGTGACCGCAGTGCTCGTCGTCGCAGTTCCGAGAATCCGCCGTCGCGTTCTCCCAGGCGTGCGTGACTCGCTTCTCGGCCTGTGGAACGTCGCTCGCGTGCGACGGAAGCGACTCGAGGTGTTCGGAGGGGGGATAGCGGCCGAGGTGCTCTATGCGGTGGCGCTCGGTGCCAGCTGCCTCGCCTACGGTGTCCACCTCAACCTCGGGCAGCTCATCTTCGTGAACACGTCGGCCGCGGTTCTCTCGGGCCTAGTGCCGGTGCCCGGAGGGATCGGTGCAGCCGAAGCAGCCCTTACGGCGGGTCTGATCACGATGGGTGTGGATGAGTCAACTGCGTTCGCCATCGCGATCACCCAACGTCTCTGCACCTTCTATCTGCCACCAATCTGGGGGTACTTCGCCCTTCGGTGGCTGGGTCGGAAGGGATATGTGTGAGCTGAGGTTCCGGGTGTAGCTCGGCGTGATGTGCGAGCGTACTCCTGCTTGAGAGACCGCGGGAACCAGGTGATAGGGAACGAATCGCTGCGGCCAAAGGCAAAAGTTGGGCAAAAGTTTGCCTCGACGATCACGATCCAGAGAACGAAAAACCCCGCTTTGCGGGGCTTTTCGAGTAGCGGGGGCAGGATTTGAACCTGCGACCTCCGGGTTATGAGCCCGGCGAGCTACCTGACTGCTCCACCCCGCGTCGCGGGCCCGAGTATAGCCGCTCGGCCGCGGCTTCGACGTTCACCCGGGCGGCTCCGTAGGTCGCGATGTACCTCGCGGCGGCTGGAGGTCGCCAATGCGGAAGCCCCACCTCGACGAGTAGCGCGTCGGGGGCGCGTTCGAGGAGCGCTCCGACGGCTGTTCGCTCCCATTCGTGGCGATGGAGGTCGCGCGCGATGATCACGAGCTCGCGCCCGTCGAGTGGCAAGGCTGTATCGATCGTCCCCTCGTCGAACTGCCGAGTGGCGGCATCGGGCACGATTGCGCTCAGCCAGTCGACCGGCGTCTCTGCCAAGCGTCCGGCAGCCATGCTCGGCTCCGGTTCGAGCTCGACGAGGAGCGGCGGGCGGGTCAGGTTCCCATCGCCGAAGCACCGGACGGCACGTCGCGCGGCGTCGAGACCGACACCGCGCGCGACTCGCCGGCGCGACTGGTGGGCGAGCGCCCACTCAGCCGTCGCTCGGACTCGTCGGGCTGCTTCCGCGAGCCGCTCCTCGGCTAGTCGTCCCGAGCGCACCGCATCGACGAGGGCGTCACGAACGCTTGCCACCGACTCGTCGAAGAGGTCGTGGCCAAGGCACAGCGCGTCGACGCCGGCTGCGATCGTTTCCACGGCGCCCTCCTCCACTCCCACGGTCCCGCTGATCGCGCGCATCTCGAGGGCGTCCGACACGACCATTCCTCGGTAACCCAGCTCCTCGCGGAGGAGTCCGCGAAGGATCTCCGGGTTCATCGTCGCCGGGGTATCACCGAACGAGCGGACGACGATGTGTGCGGTCATGACCGCCCGGACGTCCGCCTCGAGAGCAGCGCGAAACGGGACGAGCGCCCGTTCCTCGAGGGACTCGACCACCGGGAGGGCGAGGTGCGAGTCCACGGATGTGTCTCCGTGGCCCGGGAAGTGCTTCGCGCACGCGACGACTCCGGCACTCTGCAGCCCGCGCACGAACGCCGCGACGTGTCGCGCCACGAGCTCGGCCTCGGCACCGAACGCACGAATCCCGATCACGGGGTTCAGCGGGTTCGTGTTGACGTCCGCTACCGGGGCAAGGTTCAGGTTCACCCCCGCTTCCGCGAGATCGGCGCCCATCGCGGCCGCGACGTCCTCCGTGAGCGCGACGTCGTCGACGACGCCGAGCGCGGCGTTCCCCGGATATGAGCTCCCCGTCGCCGCCTCCAGGCGAGTCACGTCGCCGCCCTCTTCGTCGATCGCGATCAGGACGTCGGGTCGCTCTCCTCGCAGGTCTGCGGTGAGAGCTGCGAGCTGCTCACGGCTCTCGACGTTCCAGGCGTACAGGACGACGCCACCAAGCCCTTCCGCGAGCCGGCGACGAATCCAGTCGGGCGCCTCGGGACCCTCGAAGCCCGGAAAAATGCAAGTCGACGCGAGCCGTTCGAGGTCCGAGCTCATCCCTTCACGGCGCCCGCAGTGAGCCCGAACGCGATCCGACGCTGGAGGACGAGGAAGAAGATCACGACCGGGATCGCCGTCAGTGTCGATGCAGCCATGAGGCCGCCCCAGTCGGTGTTCCGACTCGTGCCGGTGAAGTAGGAAAGCCAAACCGTCAGCGTGTGGTTCGACTGGTTGGTCAGAAGGACGTTGGCGAAGATGTATTCGTTCCAGGCTGTGATGACGACGAACACCGAAGTCGCGACAAGGCCAGGCGCGACGAGGGGGAGCAGAATCCGGACGAAGGCGCCCAGACGGCTCGAGCCGTCCACCATCGCCGCTTCCTCGAGCTCCTTCGGGATCCCGAGGAGGAAGCCGCGCAGAGTCCAGACCGCAAAGGGGAGCAGAAAGGTCATGTAGGTGATGATCACGGCGGTCAGCGCTCTCTTCGGGTCGTCGCTCGTGAGGTGGTACTTGGCGAGGACTACGTAGAGCGGGATGACCAACCCAACCTGCGGGAGCATGAGGATCCCGATCATCGCAACGACAAAGAGCGAACGGCCCGTGAAGCGGTACTTGGCCAGCGCGACCGCCGCCAGAAACGCGAGCACGATCGAGAGCACGACGGTGACGCCGACGATGATCAGGCTGTTCTTGACGGCGTCCCAGAAGTAAGGACGGTTGATCGCGTCGCGAAAGTGATCGAGGGTGGGGCTCGGCGAGAACCACGTCGGCGTGAAGCTGTTGATCTCCGAGTCCGGCTTGAGGGCCGTGGAGACCATCCAGAAGACCGGAAAGACCATGACTCCGAAGACCGCGAGCCCGACGAGATTCCACGCGGCGCGGCGGATTCGGCGCCGCCTCTCGCGCCGCACGAGCGCGGCCCTGCGACCCTTCTGCCCAGCGGCCGTTGCCGCTGCCGACGTCGTCTCGGTCGCGGTGGTCACTGGACGTCCTTCATCCGCACCATCCTCCGCACGTAGAAGACGCTCATGGCGGCCACCATCACGAGCATCAGGAGCGAAATCGCGGCGCCGCGTCCGAAGTTCGTCTGTGCGTAACCCTCGATGTAGACGTACACGCCCATGAGGTAGTTCGAGGCGTCGACGTTCGATGGGCTGATCAGCAGGTAGGGCTGCGCGAACACCCCGAAGTCCCAGATGATCGAGAGGCTAGTCAGGATGAGGAAGATCGGTTTGAGGATGGGGAAGGTGACGTCGCGGAACACCCGCAGCGGGCCCGCGCCGTCGATCTCGGCCGCGTCGACGAGCTCGCGCGGAACCTGGGCGAGGCCCGCGTAGACCGTGATCGTGACGAACGGGATCGCCCCCCAGACGATCAGCAGGGTCACCATCGCGAGCTTCGAGAACGTCGTCCCGTACCAGTCGTGCTGGAAGTAGTCGCCGACGTGGAGCTGGGTAAGGACGTGGTTGAGGATGCCGTTCTGGAAGTTCGTCATCCAGAACCAGATCTGGACGGCGACGACAACGGGCATCGACCAGACGAGCACGAGTCCCGAAGTCAGGAGCACGCGCACCCAGTTACTGACCCGCACTAACAGCAGCGCGATCAGGGTCCCCAGCACCATGGTCAGGCCGACGTTCACGATTGTGAAGACAATCGTGCGCTCGAGCGTGTGCCAGAAGACTCGGTCGTGGAGGACGGAGCTGAAGTTGTCGAGGCCGATCCACTCCCCCTGGCGCCGGATCAGCTCGAACAAGCCGTAGCGCTGAAAGGAAAGTGTGAAGAGCTTGTAGAGGGGATAGCCGAGAACAGCCCCGATGACGACGAGCACGGGCAGGATCAGTAGGTAGGGAAGCGCACCCTGAAGCGCGCGTCCCCGCGTAAGCGGAGGTCGCCGCCGAGACCACGAGGGTGTGGCCTCGGCGGCAACCTCCGTACCGTCTGGGACTTGGCTACTCGGCATCGAGATCCGCGTCCCGCAGCACGTGCGCTTCTACGGCTGGTTCAGGGTGAAGGCGATGTTGTCACTCGCCGTCGCGGCGGCGTCCTTGATCGTCATCTTGCCGGTGAGGATTCGGGCGAGCATGGTTCGGAGGATGTTCCCGTTCTCCACGTTGACCCAGTTCTTGGCGGTCGGGACGAACCAGGTCTTGCGAGCGGCGCGCTCGTTCACGCTGTTCCCGAGCAGATTCGTGGCGTTCGGGACGTTGCCTTTCGCCTGGAGAACCTTCTCAGACTCAGTGCTCGTGAACGCGGCGATCCAGTCGACAGCTGCCGCCTTGTCGGCACCGATGGGGACGGCGAGGTCCGATCCACCAGCGAACCCCGGCATCGGCTGACCCTTCGTGTGGCTCGGCATCACGAACTGCTTCGTCACGCTCTTGTACTTGTCGCCGACGCAGCAGCTGAACCAGGACGAGCCGATCATCGACGCTACCTTGCCCTGAGCGTAGGGCTCGTATGGCCACGGGCGGGTTTCGATCGTCGTCTTGCTAGCCCGCGACCCAACATCGAAGAACCTCTTGAATGCTGCCAGTCCAGCGAGGGCGGCCGGTTTGTCGAGCGTACCGATCCACTTCCCCTTGCGCGTGATCGCGATCTTGCCCCCGTAGTCGTAGACGAAGGCCATGGCGACGTACCAGTCTGTGCCTGCGATGTAGACCGGCGAGAAGCCCGCGGACTTGTCCTTCGCAGCGAGCTTCTTGGCGGCCGCCGTGTACTCAGCGAGGCTGGTCGGCAGCTTCGAGATGCCGGCACTCTTGAACAGATCAGTGCGGTAGGTGACGACACGCGATCCTGCGATGTACGGAACGCCGTAGAGCTTGCCTGCGTATCGCGCCGAAGCGGCCAGACCCGCGAGCCAGTTACCGGAGTTGTCGAAGTCCGATTTGTTTGCGGTGAGGTCCTGGAAAGCGCCTGCGGCCATGTACTTCGTCATCTCGGAGTTTCCCATCTCGATGACGTCAGCTGCATTGCCGCCGGCGAGCGTCGCATCGAACTTCTGCAGATGGGTGGGCCACGTCTGGTACTGCACGTCCACGTTCCACCCCGGGTGGCTCTTCTCGAACTGCGAGTTCACGGACGCGACGAGGTCGGGCCAGCCGTTCTGCGCGTCATTCTGCAGCCATACCGTGAGTGTGTTGGCGGTGCTGCCGCCCGAGGCTCCTGACGCGCCTACCGCCGCAACTGCAAGTGCGGCGACGAGCGCGGCGGCAGCGAAATGACGAACTCTCATGCGCATCTCCCATGGCATCTGGACGCCCTCGGCTCGTCGTACTCTCCAACGTGGCAGTCTGCCGAGGATCCGTCCAGTGGTTTATACCAATCTGCCACCAGCGGAGAGATTCCCACATCGCGGGGTCTCTGTCAAGACCTATCTAGCGCGGCGTATCGGCCAATCCCCTGCAACAGAGCTAAACACCACCTTGCACAGCAGCCCTCACAGGTGGCCAATGTGGTACTAGCCACCGCTCGCCGCGTTAGCCGAATCGGCCGTCAACCTGCGCTCGCTGCACTCGTGCGCGTCGCCGCTCCTGGGGAAACGACAGCGCAGTCACGAGCCGGTACCGATCGCCGCGATAGATCGACTCGACGAACTCGACGATCTCTCCCGTCTGAGAGTGGGTCACGCGCTCGAAGCGGAACGCGGGTGAGTGGAGTGGAACGCCGAGAGCGCCGGATTCCTCCTCGTCGGTGACCGTCGGCTCGATCGTCTGCTCACCGCCGACGATGACGATCCCGTAGCGGTCGCGGAGGAGCTCGTAGAACGAGTGCTCCTCGAGATCGCGCGCCGTGAGCCCGGGCACATGCTTCTCGCGAACGTGCACCGTCTCGATCGCCATGCTCTCGCCGTCCGCCAGACGCAGGCGACTCGCGACAACCACCGGCTCCGAGGGCGAGACGTGCAAGAGACGGCCGAGCCGAGCACCGGCGGGTGTCACCCGCAGCTCGAGCGTCCTCGACGCGGGCCGCATTCCTCGTCGCTGCATGTCGTCGGTGAAGGACGTCATCGTCAGCTCCTGGGCGATCTTCGGCTCGCTCACGAACGTGCCCGCACCGCGACGGCGCACGAGATAGCCCTCGCGCGCGAGGTCGTCGAGCGCAGCGCGCAGGGTGAGGCGCGAGACGCCGAGATCGACACTGAGCTGCCGCTCGGACGGGATCGCGTCGCCGACCTCGAGCTGCTCGACGATGTCGAGCACGAGCTCGCGGGTCTCACTCTGCTTCGTCACGGGCGAACAATCGTAACGCACACTGAACGGTGGTCAATACCGGACCACGGAGACGAGGACGTTCAGACGCTCGCCGCGGGAAGTGCAGCATCGACTTCGCTCGGTCGCGTGCGCACGAGGCTCGCGCCCGTGTTCGGGTCGAAGAAGTGGAACCGCGCCGGATCGACGGCGAGGCGGAGGGCGCCGCCGATGCTCGCTGCGGTGCGCGGGTCGACGCGGGCGTTGAGGAGCGTCGCAGGCTCCGCGACGAGCCCTTCGTCAGGCTCGCCTTCCGCCTCGAGCACTTCCGACGTGATGCGCGGAGCGTCGACGCGGAAGAACACGTGCGCGTCGGAGCCGAGTTCCTCTAGCACGACCACGCTCACGTCGATGGCAGGAAGCTCGGCCGCCGCGAACGCCGCGTCCTCGAAGCTCTCCGGGCGGATGCCGAGCACGACTTCCCCGGACCGTGCAGCAGGACGGCG
>Ga0184625_10000431_pt1 | contig 15634 bp, 15 predicted proteins | sample PLM3_30_b1_FD_133151 | JGI IMG/M metagenome (GOLD analysis project Ga0184625, IMG submission 133151) | Groundwater sediment microbial communities from an aquifer in East River, Colorado, USA - PLM3_30_b1 | ecosystem: Environmental > Terrestrial > Soil > Riparian zone | place: USA: East River... | reverse complement strand
GGCGCATGTGGTGGTATTTTCCGGTTCGAATCCCGACCAGATCTCTGTAACCACGCCGAGCCACGCGCCCGGCTCGGTCGACATCGTCGTGACCAACGTCGATGGTCAGAGCGCTGTGGCGATTGGCGCGCATACGTTCGTTGCCCCTGAGTCCTTCGACGTCAACGGCAACTGGCGAGGGGTTTCCTTCGCTGGCGATTACGACGAACCGTTCACGTTCACCGTGGAGAATGGCGCGGTCGTGAGCATCACATGCTCGACGTCAGGGTTGATGAGGCTGTCGCCGCCGGCCCCAATCATTCACGGTGAATTCTCGTTCGCAGGAGAGGGAGTTTACAGTGTCTCCGGCAGGATCGTGGCACCGAACGAAGCGAAGGGGGATGTGACCATTGACCCGGTCTACCAGGCGCGCCGCCCGTGCGTCGAAGCGGAATGGCACGCCACCAGGGAATAGTTCAACCTGGTGACGCGATAGATTTCAAACTACGGCAGCCGCCACTGTGTTGCCTTCCAGGACCTCCACCTTCTCTACGTGACGCCCGGTATCTATGAACTGAATGACCACCAATGCAACGGCAGCGAGTACTGAAAATGAAAGCAAAGTATGTGGCCAGCTCAGGTTGGCCCGGAGGGGACCGATGAGGGCGGCACCTGCTGTCTGTCCCAGATTGTAAATCGCCATGAACAAGGTGAATTGCAGGGCCGAAATTCTCTTCCAGCAACATTGCATGGCCGTCGCGAACAAGGCGATGGCAGCAAAGGTGAAGAGGGTGTTGAACACCAGCATGTAGCCTTCAATAAAGTAAGGCTCGTTCCACCGCTCTTCCGAAAATGCCAGGACGGCAGTCAGCAGGATCAGCAGAATCAGGTAAATACTGAGCATCCTCATTTTTCCAAAGCGATCCAGCAACCAGCCACCGGCCAGCATTCCGAGTATTCCTCCCGCCAGCGACGTCGCTGCATAGGCTGACGAATAATCCTGGTTCGACCACCCCAGTGCCTGGATGGTGAAGATCGGAAACAGGGTTCTCATGAAGGCCAATGCCGTCAGCATGGTGAACAAGCCGACAATCAGCAGGATGCTGTCGGTCAGCCTCAAGGCGCTGAACAACGACGTGAAGATCTTCGTGAAGCTGCCCAGCTGTAATTCGGCAGCGACAGGAGAAACCGCACCGGCGGTCCACGGCAACAATCGCTCGCCTGGCCGCTCTCGAAGCAGCAATGGCACCAACATGATCAGTACCACCGTCAGAGAAAGAGAGAAGATGGCGGTAAAGAATCCGTACTGATTCAAGAGCCAGGTCCCTACGGCGAGGGAAGCGGCGGTGCCAATGGTTTTAGCCCCCCACATGAATCCATTCGCCCGTGCCTGTTGGCTCGTCGGCACGATGTCAATGACGAGTGCGTCTGTTGCGATGTCCTGGAATGTAATAAAGATGCTGGTGCAGAATCCCAGGGCTATCAACGACCGCAGATTGTTGAGTGGATCGGGCAACAGGGACATGCCCATGAAACTTGCGGCGATGCCTGCTTGGCCCAGGATTATCCACGGCCGGCGGCGGCCCATTGGCAGAAACGTAAACCGTTCCATCAAGGGCGCCGCCAATATTTTGAAACTGAAGGGGATGAAGATGATTGCGGTGTAACCACCAATTTCAGCGGCCGTCTTGCCGTTGATGGCCATCCATGCCGGAATGCCAAACAGCGTCATCCCTTCTGGGATTCCCTGTGCCACATACAGAATGGCGAAACTGAAATACCGCAGGAACGTATGCTCGGACAAAGCGGGCAGACGTTTCGATAACCTGTGCTCCATAAACACGACCGGAAGATAGCACGCCCACCTCCTGCGTTCGGTAGCCACGTCCGGCAGATGCGCCCGCTGATTCAGGTCGGGGACGATGCCGCCCCCAAATTCCTCGACCTCGGTAAGTGTGTGGGTTTCGCCTCCGTGGTTCACGACAAGAAAATTCTTGCCTTCTCGCGCGCTTACCGTGTCGGAAGAGAAGCGCCAGGGGCCGACAAAGCCCAGTCTGCTTAGCTGCTCGAGGAATCCCGTCAGTGATGCCCCGTGCCATATACAGCATGGCGAAACTGCACTACCGTAGGAACAAGAACGTGAACTCGGCACGTCCCTGGCGAACACGATGCCGTTTCGCTGGAGGGCAAGACGAGTCAGCAACCGTCCAAAGGAGTCCTTTATGAGCATGACGGTCGGCATCGTCGGATCGGGCATAGTCGGTCAAACGCTGGCCAACGGTTTCGTCAAGCACGGCTACGACGTCACGATCGGGACCAACACAGCAGGCAAACGCGAGGAACTGAAGTCCAAGACGAACGCCAAGACGAAGATCGGCACGTTTGAGGACGCAGCGAAGTTTGGCGAGATTGTCGTTCTGGCGACCAAGGGAACAGGGGCGGAGGCCGCGTTGAAGCTGGCCGGCATCGCGAATCTCAAAGGCAAGACCGTCATCGACACCACAAATCCAATCGCCGATGCCGCTCCAGTGAACGGAGTCTTACAGTACTTCACCTCGCAAAACGAATCGCTCATGGAGCGGCTACAGGCACTGGCTGCCGAGGCTCATTTCGTCAAGGCGTTCAGCTGCATTGGCAACGCGTTTATGGTCAACCCCGACTTCAACGGTGTCAAACCGACGATGTTCATCTGCGGCAACCATGACGGCGCGAAGAACGACGTGAAGGCAATCCTCGATCAATTCGGGTTCGACGTGGCGGATATGGGAGCGGTCGAGGGGGCGCGCGCAATCGAGCCGCTCTGCATACTCTGGTGCATCCCCGGATTCCTGAGTAACAGCTGGACGCATGCATTCAGACTGCTGAAGCGATAGGGGCACCATGAGAACTCTTGGAACAAACGGACCGTCGGTCTCGGACATGGGCCTTGGCTGCATGGGGATGTCAGACCTGTACGGCCCGGCGGATGAAACGGAGAGCATTGCGACCATTCACGCCGCGCTCGATGCGGGCATCACGCTGCTCGATACGGGCGACTACTACGGGATGGGCCACAACGAGCTGCTGATCCGCGACGCGCTGAAAGAGCGGACCCGAGGTCAAGTGGTGATTAGCGTGAAATGCGGCGCGCTGCGCGACGCGAAGGGTAACTGGCTGGGCGTCGACGGCAGACCATCCGCGGTGAAGAACTTCCTTGCCTACACGCTCCGGCGGCTCGGGACGGATTGGGTCGACATCTATCGTCTCGGGCGCGTCGATCCCGCCGTACCGATCGAGGATACCGTCGGCGCAATGGCGGAAATGGTGAAGGCGGGATACGTCAGGCACGTTGGCCTCTCGGAGGCCGGATCCGCGACGATCCGGCGCGCGCACGCCGAATATCCGATCAGCGATCTACAGATTGAGTATTCGCTGATCTCGCGCGGCATCGAGAGCCATATCCTGCCGACGTGTCGGGAGCTCGGCGTTGGCATCACCGCATACGGCGTCCTAAGTCGGGGTCTTATCAGCGGCCATTGGACAAAGCAGAGTTCAACGGATCCTCAGGATATCAGGCGTCACAGTCCGCGTTTCTCGGCTGATAATATCGAGCACAATCTTCGGCTCGTGGAGCAAATGCGGCGCGTTGCCGTGGCCAAGGATGCAACTGTGGCTCAAGTAGCGATTGCGTGGGTGCTGGCGCGCGGTGCGGACATCGTGCCGCTCGTCGGCGCCCGACGACGGGAACGCCTGACGGAAGCGCTGGGCGCGATGAAGCTGACACTGACTGGCGACGATCTGCAACAGATCGAGCGTGCGGTGCCGATAAATGCGGCCGCTGGCGATCGCTATGCGGCAGCGCAGATGTCGACGCTTGATAGTGAAGCCAAGCCGTCGAACCGCCCCTAGTCTTTGTTAGCGTTCGGATGGAACCGATTCAGGTGCTACAGTGAACGACATCAATAACAGCGACGACGGCAAGATCGTCTTTTGGCATCGCGAACTGCCTCCCTTGGAAGCGGAGTTGATGTCCGAACACACGGTTGAGGCCACCAGCGGCCGTGTTGAGGGGACCATCAGCCATCGGGATGAGCTATGGGATCGCTGTTACCGGGAGTTGATGGGTAACACCCAAGCCCGTCTGACTCAGGAGATCGCTCGCCTTGGCGGCCACTACGGCCACGTTCTCGACGAATCAATCGATATCCGACACGACGACTCGTCTGGCGAGGCCTGGCTGCACGGCCGTTTTTCGTACATGTTGTACCGCAGACCTTCGCCGTCAGGTTAGCGAACACGTGGAGAGGTTCGCGTCCTCGAATGAAGCGCTGGCGCAAACCACGTCGCGAGTCAAATGCCGTCCATTCGCGTGAGGCTGGCGACTGCCAGCCTCCGCACCCCGCCCCGCGTCGTAATGCTCCCATCGGAATGCCCGTAGCGGGTCTGAGAGAGTTCGATGCGCTCGACTATTCGTGCCGCGTTCAGGAGGACGTGACGACGACAGCGCGGCAGGCCCGGCCGCCGCTCCGCCGGTAGGCGTGCGGCACCGTTGAATCGAAGTACATCGAATCGCCGGCCGCAAGTGCGTGCTCGTCAGCGCCCATGTGCACGCTGAGGGTGCCCTCAATCGTGTAGATGAATTCCACTCCCGCGTGCTCGTGCGGCCGAAGCTTGTCGGGCGCGACCGGAAAGAACTCCGCGTAGTAGCAGCTGAACCGACGCTCAGTGGCCGGATAGTCGAGCGACTCGAAACGATAGGTCACGTCGCGCGCGCCTGGACGATCGGGAAGCTGCACGCGCTGGTCCTTGCGCACGACCGCAACAAGCGGCTTCTCACGCGCGCCGGCGAAGAAGAACTCGAGTCCAACGCCGAACACGAGTGCAATGCGGAGCAGCGTCGGCAGTGTCGGAAACAACCGATCGCGCTCAATCTTCGAGAGCAGGGCTGGTGACAGGCCTGTGTGCTTGCCAAGCTCGACGAGACCGATCTTCTTCTTCAGGCGTAGCGTCCGGATCTTGTCGCCGATCCGATAGTCGCCCAACCCGTCCTGCAGGGTCTTCGACAGCATCGTTCCTCCGTCCAGTTTGACTGTCAGTCACATTTCCCGGCGTTTGTTTCGTGTCGCTCACACGACTTTTCGGGACGGCTTAATTTTACTTGTATTCAATTTTAATTGCACTAGATTCAATTCATGGAGGTTTTCATGAAGCCACTCGACATCGTTGCAGCCGTACTCGTCGTCGTCGGAGCTCTCAACTGGGGCCTTGTGGGTATCGCGCAGTTCGATCTCGTTGCTGCGCTGTTTGGCAAGTCGTTCGGTGAAACGTCGGCACTGACTGGCGTGATCTACGGTCTGGTCGGCTTGGCCGGGCTGTACCAAGCGATGTTCTGGAAGAGGGTTCAGGGCCGGTGGGCGACACCCGCGGCACATCACGTCCGTTGACCCGCATCACACACTGAGGAGTCCATCATGTTGAAGAAAGCATCAGTCATCGTCGCAGCCGCTCTTGTCGTCGTCGCGGCCACGCCGCGCCAGATCGTTCACGCTGAAACCGCCAATATCGTCGAGACGGCGGTGGCGGCCGGTTCGTTCAAGACGCTAGCGAAAGCGCTCCAGGCGGCCGATCTTGTCACGACCCTGACCGGGCCCGGACCGTTCACGGTCTTCGCGCCGACCGACGAGGCGTTCGCGAAGCTTCCGGCCGGCACGCTCGAAACCCTGCTCAAGCCGGAGAACAAGGACAAGCTGCGCCGTGTTCTCACCTATCACGTCGTCGCCGGCAAGGTGGGCGCCAATGACGTGGTGAAGCTCCAATCGGCTAAGGCGGTGAGCGGCGACACGATCGCCATCAATGCGCAGAGTGGCATCGTCCGTGTCGATGGCGCGCAGGTCATCAAGGCGGACATTCAAGCCAGCAACGGCGTGATTCACGTGATCGACACGGTGATTCTGCCGAAGGGCTTCTGACACACACACACAGGAGATGGAGCGAATCATGAGCACGATTATGCGTAGACCCTTCTATGTCGTCGTCATCGCGGCTGTGCTGGTGGCTGGCGACGCCAGCGCGCAGAGCTCGCCGTGGTCGGTGTCGTTCGACCTCGGAGCGCAGGTGCCGGTGAGCGGGGACGTGCACGGCGCGGGTTCCGGCCAGGTGCTCGGCCTGGCCACGCAAGTGGAGTCGCGGTCGTACGACGACGTCTATGGCAGCGGCTTCGGCTGGGCTGCGGGCATCGGCTATCGCCTGGGTCAAACGGGCGAGTTCCGCGTCCAGGGCAGTTACACGAGCAATCCAGCCGAGCGCCTTCAGGTGGGTTCGGTTGCCGGACTGCCGCTGTTCGCGCTGTTCGACGACTACAAGGCCTTCGGGATGGATTTCGGCTATCGGCAGTACTTCGGCAGCGCCAAGGCGCGGCCCTTTATCGGCGCGAGCGCCGGCTTCGTACGGCTCGAGGAGGTCAAGAGCGAGTTCAGCGTTCCCGCGGCGGGGGTGGTGCTGTCGAACGTGGACTTCTACGGCGCCTCTGTTGTTCCGTCGTTCGCTACCGGCGGCGGCATGCAGATCCGCCTTTCCGACATGGTTGCGCTACAGGGCGGCATCGAGTTCAAGTGGCAGGGTGATGCCGAAGATAACGATGGCCTCGCCGGCACCGGCCTCGAGTCCATCAACGACGAGAGCCGGCGATGGTCGCTTCCCGTTACGGGTGGGATCACGTTCAGATTCTGATCGCTATCCATATGCACAAGGACATCGTTCTTCTCACCAGTGCCTCCGGCTACATCGGCGGCCGCCTGCTTCGAGCGCTCGAGAAAGGCGGCCGCAGTGCGGTGCACGCGACTGCGGTGCTCCTCCTGTGCGCAGGAGCGCTGATACCTGAAACCGGGCACGCGCAGCCGAATACGCCGGTTCGGACGGTCCCCTCGGTCGATCTCGAACGGTATGTCGGCGAGTGGTTCGAGATCGGGCGGTTTCCGAATCGGTTTCAGCGCCGGTGCGTCGGCGACGTCACGGCGCGTTACGCTCGCCGCAGCGACGGGACGCTCGACGTGATCAATCGCTGCCGCACCGACGGTGAATCGATTGCCGCGCGCGGCGTTGCCCGCGTCGTCGATGATACCGGCGCCAGGCTGAAAGTGCGCTTTGCGCCGGCGGCGCTGTCGTTTCTGCCGTTCGTCTGGGGCGACTACTGGATTCTCGGGCTCGCTGGCGATTACTCGTGGGCCGTGGTCGGCTCACCCGACAGGGATTACCTGTGGGTCCTGGCGCGGACCCCTACCCTCGGCGAGGACGCGTTTGGGCAGGCAATGGCGGTGGCACGTGCCAACGGATTCAATGTCGACCGTCTGGAGAGAACCGCCCAGGGCGCCGCTCAAGGTGGGCTCGACGTGTCCGGAACTATGACGCTCCCGCAATCGATCGGGAGCTTGCCCGTCTGGCCGCAGTCCTCCGTCCGCTCGAGCTGCTCCAGAACGCGGTCATGCCCGCGCTCGTGCAGGTGGGTGACGACTGGCACCGCAATCGCGCGCGCATCGCACAGGAACATCTGATGTCGTCGACCGTGCAGAACATCGTGGGATCCTTCCTCCGCCTGTATGCGCACCCGGACGTGTCGATGCGTCTGCTTTTCGCCACGCCCGCGGGAGAGCACCACGAAATCGGCACGATCGGTGCCGCGATGCTGGCCGCCAGCAGCGGACTGGGCGTCACGTATCTCGGCCCCGATCTTCCCGCTGAGGACATCGTCGACTGCGTGAGCCCGGCGGGCGCTAAGGTGCTTGTACTGGGATTGACCAGGATTTCGGCTGCGAAGGCACCAGAGCGCGAACTGCGCGCGATCATCCGCGACCTGCCCGGCGACATCGAGCTGTGGGTTGGCGGCCCGGGTGCCGAGCGCTACGCCCCGATCATCCAACCGCGCGGACGCATCTTCGGAGACTACACCGCGTACCAGCAGGAGCTCGTCCGTCTCGGCGGACGTGTGTCATAGAAATTCATGCACTCTCGCCGGGTCTCCTTTCTTGCTTCACCGGGCCGTGCACTCATCGCCGTCCTGTTGGCGCTCGTCACCACCTCCGTGGCTGCACAGGACACCACCGGTGTAGGTGCATTGATCGGCACAGTGGCGGACGCGGCCGGGCGGCCGCTCGAGGGGGTGCGAGTATGCGTTCTGGACACGGCATCCTGTGCGACCAGTGATGTTCAGGGTTCATTTCGCATCGGCGAGCTTCGTGCCGGCGCGTATCGTTTGGAGATTCTGCCGCTCGCCGGTCCGCCGTTCACGAGCAATTCGGTCGAGGTGCGCGCGGGACTCGACGGTACCGTCGACATCAGGATGCCGGAAGTCGAGAACTTCCAACAGACCGTCACTGTGACCGCTCCGGCCTTCCAGACGCCTCAGGAGGTCAAGACGTCGGGTTTTCTGGTCGAGCCGCGCGAGATCCTCAAGAGCGCCGCGGCCCTGCAGGACGTCTCGCGGTACGTGCAGGGCCTGCCAGGCGTCGTGATCGGCAGCAACGACTTCCGCAACGACATCATCGTCCGCGGCGGCAGTCCCCTCGAGAACCTGTTTGTCGTCGACAATGTCGAGATTCCCAACATCAACGCGTTCGCGAACTTCGCCTCGGCTGGCGGCACGGTGAGTCTGCTCGATGCCGAGCTCCTGCAGGATGTGACCTTCCTCACCGGCGGGTATCCCGCGCCCTACATCAACCGCACGTCGAGCGTGCTGCAGGTGACGCAGCGTGAGGGCAACCGCAAGGAGTTCGGCGGGTGGGCTACGCTCGGCTTCGCCGGCGCCGGCGCCATTCTCGAAGGGCCCATCAACGATGGAAAGGGATCGTGGGTCGTGTCGGCGCGACGAAGCTTCCTGGATCTCTTCACTCAGGACGTGGGATTCGGTGGCGTGCCGGTGGTGTACTCGTTCAACGCCAAGGCCGTGTACGACCTCACGCCGCGTGACCGCGTCTGGATGGTCAACCTCGCGGGTATCGACGAGATTCGACTCGGCCTCACCGACTCGACCGATCTCGAAGAGGAAATCGCGAACTTCGATATCCGCTACGACGGCTGGCGCAGCGCCACGGGCTTCAATTGGCAGCGCACCTTCGGATCACGCGGCGTGGGCCTGTTCGGCATCACCCACTCCGAGGCCACGGTGGGCCAGCAGGTGAAAGACCTTGTGGCGCAGGGCGTGCCGCCGCCGGGTGTGCCCTCCGAGGTCATCATCGCCCGCAGTCCCGTCGTGTACTTCGAGGACTCGCGCGAGGGTGAGACCACCCTCAAGTACGACCTCACCCTGCACGTGCCGTTCTTCGACACGGTGCAGGCCGGCGGCAGCTTCAAGACGTTCCGCATCGGCTACACGGTGGAATCGCCTTACGGCAACGACACGCCGTACTCGCCGGTGGCTGGCATCGAGCCGTTGTCTCTCGACACGCGCTTCCGGTCATATCAGACCGGCGCCTACCTGCAGGCGTCGACGCAGGTAGCCTCGCGCGTGAACGTCACGCTGGGCGGGCGCGTCGATCACTACGACATCCTGTCGCAGGCCCGGTTCAGTCCGCGCGCGGGCGTGAAGGTACGCCTCACCGACGCGCTGTCGTGGAATTCCAGCGCCGGGTCGTACTATCAGCAGCCGGCGTTCCTCTTCGTGTCGGCGTTTCCCCAGAACGCGTCGGTCGTGCCCTGGCGCGCCAACCATTACGTGACGGGCCTAGTCTGGTCGCCCGACGCCTCCCTGCGGGTGACGGTTGAGGCCTATCGGAAAACGTACGCCGACTACCCGGTGGCCAGCGATCTGCCCACCGTGTCGCTGGCCAATATCGGCGACACCTTCGACGTGCGCGAGATCCTGTTTCCGCTTTCGAGCGCCGGAGAAGGCTACTCCGAGGGCGTGGAGTTCTTCGTCGAGAAGCGTCTCACCACGAAGCTCTATGGCCAAGGTAACCTCTCGTTTTCCCGAACGCGGCACGCGGGTCTCGACCGGGTACTCAGGCCCGGCTCGTTCGACTACCCGTTGGTGTTCAACCTGCTCGGCGGCTATCGACTTTCGCCCGCGTGGGAACTCTCGGCCCGGCTCTCGTTTCTGTCGGGTCGACCGTTCACGCCCTATGACCAGGCGGTGTCGACGGAACAGCGGCGCGGCGTGTACGACCTCACGCGCGTCAACGCCGAACGAGCGCCAGACTACGCCCGGGTCGACATACGCGTTGACCGAACCTTTACCGTGGGCGGACAGCCGCTCAACGTGTTCCTTGGTGTGCAGAACCTGACCAACCGCCGCAACTTCGCCAGCTATAGCTGGAACCGTCGTACCAACGCCCAGCAGTTCGGCGAGCAGCAGGGCATCTTCCCGATTCTCGGATTCGACTGGCGGTTCTAGAGACCATGACCCGCATCACTCCTGCCGCCTCTATTATTGGAGTCCTCGTGATGTCGATGGCCACGCTGCGAGCCGGCCGCGTGCAGGAGGCCTTGCGGGTCGGTGATCCGCTTCCGACGCTCAAGGGACAGTTGTTGACCGGCCGAGACGCCGCGCTCCCGCAGCCAGCGTCGGGCAAAATCACCCTTGTCGCGATCGGCTTCACCTATCAGTCCCGAGTCCCGGTCGAAGCGTGGGCGGATTGGCACCGCACCAAGTTCGGCTCGATGGCGGGCGTGACGTTGTTCGAGGTGCCGATGATCGGTGGGCTGGCAACCTTGGGCCGGTGGTTCATCGACCGGGGAATGCGCAGCGGCACCCCTGTCGATCTCCACGACCGAGTCATCACCGTCTATGGTGGCACCGGCGAGTGGAAGCGACGCCTCTCCTATTCTCCGGAGCACAAAGACGATGCCTACCTGATCGCCGTGGACAGGGAGGGAGTCGTGCGGTGGCTCCATCACGGCGGGTTCGACGAGGCGCAGGCCGATGACCTGCTCAGGGTTCTCACCTCGTTCACCGACGGACATCGGACAGAGGCTGATCATGACCCCGCGCATCGGCGACGCGAGCCATGACGATGCACGAACCGGGAGTGCCGGGACCGCCACACGTACTCATCACGGGTGCGACCGGCATTCGACGCGCAGATGTGAGCCCCGTTGCCGGCTCTCGACGCAACCGAAGGACCTCAGGATGCGCCGAAGGTCCTCGCGGTCACCAGATCAGGATGGCTGAGGGCGCTCCAATCTGTCTATTGTGGTAGACAGATCTGAGGATCCGGCGCGGTAGACCGTGGCTCAGCCGCTCGCCACTGCGCTCGTGGCGTTGGTTGAGCGATGGCGGCGGCAGCGCGCTGGGACACACTGAAGAACCTCAACGACGCACAACGCGCGCCATCACCAAGCCTGGGATTCAAAACGCTTATTGGCAAGTGTGCCCAGAATCGTCTCAGACGATCGCGGACTTCTCGCAGGAATTCGGCAAGGTACGGCGGTTTGAAAAACCGCCGCCTCGGCGCAAGTAAAATGTGGATCCGCCAAGTCTTGATTTCACGTACACTTAGCGTCTGCGGTGAGGTGGCCGAGAGGCTGAAGGCGGCGGTTTGCTAAACCGTTGTAGGGCCCAAAAGCTCTACCCAGGGTTCGAATCCCTGCCTCACCGCCATCCGCCTTCGCTCGGGCGACGACTACACCGCGAGCTACGGCGAGATGGCTCGTTAACACGATGAAGTCCCCCGAAGCTTTGCGAAGGCGGACGAATCCCTGCCTCACCGCCAGTTCTTCTGGGTTTTCCTGGGCTTTTCCCACCTCGCGGCTTGCATCGCCTGCCGTAGCCAGAGTTTGCCACCGTCGAGCAACTGAATGGCCGCGCCGATCGCCGCGGGGCTTAGATGCGCGGTCGTAAACGCTAACTTTTTCCGCGCGGTCTAGATTCCCGCGCCGATTTCAGAGGTCACCCTTGGCAAAGAAAAAGCAAGACGACGTGGTCGTGGTTCCCATTCCAGTATCGGAAACTCCAGCTGAACACGACCGTATCCGCAAATCCAACAATCGCGATCAGCGCCTCGAACGTGAAGGCAAAGTGTCGCGCCACAATCAGGGCTACGACGAAGCAGCAGACGGAGTAGTGCGTCCCCCGGAAGTCGATCGTGTAGTGGACGAATAAACGCTTGCCGCCGTGCGCTCCTGTATCGTGTTGGCGATGCGTTCCGCATCCCGTGCGATGCCGTGAATCATCGTCGATGAGAGCGAGTAGAGGAAATGCAAGCCGACGAAGTACAGACCGGGCTCGCCGCGTACGACGCCTGCTGCGTGGATAGGTTCGCCGTCGGCGGCGATCACCGGGTTCGGCAGATCGAGCCAGGAAATGCCTGCATGAAAACCTGTACACCAGATAACGTTGGCGACGTCCAGCACGCGGCCGTCGGCAAGGAGAGGTCTGCCGTCACGCACACCCGTCACCCGCGGCGCCCGTTCGATTCCCGCTGCCGTGATGTCCTGGGGCTTCACGCGGATTAACGGCCCGCCTTTCGAAATCATCGACGGCCGTACCCGGCGTCCGATCGGGGTGCGGACGGTCAGGATGCGGTGAAAGACGACACGAAAAATGAACGGAATCATGAGACGGGCGACGCGCCCTTCAATGTCGAATGGCACGTTACCTGGGTGACGGCCGGACAGCCAGGTGTGGTGCGACCGAGCCACGTCGAGCGCGATGTCGGCGCCCGAATTGCCGGCGCCGACAATCAGCACGTCGCCCGCTCGGAGCTGGCCCGGATTCCTGTACTCACATGAATGCAACTGCAAGATGCCGGGATCGAGGTCTCCGGCGTACTCAGGCACGCGCGGTGCCTGATATGTCGCCATCGCGATGACGACGTGATCGGCCTCGAACCGCCGATCGCCGGCATCGACGATGTATCTGGTGCCATCACGCCACACGCGATCCACGTTGACGCCGGTGCGGACGGGCAGGTCGAATCGCTTCGCGTACGCCTCCAGGTAGTCAGCCATTTCGTCTTTGGTGGGAAAGCTGAACGCCGGTGCCGGAAACGGAAGGCCGATGAGGCCGTCGTACTTGGCCGGGGTGAATAACCGGAGCGAATCCCAACGCTGACGCCATGAGTCGCCGACGCGCGCATTTTTCTCGAGGATCACGAAGGAGAGGCCACGCCGCGCGAGGCAGTAGCCAACAGACAGGCCAGCCTGGCCACCTCCGATCACCACCACCTGCACGCGCTCGGATATGCGATTGTTCTGCATTTTCCACCTCCGAAAGGCGATACCAATCATGTATCGCACAGGTAAGGGGTTGGTAGGGACCTAAATCCTTCGCTTCCTGTCACTTCCCTCCGGTGCCGGCTCTCAACCGAGCCACGGATCTCCTGCGCGTAGTTGCACCGTTGCGGGGTTTTTCAGCGGATGGCGCGTTAAGGGGGGTAAGAGCCGCCGCAGTCGTGGCGGCCGAGAAGGAGACAGGAAATGCCCGAAGTCATGACTCCCGCGATCCGAGCGCCACGAGAGCCGCGTCACGGCGTGAACACGCCCGCCCTGCTCGCCACGATCAACGTGGTGAAAGAGACACCCGCACTTGCGAAGTTCCAGTTTCGCGCGACGAACCGGTGGATGAGCGGCACATACAGCGAGTCGCGCATCGAGTCGTTCACCGGCGCGGGCGGCGAACACGAGCATCAGACCGACTTCCGCTACGGAGCCGATCATCCCGCCGTGCTCGTCGGTGAAGATCGTGGCCCGACGCCGATCGAATTCCTGCTGCACGGGCTGGCCTCGTGCATCACGGCAGGCGTCGCCAATATCGCCGCTGCCAGGGGTGTGACGCTCACGTCAGTGGAGTCGCGCGTCGAAGGCGACATCGATCTGCAGGGCATCCTGGGACTGTCCGGCACGGTTCGCAACGGCTACGAGCGCATCCGCGTGAACGTCACTATCGCAGGCGATGCACCGCCGGAGAAGCTGCGCCAGATCGTCGAGCAGTCGCGCGCACGGTCGGCGGTCTTCGATGTGCTCACCAACGGTGTGCCGGTGGACGTCAACGTCAACACACGTTGAGGCGGGCATGGCACGTATCGATACCGTGATTATCGGCGGAGGGCAGGCAGGACTCGCTATGAGCCGCTGCCTGTCCGAGCTCGGCATCGAGCATGTCGTGCTCGAGCGCGGAAAGGTTGCGCAGCGTTGGCGAAGCCAGAGCTGGGATTCGCTGCGTCTGCTGACGCCGAACTGGATGACGCGTCTTCCGGGATTCGAGTACGACGGGGACGACGGGGATGGCTACATGTCCGCCCCTGAGTTGATTGGATTCCTGGAACGCTACGCGGTCTCGTCAGCGGCGCCGTTGGTTACCGATACGGAAGTGCAAAGCATAGAGCGATCGGTCAATGGGTTCCGTATAGCGACGAATCGCGGTATCTGGTGGGCTGCGTCTGTCGTGGTGGCGACCGGATACTGTGATCGGCCAGCCGTTCCGGCCGTGAGCCGATCGTTGTCGACGTCGGTCCGGCAAATGGTGCCGACGGATTACCGCCGTCCCGAACAATTGGCGGCCGGCGGCGTCCTCGTCGTCGGCGCCTCTTCAACCGGGGTACAGCTTGCCGACGAGATTCAGCGTTCCGGGCGGCAGGTGACGCTCGCTGTGGGCCGTCATACGCGTTTGCCTCGACGCTACCGCGGACATGACATCTTTTCCTGGCTGGATCGGCTCGGCGTGCTGAGACAGAGTGCCGACGCGGTTCACAACATCGACCGTTCACGTCATCAGCCGTCGCTTCAGCTGGTTGGCAGACCGGATCATTCATCGCTCGACCTGGCGGTGCTGCACGATCGAGGTGTTCGACTGGTCGGCCGCGTACGCGAGATTGACGGCGATCGCGTGAATCTTGCCGATGATCTCGCCGCGACAACCGCTGCAGCGGACATCAAGATGACCGAGATCCTCACGAGGATCGATCAGTTCGTCAACACAAGTGGCGTCGCGGCGACGCCGCCCGAGCACGTCGACCGAACGGCGAATCTCGCGGCTGGCACTCCCCGCTGCTTGAATTTGAAGGGCGAGCGGATCGATACGGTGATCTGGGCGACCGGTTATCGGCGTAGCTACCCGTGGCTCCGTGTTCCGACTTTTGATTTTCGCGGCGAAATCATGCACAAGGATGGGATTACCCAGGTTGAAGGGCTTTACGTGCTCGGCCTGAATTTTCAGCGCCGGCGAAACTCGAGTTTTATCGACGGCGTCGGAGACGATGCATGGGTGATCGCGAATGAGATTGCCCGGTCGATGGTCAGCGCGCGCGTTGCGTAAGGAGAAGTCGATGAAGGTTGATGCCGTCGTTGTCGGAGCGCGTTGTGCGGGAGCGGCGACCGCCCTGTTACTCGCCCGAGCGGGCGCGCGGGTGCTCATGGTTGATAGAGGTGTGTACGGTTCGGACACGACATCGACCCATGCGCTGATGCGAGGCGCCATCCTTCAGCTGCATCGATGGGGTGTCTTACCCGCCATTGTTGCCGCCGGCACGCCGCCGGTGCACTCGACCACGTTCAGCTACCCCCAGCAGGACGTGACCGTACCGATCGAGCCGAGATTCGGCGTCGGCGCGTTGTACGCGCCGCGCCGGGCTCTGCTCGATCGGACGCTGGTCGATGCGGCCGTCGACAGCGGAGCAGAGGTCGTATTTGACGTTCGTATGGACGGCGTGATCATCGACCATCGTGGGCGCGTGCGCGGGATCACGGC
>Ga0184625_10000430_pt1 | contig 15644 bp, 10 predicted proteins | sample PLM3_30_b1_FD_133151 | JGI IMG/M metagenome (GOLD analysis project Ga0184625, IMG submission 133151) | Groundwater sediment microbial communities from an aquifer in East River, Colorado, USA - PLM3_30_b1 | ecosystem: Environmental > Terrestrial > Soil > Riparian zone | place: USA: East River... | reverse complement strand
TGCATGGCAAATACATAAAAGATCATTAAAGAGAGGCCTGATGCCAGTGTGTAAACCGGGCTACCATCAGGTTTTTTTGCCTGCCTCATCTTGTCTCTGAGCATAAGGCTCTCCTCCTTGTCGTTGTCCCCCACACTGTAGAGGGTGGCCATTGTTCCAACAAATACTTCCCTGGCAGCAAAGGAGGTGATTAGGGCAATCCCGATTTTCCAGTCATAGCCAAGTGGCTTAATGATTGGCTCGATTGATTTTCCCAGGATGCCGGCGTAAGAATTCTCAAGGAGTCCTGTTTTCTTCTGTTGGGCAAGTTGCTTTTCCTGTTCGGGATGAAGGGCTAGCTGTTGGGCATAGTTTGTTTCAACCTCTTTCATTTTTTTAGAAGGTCCGAAGGAGCTAAGGGCCCAAAGCAAAAGGCTGATGACCATGATCACCTTGCCAGCATCAAATACAAATATTTTAGCTTTCTGTACCATGGTCATGGCGATGTTCTTCCATCTTGGAGACCGATAAACCGGTAACTCCAGGATAAAAATGCTTTTCTCTTTTATCCTGATAAATGCCTTTGCAACATAAGAAACCACCAAGGCCATTAATAACCCTAAGAGATAAAGCCCCATCATCACCAGGCCCTGGAGACTTAGAAAACCGATAAAAAATACATTGGGAACTACAAGAGCAATCAGTATAGTAAATACGGGCAGTCGTGCACTGCAACTCATGAGCGGGGTGATTAAAATGGTGAGCAGTCGCTCCTTTTTATTATCTATACTCCTTGCGCTCATGATGGCCGGAACCGCACAGGCAAATCCGCTGATCATGGGCATCACGCTTTTTCCATTTAACCCAACCTTTCGCATTAACCGGTCGCTAAGAAAACTGATCCGGGCCATGTAACCCGTATCCTCTAACAAAGTGATCAATCCGAATAGGATCATGATCTGCGGAACGAATACCAGGATTCCGCTCAATCCCGCAAGAATCCCATTTAGTAATAAATCACTCCACCATGCCTGTGGCAACACTTTGGAGAGTGAACTTCCCAATGCAGCAAAACTCCATTCTATCAACTGCATTGGGTATTCCGCTAGCCAGAAGACACTTTGAAATAGCAGAAAGAGTACTGCGAGTAAAATAATGTAACCCCATCTTCTATGCAGCAACACATCGTCGAAACGCTCAGTGATCAGTTTAGATTCAGAAGGATCTGGTTCTGCAACTGCGTGCTGCATGATCTGCTTGATGCGATGGTAGCGCTGCAGGATCTCTTCTGCCTGCACCTTGGTATGATTAAATTGGGAGGCTTGTTCAATTGATTCAATTTTATTCTGCTCAGCCTCGTCAAAAGAAAATGATTCATGATTAATGAGGTAATGCACTGCCCTGTATTCGCTGATGGTGGGAAACATATGCTTTACCGCTGCAACAGCCTTTTCCGCAATGGATGGCAGTTCTATGAAGTTTCTCACGGGGACTTTATAATGTTCGTCGGCCGTAAGTTCAATTGCCTTCTTTAGTTGAGCGATCCCTTTATTTCTTCTCGGGTTGATAGGAACAATCGGTACGCCCAGTGCTCTTTCCAATTCCTCCACATCAACACGGATTCCTTTTTTCTTCGCAATGTCCAGCATGGTCAAGGCAACAACTACGGGAATTTTAAGATCGATGATCTGTGATGCGAACAATAGATTTCTTTTGAGATTGCTTGCGTCGGCTATCAGGACCACCATGTCTGGATGAATGGACTTGTCTTGTTGCATCAATACCCGATAGGCAACCCATTCATCAGATCTCCGGGGATATAGACTGTAGGTGCCCGGCAGATCGATAATGGAACCTTCCAGTTTGGAGGTGATGGCAGTGGACCCAATCTTCTTGTCCACGGTTACGCCTGGAAAATTTCCTACTTTTTGATTCAGCCCCGTCAAATTATTAAAGAGCGAACTCTTTCCGCTATTGGGGTTTCCCACAAGGGCAATATGTATGATTCTTTTGTTCACAATGGTTCAGCCTGCAAAAATATCAAGCGAACCTCTTACTGGCTTACGATTTGGGGAAGAAGATTCCCCCGAATTACCATTTGTGAATATTCAGCTTGCCCGTTTCATAAAAGGGCAACACATTGGCAGCATCTGTTGTTAGGCAATATCGTATGTCCTTCTCTAGTCCAAATCCACTAAGGCGATGGAAGTGGGATGCATCTTTCAATTTCATGAATTCGAAGAGATCTCCCTGGGCAACATTGTACATGGTTTCTGCTATTTGAGAAGAATCACAGTTGATGTTGAAATTCTCTTTCACCTTGCTAATGACCGCTCCTGCAAATAAAGTGTCTTCCATATTCACCCTATCCTTCCAGGCGGCACAGGCAAGAATGGCATGTTGCTTCTTCTTTACCAGGTATTCACATACTACTGATAAATTAGGAAATGAACCGGTAATGATGGTGTCTGCCCCTTTCTCCAGCGCCATGTGCAGGAGCCTGGTTCCGTTTGTGGTGGTGAGCACGAGCGTTTTGCCTTTGATGAATTCCTTTGAATATTCAAAAGGGGAATTACCATATTTCAAACCCTCTGCTATGTGGCCATCGCGCTCACCTGCGGTGACGCATTCCATCTGCCGGCCTAACTCAATACAACGAGAGACTGAATCTACCGGGATCACCGTTTTTGCGCCGTTAAACAAAGCAGTAGCAATAGTGGATGTGGCCCTCAACACATCAATGATAACAACCGTTGTGTTGTTTAGATCATATAATTGGAGCAGAGCAGGAGATAAACATGTATATAGAGTTGGTTTATCATTGTTCATAAGAAAGCAAATGTAACATTTGCCGAAACAGGAAATTTAGATCCAATAGAAGGAGAAAGAAGAAATGCCGATCTACTTTACTTATTTAATAACTGTTTCCATTTTTCAGTTTCAGCGTATTCCTTAATTACAGAATTTCGCTTCTCCAGCATTTTTTTCAGGTAAGAAGTCAGGAAGAGCCGGTTAAGGAATCGGCCAATCGATTTGTATGGGGACTCGAATTCGAATATATCGATCATGATAGTGCCATTGTCCACCTTCTTAAAGTGATGCTCGTGTTTCAATTTTTTGAAGTCGCCTTGTTGCATTTCATCGGTGAACTTAGCAGGCTTTTCAAGCTGCGTAAGCTTAGATTTTAAAAACCTTGTCTTCCCCAGGTGTTTTGCCTTCCAGGTTACGCTTTCGTTTAACTCCAGGAGACCAGTAATAGTTCCGGCTATAGCCTCCTCCCTGGTATGGGACAATGATTTTTTATGGAGATCAACGCTGCGGGAAAGATCAAAGACGCGCTCTGGGGGAGCCGCAATAAAGGTGGTGAGGTGGATGGTTGGCATTTTCGTAGGATTTGACTCAAAAAGCAATAAAAAATCAAGCCAAAATCAGCAATCAAATAAAAGGGACCTTGACTACCTTAGCTATTAACAATTTTTCCCTGATTTTAATATTGATCGGGGTATCTATTTTTGAAAAAACTGTTCTCACATAGCCCAGGCCTATAGCTTTCCCCAGGCTGAGAGACTGCGTTCCGGAAGTTACAAATCCAATAGGGGTGCCACTTCGGTCCTTGATCTCATATCCATGACGGGGAATTCCTTTGTCGACCATTTCAAATCCCACCAGCTTTCTTTCAATCCCCTCTTCCTTCTGCGCCAGGAGCTTGTCTTTCGCCACAAAATCCTTGTTGAATTTAGTAATCCATCCCAGTCCACCCTCCAGGGGGGAGGTAGTATCATCAATATCGTTTCCATACAAGCAATAACCCATCTCTAATCTCAGCGTATCCCTGGCTCCAAGACCAATGGGTTTTATCCCCTGGGGCTTGCCTGCCTCGAATATTTTATCCCAAATCTTTTCGGCGGCTCCATCCTTGTCCTCAAAGTAAATCTCAACCCCGCCAGACCCGGTATACCCAGTCGCACTCACAAGCACATTATCTATCCCTGCAAATTTCCCTTTTGTGAAGGTGTAGTATTTGAGATTGAGGATATCCATATCTGTCAATGGCTGAAGGACCTTTGTAGCATTTGGTCCCTGGATGGCGAGGAGGCAGGTCTTTTCAGAGATGTTGTGCATCTCCGCCTTTTTTGAATTGAAGCCTGATATCCAATTCCAGTCTTTCTCAATGTTTGAAGCGTTTACCACCAACATGTAGACCTTGTTCTCTTCAAGGCAATACACAAGCAGGTCATCAACAATTCCGCCATTTTTATTGGTCATGCAGCTATACTGGGCCTGACCGACTTTCAATTTTGAGGCATCATTGGTAGTGACCCTTTGAATGAGATCCAATGCATGTTCACCTTTCAGAATGAATTCACCCATATGGCTTACATCGAATACGCCTGCGTTGGAACGAACGGCCTGATGTTCGTCATTAATGCCTGTATAGGAGATAGGCATGTTATATCCTGCGAATTCTGCCATCTTAGCGCCCAGCTCAATGTGTTTCTTCTCGAATGGAGTATGCTTCATAATCGCGGTTTTTGGAAGTTGAGCGCAAAGATAGGCAGACCTCAGACGACGGACCACAGACCACAAAGGAAAAAGCTATTAGCCCCTAGCTTGATTGCTGAATATTGCCAGTTAAGAGTCAAATAGCAAAATTCAAAAAATAGGCCCCCTGAAAAACAGAGGGCCTTGTTCCAACTTCAACCCCGCCCACATCCCGACATGAAATGTCGGGAGAGGCGGCGGGATTGTTTTAATGGGCGATTCTAGAAAGAATATAAATTAGGGATGGATAGGATTCATTTTGATCTGTTGGATCTTCACTATCGGCAGTTGTCTTTTCCTGTTTGGAAGAATCGGGTTTTGATTGTGGCTTGCTTTCGTTACCCTTATATCGGTATTGATTTGGCTTCTTTGCGTCTTGTTCTGCTTTTGTTTTGGGCTTGGTGGTATCATTGGGCAAATCAATTCCCTCTTCCTTCCTGGATTCATCATATTCATCATCAGATTCACGATCGGTCCTCTTCAGGCCATTCTCCGTCATGATGTATTCAACATTGTTTCTCCAGCTATAGGCACGTTCCCAGTTGTCGTCCCAGCTTGCATTCCATCCGCGGCGGCTGTTGAAATTCACGTTGAACCATTCGTAGCTGTCGAGACTTCCATCCAATTGAATTTTCTTTCCTATGGGCACTTCAACAACCACCAATACACGCTGATTCCTGAATTTATCCTCTTTGCTAATAGGGAATCCTTTTGGAAGAATAAGTACGCTATCTTTTTGGGTAATGTCGAATTGAATTTTTTCTGCTGCATGCAAGGATGTTTCGGGATTTCTTCCTCTGGAAAATCGTATTGCATGTACACGATAAATTGAATCATCGCTCTTGACTACATTCACCCGAATGGTGTTCAGCATCAGGGTATCCTGGTTGAGACCATAGACAGGAAAGTCTTCATCGTGGATGCCAAACCAATCTCCTCCATAATAGCGAATGTTACTGGTGGCCACATCAACAATCAGTTTTCCTTTACTGGGTTGCACGAGTGAAAAGAGTTCTTCTTTTTCTGAACCCGACTTAAAATTTCTCGCCAGTAGCCCCATTAGAATGATGAAGCTTACCAGCCCTATTGTCCAAAGGCTACCGAACACATACCCGAGGTAATGGTTTTTACTACGCACACCCATAATACGGCGAATGAGCCAGGTGATGAGTGCAACGATGGGAATCCCGAGGAATAGCAGGAGTGATAGCCAGGCCAGCGCGTTCTGCCAGAATCCTTCCAGAATAAAATCTTTGAATGGGAAAATCACGAATCCGCCAAATAGCAATCCCATTAGCAGACCGAAAAGTGAAATGGCCACTACTCCGGCAACGAATAGGAAGAAGGCTTTAAACAGGATTCCGATTACATTGCTTACTCCGCTTCCGGTTCGTCGTGCAACTGGTACCGCTTCCGCAGCAAATGCCTTGGCATGGGTGCCCGCGGTTTGACCAAATCCTTTTGCTTTTTCGCCGAGTTCCTGCGCAGTTTGTTTTACTTCGTTGCCAAAGTTCTGTGCCTTTGACTTGATGCTTTCCATGTCCTCCTTCACCGTATTGCGAATGGAGTTGAGGTCAACTCTTTCTCCCCTCATCTCCAGTTTTTCTGAAGAGGTGGTAGCAACAGGTACAGCTATCCATAATATGACATAAGTAACAAAGAGGGTAAAGCCGAGAGAACCGGTCAGCACCTTTGGTCCCCACCAGAAGTCCCAATCATTGAACCAGGCATTGAAAGGACTTGATACTAATCCTATGATCAGGGGAAGAGCGAATATTAATCTCGGTATCCAGCTCTGCGTATTGAAATAAGCTGCCAGTCCACCACAAACTCCGCCGATCACTTTATCGTCTGGACTCCGGTAAAGCCTTTTGGTAACATTGGATTGAACGGATTGTGAGGGAACAATGATCCATAATACTATGTATACCCAGAACAAGGCTCCAAAGAAGAGAACAAAGAGAATCCTGGTAATTACAGGATCAATTCCCAAATAATTGGCAAGACCGCTGCACACACCTGCGATGATCTTATCGTCCGCGTTCCTAAAGAGCCTTCCTCTCCCTGAACTTACATATGCGTAAGTGGGCTGAGATTGTTGTGTGGTTTGTGTGCGCGGGCCATTGTTAGGAGAATCATCTGCCTTTTCAAAATCCTCGGGGCGACCAATAGAAGCCATCACTGCATTTACATCATCATCGGTAATGCAAGTAGAACCCTTCTTCAGCCTGTCAGAAAATAATTCAGCGATTCTTCCTTCTATATCATTAATAATTTCATCGCGCCCTTCTTCATTTGCAAAGTATTTTCTCAGGCTTTCAATATACTGCTGCAAAATTTCATAAGCAGTTTCCTCTATCGGTATTACCCGACCCTGGAAATTTATGTTTATGACCTTTTTCATGATTAATATTTATTGGTTGGTTGAAGTTTATAGGTTGTCATTATTGCTGGCTGGAACATTCGCTAATGAATCTTTCTTTGCGGCGAGCGTGTTTACTGCATTGGCAAGCTCGTTCCAGGTAGACTCAAGCTCCTGGTAGAATTGCAAGCCTTTGTCGGTCAGAGAAAAATATTTGCGCGGAGGGCCGGAATTGCTTTCTATCCAGCGATAGGTGAGCATATCTGCGTTTTTCAATCTTGTAAGTAAGGGGTAAAGGGTTCCCTCCAATATATGGAGGTTAGCGGCCCTCATCTCTTCCACAATGTCACTTGGGTAGGCCTCACCTCTGCGGATGATGGAGAGGATGCAAAACTCCAGTATCCCCTTCCTCATCTGGCTTTGAGTGTTTTCGATATTCATAAGAGTTATTCATTTTTTCCGCCTTATCCCTTCTCGTCCTTCATGGCTATACTGGGAGGAGAAGGGCTTCGGCGGCTATCTATATGGTAAAATAACTTGACAGCACAAATATAATGGCATTTCTTAGTACTATGCAACACTCAGTACCTTTTTCTTACAGGTAATTTTCTATGAAAGATAACCGGCTTTGCCTGAAACATAGAATGGATAAGGGTTTGGGGCGATTTAGGCGTTAAGGCGACGAGCCCTGCAATTTGATGAGCGGCAAATAGGAAGGATGAAGGAAGGGGCGAGAAGCTGGGGAGGGGAACAGGAATTGATTTTTGGGCATTAATAGCCAATACAGAACCAGCAATACTCAATAGTCAAGTAGCTAACTGAACTAACGTCTTTGAGGCAGGCTGCTATTAGTACCGATCCCAAACTGAGCATTGAATATTGACCCTTCGACTCCGCTCAGGATTGAATATTGTTTATTCTATATTACTTCTTCAGTCCAATCTCCTTCAGCCTCTCGTCAAGGTACTCTCCTGCAGTTGCATCTTCATAGGCCTTGGGATGCCTGGAATCAATGCAACTATCGAGGCAGGTGAGATCCATTTCGCTCTTGGGATGCAAAAAGAAAGGAATGGAGAAACGGGAAGTATGCCACATCTCCCGCGCTGGATTCACCACCCGGTGGGTGGTTGATTTGAGGCGGTTATTGGTTAATCGTTGCAGCATGTCGCCCACATTAACCACGATTTGTTCCGGTAGAGAAGTGACGCCTACCCATTCATTCTGCTTCGTTAGAATTTGTAATCCATCGGCAGATGCGCCCACTAAAAGAGTGATCAGGTTGATGTCCTCATGTTGCTCTGCCCTGATGGCTGATTTCGGCTCTGATGTAATGGGCGGGTAATGAATAGCGCGGAGGATGGAATTTCCATTGTGGATTTCTTCATCGAAATAATGTTCATCCAATCCAAGATAGAGCGCGATTGCCTGCAGCAATGCCTTTCCTGATTTCTCAAATGCCCTATAGGCTTTTCTAACCGTACCATTAAATTCAGGCACTTCCTTAATACTGACATTATCTGGATATTCTGCTTTGATAGGATCACCGTCCTCTACGATCTGTCCATATTGAAAGAATTCCTTCAGATCGGGTGCATCACTTCCCTTTGCGTGCTCTTTTCCAAATGAGGTATATCCCCTTTGTCCTGCAAGGCCAGGAACCTCATATTGCTTTTTTGTAGTGGATGCCATGGCGAAGAATTGCTGGACGTGCTTGTACAGATCACCGATGAGGTTATCTGGAATGCCATGATTTTTTACGGCAACGAATCCAACCTCTTCATAGGCCTTGCCTATTTCATTGACGAACTTTTGTTTTCGCTTGGGATCTCCGCTTAAGAAATCTGAGAGGTCTACCACTGGAATTGCCATAACAATCGATTTAGGTGGTTATGAAATTCGATTTAGATTTACCGGCGAAAATACAATTTTAATGATTCGATCATGTGTTGTGCTGGCGTGCTTGGCCGTACTCTATTGGGGGTGTGCTCCCAAATACCAACGCTTCGTTGGCGGCTATCAATTTTCAAACAACGGACATCCAAATTACGAATCTCTCGATTACTGGGCGGCCCATCCCGCGAAACATGATTCCTCGGATAGCATTCCTGCTCCTTTGCAAAAAGAGTATTTCCTGGATTCAACAGTGGATGTATTCTTTGTTCACCCAACAACATTTACGGACACCAAGGATGAAAGATGGAATGCGGAAATAGATGATGCCTCCTTGAATGCGAAAACTGATTTTTCAACCATCCTCTATCAGGCTTCAGCCTTCAACCAGGCAAGAGTGTTTGCTCCCCGCTATCGTCAGGCCAACTTAAGGGTCTTTTTTACAAAGGACACTACCTCTGCCATAAAGGCTTTTGAGCTGGCATATGAAGACATACAGCTTTCCTTTCAGTACTATCTTGATCATTTAAACCAGGGCCGCCCCATCATCATTGCATCACACAGCCAGGGTAGCAGCCATGCCATCAGGCTACTTAAAGATTTCTTCGATGATAAACCGCTACAGGAGAAATTGATTGTGGCTTATGTTGTAGGAATGAATATCCCCTTGAATGTTTTCCAGCAATTGAAGCCTTGCTTGGATTCTGCTGCCACGGGTTGCTTTTGCGGCTGGAGAACCTTTAAGAGAGGACATGAGCCCTCCCTGCTTTCCAGATATAAAGAATCCTACGTGACCAATCCACTGATCTGGACAACTTCAGATTCATTTGCCGACCGGAGCCTGAACAAGGGAGGCGTTCTTCGACATTTCGATCAATTGATATTGCATACCACAGATGCGCAAATCCATAATTCTATCCTCTGGAGCAGTCGCCCCAAATTCCCGGGTAGCTTTTTATATCGGTCGAATAATTACCATATCGGAGACATTAATTTGTTTTACATGAACATCCGGAAAAATATGCAAGACAGAATTTCCGCCTATAGATCCCGCAACCCCAACACCAACTGATGCTGGGGACACTAAAGAAATACTTATCAACTCCACTGGCCTCTGCTCTATCCTTACTGCTGGCAGTATTGATAAAACTGGGTCTCATCCGCTCTTTCCTTGAAATTGGCAACGACCTGCTGCTAACTGTGGTGACTACCCGCCATTGGCTGCAAGGTTACGGAATCAGCATTCTCTCCAGCGAAATAAGTGACCTCGCCAGGTCTGCTTATGTTCCGTACACGGGCTGGCCACCTGGTATTCATCTGCAACTTGCGCCCTTTCTTCTGCTATGCGGAGATGATTTTGTAACAGCAATCTTTTTGTTGATGGTGGTGGCCACCATATTCTTTTTCCTGATCCTGAAAGAACTCCTTCGCCTGATTGGATTCCCTGCCTGGCTTGCAAACCTGTTTCTTCTATTTCAATCCCTGGTATTAGGAAAGATGTTATTGATCAGTAACCCTACTGATTACACAGGTTTGATATGGTTATTGGGGAGCCTTCTATTTATAGGCAAAGGACTCTATTCACAAAAACCATTAGGTTGGCACATCCTCTCGCTCTTTTTTTTGATCCTTGCAGGCCTCACCCGGTACCAGTACGTGGCAGTGGTAGTGCTCCTAGGGGTTGCAGTAGGGTTGCTTGGAATAATGAACAAGAAAAGAAATTGGATCAGGCAGGGGCTTCTACTCACTGCAGTCACCTCATTCATCTTAATTGCTGTGATAGCAGTTTTTGTATCGCAAGGTTCGGCCGACTTCTATCTCATGCCACTCAAAAGAGGATTTTACGCAGGAAATGTTTTGCATACTTATCCCTTTATGCTCAGTTCCTTCCTCAACGTGGAATTGTTTACGATCCAACTGAGCAAAATAATGCACTTGCCTTATCGGACTGTAGTGGGATTATTCACGGGACTGAACTATATGCTGGTAGCACTTTTTCTGGGCTATATGGTATACTGGTTTGCCCGATACAAATGGAAGGCAGAATCTTTTTGGGAAACTTTCAAAATATTGGGTGGGTTCACCAGCCTTGTAACGATTGCAGTGATCTTTTTGCTCTCCTTTATTCTGGGCACACAGTTGGAACCGCTGTTGGGCAACTGGACCTTTGTTATGGAGGCAAGGTATTTTGCATTTCCGGTTTTATTCTTGCAAATCTTCCTTGGGAGATTATTATTTGTAGAACCTGGTACAAAAAAGGGATTCCGTTTCTTTCGGCCTTTGTTGATCTTTTTTGTTTTAATCTGGATGACACACGGGTGTTATGTGTTGCTTAGGAAAGTGCAAGGACTTGTGCCGATGGAAGATGTTCCCTTCAAGGAAGAAGAAATTGTCTTTGTAAAAAATACCATCCTCGCCAACCAACAGTCCAGGCCCGAAAAGCGATTGGTATTTACCGGAGTTAATAAACTGGTATGTTATACAGCAAACTGGTATGGCGTACCGGCTTTATATCAACCATTGACCCTTAACCAACTTACTCCCGCTGCATCAAAAGAAACCGTGCTGATAGTTGGAGTCAGGAAAAGACACAAGTATTTACTGAAAGAGTTTTTAATGCGGAAAGATATCAGCCTGATTTTCGAAACGGATCAATTTGAATTCTATAGTCTCCACATTGAACCCAAAAAGGAGAAGTAGAATCCAGTTCATCCCAATATCAACTGACACATCATGCATAGACAACGTATTGGCTTGTATTTGATATTATTTGTTCTTTCTGTTTTGGTTAAATGGACGATTGTTTATTACTATGAAGTGGTGAGTTCAGACAAATTGCTCCAGGTAGCGGCGGCTAATTCTATTGCCACTGGAATGGGATATTCATTTCCGTTAGTAGAACTATCCAATCCCGACTCTGCCTTATTGCGCCCCGTGGTGGAGTGGCCGCCTCTTTATTCAATTTTGCTGGTGCCATTTTTAAAACTGACGGGGTCCGATATAGAAACGAGTTGCTTCATACTTGATGCAATTGCAGGATTTCTTTTACTCCTTTTTCTTTTCCTGTTGATGCAGAGATTAGACCTTCCTCTTCCTGCGCAAGCATTGCTGCTCCTCCACCGCGCCTTCGAGATGAATAAGGACACCCTTGCTTCATATGGTTCTGATTCTCTCGCCACAGCGATGTGGCTGGCTACTTTCTATTTTCTTTTAATATACCTGGAAAGAAAAAAACCCTTTGCTCTGGCGGTACTCTCCATAACCAATGCTGCGACATTTTTTTTGCGATATATCTATCTGCCAATTGCCTTTGTAATTCCTATCCTGCTCATCTGGAATGGCATAAGAAAGAAGAATAGAATTGAATGGAAGGGAGGGTTGATTACCCTACTTGTAGTAGTTGCAGGAATTGGCTTGCTTGCGTTGAGAAATTATATAGCAGCCAGGGAAGGGTTTTTCCTGCTGGAAGCTGAAAGCGGTTTTTTTCCTGAAAACCTGTTGCATTGGGTACCCGCATTCTGGTTGCCTTTTTTGAATATTGATTTTTTCTGCATGCAGGTAGCTTTGATAACTTCCGTTTCATATGGAAGGGTGTATTTGCTCTTGCAACTAACGAGTGTACTTCTACTACTCCTGTTGTTTTATCAATACTTAAGACAGTTGATAAGAAATAATCTTATTACTTCACCCGGGTATGCGGCAGGATTTACCTATTATGCGGGGGGCGTTAGCGTGTGCATTTTCCTTCTCCTTCTATTTCTTTCCTTAAGTACGAGGATGATTCTTCCCCATCTTAGAGAAAGTAACTGGAGTTATTTAATAGAGGTGCGTTATTTCCAGGTTCCGGGCCTCTTCATTTTTCTGTTAGTCTGCAGTTGGGCCTTTGGTCGCCACCGGCAAAGTCTCATTCGAAAATTCACACGGTATGCATTAATTGCCAGCTGTAGCCTGCAGATAGCTCATGGAAGTTGGGTGCTTGTTAAGAATTATGGGGTCAACAGAAGTCTATATTCCCCTTATGTGGCTTCGAAGGAAAATATGGCGCGTTATCTCCAGGAAGTTTCCCGGCAAGAGGCTACAAATGGTCGGGAGATCATTGTTCTGACGGATAAATATGGATTCATTGGTGAATCTGTGATTAACAATACCAAAGTGAGCAGCCCCGTTTCGCAATTGAATCAGGACAGTTTTCCACTGATAAGAAAAAAATTATTATTACTCGTTATCGATCAAAAAAGTAAGGAATATTATCGGCCGCTCATTGACAAGCATCAATTTCTGTTCGACAGAGACCTCGGGGGGAATTCTATTTTCAAAAAGTATTATTGAGATATTTTTGCCCGAGTGATGAAGTCCGCTTCGGCAGGACTCAAATCTACGAGTGAGTCTTTTCTTAATTAGAATGTGATTTTCCTAAAAACCAACAAATACGAAGTGGCATCGAGTTAGTGAGTTGCCTATTGCCAATTGAACCTAAAATTCAGCATTCTTGGGTGTTCTCGGGAATGCAATGACATCTCGAATGTTAGTCATTCCGGTAACAAACTGCACCATTCGTTCGAATCCAAGACCAAATCCGGCGTGTGGAACTGATCCAAATCTCCTGGTGTCCAGGTACCACCACAATTCTTCAACCGGCAAATTCATTTCTTTCATGCGCGCTTCCAGCTTTTCCAGTCGTTCCTCTCTTTGAGATCCTCCCACAATTTCTCCAATGCCGGGAGCAAGGATATCCATTGCGGCCACAGTTTTCCCATCCTCATTCTGCCTCATGTAGAAAGCCTTGATGGTTTTAGGATAACCAGTTACAATAACTGGCTTCTTGAAATGTTTTTCAACGAGATAACGTTCGTGCTCACTCTGCATGTCTATTCCCCATTTCACGTCATATTGAAATTTCTTTTTCTTAAAAGCAGGGGACTCCAGGAGAATATCAATGGCCTCGGTATATGTGATACGCTCAAAATTATTGTTGACGACGAATTCAAGTTTTTCCATCAGGCCCATTTCGCTTCTCTCCGCCTGGGGCTTTTGTTTTTCTTCATCTGCCAGTCGCTGTGCAAGAAATTCAAGGTCCTCTTTATTGTTGTCAATGGCATACCGGATAATGTATTTAATAAACTCTTCAGCAAGATTCATATTATCCTCAAGGTCCGAGAATGCCATTTCTGGTTCTATCATCCAGAATTCAGCGAGGTGCCTGGCGGTATTGCTATTCTCGGCCCTGAATGTTGGTCCGAAAGTGTACACATCACTGAAAGCCATTGCACCCAACTCTCCTTCCAGCTGCCCGCTCACAGTTAAGTTGGTACTTCTTCCAAAAAAATCTTCTTTAAAATTGATGGCGCCTTCCTTCGTGCGGGGAGGATTATCAAACGGTAATGTTGTAACTCTGAACATTTCACCGGCTCCTTCCGCATCACTGGCAGTGATAATGGGCGTATGGAGGTAAACAAATCCCTTTTCATTATAAAATTTATGTATAGCGAAGGCCAGGGCATGCCGAATACGGAAGACGGAACCGAATGTATTGGTGCGAAATCTCAAGTGGGCAATTTCTCTGAGAAATTCCAGGCTATGCTTTTTTGGCTGCAGAGGAAATTTTTCAGGATCGGAATCGCCCAGGATCTCGACCTGCTTTGCCTTCAGTTCCAATTTCTGTCCCTTTCCCAACGAGGCGACAACTTCCCCAGTCACTTTCAAGGATGCCCCTGTGGTAATCCTTTTCAGAAATTCTTCATCGTATTGACCCAGAGTCACTACTACCTGTAGGTTGGTGTTGGTGGAACCATCGTTCAATGCAATGAATTGGTTATTCCTGAACGTGCGAACCCATCCCATTACCACAACTTCCTGCCCGGTTGGTTCTGCGGTAAGGAGTTCTTTGATTTTTGTGCGCTTATTGAACATGGTTGCTTAATTAAGAGCGGCAAAGATAAAGTACCGGTTAGATTTACCATTCCTGTTGATGACTCGCTGAGAATGTGTGCAGTGAAACAAATGTGAAAGAATGAGTTACCGCAAAATCCGGGGCAAAATAATTTTTGTTTATTCGGTTTTTGCCGTATCATTGCTCTTGGAATAAGACTCAAACAGTCAAATCCCACTCTAGCTCATCAGAACTTTCGAGGCTCCGTCACCAATACTCTAATCAAAATTTCATATTTCCCGGAACGGTTTAGAAATCGATGAACATTCACAAGTTTTATTATGTATGATATTCTTCAATTGAACGACATGCTCGTTCCAGAGCTGCTTGATATAGCAGAACAACTCCAAATTCCAAACTTTAAGAAACTAAACAAACAGGAACTCATTTACAAAATTCTTGATAAGCAGGCAGTCACGGCTAGTGCAGTGAAAAATTCCAATGCCACCGATGATAAAGGCCGCAGAAAAAGAATCGTCAAAACCTCTACTGCCAATTCCACTGAGGAAGCCATCGTAGAAAGTGGTGATCAGGCTCCGCCAGAAAGATCAAAGCGAGTAGAATCAAAACGCCCCGACATGAAAAAACCAGTAGACAAAGGTCAACCACCTAAGAGAGGAAAGAAAAAGGAACCCGAATCAATTCCCAGCCTGCCGCTAAAGGAAGATGAAGAGGTTGAATTGCAGGAAGAAGAAAATGAACAACCAGCAATAAGTAATGAATCAGAATTGGCAGAAGGAGCCGAAGGAGGCACTGGAGGCGGAATACAGGAACCTCCAAAGCAATACCCACACAGGCGCTCAGACGTCTTCAATATTGAATTCGATGGCGTGATCCTGGCCGAAGGTGTTCTGGAAATGATGCCTGATGGTTACGGATTCTTACGTTCTTCCGATTACAACTACTTGGCTTCGCCTGACGATATTTACCTTTCCACTTCTC
>Ga0184625_10000428_pt1 | contig 15666 bp, 14 predicted proteins | sample PLM3_30_b1_FD_133151 | JGI IMG/M metagenome (GOLD analysis project Ga0184625, IMG submission 133151) | Groundwater sediment microbial communities from an aquifer in East River, Colorado, USA - PLM3_30_b1 | ecosystem: Environmental > Terrestrial > Soil > Riparian zone | place: USA: East River... | reverse complement strand
TCGGAGCTGCATTTGAGCGGTGTGAATGCGACCGACGAAGGGCTCGCGCAACTGGCGGGGCTCGGCAACCTGAAGGAATTGGTGCTGGACAATACGAGGGTAACGCCCGCAGGCGCACAGCGGCTCCAGCAATCACTGCCAAAATGCCATATTGTTGTTCGATGACAACTACGACTCGCAATCTCGCCATCCTGATCTTCGCAGAAGTGGAGGTGCTCGACTTCTGCGGTCCGTTTGAGGTCTTTTCTGTCGCCAATCGGTTTGTCGAGCCGGCAGCCTATAGCGTGTTCACGGTCGCCGAACAGGCAGGCCCAGTGGTCGCCCGGAACGGGCTGAGCGTCAATCCGCAGTACCGGCTCGACGACTGCCCCAATCCGCACCTGCTGCTGGTACCGGGTGGTCAGGGAACGCGGACCGAAATGCACAACGCGGCAGTCATCGAATGGATCAAGCGGGCGGCCATCCCCGCCGAGCTCGTCCTCTCCGTCTGTACGGGTGCTTTGTTACTAGCGAAAGCCGGCTTGCTCGACGGGAAAGAGGCCACGACGCACCACGGATCCATCGACCTCCTGCGGCAGGTGGCTCCCCGCACGATCGTGCATTCCGATCGCCGCTTCGTCGATAACGGACGGGTGATTTGCTCGGCCGGCATTGCCGCGGGGATCGACATGAGTCTCCACGTCGTGGCCAAACTGCACGGCGAGGAGGTTGCCCGCAAGACAGCCCGGCAGATGGAGTACCCGTGGAAGGAAACACACACGTGAAATCGACGGTCGAGGAGATCCGGCAGCGCTTTGATGCCGATGTGGAGCGGTTCTCGAATCTCGAAACCGGCCAGTCGGCCACGGTCGATGCGCCGCTGGCCATGGCGCTCGTCGCCCAAGCGGCAGCAGCGGCCACGCCCCACGCCCGCCACGTGCTCGATGTGGGCTGCGGGGCCGGAAACTACACGCTGAAGATGCTGGAGCGGCTCGCCAATCTCGACGTCACGCTGATCGATTTGAGCCAGCCGATGCTTGCCCGGGCGCGCCAGCGAGTGGGCCAAGCGACGCAGGGAAGTGTCACGACCATTCAAGGCGACATTCGTCAGATCGAATTGCCCGCCGCCACGTACGACATCATTCTCGCGGCGGCTGTGCTCCACCACCTCCGCACGGACGCAGAGTGGCGGGACGTGTTCACGGCCTTCCACCGGGCGCTCATGCCCGGCGGCTCCGTCTGGATCTTCGACCTGGTCGAAAGTTCCATTCCCGCGGTCCAGTCACTGATGCGACAGCGGTACGGCGAGTACCTCACGCAGCTCAAGGACCAACAGTACCGCGACCACGTGTTTGCCTACGTCGAGAAAGAGGACACACCCCGCCCGCTGATGTTTCAGTTGGAGCTGCTGCGGCAAGCCGGCTTCAGCCAGGTCGAAGTGCTCCACAAACACCTCTGCTTCGCGGCCTTCGGTGGCGTCAAGCTCTGAGCAACGGAGGAACGGAATGTGAGTCAAGATCGAGTTTTTGGCAAAGTGGCGCTGGTGACTGGAGCTGAAATGTGGATCGGCCATAGTAGCGACTGTTGCCGTCGTTGTTCTATGCAGCCGTCATTCCTTCGCTACCTCCGCAAGCAATCGTTCCTTTTCCTCGTCGGTCAGTTCCTTCCAATCCCGATCCAATAGCCCCGCTGCCAGCGCCCACAGCAGATTCAGGCTGGCTTTGGGTTGTCTCTGTTTGAGCAGCCAGTAGGCCGGCACCGGGCCGAGGCGTGTGAGGTCTGAGATAGTCATGATCCCTGCATCTCGCAGCCAAGCGGCGCTCGCGGGGCCGAGGTTCCGCAGGTTCTGAATGGGCTCTAACAGGCCGCTCTCGGCATTGGCATAACCCACGTCCGCGAACTTCGCCTGCAGCTCGTCCAGGTGCCTGCCGGTGGCCGTGTGGATGACGACAGCCTGGTTTCGGCCGGCACTCTGTACCTTCTTCACGCCGTGCCCAAATCCCTTGGCGCCGGCTCAAGAACGAGGGCAGCCATCGTTTAGCGGTGGCCTCCATTGTTGTTGCTGGGGGGCAGGGCTTTGAGCTCGTCGATCGCATGACTGGCGTCTTTGATCGACAGGTCCGTTGGAATGCTGGCGAAGAAAGCATTCAGTCGCCAGCCGTCTTGCGCCGTGTCAACGTGATCGTTAAGCGCGATGACTCTCGTGCCCACGTCTTCGGCTGTTTCACAAAACAGATAGGCGTGGACCCGGCGGAAGATTCGACCGAGATCCTCGGCGATGACGAGGTCGTACTGGCCGCTTTCCAGCTCAGCTTGCGCCTTCTCGGCTTCCGCGCGATCAAGACATTCGCCACTTCCGCGGCCGGCGACCATGATCAGAGTGAAAGTTACATCACTCTGTTCATTGAGCCATGATCGATATAGTGCTTCCTGGTCGGTTAGGCTCAACTCCGTTTGGCCAGGGCGGCCGCTTATGCGGGCAATTCCTAAGACCTTGAGCGTGTTGCCATTGCGCGGAACGAGGGGCGGATCGAGACGAGAACGGGACATGGGTACCTCCATTTTGGAGGCGCCGCCAGGCCATCCAGCGATTGACACAGTGTGTCAATCAGCGTGATAGTTCGTGAGAGTCCCTGATCACTCGTGACGAGCCACATCAAATCGGAAGGCCAGACGCGACAACTACTTAACGCCATAAGTCTCGGCACCGATGGCGCTTGTGAAATGCGTCAAGTAGAGCCCCGTGCCCTCCGCTTTTCTAAACTCCGCCCCCGCCTAGAGTTGCGGGGGCGTTCTTTTGCGCCTGGCAGCGATTGAATTGGCCGATTTTCGCCCGCGTGTAGCCAACCCCGCGATGGCTGCGCAACAGTCGCAGACGGACGACGGCGAACAACTGCGGACACGGGAATTCCGACGACAACGGACGGTGGTGGGCTAGGGAAACGCAACCAGACGTGGATAACGCGGTCCCGTGGCGATAGTATCTGCGCCGAATGAATGGGTCTCTCACTGGTCCCGACACACGCGAAGGCGAACTGCCCCGTGGGCTCGGTTTCTGGCAGGCTGTTTCGTTGAACGTAGCCAACATGGTTGGCATCGGCCCGTTTATCACGATCCCAGCCTTTATCGCAGCGATGGGCGGCCCCCATGCGGTCATTGCCTGGCTGGTCGCCGCCGTGCTCGTGATCTGCGACGGACTGGTCTGGAGCGAGCTGGGAGCGGCGTTGCCCGGCAGCGGCGGCACGTATCACTTCCTGCGCGAAATCTTCGGACGCTACCGCTGGGGCCGGTTGCTGCCGTTTCTGTTCATCTGGCAGTTCCTCGTGAGCGGGGCGCTGGAAATGGCCTCGGGCTACATCGGCGGACTTCAGTATCTCGAATACGCCCTCCCGCAGATCACCTCGCTCATTCCACATCGCGTCGGCGGAACTCGGTGGGTCGCGGCTATCGCCGTTGCGATTGTGACACTGGTCCTCTGCCAAAACATCCGGCGGCTCGGCTGGCTCAGCATCGCGCTCTGCGCCGGCACGATCGTCACCGTCTTGACCGTGATTGTCGCTGGGATTGCGAACTTTGACAGCTCGCTGCTGACGCTTCCCGCGGAGGGCGTGACCATCAACGCGCAGTTTGCCAAGGGGCTCGGCGCCGCGATGCTCATCGCCGTGTATGACTATCTCGGTTACTTCAACATTTGTCATCTGGGCGACGAGGTGATTCACCCAGCGAAGACGATTCCTCGAGCCATCCTGATCTCTGTAGCGCTCGTGGCCTCAATCTACCTGACGATGAACATCGCCATCATCGGCGTGATCCCTTGGCAAGAAGCGATGGTGTCCAAGAATGTTGCGGCGCTGTTCATGGAGCGTCTCTACGGCCGCCCGGCCGCCGTGGCATTGACGGCGCTGATTCTCTGGACCTCAATGGCCTGCATGTTTGCAATCACTTTGGGATACTCCCGCATCCCTTATGCCGCCGCCCGGCAGGGCGACTTCTTCAGCATCTTCGGCGTTTTGCATTCGAGCGGACGATTCCCGGTGGTGTCTCTCGCGGCACTCGGCGGGCTGACGGCCCTGTTTTGCTTCTTCGATCTGGCTGCGGTGATCAATGCGGCAGTTGCGGTCCGAATCCTCATTCAATTCGTCGGCCAGATCGTGGGGCTGCACATCCTCCGCACGACGCGCCCCGATGTCGTCCTTCCGTTTCGGATGTGGCTCTACCCGTTCCCCAGCCTGGTCGCTCTGGGCGGGTGGTTGTTCGTATTTGCGACGGCCGATCCGTGGGTCTTGCTGTCGAGCTTGGGCGTTCTGGGATCCGGTTGCGTGGCATTCATCCTGTGGCGGCGGCCCCAGTAAGAGTAGCCTTGTTCGAGCTCGGTTGCAGCATCTGATCGAACTTGCCCGCCGCCACCAGCTGCATCGTGCACAGGGCGTCAAACGCTGCAGCTGTCACAATACCGCCGCGTTGACAACGTGGCAGGCCCATTCGACAATCGGCCGTTTCGCGCGGCACCCGGGCGCTGTAACGAACGCCCTCCGCGGCGTTCCTGCTCGGGCCGCTAGCAGCCGTAAAGTCAATGGCCAAAGTCACTTACAAAGACGCCGGTGTCGATCTCGACGTCTATGACGAGGCGATGACGCGGCTGCCGCGGCTGATGCACCGCACGTTTTCGCCGCGGGTGCTCAAGCTCGACGGCGGCTTTGCGGGCCTGTTTCAGCTCGACTTTGCCAGCCGGCTCTTCGAGCGGAAGTACGAAGACCCAATCCTCGTCTCCTGCACCGACGGCGTGGGGACGAAGCTGAAGGTCGCGACGCTCGTCGGCCGGCACGACACGGTGGGCATCGACCTGGTGGCGATGAGCGTCAACGACGCCCTCTGCTGCGGGGCCGAGCCGCTGTTCTTTCTCGACTATGTCGCCATGTCGCACGACGAGCCGGAGAAGCTCGAGCAGCTCGTCCGCGGGGTGAGCGACGGCTGCATCGAGGCCGACTGTGCCCTGATGGGCGGCGAGACGGCGATCATGCCCGACATCTACGCCCGCGGCGAATACGACCTGGCCGGCTTCTGCGTCGGCGTCGTCGAGCGGAAACATTTGATCGATGGCAAGTCGATCGCGGCGGGCGACCTCGTGCTGGGCATCGCCAGCAGCGGCCTGCACAGCAACGGCTACAGCCTGATCCGCAAAGTCGTTTTCGATTTGGCCGGCCTCGGCGTTGACGACCAGGTGCCCGAGCTGGGCACGACCGTGGGCGAAACCCTGATCACGCCGACGCGCATCTACTCGCGGCCGATCCGCAAGATCCTGCAGTACTACAAGGTCAAGAACGTCGTCCACGGTATCGCTCACATCACCGGCGGCGGATTGCGCGACAACCTCGAACGCATTCTGCCCGAAGGCACGCAGGCCGTCCTCGAAAAAGGCGCGTGGCCCGTTCCGCCCGTCTTCACCTGGCTGCAAGGCCTCGGCGGCATCGAAGACGCCGAGATGGAACGCGTCTTTAACATGGGCATCGGCCTGGCGCTCGTCATCAGTCCGTACTACGAGACGACGATCACCAGCATGCTCACCGATGCCGGACTCGACCACTGGAAGCTCGGCGAAATCAAAACTGGGCCAAAATCTGTTTGTTGGAGTGCGTAGCTGCCGTGAGCGAACCCCTCAATCCCTATTCGTCGCCGCAACAGCCGATCTCCTTCGCGCCGCAGGTCCGCCCCGGACCGCAACCGGTCGCCCGCCCGTACCAATCGGCAGCAGGGAAGGCGATGTTCGTGTTGATCGCGACCGGCGTGGACTTCGTGCTGCAGATCCTGCTGGCCGCCTCGTTTGCAATGCAATGGATGATGCTGCTCCAGGCGCAGGAGACCGGCATTGACATGGCCACCGCTCAGGCCAACGACGTGCGGCAGCAGATCGTATCGGTGCTGGTCATCGTCGCCGCGCTGGTTTCCCTCGTCGCCCTGCTCGTCTGGATCTATGCCGCCCATGCCAACCTGCCCGCACTGGGCGCCGGCAAGCTCGAATTCACTCCGGGCTGGGCCGTGGGCTACTTTTTCATTCCCATCGTCAACTTGTGGAAGCCCTTTCAGGCGGTTCGGGAGATTCATATTCGGAGCGACCCAGACTATGCCAGCGGCCGGACTCAGGACTCGGCTGCCATTGTCGGCTGGTGGTGGGGTCTGCGAATTGTCTCGGCCATTGCCGGCCGCGTCCTGGCGTCGGGAGCCGGTCCCACGAACACGATTGAAGGACTGATCACACTAAGCGCTGCGTCGATCTTCGCGATCGTCGCCGTCGATCTGCCGCTGTTGGCCGTTCAATTCCTGCTGATCCAGAAGGTGCAGCGCTTCCAGACACAGCGGCATGCCCTTGTCGAACAGCAGGCCGCAGCTCAACCCGCGGCGCTCTCCTCGAATCCGTTCGCGGCGCTGTCCTAGGTGCAATAAGGTAGCAGGCACACTCCGTGTGCCGTCATTTTCCAATCGTAAAGCCACTTCCAAGCGACGGCACACCGACCCGCTCAGCGGGTGCCCGGTGCCTACTACTTTAGCGGCTCTTCGTCGGCACCGCCGTCTTCGGCGCGACCGGCGGTGCTGTCGTCCGCGGCTGCGTCGCAGTTCCCGGCGCTGGCGTCACGGCGGGACGTGCCGGAGCGGCGCTGACGCGCGGCGCAACCGAACCAGCGGCCGCGCCGACCGTTGCAGGCAGCATGTTCGCGCCGGCCGGCTTCGTGCCGCCGGTTTGCGACGTACCGGCCAGGAAATTATCGACCTGGGCCACGTCCTTCAGCCGGTCGAACTCCTTGGTCATCATCACCCGCTGCTTCTTCTCCAGGATGTCCTTGTACAGCTCGCCGCGAACGGCGTTGTAATCCTTCTGCACCTGCTGGGTGCGGCCCTGGCACTTGAGGATGATGAACTGGTCATCGACGGCGACGATGCCCGACAGCTCGCCGGCCTTCAGTTTGAAGGCTTCCTGCTCGACCAGTGGCGAACCGCTGTGCCGGCGAATCGGCGGGACCTTGCCGTTGTTGCCGCGCGAGGCCGGCTCGATCGAGTATTGCTGGGCCAGCTCGCCGAAGAACGCGTCGGTGTTGTTGTTGCGGGCCATCTCCCAGACTTTCTGGGCCTGCCGCTGATCGCTCAGCACGATCGCCAGCACCTCGACCCGCTCGCCAAAGTTCGACTCAAAGCCCTTCTTCAAGTCATCTTCGGTGACGTCGATCTTCGTGCCGATCAGCTTCTTCAGGGCGCACGACGGCCAGACGGCGTCGCGGACGTACAGATCGACCGTCGCTCCCGGCGCCTCGCAGACTTTTTCGAGCCACGTCTTCACGTCGGGCTTGCCGTCCTTGACGTGTCCGTACGATTCGGCCGCCCGGGCGACTTCGGCGTCGATGTCGGCCTGATCGACCGTCAAGCGCTTACGGTTCAGCTCTTGTTGCAGGACCTTGCGATTGATCTCGCCATCCAGCACGTCCTGCCCATGTCGCGTGATGCATTCCGCCGCCAGACTTTCCAGCGAAATCGGCCGGCCGTTCACCGTCGCCGCCACGCCCGGCTGCTGGGCCGCCTTGGCGGGATCGTTGTAGATATTGACGATCTGCGCCTGCTTGTGGACCGAGTCAAAATACTGACCGGCCGCCACGCGGAGCTTGTTCTCTTTGATCCGCTCGCGGAGGCGGGCCTCCTGCTCGACTTGCTGCTGGCTCGTCAGCCGTTGCTGCGGCAGTTGCTCTTCGCACTTGAGCACGTAATACATGTTGGCCACGTTGACGACCTGCGAAATCTGTCCCGGCTGCAGGCTGAACGCCACCTGCTCCAGGTTGGCGTCGCCCAGGTTCTTGCGGATCGGCGGGATCACGCCATAGGCCGACGCGACGCCGGCATCGCTGCTTTTCGCCTTCGAGATTTCGCCGAACTGCGCCGGATTGGCGACGGCCATCTGGCGGGCCTCAACTGCTGCCTGCTGGTTGTCGGTCGCGATCAGGCGGGCCTTCACCTTGGGGCCGAACTCCGAATCAAACGCCTTCCGCAATTCCTCGGGCGTGACCTGAATCTGGGCCGCGGCGATCTGCCGCAGGGCGATCATCGGCCACACGACCTCGCTGCGGTATTGAGCCTCGCTGAAGCCCCGTTCGTCGCGCAAGAGCGCCAGCCAGCGGTCACGCGACAGGCCAAACTTCGCGGCGATCTTGTCGATCTCGGACGAGACATCGGCGTCGCTAATCTTGATTCCCTGCTTGGCGCACGAATCGGCGATCAGCAGCCGATTGACGACGCTCTCCAAAACCTCTTCGCCATAGCGGCGAATGCACTCGCGGCCCAACTCGGTCCGCGTGATCTGTTCCGCATTGACGACTGCCATCACTTGTAGCGTGTTCGGATCCGGCCGAGCCGCCGCCGGCGTACCGCTGGGCATCGCGCCCGCCGTGTTGATCGGCGCACTCGCGCCGCCAGAGGGCCGCGCGGCACTCGCCGAGATTCCGCCCGGTGCTGCCGGCCGCAAGGCGCCACCCGCAGCAGGATTCGCCGCTGGCTGCCGCGGCTGCGCGCCGGCGGGAGCCGCCTGCACTCCCGGCCGCGTCACCGGCGCTTGAGCGCTCGCCTGTGGCACACCGAGCAGCCGCATGCCCAACCCCGCGGCGATCACGCCGATGATCGAAACCACCAGCCACGCCAGGCCTCCCGGCGAGCGTTTCCCGGTCAGTGCATCCATGCGACTCATGAGCAATGCTCCGTCATTCAGTAGGTCCCGCCTGCCGGGCGGGACCTGGCACACCAAGAAAATCCACACCTAACCAAAGGCCCCATCCGGCAGAAGGGACCCACTAACGGCTGCCATCACAATCGGGGCGGGAGTCTAGGCAAACCCGAACCAGCAATCAACACCAACCCGCCGTGGAAACGAGGGGCTACTCACCACGCGCCTGAGCAGTCCACTTCCGGGTGGTCGCAAAAGCTTCGGCTGCCCTTTTTCAAACGCTACTACGACTCACTGCGATTGCCGCAACCTATTCACTACACATGCCTTACGACAAATTGCTATTCGCTACATTCATATTAGGGTTAGTAGCAATAATCGGGTTTCCGACCGCCACTGAGCAGGTGCCAGTACGTACGCGCGAAGCGCCCGCAGTCTCGCCATCCCGCGGCAGCCGCGGCGGTTAACCCCGGCGTCCACGCCGGCTCCAACCGCGCAGCGGCGGCCCCAGGAGCAATTTCCAGCTTCCAACTTGTCAATGAGCGACGGTGGAGCAAGCCCACCAGGTTCTTTAGATGCGCACAGGCGTCCATTTATTCCCTTCAGCTCCTTCAGAATTCCGAAAAGGTCTCCCTTGACCGTGCGTGACGGGGTTTCGCCTTTCGTCAATGACTTTCATCCCGGCTAAAATGCTCCGATGAGATACCGCCTCCGCTCGCTGCTGATTGTCTTGGCGCTGGGGCCGCCGGTGCTGGCCGTCGTGGCGTGCCAGTGGTATCTACCCAGCTCACGACTCCCACTCGCGCTTGAGGGCCACTGCCCAGTTACGCTCGTCGAATCGTCGCATTGGCAGTTAGGAAAGGCCGAGTACAGTGCGGTGCATGGTGGCCGACTATACCTCTTTGCCAGCACAGCTGAACGACGTGCATTTGAGAAGGCGCCGAACCGCTACGCTCCATTTCGCGGTGGGCTCGATATCGTGCGTCTGGTCGATGCACAGAGGATATCGGAAGGTCACCGTGGGTTGGGTTTATTCGGCGTCGAGCGAGTCTATTTGTTCGACAGTGAGGAAACACTCGGCAAGTTCGTCGCCAACCCTCAAAAATACATTTCAGAGGCGCCACGACCTTAACCTCGATTGAGCCGTCCATGTTCCGATTCACGATCCGCGAGCTGGTGCTGGTGACGGTGATTGTGGCGATGGGCGTGGCGTGGTGGTCTCAACAAAAGCGGCTCAAAAAGGACGCTATCGGCTGGAAGCATCGCGCTGCGGCGGCAAAATTGGTTCTGCGCTCGCGTGGCTGGGAAGTGAATTGGGATGGTGACGATACGGAGTTCCGTCTCGGCGACGAGTTGATGACCTCTCCGATGCGAAAAGACGGCCGCTATGTGGTGCACGTTAAGCGGGAATCGAAGGCAGCCATTTCACTGCCTGGCGGTGGTCCAGCGAAGGCCAAAGGGCCTTACGACAAGTCGCCGCCGCCCTGGCTATCGCAGTAATTTCAAACGCAGGACAGCGATTTCAGATTGAACTATGCTCCGCTACAAACTCCGCACGCTGCTGATCGTCTTGGCGCTGGGGCCGCCAGTTTTGGCGGGGTTGTGGGTGTCTCTCCTGACGATCATTCGCTTGTTGTGGCCGACCACAAAGCCGCCTATTGTCGTGCTGATCGACGGCCCTGGCAGCAGCTCGATCCAGGAGCGGAACCCGGCCTGGCGGCTAGAGATGATGGGTGGCGGCGTCCGGCAGGCGGAAGCAGCACCACTTAATGAACCGTGACCAAAAACTGCGACGAGAGAGTTGTTCCGTAAGGCAATGACACCCCGCTACAAACTCCGCACCCTCTTGCTTCTGCTGGCCATCCTGCCGCCGCTGTTGGCCGTGGCGTGGTGGAAGTATTCGGCGTGGCGTGAGCGGCAAAGGCTAGTAGAGCTGGAAGCGTGCGTGCGGGTGCTGCCGCTGATTGTGAGCGCCGAGCGGAACTTCGACCTGAGCGGCCAGCCGCCGCCTGTGGCCAGCAGATGACGCAGCAACGATTCCGCCCCGTCCGCTGACGCTGGCGGGGAATTCCTCAAGCGCCCCGCGCCGCGTCGGCGACCCGAGAAAGCCCAGTAGAACAAGAAGAAGTGAACCGCGGATGACGCCGATAACGCGGATTTTACACGCGGAACCCTGAGCAACCACGAAAGCCACGAAATACACGAAATGGGAGACGCAAAGCGAACGAGTCCACCAGGCGGATGATCGCTTCGTCGTTCGCTTCTTTCGTCGCTTTCGCGTATTTCGTGGTTCCCGAATCTCCGCGTACCGCAGGTCCAGCGGCAATCCTCATCGCAGCCGATAGCCGGCCCGTCGCAGGCAGCCGCTGGCGGCGAGCAGGCTGACGACCGGGAAGGCGACGATGAGCAAGAGCAGCACGATTTCGCCGAGGCGAATGCTGTCGTGCCACGCGATCGGCAACAGTGCCAGCAGCGAGCAGCCCAGCAAGCTGGTCGCTGCCGCCAGCCAGAATCGCCGCCACCAGAGGGCGATCACGATGACGCCCGGCGCGCCGCAGAGCAGCGCCGCGAGAAAGTACACTTCGTTCAGACTGTGGAAGCCGCCGCTGGCTAGCAGCAGCCCCAGGAAGAGGGCAATCAGCGTTGTCATCAGCAGCAGATCGCCGAGCGTGAATTGCCATCGCGCGCGCGGCTGGCTGCCGATGGCGGCATCGATGGCGGCGGCGATTCTCCAGCCGAGTTGGCGGAGGATGACCGGCGGCAACGCCAGGCCGACCTGAAATGCCGCAAAGCCGAGGGCGGTCCTGAAATCGCCGAAGCCAAGGAAAAACACTCCAATGGCGGCCGCGGCAACGGTGCCGACAGCAAAGTAGGCGGCCCGGTGTTGCACACGGCAATCCGCGAGCGTCGCAAAAGCCGTCAGCCAGGCGCTCAGCCCCAGCAGGTGAAGGGCCAGCGCGATCAGCAGCGGAACGGCTTCCAGGAAGCCCCAGTCGCGGCAGGCCCAATACAGGACGACCGCCAGATCGACGGCCAGCCAAACGGCAAGGATCACCCACGCCGAGGCCCACTGCCAGGTGGCGGAAGGACGCGAAGCGGACTGGGGATTTCGAGCCGCGATTGGCTGCGTCATGGCGCTATAGTCTAGACCGCCCCGGTCGCGGAGGTGGGCGGGCAGGGCGTACGATGAAGTCTGCGAACGCTTTCGAGTTGCACGAGTCTTCCAATGCCTAAGAACCGACAGATCCTGCTCGCGTCGCGGCCGCGCGGCGAGCCGACGCTGGAGAACTTTCGATCTGTCGAAACGGAAGTTCCCGATCCTGGTCCGGGCCAGATGCTGCTGCACGCGGTCTATCTTTCGCTAGATCCGTACATGCGCGGCCGGATGAATGCGGGAAAGTCTTATGCCCGGCCCGTTGAAGTCGGCGAGGTGATGGAGGGGCGTACCGTCTCGCAAGTCTTGGCGTCGAACCTGCCCAAGTATCAGCCGGGCGACTTCGTGTTCGCGCCGACCGGCTGGCAGGAGTACGCGTTATCGACGGGCGAAGGCGTGCGAAAGATCGACCCCGATCTGCGGCCGCTCTCCTATGCGCTGGGCGTGCTCGGCATGCCGGGACTGACGGCTTATACGGGCCTCTTGAACATTGGTCAGCCGAAGTCGGGCGAGACGCTGGTGGTGGCGGCGGCTTCCGGCGCGGTCGGCTCGTTAGTCGGGCAGATGGCCCGCCTCAAGGGCTGCCGCGTGGTGGGCATCGCGGGGAGCGCGGAGAAGTGCCGGTACGTAAAAGAGCACCTCAAATTCGACGAATGTTTGAACCATCGCGATGCGAACCTTGCCGAGCAATTGGCAGCCGCTTGCCCGCGGGGCATCGACATCTACTTTGAAAACGTCGGCGGGATGGTGCTGGAAGCGGTCGTGCCGCTGCTCAACGACTTTGCCCGCGTTCCCGTTTGCGGTCTGATCGCCCACTACAACGCTGCGGAACCGCCGCCCGGTCCCAACCAGCTGCCGCAGTTCATGCTGCAGATCCTCGTCAAGCGCCTGACGTTTCGCGGGTTCATCGTCTGGGATTTCGCCGCGCAGTTCCCCGATTTCCTCCGCGACATGAGCGGCTGGCTGCGGTCCGGCCAAATCACCTACAAGGAAGACATCACCGCCGGCCTGGAGAACGCTCCTCAGCAGCTGATTGGGCTGCTCAACGGCCAGAACTTCGGCAAGAAGCTCATTCAGGTGAGCGCTGACCCGACGCGGGGCACTTAAGCGGGACTCTAGTGAATGAACCGCGGATTACGCGGATGGCGCGGATACGCAGAGATGAGGGAACCACGAAAGATACGAATGACACGAAAGTAGTGAGAGACAAAGCGATCATCGGCCGAGTTGACCGGTATGTTCTGCCTCTCCCCTTTCGATTGTTTCGTGTATTTCGTGGTTGCCTCCGGTTCCGGATCCGCGTTATCCGCAACATCCGCGGTTCACTTCTTCTTTTTGTTCTTCTTGGCTTTCGCGGGTTGCTCTGCGACGGATTTCTCGAAGGCGCGGTCCAGCTCGGCCGGTCGCGCATTGGTGAATTGGTCGAGGGCCTTTTGCAGCATCGCGGCAGCCGTGCGGGCCTGGGCGTCAAGCTGCGCGGCGGCGAGTGGCGACTTTTCGTCTGGATCGGAGGCGAGGTCGAACAGCCGGCCGTCGCGGTAGAGCTTGTACTGGTCGTTGAAGGCAAACTCGCGGACCGTCATGTCGGCCCCTTGGCGGGGTGAGTACCAGCTATAGAGCCATTGGCGGGGGTGTCCCGCTTCGCCGCGCAGTCGCGGCAGAAAGCTGACGCCGTCGATCTTCGCTGGCGCGGCAATGCCCGCAGCCTGACAGATCGTCGGCAGGAAATCGACGCTGCTGATCAGATCGCCAAGAGCGCGTCCCTCCTTGATGACAGCCGGCCAGCTGGCAATGCAGGGCACGTGCGTGCCGCGGTGCGTGGTCGTGCCTTTGCCGCCGCGAAAGTCCGTGCCGCGAAAGCGGCTGGTGACGCCGCCGAGCGTGCCGTTGTCGCCCAGGAAAAGCAGCAGCGTGTTGTCGCGAATGCCCAGCTCCGCGAGCTTCGCGTCCACGCTGCCCACGAGCTTGTCCATGTAGGCCGTCATGTCGGCGAAATGCTTGACGTCCTGATTGACGCCCTCGCCCATCGCCTTCGGATCCCAATCCGCACTGTCCGGCGTCGGCTGAAACGGGTTGTGCGTCAGCATCAGCGGGTAATACAGAAAGAACGGCCCCTCCTTGTGGCGAGTAATAAAGTCGAGGGCAAAGTCGTTGACGAGTTTGGGCCCGTATTCGCCGTTTTGAAAATCTCTCGCGACGCCGTTGTATTCCAGGCCCGGGTTGGCATACCGCGGCGGACGGCGGGTATGCTGCCAGAGGCACGATTCGTCGAAGCCAAAGTGCTGCGGCGAGTCCTGCTCGCGGCCGAGCTGCCACTTGCCGCAGATGCCCGTCGCGTAGCCGGCCTGCTTGAGCAAGTGGCCGAATGTGGTCTCGGTCCGCACCAGCGTGCCGAAGTTGAGGTAGTTCCGCACGTTGTAGCGACCGGTCATCAGTTGCACCCGCGTCGGCGTACACAGCGGCTGCACATGGCACTGCTCGAACCGCACGCCCGCCGCGGCCAGCCGATCGAGGTGCGGCGTCTTATAAGACTGCCCGCCATTGGCGGTGACGCATTCGTAGCCAAAATCGTCGGCCATGATCAGGAGGATATTCGGTTTCGCCGCGCCGACTGTCGGCCACAGCGCCAGCAGCACAATCAGGACGGGAAGGATTCGCATGGTTCAATTCCCCGGAGGTTTTCGGCAACTTGAGTATTGCCGCACGGCTCGCGGCGCCCCGCGGCGCCGCTTGCGGCGAGCGGTAGTGTCCAAATTGGTTTGATTGATTTAGGAAGCGTTCTCGTCCGCCAAACCCGCAAATGCCGTGAGGTGTCGGCGGGGTTTGTTGGCGGTTGGTGGGCACTCGAAAGCGGGTCATTGGCGATTATCGGTTGACGATCCAGCTTCGGCGGATTTGGGGTAACGGTCCAGTAACTTTTGCATGATCTGTCTCAGCCTTGGCTCAGATTCTCGTTCCAGAATTGCGCGGATGGCTGGCAAGTGTCGCCGTATGTTAGGGCTGCTATGCAGAAGTAGTTTTGCAGCAGCCCCGCGGTGAGACGCCAAGTTTAGCAGTGCCACCAAAGTATCGACGGACGAGGCATAGGTGAGTTTCATTTGCTTCAAAGCCGAAAAGATACTGAACTGCTCATTCCAGTCTGGGGCTTCTGCCAGAAGGCTTACGAGAGGCGCCTCGGCCTCACGTCCGTACTGAACCAGTTCTGATACTGCGTACCGACGCGCGTAGAGATCACCAGAACGCGCGGTGGTAATTAGCTTCTGAAGCTCGCTCATGGCTGCACCATCCCAGCGGGACATTCTACCACCGGACTGGGCTGCGACCTGGCCAGCGTCTCGGTTGTGCGTGGTGCCCCGGACGGTGTACTCTTTACGGTTGTTGCCGTTCACCCCGCTTCTGAGACGCTTTATGCACCGGCTTCATGCCCTGTTGGCTTCGCTGGTCGTCTTCTGTTCTGCAGCGCTGGCCGCCGCCGCGGATCGGCCGAACATCTTGTTCATCATGTCCGACGATCATGCCTATCAGGCGATCAGCGCCTATGGCAGCAATCGCAATCAGACGCCGAATATCGATCGGCTGGCCAAGGAAGGCATGCGGTTCGACCGGGCGTTTGTCACCAACTCGATCTGCGGGCCGAGCCGGGCGGTGATCCAGACGGGCAAGTACAGCCATCTCAACGGCTTTCCCGACAACAGTGCCCGGGCCTGGTTCAACCGGGCGCAGCAAACGGCGCCGAAGCTGCTGCAGGCCGCCGGCTACAACACGGCGGTCGTCGGCAAGTGGCACCTCAACAGCGATCCGGCCGGCTTCGACGACTGGCACATCCTGCAAGGGC
>Ga0184625_10000427_pt1 | contig 15673 bp, 14 predicted proteins | sample PLM3_30_b1_FD_133151 | JGI IMG/M metagenome (GOLD analysis project Ga0184625, IMG submission 133151) | Groundwater sediment microbial communities from an aquifer in East River, Colorado, USA - PLM3_30_b1 | ecosystem: Environmental > Terrestrial > Soil > Riparian zone | place: USA: East River... | reverse complement strand
CATCTCAGTCAGGCCGCCAATGTTTCCAAACGCAACGTCTCTGATGATCGCCTGCGTCGCGGCCGGCACGGTGTAGATCGTTGCCTTGGCCGCTGCGAGTTGCCCATCGGCGAGAAGTTTTGGAGTCGTTGGCACTTAAAGGTCCATCCATGTCAGCACAGAATCTCCAGTTCCGCCGGAGCCAGGATCGCCTTGATCTCCCTTGTCCCCTTTATCCCCCTTGTCGCCTTTCGTTCCCAGCAACGTCGTGCAAGTCACCGTCGCCGGTTCCGCCGCATCCGCCACCGCCGTCCCCATCTGCTGCACCATCCTGTGCAACGCCTGCTGATCTCTCTCCCTTCCAAGCCTCAGAGCATTCCACCACGTCCCCACGCCCGGCAACTTCATCATCGCTTCCGGCGGCTCCGGCAGCGGCGCCAGGTGCAGCTCAATGAGCTGGTCCCTCCGCAGCTTCAGCCGGGAGAGCTTCAGGTCTTTGGTTGTCTCTGGCATAACTACGGGCTGTCATGCTGCCCCCAGCCCTTGATGAGCTTGTGCAGCGCACTGAACATCCCGCCTCCGCCAATCCCTGTCACGCGGAACCTTGCGCTGATGTACTTCCCCCTCACCCACGTCGGGAAGTGAAACCCGTCGTCCGGCCTGGTGTGATCTGCGGCGTGCTGCGCGGCGGACTTCTCCGTCTGACACTCGAATTCCAGCGGCCTCACTGGCTTCCACGTCATGCAGGAGGGTTGGTTTCCGAACGCCACGTCGCATTCCAGAGGGCTTGGCGTACTCTGCGGCAGCGGTTCTGCCTCCACCGTGACCCGCTTCACCATCTTCTCGTCGTGGTTGCGGTAGGACTCTGCGCCTTCTTGGAACACAGTGTCGTAGCCTTCCTGGACGTAGCAGGCGGAGTCGCATGTGTAAAGCGGCGGGTCTAAATAGACGCACGCATTCTCAACGCAGCAAACCTGCACATCAACGCCGCATCCTCCGCCTTCAATAAAGTCGTTGATCGTCGGGCCGAGCGCCCCAGTGGACAGGAACTTTATTCTCCCGTTCGGGAGATCGACTTCAAAATCCACGCCTTCGATTAAGGCTGCGCCCGCACCTTCGTATGTGTCACAGTATGCGTAAGGCATAACTCAAGGCAGCGTCGGTCTGTTTCCCGCACCGGAGTTGTAAAGAAACTGCCCGTCAGAATCGCTCAAGATTCCAGCGTAGATCCCTACTTCGTCCACGTTTGCATCCCCAAGAGGAGAGCCTACAAACTGGATATTCAGTGCTGGAATCGCAAAAGGAGTCATCGCATTTACTCCATCCTGTGTAGTCCCTTCGTTAATCTTACAATGGATTTTGTCATCTGCCGGGTCAATCCACATTCGTATAAACATGAATGTATTCATCACCACACCAGAAAACAATGCCTGAGACGACGCTCCAAGTGATGTTTGACTTTCAGCGTAAAGATTTCCGTCGGCAGCAGCCAGCAATCTAAACTTCACATTTCCTGCGCCAAACAGACCAAACCCGCACGTACCTTGGTTGCCTGGGTCCGACAGCGCGGAGCCTGTGAATAGGAACCATCCAGCCATTGTGATTCCAGTTGAGTAAACCCATAAGTTAGTGATGCCATTTTTAACCAGGATGCCACCAGAGTACGGCACCGAAGCACCGTTGATTATGCCAGCGGCAGTGGGGACTGCTCCTACTGACTCATCCACGTCGTTTATTCCGAACGAATCGAATCTGGTCCCGGACGCTTCATCCATCGTCCAATACGCTATTGGTGACTGCATCTCGAAGAAGCCTGGCACGGTTCTTCTTTGCGTGACCGTGATGGTCCTGCAACCTCTGACGCCCAGGTCTATCCATTGGTCTAAGACAATCGCTGGCATGGTTCACGATGGTTAGACGATTTCTTTCAGTCCTTGGGCGCTATGCTGGATCGCAATCGCCTTGCTGGAGGTGAACACAACATCCCAAGGAGCGTCAAAGCCTCCTTTCAAGACAAATGAGTCATCCGCAGGGTTGATGACTGCGATTTGGTTTCCGATGAAATCCGCCGCGTAGAGCAATCCGTTGTTCGGGTTCAGCCTGATATTCCAGACATCAATCGCCGTTACTAGATCAATGGCCGTTCCAACAATGTTGGAGCTAGCGTCCAATTTCAGGATCAAGTTGCTTCGATTGGCGCAGTAGTGCTTGTTGCTCGATGCAACGAAAGCGAATCCGTAGATTCTCTTGGTGTTCGCGTTGGAGCCGATAACCGGGTATCCACCTCCTGATTCTACAAAGACTGCGGCATTCGTCCTTCGTATAACTCCATCGTTGTAACTGTCGTCGTCCACGTACTGCCAATCCGTAGTGCTTGGATGAGGAGCCAGAGTTCCCCATCTACTCGCAGTGTTGGAGCGCGTCCATACGTTTCCAGGAAGATTGTCTGGGTCGAATATAATCCATACCCCGCCGTTGCTGCCGCCAGTTTGTGTGATGTGAAAAGCTAGTTGAACGTCGTTGCTACGTAAATTTCGTATGACATGGTTGCACATGTAACCCTGAGTGGATGGGGTGATCAACTGCGCCAAGACGCCTATTGTCTGCTCAAAAGCCAGATTGTCAGGATTAAGCTTGTAGATATACTTGTCGTTGGTTGGGCTTGTATTTCCAGGTGGAGCGTTGAAATTAGGAGAGTAAGTAACCCACAGCTTGTCCCGTACGGCGTCGTATTCAATGTAGCTATCGGAGAGCGTCGGGCCTGCGTATTGCACTTCATTTTCTTTGGCCAACGTAGTCTCATTGAACTTGAAGACTCTGCCGCCTCGCACGGCGAAAATCTTTCCGCGAGTCGGATCGTAAACTGCTGAATGTAGTGGCATATCTTCGGCTTCTGGTTGCGGCGGTTCCGGCGTAGATTCAGCCGTGAACTCAATCGTAGCACACGGCGCAGGCTGGAACGCCAGCCTCTCCCTGTAGTAGATGTCATCCTCAGCCTGCTTCAAGGTAAAATCCGTGGCGCTCGCCATGATTAACGTGTCCGGCGCCGCGCAATCCCGGCAGAAGTCGTCCAGGGTTTTGCCTTGTAGCCGAGCGCAGATGGAATCTGGATGAACCGGCAGGTCCGCGTCCTCGGTCGGGTTTCGCATGTAGAGCGGCGGATTAACGACTTCCTCCGCGTTTCCTGGGCAGATTGGGCCGTCCCTTGGCCCGATGGCCACCTGCGTTCCGCGCTCGCAAACTCCAAGGTCTTCCAGCCACTGCCCAAACGTCGGCCGCAGCTCCTTGCGGAACGTCTGGAACGCCGTGAAGCCGTGGTCCACAAGATCTGCCGTCGAGAACTTAAGGTTGAACCGCAGCGTCACGTCAGGGCAGGCATTATCGCCGCTCGGCCAGGAGAGGTACGCCTCCTTCGTCCTCTCGTTGTAGCCGCCCGTAACGAGATTGCACATCTCCTCGTTGATTCGCTCGTAGGTCGCATCGTCCTCAGTGATGCCCAGGAAGATCATCCCGCAGGCTTTCGTAATCCACGGCACCATCACAGGCCGCGTATCGAACTGTGTGAAAGCCCAGAGGTCGCTCTCCCCGAGGTACAGGTGCATGTCTCCGGCATTGATGAGGCTGAACTTGTACTTCAGGGCATCGCCCGTAGATTGACTACCGGTATAAATCCTCTCGAAGTTGAACACGTCCTCGCCGCCGACTAGGCTCACGCGGATCATGCTTTTGTCCGTGTAGAAGATGAGCCAGTTCCCCAGCGGTGCGGCGTTCAGGATGGTTTCGCCCACACCAATCGTCCCGAAGCCCGCCTCGCTGGTGTCGCTCTCGATGAAGGAGTTCGGATCTTCAAAGTCCGACCACCTCACGTCGCCGCCCTTGCGTTCCCCGTTCTCCTCGTAATCCCAGATGAAGAGGAAGCCCTTCCATTCGATAGCCCCTCCTGCTCTCGTTATGCCAAGAGCAAGGAGGTCTGTAATCGGCTGCATCGCCTGCTGGCTGCACTCATTCGGGTCCGAACCCAGCAGGTAAATGAGCACCGGATCGAAGTTGTTCGAGAAGATGAGGTACGACCCGAATCTGGCAAAGATCCCCCTCACCGAGTTACAAGTGCATTGCAGCGCCGTGTAGCTGGAGTTCCCGAGGCCATCAGCGAGGATTCGCCAACTGCCGGAACTCTGGTTATATTCGTACACCCGGCTCATCGTCGCCGCGAAAAGTTTCCTTCCGGTCGAGAGCACCAGTTCCCCGAGAGCAGTTATGGCCTCGCGGCATCCCGGCCGGAAGAAAGTGTCGTCCCCGCAGTAGATGTAGTCGTAGGCGAACTCCGGGGAGTAAACTGGGAAGGAGTAGCCGTAGGGGTAGCTCTCAATGTCCTGCTCGGGAATGAACGTGGGGCATGAGGCGTAGAGGTACGAGAACGGGAAGTAAAACGGGTACCCAGTGTTGCAGGCCCCAGGAATCGGAGTATGGAAAACGTATGGATACCCCACGAATGGGTAGAAGATGTCGCAGCCACCGTAGCTCTCACCGTAGTCCGGGTAGTAGGCTGGGCAGTACGGCCCGGCCGCAGGAGGAAACACGTCATGCGCCGGGATCGTTGTCGCCGGATACTGGTAGGGATAACCGAGACCACTCTGATCCCCGCCGCCCATCGCGTGACCCACGTAGGAGCCGTAGTAGGACTGGAGGTCGATGAGTTGGTCGTGGAGGTCCGCGTTCCCGTATGGCTCGTCATCCGCAAACAATCGTCTCCAGCCACCGCCTCGCTGTCGATTTCGTGTGGCGCGGGCGACCGCATTTTTGACCAAACGATAGTTACCAGCGCCAACCTCATCGTTTGACGACAGCGAATCAAAGACACCAACCGTGCCCTTGATCGTGACGTTCTTGAAGTCGGCGGAAGCCATTTTTCACGTCTTCACAAATGGGTAGAGCACAGTGCAAGGATGCACCACATTGAACGGCTGCCCGCCACCCGTATCCTCAATCGGGTCTGTCCTGTACTGAGCGCCGGCCCCAAGTGACACATTCAGCCCACCGGCAGCGACTCGACCAAAGATCTCCGTCATCGGCGCCTTTGGCGGATGGTTGTGGGCGACTAACTCGTTCACCGTCTGCGTGTGGCTTTCCTCCCCAACATCCGGCGCGTTGATGTCTCGGAACGTCAGGCCGGTTCCGCTGCCAGCGCCAATCGGCGAGCGCCCCTGAATGTCTGGCACGTTGAACGTCGTGCTACCGTTGCCTGCGCCGTACCGGGTTCCGATGGCGCTGAACAGGGCTGCGTAAGTGGTCCGTGAAACTGCCTGGCCGTTCGCCAATAGCCATGCGTCTCCAGCGTTAGCTGAGGCGCTGTACATGACGAAACCGGGAGGAAGCAAGAAGCTGGCAATCTCCGTCTTCGCGGTGGTCGAGATCGATCCATCAGAGTCAAGAAACCAAGAAAAAAAGTCGCATAGCAACTGAGCGATGCCGAAGAATTTTGAAACTTTTACACACAGATCTGACTGCGCTGTCGGTACGGCATCGCAAAAATTCGAGGGCGTGGAAGGTGAGGGCATCGTTATGGGGCGTATGCTGGTGTTGGATACAACGAATGAGCATCGGCCATGAGTTGTTCCACCCCAGCCGAACAATCTCGCTTCGCCTCCGTGTCATGCTCATCCCCATAGCGGTAGCGAATCGTCCGCAGATTAACCGTGTAGGCATCAAAGTAGAACTTAGATGTCCCGGTGTCCTTCTCCTTCATGGCGACCTTGTGCTCGACGTAGTTGGTCACAGCCTCGCGGAGCTGCTGGTCTACCAGAACAAGATCGTTGTCGTTCCACTTCCGATTCACGCCCTGCCACTGGAGGAGAAGGTTGTAGCCGCAGGGGAACCTCGGAGCCGCGTAGACTTTGTAGTCCGGGCCGACTGCAAAGATCCTATCGTCATCATCAAGCCCCCTGAACTTACAGTCATCCTCCGGCTCCGTGAGTAGGTAAGGCGGGCCACAGGCTTCGTCTCCCTCCAACCAGTAGTTACAGTACGGGCTGTCGTAGATTTGGTGCGATGGAGGATCTTTGGCGTTACAGAGGACGCACCTCTGCCGCTCCATCCAGCAGTCCACGGCGGCCACCGATGTCCGCTGGTAGTAGAGCTTCCGGCAGTCCTTGCCCGGCTTGTAGGCGAAAAGCTGCGTCACCTTGCCCACCGGACCTTGGAAGATCGAAGCCGCGCAGAACTCGTTCACGTCCGCCTTGCCAAAGAGCATGACGTTCATCGAGCGGAAACCTTCGATGAGAGTCTGGATGTCCGACAGCGCATTGCCCACCTGGTCCCTGAAGTATGGCGCTAACTGCTCCGCCAAATCCTCCGGCGCCACGAGTTCCTGCACTGTGGAACGAAAGGTGTCGAAGGGTTGGTATTCGATGGGCATTACTTCTTGGGCTCACTGATATTCGCCACTGGCGGCGTGAGGAACTGCGTCGGACTCGGAATCTGAATCGGGTCTGGCATCGGCGTGTCCTGCCTCCCGTTGAGCACTGTCCCATCCCTGCCCCTCTGCGGCTGGGCAAACATCCCATTGCGCCGTCCGCCAGGATTAGCGACGACCTCCACAGCACGCCGATCTTGGGGGAGCGGGATTGCTTTGAGTTCGTGCCGCTGATGCTGAAGCGGCTTCGAGCTGCCTTGCAAGAAACTCTCGGTCTCCTTTTTTTTTACCTCCACGTCGTACTCTTCCTTGGTGATACCGATGACGCCGCCGCGCTGCTTGGCGATGCACTTGTCGAGTTCGTGGATGAGGCTCTGGTCCTCCGTCGCAAGGAAGTCGAACCGGAAGGGTTGGCCGAAGATGAGGATGGCCTGCTCTGCAATCTCCTTACGGTAATATTTCATGGGCGCGATTTGATAACCAAAAGCCCCGAAGTTGCAAGGAGCAACTCCGGGGCGTGAGCACGAGCCGCCAAAGATTACTCGTATAAATCCGAGTATGGGTAATGGGCCACATCACCCTCTGGGATATTGTCGTTGAAGTTCTCGATGATCGCACTGTTCGCTGGGCATTCCACCACGGCGGTCCACATGAGCGAGTTCAAGGAAATCTCCTGTGTCGGGTTTTCCATCACGCAGGCGTAATCGGTATCCACCTTGGCCAGTGCCTCGATCTCGCCCGTGCGATGCACCTTGCGGTTGGAGCTGAGGATGCCCGGGTAGATCCCGGTGAAGTCGAGAATCCACAGGAAGCGGCCAGTGCTCTGGATGCCCTCGTCGTTAGCAGCCGATGCGAAGTCATCGAAGAACGGGTGCGTCACGATGCGGATCGTCACGATGGGGTACTGGAGCTTGTACTCGTCGTAGTTGAAGCCCAGCTTGCCCATCTGGCCCATCATCACCTGCTTGGTGTCGATGACGAATCGGGCTAGACCCTCGCTCCTGGTGTTGTAGTAGCGGATCATGCCGCGTTGGAACTGTTGCGCAGTGAAGCTGTCGGTGAAGATCTCGATGACATCGTTCGGGATGCCCTGGTCTCCGCGCGCCCGGTAGATGTCGTAGATGATCTGCTCGAAAAGCTCGATGAGGTTGAGTGTGTTGTTTTGCAGGTCGAACACCCTGCCGCATTCGGCGAGTTGCTCGTACACGCCAATCGCATTGGCGCGGCGCCCGACGCAGCGGCCTTCTCCTGGGAGGTAAAGTCCCTGAGTCGAGTTCGAGAACGTGACTATATCATCAAGAGATCGGTAGGTGTTCAACGTCTGGTTGGCACTGATCCGCTTGTTCCAGAAGAATGAGTTGACCCACTCCCGCTGCTGAATCATTCCGAGCTGTCGATTCCGCTCGGCCGCATCGACATTGCCGAAGAGTCGGAAGTACTCATTGCCCTCCCTCAGCCGATTGAACCAGTGCTCGTAGAGCTGGTCCGTACACATCGTGTGCCGGCTTACCTGCCACCAGAACGGAACGTGCTTCCGGTCGTTCAGCGCCGGCCGATTGTAGCACCAGCGTTCCACGTCCTGAACATTGTTGGTGCCGCGCACGAGGAAGGCCGCCGCGAGTGGTGAACCGCCAGTGAAACCAGTGAAGGCCGCCTTGGCTACCCAGCCAAGCGTGGAATTCTCTGCGGTAGCGGTGACGAGAATCGTGTCGTTGCCGCCGAATGTGGAAGTCTGAGCAGAGACCACGACGAACGAGCCGCGCAGCGCCGTGCCGGCCGACGTGCGAGCCATGACGAAGATCCGCATTCCCAGTACAAACCACCGCACGTCCAGCGGGATGTTGGTGCGGCTCCGCACATGGATGACATAGGTGCTTCCAGCCGAGTTGAACAGGTTCACCACGCTCCAATACTCCGCGTTTATGACGCTCCTTTGGTAGGCCAGAACGAAAGGATCCACCTCCGAGTTGCCGGGGCCAAGGGAGTTCGGCTTGATCGGTTTGTTCATCAGCCGCTTGTTCGACATCAGGAAGTCGTAGAGCCCGTTCTGTTTGGCGCCACACGCCTTGATTTCAAACTGCGTGGCTAGGAGGGCTTTGAGATCCCGAAAGTCGGAACCGTCGGTGAAGATAGAAGCCAATTCGTCGGCTTCTGCGGTAAACACATCGCAGCTAGTTACTGCGCCGCACTCATTGATGTTGTTCCCGATTGCCGGGAGACATTTCTCGAAGATATTTGCGCTGACAGCCATTGTGCATCGTAGCTGGGCCTGCGGAATTGCAGGTTAACAGCCGTGCATCAATGTCCCATTTGTCAACGGCCAAAGAGGATTTTTCCTGTTTTGCCCCACAGGTCGTCGAATGGGGTCTTCTTTCCTTCACCCTGAGTGTCGATCTTTGCGCCACTACCGACCGATGGAGACACCGGCTTTGTATCTGTGGTTGTGGTGGTTTCCTCTTTCTTCGTCTCGGTCGTTTTAGTCACATCCGACTTCTGAGCTTCCTTTGTGGTTTCCCCGTTCTTCGACTCCTTCGGGACATAGCCGAGTGCCGCCGCCACTTTTTTCCCGCGTTCCCGCTCTTTTTGGATGCGGTCTTTGACCTCGATTACCTTGTCCGCGACCATCTCAGAGATGAGGTGATCGGCCGTGAGGTACCATCTGCGCGCCTGCTGGGCCGGAGGCAGCTTCACGAACTCATTGCGTGAGGCGAAAATCCTTCCCCTGTCATCCGCCTGCCCGGCGTACTGCGCCTCCTTGTCGTAGAGGTAATCCAACCACTCCTTGTGGTCCCTGTTGTTTTTATGGTCGAAGGAGATTCGCTGCTGCGGGTCATCCACGAGGACTGCGGTTTCTATACGAGGCGCCAAGGCATTGAGAGCCTCGACCAAAGCATCGGCAGTGATTGGATCGTTGTCCTGTAACTTGGCGAATCCCTGCGGATCCTTGACGATCAGCTCGTGCGCTGTCTCGTCCACGTTCTTGGCAAGTAGCATGGCGACTGTGTTCACCGTCTGCGCTGCGGCGCCGGAGAGTTCACGTTTGGCCTCCCGTTCCTCAATGGCCTTCTGCTTCTCTTCGAGCTTCGAGACCTTCTGCGCAGCCTTGCGCTCGGCGATCATGTCGGCGCGAGCGTCAACAAACTCGTCGTCCGACCAAGGCCGCTCTATTGAGGCGTAGAATTCATTGTGGTCCTCGCCGGCGGGATCGAACACTTTGCCTGGGTTAGCCTGCTCCCAGCGCCGGGCGTAGTCCTCCACGCGGGCGTGCTCTGCCAGTATCTTCTGCGGCGCGTCCTTGTACCTGGCGTCAATCGTCGCGAGGTGCTTGGCGATCTCGTAATCCCGCTTATAGTCGTCCTGAAGGCTGTCTTCCGGGCTCTCTGTCTTGGTCTGCTGCGCAGAACCCTTCGGCATGGCCGCCGTAACCGCCGCAGAGGCCGCTGCTGCCGCCGTTTCACCCATGATCCGCATGTGGTCGGCCGTGGTTGGCTCCACCTTCTTCTTCGTGACCACCGTTTTCTGGTCTTTCGTCTCAGTCTTGGCCACCTTCGTCTCAGTTTTCTCCTCTTTCGCCTCAGTTTTGACCTCTTCCTTGGCCTTTTCAGTGGTTTTCGTTCCATCCTTAGCCCTGAACTTGAGGTTCTGCGAGAGTAGGTCAGCCAGCCCTGAGAGGGGTTTGGTTTCCGTCTTCTCCCCATCTTTTGCGGTGGTCTCAGCGGTTTTCTCGGTCTTCGCTTCTGTCTCGTTACTCTTCTCGCCCTCTTTGGCCTCGGTCTTCTTGGTCCGCCGACTGAGCATCACGCTCATCTTGTGATTCGGGTCATCCTCGGGCGCCATCGGCTTTTCAACCGGAATGTCAAAGCCAGGCCGGTAGGCCCTTGTCGGTGCCTTCTCCGTGGTCTGGGTCGTTTCGGCGGTTTTTGTCTCTTCAGTGGTCGTGGTGGTGTCTGGTGGCATGGTGGTGCGTGCGTTATGGGCGTGGCTCCAGCTTTGCTGTGAACCATTCCACGTCTTTGGCTTCGATCTCTTCGATGATGTCGAGGGTTCTGCTGTAGTCGGCCGCTTTTCGGACGGCGGACTTCGTGTCGTCCTGGGCGATGTCGCTCAGATCACTGTAAAGCCCGGCATTCATGGCGTTTACCTGCTGCTCTGAGGCGTGTGCGCCGATGATGTGCTTGAGCAGAAGGAATCCCGGGTGAGCAAACAGCTCAGCGAGCCGCTTTCGCTGTTCCTCACTCACTGAGGCCCGGCTGAAAATGATGGTCTGGCGTGGTTGACTCATGGGTTTACTCCCATCATGTCGCTACTTGGAGCGGGCTGAATGGCTGCCGTCATGGCACCTTCCAGTCCTTCAAGCCGCTGATTCAACGTCGCCAGTGCCGCGCCGAACTGCTCAATCTGTTGTTGTTGTACCTGATTCGTCTGGCTTTGCTGGGCCACGCCTTCTGCCACGGTGCTGAGCTGCTCACTGACTTGCTGGCCGGCCTGCTGTAGGGCTTGCGAAACGATCTGCACAGTCTGCTGCCCTGCGGCTTCGAGAGTTTTCTGCTGCGCCTCGTCCATCGCGCCCTTCACCTGTTCGGAGAACTTCGTCAGCATCTCACCGAGTTGCCCGGCCTGTTCTTCCTGCGAGGCATTCGGGTCGATGTTCTTGCCCTTCAGCCGAAACTCTTTTGGTAGTCCAAGGGCAATGACCATCTCATTCAACATCTGGACTAGCTGCACTGGCCCAACCGACTGGATGAGCACAGGATTGTTGGCGATGGCCACGAAAATCTTGCTCATCGCATCCGCAATCGCCGGGTTGTCGATTCGGTTATTCGCATCCCGAGTCGAGGCGAAGGCTTCGAGTTGCAGGGAGGACTTCGATCCCTTCACGGTTCGCATCGGATCGGGATCGTTCGGGTCCACGCCCTCATCCTGGATCGTAAATCCAAGTTTCTCCATGAGCTTTTTGAACTCGGCCTCAGTGGCGGCGAAGGAAGAGGAAACACCCACCGTAATGCTGTCATCCGCATGCGCCATCGTGGCGTCGTAAATCGCACACTTCTTGGCGTAGACCGCATCGTCGATAAAAGAGCCAGTGAGTTGCACCCGGTTTGAGACGTACTGCTGGATGATTCGGCTCTCCGTCGCACTCTGCTCGTGAGTCGCCGGCTGACCGAGTTCCTGAGAGGAGAACTGGAGCACCCTCTCCAGCATGTCGAGCACCCCTGAAATCAGCGCCGCAAGTTCGGCTGTGTTGTGATGCGTAAGCTGCGGCGTGAAGAACGCCTCACGCTGGTTTTCGTTCAGCCTATACCGCTCGGTGGCAGAGAATGGGATGTACTGCCGGCCGCTGAAAGTTTTATTCCCAAGGTTCCGAAGCTCCTTCACCGCCTCCTCTGGCACCTTATCCTTGTCGTAGAACACCGGGTTCCGAAGGTTCTCTCGAACCGCCATGATCCACTGGCTGAAAAGATTCCCGATGTGATCCTGGAAGGGCAGTGCCTCCAAGGCCAGTGAGTTGAACCGGCTCTTGTTGAAGTCCGCGTCGTAGGCGGAGGTCGGGAGCTTATCAAAAGAGAGTGGCTCCGCGTAGAGCACCGCGTTGTCGCTGGCGAAGACAAAGCGAAACCACACCGGGTACTGATAGGTTCCTAGGCCCCATTCCTTCGGGATAATCCTCTGGAAATGCTGCGTCTTAAGAGCGGCAGCATCGTAGTCGTTCGACATGTAGTACGTGCTCGCAAGTTCTGACTCTCGATCCAGTGGTCCGGCGCCGCCGATGCCCCTCTTCGTAAGGTCTGGGAACCTCATTGCGCACGGAAAGACCTGCTCCAGGAAATCATTAGCGCCAGTGTCAAACCAGCCGACGGAGCCGAACGAAACCTTGTCCTTGTTCCAGTAGAGCGGATGGTTCTTAATTGATCCGTACCGGCACAGCTCCCAGTAACCAGCGAACTCGCAACCCGTGTTCGAGTTCAGCGAAGAGAGCCGGTGGTAGAGGTCGTAGTAAACACGACTTGGGTGAGGCAGGTTGAAACGAAGCCCCTCCCGGACGATCTTCTTCTCACCCTTCTCGTCCTCTTGATTTTCGACGAACCATGCCTCCCTCGGGAACTCGATGCAGAATCCGTAGTGGAGCGTTTGGAGGATGTGCTGCCGCAGGTCCGTCTTGTAATCGAACTGCGTGGATTGCTTCTGAACGAGCTGAGTCAGGATTTCGCAACGCGCTCGATTCTCTTTCGTGAATTGCACTGGCTCGTACTTGAGGAGTGGAACAAGATCCCGCTCATTGAAAAGCTTCGCCCAGCGGATCGTTACGTAGGCGATGACTAAGGGGACGAAGATGTTCGTGAAGACTGGCAGGTTGATGAGCTTCTTTGGCTTCCCGGATGCAGCATCGCAGCAAACCTTGCCGTCGGCTCCGATCTCATCTGGCAGCATGTGGGCCAGCCCCCAGGAGTTCACCGTATCCAGCACTGCCTTGTCGTCAGGCTTCGAGGAAAGAAGTCCCCTGAGCTGCGTGAAAGAAATCTGGTAGAAGTCCGTGTCCCTTGCCCAGTCGAGCGCGCGGAAGAGCCGATAATCCCTTCGATTTCGATCAATGCCGGCGCGGATCGAATCCCGCACCTGATCGCAGAGCTTCTTCACCATCGGCTTCTTCTCCGCGAAACCGTCCTCGATGGTGAACATCGGCTTCAGACTCTTCGGGTCTAACCCGTGCTCCTTGATGAGGCGTTGGTAGGGAACGGCCATTTACAAACCCACCATTTCCACTGAAAGCGCACCAAAAGCAGAGCCTTTTACTCCGTGAAAGTTTTTCCCAATCAGCACGCCCTTCACTTCACATCGGCCGCCGCCGCGATTCTCGTCAGCTTGGATGTGAATTATCTTGTTCGTTGCAGATCGAAAACGGAATGCGCTCAAATTCAGTTGTTCAATGTTGAGGACCAGCGGCAGCCCATTCTCCAGCAGGTAAAGCTCAACAGCTTTTGCGAAGTCGTTATAGTCTGGATCGCCAACGAACACAGTCGAAATCCCTCCCTCTGGCAGTGCGTCGATCAGTTCCACAAGAGACAACTCCTGTCCCTCAAGGTCAAATTCTATTGCGGTTTTATCATCCATACCTACCGCTCAGTATTTAACCTGCACCGCCGGCTTGGATTTTGGTGATGGAGCTTCTTCGGCCTCGACGGCTGCTTCCTCAGTCGGAGTTTCCGCGCCTTCCGTCTCGTTCGTCACCTCGGCGACACGAAACGTGGATGTTGCGGGGTCGGATGCGATTTGCTCGATGCGAAGAGCGACTCGGTACTGAGCGCCATTCTTCCAGGCAGTCACCATCTGGTCCACTGCTTCGTCACTTCGGTCGAGAATAAGTGTTGAGGCCATAATTTTTGCTTTCAGTTCGCAGCGCAGCATCGCATGAGGCCGCGTCTAACATTGTTAAATTCACGTTTTATCTCACCCGCCCGCACAGAGATCCTCGCGATACGTTCTGAATCCGGAGCGTCCTTCAGCGCCTCTTCTGCTAGCTTGTCTACCATCAAGGACCATTGCGACCAGAGCTTGTTAGCTAGCGCCTTCGCCTCAACGTGCTGAGCGCAACTCATCTTGTCATCTTCTACGTAGTAGTGGCTGGCCATGATTTATCGTTGTAGTCCGAAGGAAGTCATGCACCCTTTCTGGGAATGATCAAGACCAATGAGCGGGGTTTCGTTTACGACGACGCCAAGGCCGCAATGTGGCTTCCACCGGTCAATCCCAAGCAGTTCGAGGTTTTCAACGACTTCCACAGGTATCTTCTGGTGCATGGCCCGCGCATGAGCAGCAAGACCTGGGGCATTCTCCACTGGACACTGCGTCATGCCTTTGACGTTAACGGGTCAATGTTCGGAATCGTTTGCAAGACGATCAAAAACGCGAAGGCGTCTGGGGTCTGGACGCTCCTCTGCAATGTGATGCTGCCGTTCTGGGAGAAAGGTATCCCGCCCGAACGATGGGAGTCGTGGATGCCAGAGATGTGGAAGCACGGCTGCCCTGGCTTCAAAGTAGTCGAAGGCCCGAAGACCACGGGCGACACCAAGATGTCGTTCGTCCGGATTCGCAACCGCCACGGATCGATCTCTGAGATTCAGTGTCACTCCCTGGAACACGCTTCTGAGGTGGAGGCAAAATTCAAGGGGCCGTTTTACTCCGGCTTCTGGCTCTCGGAGTTCGATCAGTATTGCGACCGTCACGCCTTCGACATCTTCTGCGACGCTCTGCGAATGCCAGGCGTCCCGTACGAGCAGCACAAAATTATCTGCGACTGCAACCCGCCAGAGAGCGGCCCGAACAACTGGATGCACGATCTCTGGTTCAAGTTCCTCGATGCGCCAGCTCCCGAGGACGAGCCAGAGGCCGACAAGATTTTCCGCGAGGGCCTTCACAAGATCCTCGTGATGATCGAGGATAACCCTCAACTCGACTCACGCCAGAGAGACGAACTCTACGCGAGGTACCGAAAGCGCGTGACGCTGTTCAATCGCTACTGCAAGGGCATCTGGGAACAGGACATCACAGATGGATTCTTCTCGGACGTTTACGACGAGGGGATTCACATTTTAGGTAAGTGTGATGGGCCACCAGAAGAACGCAGCGCCATCGTTCCGACGCCGGCCTGCAAGGTTCTTCTCAGCGGTTGGGATGCTGGCCTCTCCAAGAATCACTCGTTCCACATCGTCGAGAAGATCGTCAACGAAGTAGAGCAGGAAGGGATGAGGCGAAAGCTAGTCTCCTTCGCAGCCCTCGACGAGTTCGTCATCATCGCCACCTACATGTCGATCAAGGAATTCACCTGGGAGTGCCTCCGCAAAATCAAGTTCTGGACCGACTGGCAACTCAAGCACCACAACGTCGTCATCAAGTGGCGGCACTGGTCGGACACCGATGCGTTCGAGAGGCGCGCGGCGGCGGATCGAACCACAGCCTCCATTGTGTTTGAAGCATCTGGAGGGCAGATCGACCTCGCTGGCGCTCCCAAGTACAAGAACGGCCCCCGTGAACGGGTTCAGCTTTTATGGCAACTCCTCTACGAAAAGCGCGCCTTTATCTCCGCTCAACTCACGGCAACGCGCACCATGATCGCAAATCTCAGGGAGGGCACCGGCAGCGACTACGTGAAGAAGGATCGCCACAAGCACCCTTTCGATTCGCTCACCTACCCAATGATCGCAGAGGCCCCGGCCGACATGGTTAAGAGCGCGGAGTTGACGACAGCGAATAAGACGACTTCGGGGCTGGTGATTGCGGGAGTTT
>Ga0184625_10000426_pt1 | contig 15677 bp, 11 predicted proteins | sample PLM3_30_b1_FD_133151 | JGI IMG/M metagenome (GOLD analysis project Ga0184625, IMG submission 133151) | Groundwater sediment microbial communities from an aquifer in East River, Colorado, USA - PLM3_30_b1 | ecosystem: Environmental > Terrestrial > Soil > Riparian zone | place: USA: East River... | reverse complement strand
CGGTCGATGTCACCGGAGTTCCGCGCGACGACCCCGACGCTGTTGAGCTCGCGGGCGATGAGGCGTGGGTCGCCGACCGTTCGCAGGAGCGCGAGGGACGTCTCGAGCTGCTCGACGGCTCGGGCCGTCTCCCGGCGTTCGTCATGCATCACGCCGGACATGTGCAGGGCGTTCGCGCGCAACGCGGACGGTGCGTCGGCGTCCCCGGCCAGGGCGCGCTCGAGGTAATCCGACGCCTCGCGTGCGCGGCCGTGCAGGTACCACGCGCGACTGAGCGCGAGCGTCAGCCGCAGGGCCACATGGTCGCCGTCGATCCCGGTCAGATGTGGGCCGAGCACCCATTCGAGCGCGGCGCGGAAGTCGTCGGCCGAACGATCGAACCGTTCGAGTGCCCCGCGCTCGTGGGGACCGTCGAGCGCGGCCGCCTCGGCCTCAGCGATCCCGAGCCAGTAGCGCGCATGACGCTCGCGGACCGCTGCCGCCTCCAGCCCGGTCTCGAGCTCGTCGGTGGCGAATTCGCGGATGATCCCGAGAAGACGGAAGTCGGTCGTCTCCGATCGGGCGACCGAGGCGACCAGGCTGCGATCGACGAGTCGCTCGAGCACGTCGACCGGGTCGCTCGTGTGCGACCCATCGCCCGGGTCGGCGGCGATGGCGACGGCGGCATCGAGGTCGAACGCGTCGGCGAACACCGACAGTCGCTGGAGCATCGTCCGCTCGTCGGGTTCCAGGAGCTCGTAGCTCCAGGCGATGGTCGCGTGGATCGTCCGCTGGCGCTCGGGCGCGTCGAGTGCGCCTCCCTTGAGGATCGGCAGCCGTCGATCGAGGCGAGCCAGCATCGCCTCTGGCGGGAAGACCCGGATGCGAGCAGCGGCCAGCTCGATCGCGAGTGGCAGGCCGTCGAGCCGTGTCACGATCTCGGTGATCGTACGTGCGTTCTCAGGTGTCAGGACGAGGTCCGGCCTGACGGCCTGGGCGCGACGCAGGAAGAGCTGGACCGCCGGGGAGGCGGCGACGGAGTCGGGCAACGATCCGCGCGTGGACGGGAGGTCGAGTGTCGCGAGCGCGAACTCCCGCTCGGCGCCGAGGTGGAGAGGCGTCCGGGCCGTGACGAGGATGCGGAGGTCGCTGCAGGCATCGAGCAACCGCGACGCCAGCGGCCCGAAGTCCGGCATCCGGTCCGCGGTGTCGAACACGAGCAGGGCCGATCGACCGGCGAACCGCTCGATGAAGGCATCGACCGGGTCGTCGCCGGGCGGCAGGCGGGTATCGGACACCATCGCGAGCTCGGACAGCATCGAACCGAACTGGTCGTGCGGCGCGAGGTCAATGTAGAACACGCCGTCGGGGAACCGATCGATCAAGGAGCGCGCGACGACGATGGCGAGACGGCTCTTGCCGATGCCCCCTGGTCCGGTCACCGTGACGAGCGGCGCGGCCTCGATGAGTGCCGCGAGGGCGGCCGTCTCGGCTTCGCGACCGATGAACGGCGTCCGATCCGCCGGCAGGTTCGTCGGATGCGCCTCGAGCGACCGGAGTGGCCCAAAATCGCCCGCCACCCCCGGGACCTCGAGCTGCCATAGGCGTTCGACGCCGACGTCGCGGAGCCGATGCCGGCCAAGGTCCCGGAGGCCGAGGCCTGCCGGGAGTGACGGCCCCGCGGCCGATCGGGCAGCGTCCGAGACGACGGTCTGGCCGCCGTTCGCGGCGTTCGCGATCCGCGCGGCGCGATTGACATCCAGGCCGACGTAGTCGTCGCCGGCAACGACGGCCTGGCCGGTGTGCACTCCGATCCGGACGTGGAACTCATGGCCGTCCGGCCACCTATGGGCCGCCAGGTGGCGCTGGACGTCCGCCGCGGCGGACAGCGCGTCGGTCGCGTCCATGAACACGACGAAGAACGAATCGCCTTCGGTCGAGACCTCCATGCCGCCATGGGCCTCGATCGCCTCGCGGACGATCCGCTGGTGCTCGCGATGCGGCTGAGCGTACCCGTCACCGAGCGCCATCAGGAGCCGCGTGCTTCCCTCGATGTCGCTGAAGAAGAACGTCAGCTTGCCGGTCGGGCGGTCCATGTCCGGTCCATGCTAGCGGCGACGTTGCGCGGGTCCTGCGCCTATCTTTGAACCATCCTGTCCTCATTCCCGCCAATACGGTGATCGCCGGCCTGCACCGGTGATCGCAGGGAGAAGGCGAGGGATCGGTGACGAAGACGGAACTGGTGCGACTGGCGCGGGAGGGTGATCGAGACGCGTTCGACATCCTCATGACCGCGGTCGTCGACCACCTGTACCGGATCGCTCGGCTGATCCTTCGGGATTTCGACAGCGCGGAGGACGCCGTACAGGAGGCGCTCGTTCGCTGCTGGCGTGACCTTCCCGGACTCCGCGACCCGGACCGGTTCGATGCCTGGCTGAACCGGTTGCTCCTCAATTCGGTCACCGACGAAGCGCGCAACCGTCGTCGCTACGTGACAAACGTAACCGTGCTCCGAATCGAGCCCACCCAGTCGGACGGCGCCGGTGCGCTCGCCGACCGCGACGAACTCGCGCGCGTGTTCGGCCGGCTGTCGATCGACCACCGCACCATCGTCGTCCTCCACCACTACCTCGGAATGACCGTCGACGAGGCCGCCACCACGATCGGGATCCCGGTCGGGACGGCCAAGTCGCGGCTCCACTACGCGACCGAGGCGCTGCGTGCCGCCCTCGAGGCGGATGCGCGGAGCGGCTCGGCCGGAAAGGCCCTGGCATGAACGGCCGACGTGACCCGGATCTCCTGATCGCGGCCTGGCTCCAGGGCGAAGCCCCGGATCGCGCACCGGAGCGCCTGCTCACGGCGTCGCGCGACCGGGTCAGATCGACGAACCAGCGCCGAACCTGGTGGCCGGCGCGGAGGATCCCCCAGATGAACGGTGCGTTCAAGCTGGCGATCGTGGCCATCGCGGTGGCGGTCGTCGCCGTAGTCGGAATCAATCTGTTGCCAAGACAGGGCGGGATCGGTGGACCCAGTCCGAGCCCGACGGCGGTCCCGTCGTCCACTCCGTCGCCGATCGTGAACTTCGCCGGTAGTTTCGCTCGCGGGACGGCTTATGCCATCGACGCCCCGGACCGCGTCGGCTCATCGCGGATGACCTTCACGATGCCCGCCGCCGGATGGTGGGCGGACGATTTCGTGTTTGTCGGCAAAAATGTCCCGGGCAGTGGGGACGGCTTTGACCTCTACGTCAGCCCGCATCTGGTCGACAACGTCTACACCGGCGGCTGCCATTGGCGTGGGACGGCGTTGGTTCCACGTGTTGGACCGACGGTCGACAACCTTGCTGCCGCGCTGAGCGCGCAGGCTGGGCCCGGCGCCTCCGCGCCAACTGCCGTGACGGTCGGCGGTCACCTCGGCAAGAAAGTCGAGCTGTCGATACCGGAAGGTCTCGACGTCACGACGTGTGATTCGGATGGCGACTTTCCTATCTTCGGGCGGTGGTACACCGACGTGCCGGACAGCACGTTCGGCGCCGCCCCCTGGACCTACGGGCACGGGCAACACAACACGGTCTACATCCTCGACGTGAACGGCACGCGACAGGTGATCGACACGATGTATCTGCCCGGCACGTCAGCGGCTGACCGCGCCGAACTCGAGCAGGTCGTCGCATCGATCCGCTTCGAACCGCGCGCGTCCACGCCATCGCCGTCGCCCTGACTCGGACCCAGCGTCGTTCAGGCCGAAATTCGTCCTCTCGGGGGCCCGTTCGGCCCTGATCCGAGGCGCAGTCAGCCGTGCTGCGCCCTCGTCGCCCAGCCGGCCGTTCTTGGACCGCTCCGCGTATCGGAGGCCGTCCCGACGGTCGAGAAAGGGTAGGTGGAACAACGGGAAGTCCTGCGTTCATCGCCGTCTCGAAACGCCTGATTCGCCAGGCCCAAGCAGCCAAGGAGATCTTCCAATGCGACGCACACATTCACTGGCCGCCGCGCTCGCGGCGACCGCCTTGCTCGCCGGCGCGGTCAACCTCGTCTTCGCGTCCCCGCCCTCGGGCGTGACGCCGCTCGTGCTGGCGCGGGGAACCTACGAGGACTTCAAGGTGGCTTCGAACCCGGACGGCCCGGGCATGTTCAAGGCCGAGGCGAAGGCCCCGATCGACCTGGTCGTGCGCAAGCACAGCTACCTGGCCGGCAGCTCCACCGGCTGGCATGCCCATCCGTACCCGGTGTTCATCACGGTCACCGAGGGCCAGTTGACGTTCTACGAGTACGACGACCCGACGTGCACGCCGCACGTTGTCTCGGCGGGCCACGGCTACGTCGACTCCGGTCGCGGCCACATCGGGCGGAACGAGACGGACCAGCCGGCCACCGACATCAGCGTGATCATGGCGCCGGTGGGTGCCGTGTTCCGGAGCGAGCTCGCCGCCCCTGGCCCGTTCTGCGGGTTCTGACGCCGCAGCACGCGCGCATCGAGGCCGACCGGGGAGCCCGCGCGAGGCTGTAGGGTTGCCGTGTGAACGGCGTCCTCGCGCTCATCCCCGGTTATCAAGAGGGCCCGCGCATCGCGACCGTGGTCGAGGGTGCGCGGGCCTTCCTGCCGGTCGTCGTCGTCGATGACGGTTCCACGGACGACACCGCCGCCCAGGCCGAGGCGTCGGGAGCGATCGTCCTGCGCCAGGTCCCCAATGCCGGCAAGGGCGCCGCGCTCCGCGCCGGCTTCCGGTACGCCCTGGAGCAGGGCGCCGAGGCCGTTGTGACCCTCGACGCCGACGGGCAGCACGACCCGGCCGAGATCCCGCTCTTCCTCGCCGCGTACGCGGCCGAACGGTCGGAGCTGATCGTCGGCCGTCGCGATTTCGATTCGATGCCACTGATCCGCCGGCTGTCCAACACGGTCGGCCGCTGGGTCTTCTCGGCGGCGGTCGGCCGCCACGTCCCGGACAACCAGTCCGGCTACCGGCTCATCGGGCGTCGGCTGATGACCGCCCTGCTCGACAGCGACGAGTCCGGCTTCGAGTTCGAGGTCGAGATGATCGCCCGCTGCATCGCCCTCGGACTGCCCATGGCCGATGTCCCGATCCGGACGATCTATCGCGGCGAGCCGAGCCACATCCGGCCGTGGGCGCACCTCACGAGCTTCCTGCGGGTCAGTCGGGACGCTCGCCGCATCGTGCGCGGCGGCTGAGGCCCGAGGATCGCTACCGGCTCGGACCGAGCGTCAGCGCGACCGCCCCATTCGCGCCACGCTCGAGGCTGAAGTCGACCCGCGCCTCCTGGGCGTGCGCCAGTCCTGTCGAGGCGACCGCCTCCGGGCGGCTCAGCCCGACGAGGCGGACGCGTGTGGCCAAGCCGAGGGCAACGAGGCTGATGGCCGCATCGACCTCCGCGAGGTCGTGCTCGACGGAGTCGTCGGTGGCGCGAATCGGTGGCAGGAACGTGATCGGATCCATGCCTCCACGCTAGGCTGGGGTCCCAAGAGGGATCGGGCCATCTGGGTCGACCTGGTGCTCAACAAGCGCTCAAGTCGCCGGTTCGTCGCCCTCCGCGATCCGATAGCCGACGCCGGGTTCGGCGACGATCAGGGCGCTGGCTCGACCACTCGGATCGGCGGCATCGAGCTTGCGGCGGATCCGGCTGACGTAGACGTGGAGGTAGTGGCGTTCGTCGCCGTACGCGGCGCCCCACACTGCCCGAAGCAGCCGGCCGCGCGTCAGCAGCCGCCCGGGCTGGCTGAGCATCGTCCTGAGCAGCTCATACTCGCGCGGCGTCAGGTCCACGGCGTTCGCGTTCACGCGGACGGCTCGGCGCGCGACATCGATGACGACGGGACCGAGCACGATCTTGCCGCTCTGATCTCCCGCTGGGCCGCCCGCGCGCCGGAGGAGGGCACCGATCCGAGCGCGAAGCTCCGGGAGCCCGAAGGGCTTGGTCACGTAGTCGTCGGCGCCGGCCTCGAGGGCGACGACCTTGTCCGGCTCGGCCTCGCGAGCGGAGAGGACCAGGATCGGCGTCGTCGAGTCGCGACGGACTCTCCGGATCAGGACCAGACCATCGGCGTCCGGGAGCCCGAGGTCCAGGAGGATGACATCGGGCCGGCTCGCTTCCCAACTCCGCAGACCGGACCGGACGTCGCCTGCCTCGACCACGCGGTACCCGTGGGCCGCCAGGTTGGCCGTCACCGACGTGCGGGTCGCGGCGTCGTCCTCGACGATGAGGACGTGTGCCCCCGGATCGCTCATCGATCGGTCTCGTCGGGCGGGGGCTCAGGCGCCGCGGGAAGGTCGAGGTCGATGGCGAGCCCACCCAGGTCCGATCGACGGGCGGTCGCCGTGCCGCCGAGCGCTTCGGCCATCCCGCGCACGATCGAGAGCCCGACGCCCATCCCGCGACGGGCTCCGATGCCCGGCCGTCGGGTCCGCTGGAACTTGTCGAAGATCGACGGCAGGTCCGCTGGCGACACGCCCGGCCCACCGTCTTCGACCGTGACGATGACCCTGCCGACGTCACCGGCGCGGGCGGCGATGGCGACGGGGGCGTCCGCCGGCGTGTGATCGGCGATGTTATCGAGGACGTTCGACAGGATCGCGTCGAACAGGACGGCGTCGACCCACAGGAGCGGCAAGTCATCGGCCAAACCGATGGTAACGGGACGCGTCGCGAGCGCCGGGCCCAGGCGCGCGACCGCGCGCTCGATGAGCTCGGCCGGGCCGTAGGCCTCGAAGTCCGGCTGGAGCGCCCCCGACTCGATCCGGCTGAGATCCAGGACGGACCGGACGAAGCGATCGAGGCGCAGTGCCTCGTCGTCGATCGTCGCGGCGGCCCGACGGACGTCGTCGGTCGACCAGGTCACCGCGGGATCGGCGAGGTTCCCTGCCGTCGCGCGGATGCTGGCCAGCGGCGTTCGGAGGTCGTGCGACACCGAGTCGAGCAGAGCGCTCTTGAGCGCGTCACTGCGGCGCGCGACCTCGGCGGCCGTCGCCTCCTGGCGCAGCCGGTCGCGACGCAAGCCGAGGGCGATCTGATCCGCGGCGAGCGACAGGAGTCGCGTGGCTTCCTGGACCGGCACCCCCGTCCCCGCCGCCTTGACCCCCCAGAGCGATCCGAAGACCGTGCCGCCGGTCTCGATCCGGACGCGGATGACCTCACCGTCGCTCATCGGTCGCACCGCGTTCGCCCCGCGACCGACGGTGTCGTGGGCGCGGATCCAGCGCGCCGGCTCATCGCCCGGCGTCCTGACCAGGGTCGTCACGATCGAGGCCGTCGGGGCGGGACCCGTCCCGGTGTCGGCGAGGACGCGCTCGCGAGCGCCGCCCTCGAGTCCGATCCAGACGCGATCGAGCACGGTGTCCCGTGCCAGTCGCTCGACGACCGCGCCGGCGACGGCCTCCGTCTCTTCCGCGGTCGCGAGGATGCGGCTGACCGCGAAGAGTCCGGTCGCTTCAGCCGCGCGCCGATCCGCCTCGGCGGCTCGCTCTCTGCCGAGCGCGGCCAGGCGTCCGATCGCGATCGCCACGATCAGGACGAGGACCAGATTGAGGAGCTCAACAGAGTCCGCGACGACGAGCGAGAATCGCGGCTCGGTGAACAGGAGGTCGTAGACGAGGAACGCGACGATCGCGGTCCCGACCGCCGCTCCGGTACCGCCGACCGAACCGACGATGACGACGGCCACGAGGTAGACGGCCGAGGCGTCGGGGATCTCGGTCACGTACTCGAGGAGGGCGATGACGAGCGTGCCCAGCGCGATCGTGGCGACGGCGAGGGCCACGACAGGGAGCGATGCGCGGGTCATCCGCGGCACTGTGAACGTCGTCGGGATCCGAAGCTGCATCGCCGGGATGGTACGTCGGCCGAGCGGGTCCCTCTTGACAGCCGGTGATCGCGCCGTCATACCGGGGGCGCATGAAGAAGCCCGAGGAAGAAGAGTTCGGCGCCTCGCCCGATGCTTACCAAGGCCGCTTCATGGCGTGGTGCGCTGCTGATGTTCATCGTCGCGGCCGTGGGGATCGCCCTGGTCTGGTACGCGTGGGCATCGAGTGTGAGACCGGGGAGTTGAGCATCCGATAAGGCCACTGAACCGAGGTCGCACGCAGTCGGCGATGGCCGTACGGACGCTGGCCGACCCGCTGGTACTGGCGGCTATACCAAAGTACGGCTTGGCGCGAGCCCACCCCCACTCATACGCTCTGCCACGCAGCGGGCCGGACCCTACCCCTGAACACCACAGGGGCCCGGACCCGTCGAGATCACGTGCAAGAGCGAGGCGAAAGACCACATGGCATCGATGGCCGTCAACGAACTGGGACCGATGCTCACTGCGACCGAGGTCGCGGACATGCTTCACCTGCACGTCAACACGGTGAAGCGGCTCGGCGACCGCGGTGAGCTTCCCTTCTATCGAGTGTGCAAGCGTGGCGATCGTCGGTTCCGGCTCGACGACGTCATGAAGTTCCTCTCGCAGAACCGCTGACGACCGTCCCTCAGGCGGCCGGGCGACCGGCCCGCACGCGGATCGCGTCTCGCAGGAACACGGCCAGCCCAGGCTGCACGCGCTCGTATGTCGCCGCGAAGCGCGGATCCGCGACGTACATCTCCCCCAACTCGGCCTGCATCTCGATCGAGCACGGGTAGAACCAGCGATCGATGTGGTCGCGATGGCGGTCGACGAGTGCCTGGACGTCTCTGTCGCCGGGTGACGCGCCGTTCGCGAGTCGGGCGGCGAGTTCCGCGGTGACCGCTCCGCCCTCGGCCTTGATCGCCTTCCAATCCTCCTTCGCGTAACGCGCCGTGCGTCTGGCCGACTGCGCGTACCGTCGGTCTCGCCCCAGCGCAGCGTGGCCTCGACTTCGTACTGCTTCGGGTCGAAAGTGTCCATCTCGCGCGGAGTGTAGAGCCTGACGCTACGCATGGGTCAAGCGGACGGCCCTGGGCTGCGGTACCAGGCGGATGGCTTCGGCTCGATGATCAGGGAAACCCCTGTGCCGGTGTCGCCGCGGGTGTCGGAGTGTGTTCGAATCCTGCGCGTGCCAGGCGCGTCTCGCACGGCGGATCGCGCGGCAGCCGTCAGGTGCGAGGCATCCTCGCCAAGGTCTCACCGAAGATCTCGACCGCCTCGGCGATCTCCGCCGCGGTCACGTCGAGGGGCGGGATCCAGCGGATCACCTCGTGGACGCGCCCGCAGGTCAGGACGAGCAGGCCAGCGTCCGCGCAGGCCGCCATGAGCAGGTCCGGGAGGGTGCCGTCGGGCTCGCCGCTCTCACCGTCGCGGGTGAACTCCACCCCGACCATCAGGCCCGGCCCCCGGACGTCGCCGATCCGGTCGTCCTCGGCGGCGATCGCCCGGAGGCCCGTCACCAGGTCCGCGCCACGTGCGGCCGCGTTGGCCACCAGCGCCTCATCATGGATCGTCTCGAGGACCGCGAGGCCCGCCGCGCAGGCGACCGGGTTTCCGCCGAACGTAGAGCCGTGGGCGCCCCGCCCCCAGCGCTCCTGGAGCGCCCGGCTGGAGACGATGGCCGACAATGGCAGGCCGTTGGCGATCGCCTTGGCCACGCACACCACATCGGGAACGATCCCGGCGTGCTCGAACGCCCACATCTTCCCTGTCCGGCCGTAGCCCGACTGGACCTCGTCGGCGAGCAGCAGGATGCCGTGCTCGTCGCAGGTGGCGCGTAACGCGCGCATGAACGACGCAGGCGCCGGGTTGTACCCACCCTCGCCGAGGACGGGCTCGATCACGATCGCGGCGACCATCGTCGGCGATACGACCGAGCCAAGGAGCGAGCGAAGGGCGGCCAGGCTGGCCTCCGATGCCGCCTCCTCGTCACCGCCGAACTCGGGGTACGCGACCGGATACGGCGCGAAGTAGACGCCCGGCAGGAATGGCTCGTAGCCGGTCCGATAGTTGAGGTTCGACGTCGTCACGCTCGTCGCTCCGTATGTCCGTCCGTGGAACCCGCCGCGGAAGGCGATGATCCCGGGCCGCCCGGTCACCCGGCGAGCCAGCTTCAACGCACCGTCGATGACCTCCGAGCCGGAGTTCAGGAACATGACCGAGTCGAGCGGATCCGGGAATGTGGCCGCCAGGGCCGTCGCCAGCTCCGAGATCGGCGAGGTGAAGCCCAACGCGCTGATGGGCCCGATGAGCCGGTCGACCTGGGCGTGGATCGCGGCTGTGACGCGCGGGTGCCGGTGGCCGAGCGCCGTCACGGCGATCCCGTTCGCGAAATCGAGGTAGGCCTTGCCGTCGGTGTCGTACAGCCGGTGCCCCTCGCCGTGGCTCCAGTCGCGCGTGAAGTAGCGGCCCAGGACGGGCGTCAGGTTGGGGGCCGTCTCCATGGCCGGGAGTATATGGGGACGCAGGGGGTTCGAGGCCCGTCGGCGAGCCGGCGTCATGCCCCCGTGCGGCGACCGCTCGTCAGCCCGCGGACCCGTCTCCATCGGAGCGTCGTCGCGCCACCTCGCGCCGCACCCGCCCGCCGGCCCTCCGCGCCAGTCGGGCGCCACGGCGTCCGGTCGCCTGCAACCGCCGCGCCGCTCGCTTCGTGAGCCCCGGACCGGCCTTCGGGCGGCGGAGGATCACCAGATCCTGGTACTGCGTGCGTCCGCTGCCGTCCCACCCGCCCGTCCGGATCTCGACGAGCTCGAGGCCGGCCCCCTCGGCGATGCCTCGCACGACCAGCGAATGGTGGGCGATCGCGAACAGCGGGTCGTCGGCAGACGCGTATCGGCTGCAGGCGTCGAGTACGTGGATCATCGGGTGGGCCGCGGCCGCCGAGGTGACGGCCGGAAGGCGCGCCTCGTCCCACAGGAAGAAGGTCGTCACCGCGACGCCACCGGGCCGGAGGAGGCGTGTCACCTCGCGCAGGTAATGGGCGATCGACCGCCGCTCCATGTGGGTGAACACCGAGAACACGGCGACGGCATCGAACGGCCCCTTGCCGGGGAACCGGGCCGAAAACGGGTCAAGCAGTCCGGTCGGGTTGTAGCGCTCGTTCCGGATGTCGAGGTGATGGAAGCGGTAGGACGGCGCGAACGCGGTCAAGTGCTTGCGGCACCAGGCGACGTGGCGGGGCAGGATGTCGAAACCCTCGTAGCGCCCGTCGAAGCCGCGTTCAAGGAGCCCGACCGCGAGCCGGCCGTACCCCGAGCCGACGTCGAGCACGGCAGAACGGGGACCCGCCCACTCCAATACGAGGTCGGCGAGCGGGACGGCGATCTCCACGAATCGCTCGTCGGATTCGCCCATGAACCGCATGCTCGCGGGTGGGATCGGCACGGTACGAACCGGTGGTGTCCGCGGTTCCGCGGCCGCCGCTCCAGCGCCTCGGTCCTCTGTCGGGTCGGTGCCGTCCATGGCCGGAGTATGGGGCGCGGAGCGCTTCGAGACGCTCGGTCCATCGGCCCGGCGCCGGTGCTCGGGGCCGCGTACGATGCGGCGATGGTCGACTTCACGCTCAGCGACGAGAACCGCCTCGTCCAGCAGAGCGCCCGAGCGTTCGCGGAAGCCGAGATCCTGCCTCACATCCGGGAATGGGACGAGAAGGGCGAGGTCCATCGCGAGGTCTTCGCCCGGATGGGCGACCTCGGGTTCCTCGGCGCGCCGATCCCGGAAGCGTACGGCGGATCCGGGATGGACTACCTGAGCTTCGCGATCCTGTGCGAGGAACTGGAACGTGCCGACACCTCGTTCCGTGTCGTCCAGAGCGTGCACGTGGGGCTCAACTCGCTCGCGCTCCTCCAGTGGGGGACCGACGAGCAGCGACGGCGCTGGCTCGTCCCGCAGGCGCGCGGCGAGAAGCTCGCCACGTTCGGCCTGACCGAACCCGGCGTCGGGACCGACGCCGCCAACCTTGCGACCACGGCGCGTCGCGATGGCGAGATCTACCGGCTCAATGGCCAGAAGATCTGGATCTCCCTCGCGGACCTCGCCGACCACTTCCTCGTGTTCGCCTCCGTCGACCGGGCGAAGAAGCACAAGGGTGTGACCGCGTTCATGCTCGAGCGCGGGATGGCCGGGCTGACCACCGGCACGCTCCACGGCAAGCTCGGGATCCGGGCGGGGAACACCGGTCTCATCAATCTCGATGACGTGCCGGTCCCCATCGCGAACCGGATCGGCGAGGAAGGGGAGGGCTTCCTCATCGCCATGAGCGCCATCGACCAGGGACGCTTCACCGTCGCGGCCGGTGCCGTCGGGCTGGCGCAAGCCTGCCTCGACGCGAGCGTCCGCTACGCGCACGAGCGGCACACGTTCGGACAGGAGATCGGGGAGCACCAGCTGGTCAAGCAGCTCATCGCCAAGATGGCGGCGGGCACGGAGATGGGCCGCCTCCTGGTCTGGCGCGCCGGCTGGCTCAAGAACCAGGGCCTCCGCAACACGCGCGAGACCAGCCTGGCCAAATGGCATGCCACCGAGCACGCGGTCCAGAGCGCCCTCGACGCGATCCAGGTCCATGGCGCCAACGGCTACTCGAACGAGTTCCCGGTCGAGCGCTACCTGCGCAACTCGAAGGCGGCGGTCATCTACGAGGGCACGAGCCAGCTCCACACGCTGATCCAGGCCGACTATGCGCTCGGCTACCGCGAGGACCGGCCCCTGCGCTGCGAGCCGTGGCCGGCCCAGGGCTGGGAGCGCCCGACGGCATGAGCGCGCCCGCGGCGCACGGGCCGGCTGGTCCGCCAACGACCGCGGCGCACGGGCTGACCGAGGCCACCAGCGAGGTGTCCGGCTTCTCGGAGCGTGAGTCGGCGGTCCTGACCGCGCTGGCCGAGGCCTTCGTGGCGGGGGACGGCGAACGGCGAGCGGAGCTGGCCGCCGCTGCGCTGACCGAGGTCGCCGACCCGGCCCAGCTGCGCCAGCTACGCCTGGTCCTGAGAGCCATGGACTCCCGTGTCGTCAACCTGCTCCTGGCCGGTCGCCCGGCCGCCCTCGCGGTGATGTCGCCCGAAGCCCGCGAGCGATACCTCCTCGGTTGGGCCACCTCGCGCGTCCCGCAGCGTCGCGCCGCGTTCGCGGCGTTCCGCAAGCTGCTGACGTTCCTCGCCTACGCGGACCCCGGAGGTCAGGTCCCCGATCCGCACGTTGCGACCGTCGGCTACCGTCCGGACGATCCGCCGGTGACCGCCGATCCCACGCCGATCCGGCCCGCGGTGCTGCCGGCGGCCGTCGACGGGTCGATCACGCTCGAAGCGGACGCGGTGGTCGTCGGTTCGGGGGCGGGAGGTGGCGTCATCGCCGCGGCGCTCGCGGCGGCGGGAAGGGCTGTGGTCGTGCTCGAAGCTGGACCCTTCGTCGATGAACCGGCCATGCCGCGGAAGGAGATCGATGCGTTCGACCGGCTCTACCTGGACCACGGTCTGGTGGCGACGTGGGACGGATCGATCACGTTGCTCGCAGGGACCGGCGTCGGTGGAGGGACACTCGTCAACTGGATGACCTGCATCCCGGCGCCGGCGTCGGTGCGCGCCGAGTGGGAGGCCGAGCACGGCCTCGAGGGCTTGACCGCCGAACCCTGGACGACCGACGTCGCCGCGCTCGAGGCTGAGCTCGACGTCACCGAGTCGACCCACATCCCGCCGAAGGACGCGATCATCCTGCGTGGCGCCCGGGCGCTCGGCTGGGAGGCGGCGCCGACCCGGCGCAACGCGAGCGCCTGCGGGGACTGCGGCAGCTGTCCGTTCGGGTGCCGGAGGGGGACGAAGCAGTCGGGCATCCGGGCCCATCTCGCGACCGCGTTCGCGGCCGGTGCCCGGATCGTGCCCGACGCCCGCGTCACTCGCGTGCTGACCGAGGACGGCCGGGCGACCGGCGTGGAGGCGGTCATCTCCGATGTCTCTGGGCCTCGGGGCCTCATCGTCCGGGCACGGACGGTCGTCCTGGCCGCCGGTGCGCTCCGGACGCCGGCCATCCTCCTTCGCTCCGGGCTCGACCACCCGTCCACCGGACGCCACCTCCGGGTGCACCCCGTCCCGGTGGTGGCCGGCTGGTTCTCAGAGGCCATCGAGATGTGGCGCGGGACGGCCCAGGCGGCGCGCACGATGCAGTTCGCCGAGCCCGAGCCCGGATGCAACGGCTATGTCATCGAATCGGCGCCGGGTCATCCGGGGCTCCTTGCCCTCGCCCTGCCGTGGGAGGGGGCCGCGTCGCATGCCAGGTTGATGGCCGGCTCGTCGCACGTCGCGCCGCTCATCGCGGTGACGCGTGACGGTGGTGAGGGGCGGGTGTCGGTCACGCGCGCCGGTCGCGTCCGGCTGGACTACCGGCTCGACGCACAGGGTGTCGAGACCTGCCGTCACGCGCTGGTGTCCATGGCGTGCCTGGCACGCGCAGCCGGCGCCACCGACATCGTCGCAGCCGCGACGCCCCCGAGGTGGTACCGCCCGAGCGACGGCGACACCCGAGGATTCGCGCGGTTCGAGGAGGCCCTGGCGCGTCTCGACTTCGCGCCGAACCGCGCCAGCGTCTTCTCGGCGCACCAGATGGGTTCCGTGCGGATGGGCGGCGCGCCGTCGACGCACCCGTGCGATCCCTGGGGTCGGGTCCGTGCGTCGGCGACCCTCGATGCCGTCATCGGCGGCCTGTACGTCGGGGACGGGTCGCTGTTCCCGACGGGTCTCGGCGTCAACCCGGTGATCACGGTCATGGCCCTTGCCCGCCGCGTCTCGAGGGTGATCCTCGCGGACGGCTGACCGGGCGGGCGTCAGCTGGTCGGGGCGCCCGTGGTGGCGGTAGTGGTCACGACGGTGTCGTGGGCGACGCGGGGGTGATGATCGGCCCCGGCGGTGCGGCGATCACGCCGGGCGCCGGGATCGGACCGAGCGTCGGGATCACATCGGGTCGCGTCTCCTCGCCGTCGCGTGCGCCGCGCGGGGCGGCCATCCGCCCTCGAGCCGTCACGGTCAGCGCGACCGAGAAGACGATGACCGCACCGGCGACCACGGTCCGGATGTCGATCGTCTCGTCGAGGATGATCGCTCCCAGGATGACCGCGATGACGGGGTTGACGTACGCGTAGGTCGCGACCAACGGGAGCGGAGCGACCCGCAGCATCCAGCCATACACCGTGAAGGCGACGAGGCTGCCCAGGACCAGGAGATACAGCAATGCCAGGACCGACTCGCGCGAGATCGCGCCGACGTCGAGCGCCGCGAACTCGCCCGTGACGCCGCCCATGACCGCCAGGAGCAGGCCGCCGAGGACCATCTGCACGCCGGTCGCGACTAGCGGCCGCTTCGGCAGGACCGCCCGGTGCGACGCGAAGAGCGAGCCGATCGCCCAGGCGATCGGCGAGACGAGGATCGCCGCAAGGCCGAGCGGGTCGAGCGCTCCGGTCCCGCCGAGCGCGGACGGCCCGACCAGGATCGCGACACCCGCGAAGCCGACGACGATGCCGACGATGGCGAGCCGCGGCAATCGCTCGCCGAGGAAGAGCCGACCGAGGATCGCGACCCAGACGGGCATCATCGCGATGAGCAGTGCGGTGATGCCCGACGGGACCGTCTGCTCGCCGAAGGCGACCATCCCCATCCCGCCGCCGATCAGCAGCGCTCCGACGATCGCGCTGTCGCGTACCTCGCGTCGCGTCGGTGGCACGAAGGCCCGGCGGTCACGCGCAACCGACCAGGTGAGCAGGATCAGACCCGCGAGGGTGAACCGGACGCCCGCCATCAGGAATGGCGGGATCGTCTCGACCG
>Ga0184625_10000425_pt1 | contig 15679 bp, 12 predicted proteins | sample PLM3_30_b1_FD_133151 | JGI IMG/M metagenome (GOLD analysis project Ga0184625, IMG submission 133151) | Groundwater sediment microbial communities from an aquifer in East River, Colorado, USA - PLM3_30_b1 | ecosystem: Environmental > Terrestrial > Soil > Riparian zone | place: USA: East River... | reverse complement strand
TGGCCTACCTCGCGCCGGAAGAACAGGACAAGGTCGATGCCCAGGACCTGGCTTTCATCATGTCGCCCGACGCGTCTTCGGCCGGGCCGCTGTCGCTCGACGCACCGCTGGCCGATGCCACGCGCGAGTTTCAAATCGAGTACATCCAGCGGCACATCGAACGGCTCCGCGGCAACATGACGGCCGCGGCCGACAAGCTGGGCCTGCACCGGAGCAATTTGTATCGAAAGATGCGACAGCTCGGAATGGATGTTGCAGAAGAGTGAGTGGTGAGTCGTCGGTGGTGAGTTGAAATGACCACTCACCACCAACCACTCACTGCCTTACGAAATCATTTGCTCGCTTTCGTTGGCCGAGTGGACGGTGATCTCGCCGGCGTCTTCCAAGCGGCGGACGATATCGACGATCTGCTGCTGGACGGCCTCGACCTCGGAGAGCTTGACGGAGCCGAGATATTCCATTTCCTCCGTGAGCAGGGCCGAGGCTCGCTGCGACATGTTGCCGAGGATTTTCTGCTTCAGCTCGGCGCTGGCGCCCTTGAGGCCCATCGCCCACTGCGGCGTCTCGACGTTCTTGAGGACCGTCTGAATATCTTTGTCGCTGAGCTTGCAGAGGTCGTCGAAGACGAACATCAAGCGGCGAATTTCCTCGACCAACTCGGGGTCTTCCTGCGACAGCGATTCCAGCAGCACGCGCTCGGTGGCCCGGTCCGAGACGTTGAGGATTTCGGCGACGCTGTTCACGCCGCCGGCCTTCTCGAACGACTGGTTCATCAGGCTCGACATCCGCGTTTCCAAACCGCGTTCGACCTCCTGAATCACTTCGGGATTCGTCTGGCCCATGTGGGCGATGCGGCGAATCACGGCGAGCTGCCGCTCGGCGGGCAGGCCCTTGATGATCTCCGCGCCATAAGCGGGCGGCAGGTGCGAGAGCACCAGCGCGATCGTCTGCGGGTGCTCGTCGATGATAAACGTCATCAGATTCTGCGGATCGACTTTCTTCAGAAAGCCGAACGGCAGGGCCTCGATCGACTGGCGGACGACGTCGAGCGTCTGGCCGGCGCGATTGCCGAGGGCCTTTTCGACCAGCGACTTCGCCAGATCGATCCCGCCGCCGGCCAGTCCCAGCGAGCTGGGATTGCTATCGGCAAATTCGTGGATGACGCCTTCCTGCTCTTCGGCGCCGAGGCGGCCCAGCTTGGCGATCTCGATCGACACCTGCTCGACCTGCTTGGGCGCAAGCTTCGACATGAGCTGCGCCGCCTGCTCCTCTGGCAGGCTCATCAGCAGGATCGCGGCCTTGCGAATATCGGACATGGGCGTGGGGGCAGACATTCCTGTCTGCCTTAAGAAAAAGCGCCTGCACCCGGGTCCGCGCGAACACTAAGCGTGGCCTGGCTCACCAAGCGGAGCGGAGTATCCGCGAAAGGGCGCGGATTTGTCGAGGGCAGTTACCGAGCGAGGCAGACTTCTGTCAGCCACATTTCGACGCGGCAGACAAGAATGTCTGCCCCACGCGGCTCAATTCCACTCGCTAGGAAGCGGCGCCGGCTCCAGCACGTCGGTCGTGCGGACGCCGGTGACCTGTTCCATCAGCCAGGCGTCCATGTCGCTGAGCATTTGCGTCGTCAGCTCGTCTTCACAAGGATATTGCCGCAGCGTGACCGAAAGGCCGGCCGCGTGAAACAGCGCCAACTCCCGACAAACGCGTTCCGTTGTGTAGGTTTGCGAATCGCGGCAATGGGCGATAAGGATTCGCGACTGGCGAATTTGCATCAGCCGGGCCAGCGGAGCGTGCTCGGCGGGGAAGGGTCCGTTGAGTGAGACGCCGCCCGCATACTGCTGGGGATTGCGCAGCGCCAGCCGGACGGCCATGGTGCCGCCGGCCTCGTAACCCGCCAGGAAAATCCGCTGGCGATGAATGTGGAAGCGGTTTTCGGCCCGGGTGACGGCGTCGGCGACGCGGGCCTCAGCCGCGGCGATCGCGTCTTTCGTCTGCGGCCAGTCGTAGCCAACCTGGCAGGCCGCCGGGCCGCGGACGGCCGCGGACACGTAGTTTCGCAGGCTGATCAGTGGCATCACCTGCCGCAATTCGCGCTCACTGCCGCCGGTCGAATGCAGCCAGACAACAAGCGGATAGGCGTAATTCGGTTCGTAGGACTCCGGAGCGAGCAGGCAGTGGGGCGGGGCGGGGCGATCCTTTTTGAATTGCGGCTGCCGGGCTTTGACGGCCTGTCGGGCGGGACGTTTCAGTGACGCGGGAGCAATGGTGAGTCGGTTCATAAGCTCTGGGTCACGAGGAAGGAAGGACGCTGGCCCACCGAGGGCCCGCGCAGGATGCGCCGCAAGGGAAGCGGCGGGTGGCGGGCAATAACCGTGTGCGGGACGGTCGGCTGCCGCCGAGTGGTAGGGACCGCGAGTGATGTTCGCAAGCGGCCAAGTGACGGATTCCGTCGAGGTGATGAGCGAGAATCGGCAGCCTGCAATGGGTGTTGCTCGGCGACTGATTCTCGTGCCGTTCAGTTCGCCTCCGGTCCAGGCGGCGAATGAACGAGCGGTTTGTATCGGGGCGCTGCGATCCTGTCAACGCTGAGGGCGGTTTACCGCATGCTAGCGGTGCTAGCCAGCGGCTAGGCCTTGGCCATCAACTCGTTCATTGTTTTGACGAGCGACTTGACGGCGGTGACGCTGTTTTCGAACGCTGCCTTCTCTTGCGGATCGAGCTGAAGTTCGACGACTTTTTCAACCCCGGAGGCACCGAGAATGACCGGTACGCCAACGTAATATCCCCCAACGCCGTACTCTTTGTCACAATAGGCAGCGCAGGGAATCAGCCGCTTCTTGTCGCGGACGATGGCCTCGACCATCTGGGCCGTGGCCGCGGCCGGAGCGTAGTACGCGCTGCCGGTTTTGAGCAGCGACACAATCTCCGCGCCACCGTTGCGGGCGCGATCGACGATGGCCGTCAGCCGCTCCTCGGAAAGCAGCCGGCGAATGGGAATGCCGCCGACGCTGGTACAACTCGGCATCGGCACCATCGTATCGCCGTGGCCGCCCATGAGAAGGGCCGAGACGTCTTCGACGCTCACGCCCAGCTCCATTGCCAGGAACGTGCGGTAGCGAGCCGTGTCGAGCACGCCCGCCTGCCCGCAGACCCGCTGCGGTGGAAAACCTGTCACCTTGAAAACTTGCTGCACCATCGCGTCGAGCGGATTGCTGACGACGATCACGACGGCATTGGGGCTCGTCGTTTTCACGCTTTCGGCAACCGAGCTGACGATTTTGGCGTTCGTGCTCAGAAGATCATCGCGGCTCATGCCCGGTTTGCGGGCGATGCCAGCCGTAATCACCACAACGTCACTGCCGGCCGAGGGGCCATAGTCGGTGCAGCCGACGACGTTGCTGTCGAAGCCCATGATCGGGCCGGCCTGCATGAGGTCGAGGCCTTTGCCCTTGGGCATGTCGCCCGTTTGTGGAATATCGAGCAGGACGATGTCGCCCAACTCCGCCGCGGCGCACCAATGGGCGCACGTCGCGCCCACGTTGCCAGCGCCGACGATCGTAATTTTCGCTCGGCCCATAGGAAGGCTCCTGAGAGGAGAATCGAATATGAGCTTCTGGAGCGAAGCGTCAAGGGGGCGGCGAGAGGAGTCGGCGACAGTCCCTGTACTTGGTGCTGAGTACCTAGTACGAAGTACCTGATCTGCCACTCTCGAACTCCCTGTCACACTCAAACGACCACTCACTCCGCGCACATGACCTGGCAAGAACGAATGGCGGCCACCATCGGGCCCGGCGGCCTTTGCGGCTTGCCGCTGGGCCGCTGGCTACGGCTGCTGTGGAACGAGCGGTTTGCGGTCGATCCGCCGTACTGGGTGCGAGCCGGGGCGATCACTTGGGGCAGCGGGCCCAACTCGCTGTTCGCGCTATGGGAACGCTGGCGCCATGAAGCGGCGATTCAGGCGACGAAGCCACAGCCGCCGCTGTTCATCCTCGGCATTTGGCGCAGCGGCACCACGCACCTGCACAACCTGCTGGCCCGCGACAAACGGCTGGCGTTTCCCAGCAGCTACGACGTGCTCTACCCGCGGACGTTCCTGACGACCGAGTGGTTTAACGCCCCGTTCCTCAACCGGATGATCCCGCGGAAGCGGCCGCAGGACAACGTCTATATGGCGATGGAGGAGCCTCAGGAAGATGAGTTCGCGCTCAATAGCCTGACGGGGCTGTCGTTCACGATGAGCTGGGTTTTCCCGCGGCATCGCCAGTGGTACGACCGCTTCCTCACGTTCCGCGATTGCACTCCCGCCGAAATCAGCCGCTGGCAAGGCTCGCTGCGATGGCTCGTGCAAAAGCTGACGTACAAATACCGCCGGCCGCTGGTGCTCAAATCGCCGGCTCACACGGGGCGGATTCGGCTGCTGCTGGAGATCTTTCCCGACGCCAAGTTCGTTCACATTCACCGCAATCCCTACGAGGTCTTTCTCTCCACTCGTCACACAGCACGCACGGTCGCGCCGTGGTGGGCGCTGCAGCGGCCCAGGTTGGACGATGTCGAAGAGCGTGTGCTTGCACAGTACGAAGAAGTGTTCGACGCTTTTTTTGCTGAGCGCGATCTCATTCCGCGCCAGCAATGGCACGAGGTGGGCTACCGCGATCTGGAAGCAGATCCGATTGGGGAGCTGCGCAAGCTCTACGCGGCGCTCGGCCTGCCCGAGTTCGCCGAAGCCGAGCCTGCCGTCCGCAGCTACCTCGACTCCATCCGTGGCTACCAGCGAAACAAGTTCGCCGAAATCGAGCAGCCGTGGAAAGCCGAAGTCGCCCGCCGCTGGCGACGCTGCTTTGATGAATGGGGATATGTGGTGTGATGTTTGGCTTCTTCAAAAACCGCCGTCGCCAGAAACTGCTCGCGCAGCCGCTGCCCACAACCTGGCGCGAGATCATCGCGCGCAATGTCGCGATCTATGCGCGGCTCGCGCCAGCCGAGCGAACACGAGCGGAGGCGGCGCTGCGGGTGATTGCCAGCGAGCGGCGGTTTGTGGGTTGCCAGGGGTTGCTCGTGACGGACGAAATGAAAGTGACCATTGCGGCCCAGGCGGCGCTATTGCTGCTTGGCGAGGAAGGCTACTTCTTCGATCGCGTTTCGACTGTCCTCTTGTATCCTGACAAGCTGGTCCTGCCACCGGCCGGCTTGCGGCCTTCCGCAGAGAACGAGGGCTTTGACGAGCGGATCGCCCTGGGTGTTGCCTATCAGCAAGGCGAGTTGACGCTCTCCTGGCCCGACGTGTTGCGGGGCGGGCGCACGGCCGACGATGGCGAGAACGTCACGCTGCACGAGCTGGCTCACCACCTCGACGGGCTCGACGGCGCGATGGGCGGCTCGCCCCCGGGACTCTCCGCCGAGCAGCAGGACCGCTTTCAGCGGTCGATCAACCGCGAGCTGATCCAGCTGCGCCGCGACCTGACCGAGGGCTTGCCGACGGTCCTGCTCCCGGGCGCAGCGGAGAACGGTGCCGAGTTGTTTGCCTATGGCACCGAGGCGTTTTTCGAACGGCCGCATGACCTGCAGAGGCAATATCCGCGACTGTTTACCGGGTTGAGAGACTTTTACAAAGTCGATCCGCGGCACTGGTTCCCGGAGACTCCCGCGTCAAGCCAGGTCAGCGTGGACGAATGGGACGACGAGGCGGACGCCGACCCCGCTACGCCCGATGAGTTGCCGGAACTAGACACGGCCGACGCTTACTTCACTCGCGGACACGAGTACTTCGAAATCGGCCGCTACGACCTCGCCGAAGCCGACTTCAATCAAGTGGTGCGGCTGTCGCCCGATGACCAGGAGGCTGTGGTTTATCGGGCTGAAAGCCGTTTCTGGTCGGGCGAAGTCGAAGCAGCGCTGGCAGACGCCGAGCGCGCTTGCCGCCTCGATCCGCGGGACAAAGCCGCGCTGCGGGTCCGCGGTATCTGCCGCATTGCGCTCGAACAAGACCGTGAGGGTCTCGCCGACCTGGCCGGCGCTCTCGATACGCCCAGCGACGATGCCGATGGTCTATACTTCCGCGCCATGGCCTACGCTCGGCTGGACCAGCCGCAACAGGCAATGCCCAGCCTCGACCGTGTCATCGAGCTCGACCCGGAGGACCCCGAAGCCTACGACCTGCGGGCCGAGTGCTGGGAGCAGCTCGGCAATATGGGAGCCGCGGCAAGCGATCGCGCGCGGGCCAATGAGTTGCGGGCCGAGGGAGACGAGTGAGCAATTTCGCTTGACTGCGGCAGGCCCTGCCTCGATCATAGACCACACCTCAACCCGGAGCCCGCCATGTCGCTTTCACGCCGCCAGTTTGGCCAGCAGACGCTCGGCGCTCTGCTCACCTATTCGCTGCTCGAGACGCTCGTTTTCAAAGACGCGTTTGGAGCCGATATGAAAGTGCGGGCGGCGCAGTGGCTCAAGGACATCAACGACTGGAGCCAGGACATCAAAGGCAAGAAACTCCCGCAAGTCGATTGGCAAAAGAAGGTCGATGAGCTGCTGGGGCAGGTCGATCTGACCGACACGCTCAAGTTTCTCGACTTCGATAAGCTGACGGCGAATTTGAAATTCAAGGATCAGGGCGAGTTGAGCCTGCACGCCACTTTGCCGAAGGTCGAGGGTCTGCCGACGAGCCTGGTCTTCGGCCATCAGGTGTTTGCTCTGAACAAGGACCGTTCCGTCGTGCCGCACGGCCATAACAACATGGCTACCGCGTTTCTGATCCTGAAAGGCTCGTTCCGCGGGCGGCACTACGACCGGCTGGAGGACGACGGCCAGTTCATGATCATTCGCCCGACGGTCGATCGAGCTTTCAGCGTCGGCGAGCACTCGACCGTTTCGGACTACAAGGACAACATCCACTGGTTCACCGCCACCAGCGAGCAGGCCTTCATCTTCAACATCCATGTGATGAACGTTGATCCCGACCGCAAAGACACCGGCCGCGTCTATCTCGATCCCAACGGCGAGAAGCTCAGTGACAACCGGATCCGGGCCAAGCGAGTAAGCAGCGGCGAGGTCTATAAGCTGTACGGCTAATTCCGTCCGACATGCAACTCAACCTGTCTAACCAGGTCGCTGTCGTCGTGGGAGGCGCTCGGGGCATCGGGCGGGCGATTGCCGAAGAGCTCACTGCGGAAGGTTGCAGTGTCGCCATCGTTGATCGCGAGCCGCTGTCCGCGCCGGCGAATTCAAAGCTGCTCGGCATTCAGGCCGATGCGACGGACTATGTCGCCGTGCAGGCAGCGTCGCGGCAGATCGAGCAGTCGCTTGGCAAGGTCCAGCACGTCGTCTATGCCGCGGGCTGCGGCAGCGGGAAGTTTGGGTTTCCGTTCTGGAACCTGCAGCCGGCGGATTGGGACAAGGTCCTGCGCGTGAACCTGATTGGCGCGGTCAATGCGGCGCATGCGTTTTCCACTTCGCTGGTCGAGCAGCAGCGCGGGACGATGCTGTTTATTTCGTCGGTCGCGGGGCAGATCGGTTCGCAGACCGATCCGCCGTACAGCGCCGCCAAGGCGGGCTTGATCAACTTCGCGCAGTGTGCGGCCAAGGATCTTGCCCCCTACAACGTGCGCGTGAACACGATTTGTCCTGGCATGGTGAAGACCGACCTGAACCGGGGCATCTGGCAAGCCTGGCACGATCAGCAGCCGGAACATTTGCGGCAGACCTACGACGATTGGGCCGGCGAGAAAATCCGCAAGGTCTGCCCGCTAGGCCGCTGGCAGAGTCCGGAGGAAATCGCTGCGCTCGCCGTCTTCCTCGCCTCCGATCGGGCCTGCAATATCACCGGCCAGACGATGAACGTCGATGGCGGGTTTGTGATGCACTGGTAGGAGCAATGCTACCGTGCCCGCGAGTCGCGACGATTGAGCTCGTCGCGAATTTCGGCCGCCAACTCGTATTTCTCGGCGGCGACGGCGTCGGCGAGCTGCTCCTGCAGCGTGCGGCCGACGCGAAAATGCTGGCGAAGCGATTCGCGGAGCTCGATCAGCCGCTGGACCAGCTCGTCCTCGTCGAATTCCTCTTCGGCCTCGTAGTCGGTGAAGACCTGCCGCATCAGGTCGAGGCCCTTGGTGATCTCCTCGACGGCCGCCTCGGCGCCCTTATCGCTGAGGGCGGCCAGGGCCGCGGCCTGCGTGCGGTGAAACAGCACGAACGGGCGGTACTGCTCGTGCGACAGCGTCCACTGCTCGTCGGGCGAGTGCTTTTTGCAAAAGTCCATCAGCCCCAACGTATGGTCGGCATCGAGCACGGCCTGCGGGAATTCGCGGAGGGCCAGCCAGCAAATCCGGCGGTGATAGTACTGCACGAACTCGCGGTCGGCCTCTTCGCAGTCGTCCTCGGTCATCAAGTATTCGTCGCCGTTGGCGAGCGTGCGGCCGATCAGGTAGTCATAGTACGAATCGGCCCCTTGCGGCTTCTGGCCGTCGGGGCGGCCCGCAGTTTCGAGCTGCAACATGCCCAGGTCCAGCCGCATCTGCAAAATCTCGCGGCCGTCGTCGCCCTTCTTCTTCCGCACGCTGATGCCGTGCGGGTCATACGGCCAGTCCCGTAGAATCCTGTCGATGTTTTCTTTCCGAGGCATCGAGTTTTCAGCCGGTCTGCCGGCTTTTGTCGTCGCGAGCCAAACTACTCAACGTTTGTAAAGAACTTTGTTGGATTATACACCGCCCCGCCGAAACTGGGCAGGTTTGTTTCAGCCGATGAGGCGTTTTCCGGGTTTGACGGCTGCGGCTTCTTGAAAACACCCGTCGCCGCCCGCTGCTGGCAAACGTACAATTCCGCGTTCGCTACTTTCCCCGAGCCTGCCATGACTGCACCCGATCGCCAACAGCAAATCGCCCAGGCCGAGGAAATCCTCGGCGACCGCCTGCAGCAGGTCGGTTTCGTCAAGGGACTATTCTTCGGGCAATACCTGGGCGAGCGGCTGCTGCCCTATCCCGATGCCGGCCACGATGCGGCGACTACCGATCTAGTCGAGCGATTGCGGGTGTACTGCGCAGAGAAGATCGACCCGGTGACGATCGACGCTCAGGCGGAGATTCCGCGGAGCGTGATCGAAGGGCTGGGCCGACTCGGCATCCTCGGCGCGTGTTTGCCGACCGGCTGCGGCGGCCTCGGGCTCTCACAGGCCGCCTATTGCCGCATCCTGGAAGTGCTCGGCGGCCACTGCGGCAGCACCGCGCTGTTCGTCAACGCCCATCACTCGATCGGCCCGCGGGCGATCGTCCTGTTCGGCACCGAGGCGCACAAAAAAGCCTACCTGCCGAAGCTCGCCAGCGGCGAGTGGATCAGCGCGTTTGCCCTCACGGAGCCGCAGGCCGGCAGCGACGCCGCCAACGTTCAATCGACGGCAACGCCCACCGCCGACGGCCGCGGCTACGTGCTGAACGGCCAAAAAAAATGGATAACCAATGGCGGCGTGGCCCAGGTGCTGACGGTGATGGCCCGCACGCCGGTTCCCGGCGGCCGCGAGTCGAAAATCACGGCGTTCCTCGTCACGCCCGACATGCCCGGCTTCCAGGTTGTCGAGAAGCGGATGGAAAAAATGGGCGTGCGCGGCACGGCGACCGGCCGGCTGGCGTTCGATAACATGTTCGTCCCCAAGGAAAATGTTCTGGGGCAACTTGGTAAGGGGCTGAAGGTTGCGTTGACCGTGCTCGATTTCGGCCGCACGACGTTCGGCGCGAGCTGCACCGGCGCCGCGAAGTTCTGCGTCGCCCGCGCCGCAGAGCACGCTAACTCGCGAGTGCAGTTCGGCCAGACGCTCGGCAACTTTGAGTTGGTGAAAGAAAAGCTGGCGTTCATGCAGGCCGGCGCGTTCGCGATGGAAGCCTGCACCTATCAAACGGCAGCGCTGATCGACTCCGGCGAAGGCGACTTCATGCTGGAAACGGCGATGCTCAAGGTCTTTGCCACCGAGACGCTGGCTAGAATCCTCCGTGACACGTTTCAACTTCACGGCGGCCTCGCTTACTTCACCGATCAGCCCTTCGAGCGGATGGTCCGCGACGCCATGATCAACACGATCGGCGAAGGCGCCAACGACGTGCTGCGGGCGTTCACTGCCTTGGTCGGCATGCGCGACGTCGGCCTCGAACTGCAGAGCATCCGCGACGCGATCTACGCGCCGCTGGGCAACCTGACGCGGCTATCGCGGTTCGCCGGCCGCAAGCTGGGGTCGCTGCTCGTCTCGCCCACAGTCAACGTCCGCAATTCCGAGCTGGAGCCCGAGGCCGCCGAGCTGGGCCGGCTGGTCAACTCGCTGGGCAATCACGTCCAGCGCTTGCTCGTGACCTATCAACTCGGCATCGTCGATCGGCAGTATCAGCTCGCCCGCGTGGCCGACGCCGCGACCGAGTTGTACGCCAGCGCGTGCGTGCTCAACCGGCTGGACTTTCTGCTCCGCAGCAGCCACGACCAGAACGGCGGCCTGCGCGTCGATCTGGAAACCGGCCGCTACTATCTCCGCACCGCCCGACGCCGCATTCAACAAGGTCTGGCAGCCCTGTGGGACAACGACGACGAAGCGACGACCAGCCTGGCTAATCGGATGCTGCGGAACTAGCTGCTACGAGCTGCGAGCAGCCGACCGCAGCCGGTCGATCGCGCTGCGATAGCGGTTGTGGAACTCCAGAGCCGTCCATGCCAGGTAGAGATTGCCGCCGATCGAGAAGAACAGGGCAAACAGCACCACGACGAAAATGCCCCACGTCTCTTTCTGAGGAACCGACTGTGCCGGCGGCACGGACAATGAGCCGGCTGGATTGACGTTCGCCAAGGACGGAGCGCCAGTCGTCGCTAGTGGCGGAGGCGGCAGCGTGGCCAGGCGGTTCTCCTGCGGCGTGCCAAAGTTGGCGCCTTGTTGCGGATAGTTCGTGTGGTTGTACGAGTTGTTATTCCCATAGGCGTTGTTGTTGTAGCCCGGGCCGCCGTTGCCGTAGCCGGGATTCGTCCCAGCGTTCGGATAGCTGCCGGCCGCAGGAGCCGGCGAATAGCCGCGGGCATCGGCCAGTTGCAGCGGCGTCTGCGTGGGCGGGTATTGGCCTGCGGATGGAACGGCAACGCCGGTGTTGTTTCCAAATCCGCCGCGCGGCGTATCGAACGTGCCACCCGCGCCATACTGATTAGATTGCTGGGTTGAATATCCTCCATTGACTGGCGGTGCGAGCGCGCCGTGGCGGTCGATGGCTGGCGTGGAGGCAGACGGAAACTGTCGCGACGGTGTGAAAGCACCTGGCGCAGTCGGCGCCTCGGCCGGCGGAAGCGTGCTGAAGTCGTTGCCACGCGTCGTCTGGGGCGGCGCGGTCGGAGGCATGAAGCTGCCGCCACCGGCGGCGGGGAACTGCGATTGCCCGCCCGCGACGGGCAGCAAATCGATCGTCGTGCGCCCGCCGGTGCCAAATGCCGGCGGCGCTGTGGGCGGCGCGGCGGCGCCGACCGGCGGGGCAACCTGCGGTAACTGCTTGTTGCCTGACGAAACAATGAACCGGCTCAAGCGGCCGGCTGACGGGTCGATCGGCGCGTAGATCTCATCGCCGGCTGCCAGCGTGCTGAGGACCCGCGGATCGAGCTGCACGTAATACGCCTGCTTGCCCTCGGTGTCGGGTTGAAAACCAAAATTCACGCCGAGGGTCTGTTTGGGATTGGTGAGCGCCGGCCAGAGGATCGTCGGCGGCGAATCGGCGCCGACCGGCGTCGTCTTCGCCGAAGCATATCGCGAAGCCGAGACCTGCAACTGGCGGAACGTGGCCTCGCCGGCTGCCGTGTGCTTTGGCTTCGTCGTGCCGATGCGGATGCACAGCCTCTGAACCTGCGATGCATCGAACGGCACTTCGCTGTGGATTTCCTCGCCGCCGGCCACGAGCTTCAAGATCTCGGGCTCGATCTGAATCGTGTATTGCTGTTGATTGTCGGACGTCGTCTCGACCTGGTAATCGACCGCCAACGCGGCCAACGCGACGACAAGCGTGATTCCGTTCATCGCTCGTACTCCATCCTTGGATGCAACGTCTATCCGGCGGCCCGCGGCGGGACCATCGGCAGCGGCTGAAAGCATAGCCGCCCGCGGCACACTGGGCAAAGAGGAAAAACGGGCCTAATCTGCTAGCGGCAGATCGTGGACGTTCGTTTGACCGGCCTTGACCTCCAACTTCAGCGGCGTCGTTCGCTGGTCGCCATACTTCGTGGGGAGCAGCCGTTTGAGCTGAGGCGGCGCCTTGCCGGCCATCTTGGCCGCGTCATCCATGCTCAGCGCCGCAGCCGGCGGCAGCTCGGTCTTGGTGACGACGACCGGATAGGAGCCCGGCATCGCGCCCTTGGAATCGAGCGTCATCAACTGATAGCTGCCGTCGGCTTTGGTAATCGCCACGGCGGTTTTTAGCTCGCCCTCGCCAACGAACGAAACGGTCGCGCCTTCGACAGGCTGGCCCTGATAGGTCACCTTGCCCGACACCGGGACGGTATTGAGCGAGTTGCCGGTGCATCCCGCTAGCATCGCCAGCGAACCCAGCGTTCCGATCAGAATCTGGCGCGTGTTCAAGCTTCCTCGCTTGTGTCTGAGAGCCGATTAGAAATCGCCGACGGTCTCGCCGCCGTTGATCGTGCCCAGCGCGCCCCACACGCCAAAGTTCTTGGTCGGGGCCGCGCCATAGTTGCCGCAGTTGATCGTTTGGTTGATGAACCGCACGCTGCCGTCGCCCATCGCCGCGACGACGCCGTTGGGATGATGGCTGCTCACGCTGAAGACGCCCGACCAGTTGCTGGGGTTGGCCGCGCCGTCGTAGCACGAAGGGCTGTTGGGCGGCAGGATCGTTGTGAACGCGCCCCAGTGCGGATGGCCGAACGCCCACAAATTGCCGGCCGGCCAGTCCGCAATCGTCTGGTTGGCCAAATACTGCCCGTTGACCGCAGTCGCCAAACACTGGGCAGCGTTGCTTTCCAGTTGAGCGACCGTAATGCTGTACACACTCTGCCCCAGGATGGACCGAGAGCCGTTCGCAACGCCCATGCCCTTTTCGCTGATCGCAACCGTATTGCTCGTGCCGTCCGACACATCCTTGAATGCCTTTTGCAGATTCGACCCCGTCCAGCCGTTGCCGCTCGTGGCGCCGAGCGTCTGATAGCAGAACATGCCGTTCGTGTCGCCCGCGTAGTTATTCGTGATCGTCGTGCCGACCGAGAAGTGATAGCTCCGCATCGGCAAGTTTGGATACCGCGTATTGAAGGGCACCGGCGCCGACGGGCACAGCAGCATCGAAATCTTTCCCTGCCAGCCCACGTAAGTGTTCTCGTAGGGATTCATCGGACTGTCGGCCATCACCCTGTCGTATCGATTCTGCTGCTCGTAGTAGGGCAGCATCGCCACCAGGCCGTGATAGTCGCCGCCCCGATTCGACGGATTGTTGCGGCCGCCCCGCAGGTACGGGAACTTGTTATAGACGTCGTGATAGTTGTGCAGCGCTATGGCGATCTGCTTCTGGTGGTTCGTGCACTGCATCCGCCGGGCCGCTTCGCGGGCCGACTGCACCGCCGGCAAGAGCAGCGCGACGAGCACTCCGATGATCGCGATCACGACGAGCAGCTCGACGAGCGTGAATCCGAAACGGGCGGAACGACGAAGCATGGGCCTACTCCAAAGTTGAGATCCCAATGCCAGAACTAGCGCAATATAATGGCTTCCCAGCGCCGCGGCCATGAATGCCAGTTTTTTGCCGCTTACTTTCGCCGCTTCTTGCCTTGATGTTGTGGTTGCTTGCTGGGCTGGTTCTGCGGGTTCTTGCCGTTGCCGCTCGCGGTTCCTTTGATGGCAGCGACAATGTTCGAAGTGGCTGGTGACGTAGCTGGCGGCGGCGCGGACGTGGCGGCTGATTCGCTCGCGGCAACTTCTGCTCCGGCTGCAGCGGCCGGGGCGGGCTCCGCGCCGCCGAATCCCCGCCAGAAGCCCCAGGAGCTGCGGTCAAGCTGGCTGAGCTCGCGATGGACGATTCGCATCAGCACGAGCAAGAAGACCACCACCATTGGGCCGACGAGAATGCCCACCGGCCCCAGGGCCCCAATGCCGCCGATGACGCTGAGCAATGCCAGGAGCGGGTGCAGGTTCGATTGCCCGTGCAACACGAGCGGCTTGATGACGTTGTCCGCACCGGAAATGATGATCGTGCCATAGATCGCCAAGCCGATCGCCCACCCCGTGCTGCCCATAAAGAAATAGAGATACAGCGATACCGGGATCCAGACCGCAGCTGCTCCGGTGAAGGGAACGAGTGCGAGGACCATCGTCAACAACATCAGCAGAGCAACCGAGCCGCGGAGGCCGCAGACATAGAACCCCGCTCCAGCGAGCAATCCTTGGGCGATCGCCGACAGCAACGTCGCCGATACGATCGCGCGACAAGCCCGGTCGAATTCGGCGACCAACTCTCGCACGTGCTGCTCTTCGAGCGGCGAGATTTTGATTAGCCCGGCGAGCATCCGCCCGCCCTCAGCCAGGAAGAAGAACAAGGAGACGATCATGATTAACAGGCCCGCAGCCACCTTGACCAACAACACGAGCGTGCCGCTGCCGAACGAAAGCACGGGGCCGGCCGCCGAGAGAATTGTGCGGCGAAGCTGCTCGACCTGGTCCTCGGATGGGTTGGCCCATTCGGTGAGCCAAGCCCAGTAGGTGCCGCCCAGCAGGTTGCGCTTAAAATCGCGGAATTCCGCCGCGGCCAGTTGCAGCGCGTCGTCGGCCTCGACCGACTCTGCCGTCTTCGGGTCAGACTTTTGAGCTTGCAACGTTTTCAAATAGCCCAGGAGCGCGGTGGGATCGGCTGCCGGCGCCTCACCGCCTGCCTCGGCTTGCTCGGCCAGCCACACTTTGATGTTCTCGATGCGATCGATGAGGTTCTTTACTTCGCCCGGTTTGATCTCAGGCGACTCGCCCTTCAGTTGTTGGTCGCGCCAGCGGCTGAGCTTGGCTTCGAGCGTGCGGAGGTCGCCGTCGCGGGGAATCTGCAGGTGGAAGTCGCGGCGCAACTCGTCGAGCTTCGTCCGCACCGTAGCGAGCTGGACTTGATCGACGAGCGATAACCCTTCCAGGATGGCCGTCGAGATCACAAAGCCGATCGGCAAGAGGACGATGAAAGCCACGATCCCGGTTGTGATGCCCGCCGCCACATAGCGATAACCGCGGCATTGATCGAGCACCCAGCGATAGAGCGGCTGGACGACGACGACCAACAGCGCCGCCAGGAACAGCGGCACTCCGAACGCCGCCGCGATATGCATGGGGCCGGTGTCGTTCGTGATGAACAACCGGCACCGCTTGATCAAGACCATCAACTGCCGCACCGTCGTGTATCCGGAGAGCACGATGGTCGGAGCCGTCATCATCCCGGCGATCGCGTGGCCCAATTCCTCCTCGCCCCTGCCCCCGAAGATCAGCACGCAGGCTCCATGGTCGGCCGCCAAGCGGTCCGCCGCCTGGGCGAAGCGCTCCGGGAGCCAGCGTTTGGCCGAGCCGTAGACGGAACCGGGATTGAGGCCGATCACGACTTGGTCGGGCTTGACACCGAACGCGTGCAGCTGCTCGACCACCGTCGCATCTTCTCCCGGAGTCGTTCGCAGCATCGGAGCCGTCGGCACGACCGGTATGCCCAGCGGC
>Ga0184625_10000424_pt1 | contig 15715 bp, 16 predicted proteins | sample PLM3_30_b1_FD_133151 | JGI IMG/M metagenome (GOLD analysis project Ga0184625, IMG submission 133151) | Groundwater sediment microbial communities from an aquifer in East River, Colorado, USA - PLM3_30_b1 | ecosystem: Environmental > Terrestrial > Soil > Riparian zone | place: USA: East River... | reverse complement strand
TTGGCGGCCCACTCGGCGATCGCCTCAACGTTCTCGGGCGTCGAGGTGCGCAGAACGTTCTCGAGCAGGATCTTCAGCGTGTAGGGGAGGCGCTCGATGTCGTACCGCTCCTGCAGCGGCGCCAACCGGAAGATCTCGTAGCGCTCGTCGCCGACTTCCAGCGTGGAGCGCGCTCCGAACGCGTCGGCCATAGTGTCGATTGTATGGGCGGCGGTCGGGGCTCGGGCCTAGGCGCAACGAGCCACGTCACCGTGCCAGGCACCGAGACATGGCCCGAAAGACGCGCGTAACGGGGAAAGACGGGCAGAAGGACGCGGCCGAACTAGGCGGCGTCGAGGGCGCGCGGCAGCTCTTGCGCGACCGCGACCTCGTCCTGATCGGTCTCGGCGGCCCGCTCGAGCTTCGCGTCGAAGCGGTCGAGGCGCTTCTCGGCCTCCGCGAACTTCGACTGCGCGTTCCCGATGTGCTTCCCGACGACCTGGAAGTCGTCGCGGAAGCGATCGAAGTCGCCCTGGAGCTGCGCGACGTACGCCATCACCTCGTGCGCGCGCTGCTCGATCTGCATCCCCTTGAGCCCGAGCACGATGACCTGCAGCTGTGACGTGAAGGTCGTGGGCGAGACGGGGAACACGCGCTTGTCGTGCGCGTACTGGAGGAGCGCGCCGGTCTTGCCGCAGACAAGCTCGTAGTAGACGCCTTCGGAGGGCAGGTACATGAGGGCGAAGTCGTAGGTGCCCTCGTCCGGACGGATGTACTTGCTCGCGATCGCGTCGACGTGGTTTCTCAGGTCGCGCGAGAACGCCTTCTCGTAGAGCGCCCGCTCGTCGTCGCTATCCGCGTCGGCCAGCCGCTCGAAGTTGTCGAGCGGGAACTTGGCGTCGATCGGGACGAGCCGCTCGACCTTGATGACCGCGTCGACGCGCTCGCCGGTCTTGAACCCGTACTGGAGCTCGAAGGCGTCCCCCGGCAGGCGATCGCGCAGCAGGTTGCCGAGCAGGAGCTCACCGAAGCCACCACGGGCCTTCGGCGGCCGGAGGGCCTGCTCGAGCTTCTTGAGGTCGTTCGCGCGCGCGAGGATCTCGGCGTTGGCCTGGCCCAGCTGGCCGAGCTGTTGATGGATAGCGCTCGAGGTCTTAGTGGCCGTCTCGAGCCGGCGGTCCATCGTTGCCGTCATCGCCTCCAGCCGGCGGTCGACGTCGGCGTTTCGGTCGGTCAGCTGACGCGCCGACTCCGACCGCAGTGAGTCGAGCTCGGCACGAACGATGCGAAGCACACGCAGGCCGCCGACCACGAGGCCGGCGGCGATCAGGACCAGGAGAACAGTCGTCACGATCATGGACCGACAAACGGTAGAGAGGGGATCGGACGGCAGAGGGGCCGCACTCACGGCCCCTCTGCTCGCGAAGCGCTAGGGGACGTCGGGGCGGTGCTCCGAGGCTTCCTCTCGGGCGTCCTGCGCCATGTCTCCTGCGCGGTCGGCCATGTCCTCGGCCTTGCCCTCGGTCTCTTGGGCCGTGCCTTCGCGGCGCATCTCGAGGTCGTCAGTCGCCTCGCCGACTTCCTTCTTGCCTCGTCCCAGCAGTCTGTCGAGCCAACCGGCCATTTCTCTCCTCCTTGGGGTATGCGGCCCCGTCAGTATGGGTGATGAGCGAACCGGGCGCAGCTACCATGCCCGCGCCTTGCCCAAGAAGTCACGTACGCCACCGCCGCCCAAGCGGCCGGTTCAGGCGCCCAAGGTCCGAACAGCGCAGCGAGACCCCCGCAGGAGCCGGATGGTCATCTACGCGCTGATCGCGTCCGGGCTCGCGATCCTCGGCATCGTCGCTGCGGCCTTCGCCTTCTCCGGGGGCAGCAATGGAAGCGGGGCGCAGGACGCGATCACGGGGCTTCGGGAAGCCGGCTGCACCTACAGCAACCCGCCGCCGCAGGGCCGGACCCACGTCTCCGCGCTGCCGGCGGGCTTCAAGGCCAACTCCGTCCCGCGCTCGAGCGGGCCTCACTCGCCGCAGACGATCATCTACGGGGCCTATACGGATGAGGTCCCGGAGCTCAACGCCGTCCACAACCTCGAGCACGGCGCCGTGATCCTCTACTACGGGCCGCGCGTGCCCACGAGCACGGTCGACAGCATGGTCGGGTTTTACAACGAGGACCCCGACGGGCTGATCGTCTCCAAGCACCCCAAGCTGGGCGGCGACGTGGCCTTCGTCTCGTGGGCGCACGTGGCGCGCTGCCCCAAATTCGAGGAGGACCTGGCCCGCAAGTTCATCGACGAGTTCGCCTTCAAGGGCCCGGAGTCGTGCAAGAGCGACATCGAGCAGGGCTGCTTCCGCAAGGAGAACATGAAGCCGGGGAGCGGCTGATCCGGAGGGCCAGAGCTATCCTTGGCCGGGCCGGGGTGGCGAAATCGGTGATACGCGGCTGACTTAAAATCAGCTGCCCCCTTCGGGGGCGTGCGGGTTCGAGTCCCGCCCCCGGCATCTCCGTCCCACGCGCCTGTGCTCCTCGTCCTCGCGATCCTCGCCGCGATCTTCCTGCTCCCGTCGCCGTGGAGCTACGTCGTGGTGATCGCCGCCGCCGTGTGGGAGTCGGCGGAGCTCGCGTTCTTCGTCTGGTACTCGAAGCGTCGCCAAGCGACGACCGGCGCGGACGCGTTCGCCGGTGCGAAGGGCGTCGTCGTCCAGGCCTGCCGGCCGATCGGCCAGATCCGGGTCCGCGGTGAGCTCTGGCGGGCTCGCTGCGAGGAGGGCGCGGACCCCGGAGAGGCCGTCGTCGTCGAGTCGCTCGGGCCCGAGCTGACGCTCTTTGTGCACAGGGATTCGGCCTAGACTCAAGCCGTGGCCAAGCTCGACGAGACATCCGTCGAGCCGTCCGCGCTCGAGTGGGACACACCGCTCTTCCGCATGGCGCTCGCACAGTTCGAGCAGGCGCTCGAACACGCCGACGTGCCCGAATTCGTCTGCGAGCGGCTCCGCTTCCCGGAGCGCTCGACGATCGTCGGAGTGCCCGTGCGCCGCGACGACGGCACGTTCGAGACGTTCCCCGGCTACCGCGTCCAGCACTCGACCGTGCTCGGCCCGACGAAGGGCGGAATCCGGTACGACATGCACGTCGACCTCGGCGAGTGCGCCGCGCTCGCGATGTGGATGACCTGGAAGTGCGCGCTGCTCCAGCTGCCCTACGGCGGCGCGAAAGGCGGGGTGCGCTGTGAACCGCGGCAGCTCTCGCCGGACGAGCTCCAGCGACTGACGCGCCGGCTGACGATCGAGCTGCTTCCGGTGATCGGCCCCGAGGAGGACATCCCCGCACCGGACATGGCGACGAACGAGCAGACGATGGCCTGGATCATGGACACCTACTCGATGCAGATCGGCTACGCCGTGCCCGAGATCGTCACCGGGAAGCCTGTGACCATCGGCGGCTCCGTCTTCCGCCGCGAGGCGACCGGGGCCGGCGTCGTGATGGTCATCGAGCGCGCCTGCGAGCGCTTCGGCTGGCAGCTGGCCGACCAGCGCTGCGTCGTCCAGGGGTTCGGGAACGTCGGCGGTGTCGCAGCGCGCGAGCTGGTCGAGCGCGGGGCGACCGTCATGGCGGTCTCGGACATCTCGGGCGGAGCCTTCAACGAGCGCGGCCTCCACCTCGAGGACGTGGCCACCTGGATCAAGAACCATGGCTCGCTGGAGGGCTACCCACTGGCCCAGCACGTGTCGAACGCGGAAGTGCTCGAGCTCCCGTGCGACATCCTCGTGCTGGCCGCGCTCGAGGATCAGGTCACTGGCGAGAACGCGGGTCGGATCGACGCGCGGATGATCGCCGAGGGCGCTAACGGCCCGACCTCTATCGAGGCCGACGCGATCCTCGCCGAGCGCGGGGTCCACGTGCTCCCGGACATCCTCACGAACGCCGGTGGCGTCACCGTGTCCTACTTCGAGTGGGTGCAGGATCTCGGCCGGCTCTTCTGGACACGCGACGAGATCCGCCACAAGCTCGCGGAGAAGATGGGGGATGCGTTCGACCGCGTCTGGCTGCTCTCCGAGCAGCTGCAGATCACCCCGCGCCGCGCGGCGCTCGTCGCCGCGATTCGCGAGGTCTCCGGAGCCCTGACCGCTCGCGGCATCTATCCGTGACCCTCGTCCGTGAGGCGATGGTCATCGAGCCGCGGACGCTGGGCGCGGAGGCCAGCGCGCAGGAAGCCGGCCGTCTGCTTGCAAAGCCCGACGTCCGGGCCGTGTTCGTCTGTGAGGGGGATCGGCTTGTCGGCGTCGTCACCCGGAAGACGCTCGTGCGCGAGGTGGTGGCGCCGGGCCGCGATCCACGCTCGACGCCACTCGGCGACATCGCCGAGAAGGCGCACTACACGATCGATGCCGAGACCCCGGCCGAGGAGGCCTTCCGGTTCATGGAGGCAAAAGACGCGGAGCGTGTGCCCGTCGTCGAGGACGGGAAGCTCGTCGGCGTGCTGGCGCGGGTAGTCCTCCAGCGCCGCCTAGCCGAAGACGAGCCGCCGCAAACGGGCTAGCAGCACGTGTAGGCGCCCGGCGGGGCGGCGCCTTCTGCAGGAGCCGGGAGGTTCGCGGCTTCGAGCGCGGCTCCGTGGAGGATGTCGCGCTCGCTGACCTCCAGCTCGTCCAATTCGAACTCGGCGAAGATCTGTTCCATGAGGACGGCGCCGGCGACGATCACCGGCGCGCGCTCGGGATGGAGCCCCGGCAGCCGTCGGCGCTCGTCCAGAGAGAGCGCGGCGAGCCGCTCCCGCTGCGTGCGTACAGCGTCACCGGTGAGCCGGTGGCCGTGTGTGCCGAGGCCTTCGGGCTCGTCGAGGCCCATGTCGAGCGCCGCGAGCGTCGTGATCGTTCCTGCGACGCCGATCGCGTCGTCCACGTTCGGGCGAGGTGGAAGCTGCGAGCGGACGTAATCCGCGGTCGCCTCGAGCTCGTCCTGGCTCGGAGGGTCGGAGTGGATGAAGCGCTCGGTCAGACGGACCGAGCCGACGTCGACACTCGTCCGCGACCGGATGTGGCCTTCCTCGCCGACGACGAACTCCGTCGAACCGCCGCCTGGGTCGATCACGAGCGTCGAGCCGAGTCGACCTTCCGCCGCGCCGCGGAAGGTCAGCTCCGCCTCTTCCTCCCCGGAGAGGAGCCGAGTCACGAAGCCGTAACTCCACTCGACCTCGCCGAGGAAGGCCTCGCCGTTCTCGGCGTCGCGCACGGCGCTCGTGGCGACGAGCAGGACCCGTTCGGCGCCCAGGCGCTCAGCTTCGCGGCGGTAGTCCGAGAGGACGTTCCGCACGCGGGCGATGGCCACGGGGAGAAGGCGGCGGCGTCTGTCGACGTCTTCGCCTAGCCGGGTGATCTCGACCCGCTTCAAGACCTCCTCGACTTCGCCGTCTTCGATGTCTGCGACGAGCAGACGGGTCGTGTTCGTGCCCTGGTCGATGGCCGCGACGCGCATCTCGCTGGCTACCCTAGTTCCATGTTCCTATTCCGAGACAAGACAGAGATGGTCGAGCCGCGCGATGCGCTGGCCGGCCGGGGTGAGCCGATGGTTGTGCCTGAGCGCCACGACGTGCTCGGGACGCCGATAACGCCGCCGTTCCCCGAGGGATTCCAGCAGGCCGTCTTCGCACTGGGCTGCTTCTGGGGCGCCGAGCGGGTCTTCTGGCAGGCGCCGGGCGTCTACACGACCGCCGTCGGCTACGCGGGCGGCTACACGCCGAATCCGACCTACGAGGAGGCGTGCAGCGGCCGAACCGGCCACGCGGAGGCCGTCCTCGTCGTCTACGACCCGACGAAGACGAGCTACGAGGAGTTGCTCCGCCTCTTCTGGGAGAACCACGACCCGACCCAGGGCATGCGCCAAGGGAACGACGTCGGGACCCAGTACCGCTCCGCGGTCTACTGGCAGGACGAGGCGCAGCGCGCTGCCGCCGAGCGCTCGCGTGAGACGTACCAGCGTGAGCTGAGCGACGCCGGCTACGGCGAGATCACGAGCGAGATTGCGCAGGCGGGCCCGTTCTACTACGCGGAGCCGTACCACCAGCAGTACCTGGCGAAGAACCCGAACGGCTACTGCGGCCTGGGCGGGACTGGAGTGAGTTGCCCAGTCGGGCTCGTGACTGCCCAGCCCTAACCGCGCTACAATGCGCTTGCGACGCGGGGTGGAGCAGTCAGGTAGCTCGCCGGGCTCATAACCCGGAGGTCGCAGGTTCAAATCCTGCCCCCGCTACTGAAAAGCCCCGCTAACACGGGGCTTTTCTCGTTCCAGGCCGTCGATCGTCGGGTTTTTGCTACCCGTTTTGCTACCCCGCGGCGCCGAACATGCGAGCTTCGGCCTTCTCCGCGGCACCGGGGAAGAGCACCTGGGCGGCGTGGATGTAGCGGTCGGTGATCGTGCTCTGACTGTGACCGGCCTTCGCCTGCACGTAGGCGTGAGGGTTCCCGGCGGCCGCTTCGTGCGTCAGCGCGGTGTGACGGAGGTCATGCCAGGGCCGGAACGGCTCGTGATCCCGGCCGCCTTCAGCGCGCATGTAGTCGCTGGACAATTTCGTCGGGTCGACCGGAGTCCCGAGCGCGGGGTGCCCGAACACCAGCGACTCGTCAGACCGGTATCGGCTGGCCTTCCAGACCTCGTCGAGGACCTCGGCGGTGCGCGGCCCGAGCTCGATGAGCTCGAGCTGCTCTGCGCCCGCTGCCACCTCGATTCCTTATAGGCGCCCCTAAGCACCCCGCGACCGCGCGGCGCAAAAACGGCTCGGATTCAGCGTCGACGGTACGGCCGGCGCTGGGTTTCGTCTTAGCCGGCTAGTGCAATGCTGCAGGCACGGGAACTCGAAAGGAGGCCACATGGCTGACCCAAGAGCACTCTCGGAGACAAGCATCGGCCGCTATCTCGTTTACGCCGGGCCACTTCTCTGGGCAGTACTGATCGTCTTCCACCCGAACCCCGGCGGAGACAGTCCATACCAGGGAATCAAGGACGATGTCGACCGCTGGCTGTTCATCCACGTCGGACAGCTCATATTGACACCGTTCCTGTTCCTGGCTGTCTGGAGACTCCTCGACGGCCTCTCCTCGGCGGCGGCTAGGGTCAGCCGGGCCGCCCTAGTTGTCTGGACGGTGTTCTTCAGCGCGTATGACTCTATTCAAGGGGTTGCGACCGGCATCCTCACTCGCTGGGCCAACGATCTCGCAGGCGAGGAGCAGGCCGCCGTTGCGCGGGCAATCGATTTCGTCGTCGAGGACAGCCAGCTCGCCGGGAACATTTCCGCGATTGGACTCGTGGCTGGCGCCTCTTGGCTGATCCTCGCGATCGCGGCAGCCGTAGCCCTGCACAAGGCCGGCGCCGGGAAGGCCGTTGTCGTGGCAACCTGCCTCTCGGTTGTAGTAGCTGCGCACTCTGCCCCGGCCGCGATTGGATTTCTCGCGCTCTTCCTCGCTGGAGTCCTCCGTGAACATCAAAGAACGAAGTCAGACTTGGGGGCTCCAGCCCTGACGTAAGCGGAGGGTTTTGCCACCCGTTTTGCTACCCACCTGGGGTGATTTGGGGTGGTTGAGGGCACCTGAAACGGCTTAGGAATGCGGAATCGGCCTGGGCTGACCCCACGCGAACGGGCTCATAACCCGGAGGTCGCAGGTTCAAATCCTGCCCCGCTACTAGAGGAGATTGGAACGCCTGCTCACGCGGGGGTTTCCCTTTTGGGTCTCAGGCATGGGCGGCGAAAAGCGCGAAGGATCCGCGAACTTCGATGTGGTGATCGACGAAGGTACGTGCCAATGCGCGCTCGAGGCCGCCGAGGTCATCCTCGAGGTTTGTGAAGAACCCCTCCTGGTTGTAACGGGCAAGCGCCTTTCGAGCGAGCCACCCATGCTCTACTCCGCCCCCGAGAATCGTGCTCCCGAAGACGACGCCGCCGTCCTCCAGAAGCGGTTTCAGATCTGCCAAGACGGCGGCCTTTGTTTCCGGTCCGGCAGGGAGGCAGTGGAGGACTCCGTTCAGCGCGATGGACGCGAAACGGGCGGGTCCGAGGTCGAGTGGCTCGAGTACGCTCGCCTTGACGACTCGCGGCGAGTAGCGCTCCAGGCGCTTCGCCGCTTTGCGTAGACAGGCCTCGTTCGGGTCGAGAAGCGTGATCTGCGGCCGTTCGACCGGGAAGCGGCAACGGTCCAGGAAGTAGCCGGTCCCGACCCCAATGTCGAGATGAGGGCTGCCGACGTGTCGGTCGTAGAGGTCGAGGAAGTGCCGCCTCGGACACCTCCAGACGAGGCTGCACGAGAGCCCGAGGATGAACACGTCGTAGAGAGCGAGCCGCGCCGGTGTGTAAACGGAGACGCTCGGATGGGTATCGAGCGCTGCCGTCATGGAACCCGCGGGTTCAGTCCGCGCCTGAGCAGCGTGGTCACTGGCTCTTCGTCACCGAGGCGACGGTCCGCACCCATGTCAGCCACATTCTCGCGAAGCTGGGCCAGCGCCATCGCGTCCAGCGGTCGTCCTCGCCTATCAAACAGGGCTCGTGCAGCCGGGCGGCTAACGATGACCCGCCAAGATCGGTAGCTCCCTCCGCGAAACTGGGCAACTCTCCCGATGCCCTCCGGGCGTCGGCCTCCTACCTTCGAATGTGACTCGCACCGAAGGAGAGGCCGTGTACGAGACGTACCGCATGCTGGGCCGTGAGCACGAACGCGATCTCGTGCGAGAAGCCGAGAACCGTGGCGTTGCGGCAGCAGTTCGGGCTGAACGTCGGGCTGCACCGGAGCGAGTCGAAGCGAAGCGCCGAAGGTCGGGGTGGGGCGTGCGTCACCGCCTTGCCGCGTTGCTTCGCTGAGAGCCCAGACGAGCGCGAGCTCAGCCTTGGGGTGGTCGACGGCGGCCGCGCCGGCGCTGGGATTGGCACTCGAATAGCCCGCCGTTCGCCCGCTGGACCTCACGAGCCGGGCGCGCTTCCGGCGCGCCCAGCGAGCGCGTGGAATCATTGACGAATGGCCACCGCGCCAAGCGCATCGGTGCGTGAGCCTGCGGCTGCCGCCTCGAGGATCGGGGACGTGATGCTCTGGCGTTCGGCGCTCGTTGCGAGCTTTCTGGTCTGCGCCGCGTACTTGGTCGTCGCGCCCGACCACGTCGTTGGTCGGAACGTCCTTTACAACACAGCCGAGCTTGGCGCCATCGTCGCGATCGTGGTCGGCGTCCGGCGCTACCGCCCGAGCGCCCCTCACGCCTGGCTGTTCGTCGCCGGCGGGATCTTCATGTTCTGGATCGGCGACTCCCTGTGGGCCGTGTACGAGATCGCCGGTCGCAACCCCTATCCCTCGCCCGCCGACTTCTTCTACCTCGCGGGCTATCCGCTGATCGCCGCCGGCCTTGTCGTCGCGACGAGGAGGCGGATGCCGATCCTCGAAACGCAAGCGCCGATCGACGCCGCCATCGTCGCAGTCAGCGCGCTCCTCGCCGTGTGGTTCTACGTGATCGCCCCGACGCTGGCCGACTCCACGCTCTCGTTGACCGAGAAGGTGGTGACGATCGCGTACCCGGTTCTCGACGTGATCGTTCTCGCCGTCGCTCTGCGCTTCGTCATGGGCAGGAGCTGGAACGTCACGGCGCTCAGGCTCCTCGTGCTCGGGCTGGGACTGACGCTCTTCGGAGACCTGCTGTACTCGCTCGACGTCGAGTCTCGCCTGACGAACCAGATCTACATCGTCGACACGATGCTGCTGGCCGGCGTCCTGCTGATCGGGCTCGCAGCCCTCCATCCCTCGATGACCGCGTTCACCGCCGAGGGAGCCGAGCCCGAGGAGCGGACACCCGTTCGCCGCCTGATCCTCATCGCGAGTGTCTGTCTTCTTCCCCCGGTCCTCGTGGTCGTGCAGGCACTCCGAGACAAGCCGCTCTATCTCGTCACCACGCTCATCGCGATGGTGATCCTCGCGGGACTTGTGGTCGCGCGCTTGACGTTCATGACAACGCGCGCGACGCTCGCGGCCGATCGCGACGCCGCACTCAGCAGGTACTCGGCGGAGCTACTCCGAGCTAATGGGAGGGACGAGCTCCTCGCCGTCGCGAGCCGGGCGACGACCGAGCTCGCTGGAGAGGGGCAAGTCCGGCTCGTCCGGACCGACTCCGAGTCTGTCCCCAAGGACCAGGCGATCACCGTGCCGGTCGAAGTGCTCGGCGGAGAGCCTGCCGTTCTGGTCGCGGATGTGAAACCGGCGGACGTCCGCCGGGTCCGCGATTCGCTCACCACGATCGCCGCCGGCCTCGGGCTGGCGCTCGAGCGTGATCACCTCGTCGACAACCTCCGGCGCGCGGCGGACGCGTTGACCGAGCAGAACAAACGGCTGCGCGAGCTGGACCGGATGAAGGATCAGTTCGTGAGCTCGGTCTCGCACGAGCTGAGGACGCCGCTGACCTCCATGGTCGGGTACCTCGAGCTCGTCCTCGACGGCGAGGCGGGGGCCGTGCATGGCGACCAGCGGCGCTTCCTCGAGGTCGTGAGCCGCAACTGTGACCGCCTCAACCGGCTTGTCGACGACATCCTCTTCGTCGCGAGGGTCGACGCGGGCCGCCTCTCGCTCGAGCGGGAGTCGGTCGACCTCGGCCGGCTCGCGGCGGAGTCGGTGGAGACCGCTCGTGGCGCCGCGGCGGGCAAGTCGATCGACCTCCGTTTTTCGGCCGACGAGAGCTTGCCGCCCGTCTGGGTCGACCCCACGCGGATGACGCAGCTCTTCGACAACCTGCTGTCGAACGCGATCAAGTTCACTCCTGAAGCTGGCACTGTCTCCGTCACGATCGCTCGAGAGGGAGATACGGCTCGACTCGAAGTCCGCGACACGGGCGTCGGCATTCCCGAGGGGGAGATCGGGAGCCTGTTCGACCGCTTCTTCCGCGCGTCGACCTCCGTGGTTGCCGCCGGGACCGGGCTCGGCCTCTCCATCGTCAAGTCGATCGCCGAGGCACACGGAGGAACGATCTCCGTCGAGAGTGAGGAGGGGGTCGGCACGACGTTCTTCGTCGACCTGCCGCTGGTGGCGAACGTGCCGCTCGAGCCGGCCGCGGAGGAGGCGCCCGCGTGACGGAGCCCGGCGCCGAGCGAGACCGGCCCGTCGTCCTCGCCGCAGACGACGACGAGGACATCCTCGAGCTGGTCGCCTTCCGGTTGGAGCGCTCGGGCTACACGGTGCTGCAGGCCCGCGACGGCGAGGAGGCCCTTGAGCTCGCACGAGCTGAGAAGCCGGACCTGGCAGTTCTCGACGTGATGATGCCGAAGCTCGACGGCTTCGAGCTGACACGTCGCCTCCGCGCGGAGGAGGCGACGAGCAAGATGCCGATCATCCTGCTCACCGCTCGAGCCCAGGACACCGATGTCGATCGGGGATTCGAGTCGGGGGCCGACGACTATCTCCGCAAGCCGTTCAGCCCGCAAGAGCTCAGCACTCGCGTCCAAGCGATCCTCGGTCGCCGGTGAGCTGATGATCGGGGGGCTCATCATCGTCGCTCTCGTCTTCGTCGCTGCGGCGCTCGCGATGCTGGTTTTGCTCGCGATTCGCAGAACCGTTCTCGCCCGGCGTGACCGCCGGTACGCCGACGCCGAGCGGCGTGTCCGCCCGCTTGCGATCGCGCTCGTCGAGGGCGATGGCGGAGAGCCGCCGACCCTGAGCTCGGCCGACCAGGCCGTGCTGGCCGAGGTGCTCGGACGGTACTCGCGCAAGCTCACGGGAGCCGCCCACGCACGCATCGCTGACTACTTCCGCGGTACGCCTGCGGTGCGCGCCGCCCTGCATGACCTTCGCGCTCGGCGGATGTGGCGCCGCGCCGCCGCTGCGTACCGGCTCGGGGACATGGCCGACCCGGAGGTGGCCCCCGCGCTGCTCGCTGCGCTTGACGACAGCAGGCGCCAGGTGCGCACAGCCGCCGCACGAAGCCTCGGCCGCCTAGGAATCGTCGAGGCGGCCCTCCCGCTCGTCGAGGCACTTGTCTCACGGCGAGTGCCAAGCGGCGTAGCCGGGCAGGCGCTCGTGGAGCTCGGGCCGGCCGCGGTCCCTGAGCTTCGCCGCATCGCCGAACATCCCGAACCACAGATCCGGGCTGCCGCGGTCACGCTGATCGGGCTTGTCGGCGACTCTCGCGACGCTCCGCTCGCCGTAAGCGCGCTCGAAGATCCATCCGCCGACGTACGGCGGGCCGCTGCCGAGACACTTAGCCGCATCGGCGGAGCCGCGGCCGAGCCGCCTTTGCGCACCGCGCTCTCCGACAGGCTCCACTTCGTGCGCGCCGCGGCCGCGGCAGCGCTGGGCGCGCTCCGCTCCGATGCCGCACTTCCGCAGCTGCTCGAGATGGCCCGGACCGACCGGTTTCGCCCGGCGCGGGCCGCGGCGCAAGCCGTCGCGCGCATCGCGCCGAGGGAGCTCGCCGCCGCCGCCAAGGAGCCCGGCGCGGGGCCTCACCTTCACGAGGCCGCCGACCTGGGAGCGATGTGAGCACAGTCCACACGATCGTCTACGTCGCTTCCTGGGTCGCGTTCGTCTACTTCGTGGTCCTCAGCCTCAGCTACTTGACGTTCACGCTTGTCTCGTGGAAGCGGCTTGCTGCGCACCGCCGTGCTCGAGCGTACGCACCGCTTGACGAGATCTACTCTTCGCCGTTCACGCCGCCTGTCTCGGTGCTCTTGCCCGCCTTCAACGAGGAGGCGGGAATCGTGTCTTCGGTGTCGTCGCTGCTCGACCTGCGCTATCCGCGACACGAGGTGATCGTCATCAACGACGGCTCGACAGACGGAACGCTCCGCCGTCTGCGCGAGGCCTTCGAGCTCGTCCCTGCCCGGGTCGCCATGCGCACGCGAATCGCGACGTCGCCTCTGCGCGGCGCGTACGTCTCCCGCAGCCACCCGAATCTCTGGGTCCTCGACAAGGAGAACGGCGGCAAGGCTGACGCGCTGAACGCTGGCGTCAACGCGGCTTCGCACGCACACCTCTGCGCGATCGACGCCGACGCTGTGCTCGAGCAGGAATCCCTGCTTCGAATCATCGAGCCGTTCGTCGACGACCCGGACGTCGTCGCGGCGGCAGGCGGCATCGTCCGGATCGCGAACGGCTGCGTCATCGAGGCGGGCCAGCTCGTGGAGTTCCGGCTACCGCGCAGCAGCATCGCCCGCTTCCAGGTGCTCGAGTACTTCCGGGCGTTCCTGATCGGGCGGATCGCGTTCGACAGCTTGAACGGCGTCCTCATCATCTCCGGCGCGTTCGGGCTGTTTCGGCGTGCGCTGGTGGAGGCGGTGGGCGGCTACGCCCGCGACACGGTCGGCGAGGATGTCGAGCTCGTTGTCCGGCTCCACCGGTACCTGCGCGAGCGCGGCGAGGAATACCGGATCAGGTTCGTTCCCGATCCCGTCTGCTGGTCGGAGGTGCCGGAGGACGTTGCGACGCTCGGACGTCAGCGCCGCCGCTGGCAGCGCGGCCTGGGAGAGACGCTGTGGCGCCACCGCAGCCGGATCGCGAATCCTCGTGCCGGAGCCCTTGGCCTCGTGACCCTGCCGTACTTCCTGCTGTTCGAGTTCCTCGGAGCGATCGTCGAGCTGCTCGGTATCCCAGTCGTCGTCGCCGCCTGGTTCCTCGGCGTCCTCTCGGTGTGGTTCTTCCTGACGTTCCTCGCCGTCTCGATTCTCTTGTCGGTCCTGATCTCGATCGCTGCCATCCTGCTCGAGGAGTACGCGGTCCAACGTCACAAGCGCCCAGGGGATCTCGCCCGGCTCGTCCTCTACGGCCTGTTGGAGAACTTCGGCTATCGGCAGATGACGGCCTTCTTCCGCTGCCGCGGCGTGGTCGACCTGGTGCGCCGCCGGCACGAGTGGGGCGAGATGCGCCGACGAGGGCTCGAGCGCCGAGCCGAGGTACCGCTTCCTCAAGAGCAGGTGCGCATCTAGGTGTGATTCGGATCCTCGTCTCCGCCCTTGCAACGGGCGTTCTCGCGGCCGGCTGCTTCGGGGGCGGAGGAAACGACGCCTCCGAGCCTGCGTTCGCGACTCGCAAGGTCGACGGGCTGACGCTCCCGGCTCGCGTCGAAGGCCGGGCGGTCGCCGCGGCCGGGAAGGACGGCTTCGTCCCGCTGTTCTGGGCCGGTGTCAATCTCGGGTCGACGGTGCCGGCGCGGCAGCCGGGGGAGGTTGCCGCCACGCGCTCCGACTACGATCGCTGGCTCAGCGGCATCGGCGACCTCGGCGCCCGGGTGATCCGCATCTACACGATCCTGCGGCCGTCGTTCTACGACGCGATCGACGCGTACAACGGGACACATTCCGAACGACCGCTCTTCTTCATCCAGGGCGTCTGGATCCCCGAAGAACGGTTCCTCGCGACCGGGAATGCGTACGACCCGTCCGTGACGAAGGGATTCGAGTCGGAGATCGACGACGCCGTGGCCGTCGTCCACGGCGACGCAACCATTCCGGAGCTTCCGGGCCATGCGAGTGGTACCTACCGGAGCGACGTCTCCCGCTGGTTGCTCGCCTACTCGATCGGCGTCGAGTGGGATCCGCACGCAGTCGCGTCCACGGACAAGCTGAACGCCGGGACGCCGCCGTACAAGGGCCGGTATTTCACGGCGCAGACCGACGCGACGCCGATGGAGAGCTGGATCGCGTCGATGCTCGACCACACCGCCACGAGGGAAGCCGCCCGCGGCTGGAGCCGACCGCTCACGTTCACGAACTGGCTCACGCTCGACCCGCTCGACCACAAGCGCTGGGAGCCGCTGGCGTCAGAGGATCTGGCCTCCGTCGATGCCACGCACATCGCTGCGACGAAGGCGTGGCCCGGCGGTTTCTTCGCCAGCTACCACGCCTATCCGTACTACCCGGACTTCATGTCGCAGACGCCGTCCTACCAGACCTACAAGAGGCCGAGTGACGGGGAGATCGACCCGTACGCCGGCTACCTCCATGCGCTCAGGGCACACCACGGCGACCAGGCCGTGGCGATCACCGAGTTCGGCGTGCCGAGCTCGCTCGGTACCGCCCATAACGGTCCTGTGGGCCGCAACCAAGGTGATCACTCCGAGCGCGAGGCGATGGAGATGAACGCACGCATGCTCGAGAACATCAAGGAGGAGGGCTACGCGGCGGGCATCCTCTTCGAGTGGATCGACGAGTGGTTCAAGTTCACCTGGAACACCGTCGACCTCGAGCTGCCGTCCGATCGCCGGCAGCTCTGGCGGAACGACTTGACGAACGAGGAGTTCTTCGGCGTCGTTGCCGCCGAACCAGGGACGAAGCCGGTCGTCTTGCTCGACGGCGAAGACGACGAATGGGAGACGAACGGCAGCCAGGTCATCGCGGAATCCCGCGGCCCCGTGCGGGAGGTGCGCGCCGTCAAGGACGAGCAATACCTGTACGTGCGCCTGAGGCTCGACCAAGATGAATCGTGGCGGGAGCACCCTGTCACCGTCGGTCTTGACTTGCGGCCGGGCGGCAATCGTGGCCTCCCGGGTCACCCCGGCGTGTTCCCGGAGGCCGACGTCGCAGTCGTGGTCGGACCCGAGCACGCCGAGCTCTTGCAGGCCGCCTGGTGGGAACCGACGCGGATCCGCTACGGGCTCGGCTACGGCTACATCGACGTCGACCCGGCAGACATGAAGCAAGGAAGCGGCGTGTGGGTCCATCCCCTCCAGATTCTCAACCGCCCGTACACGGTCCCGGCGACCGGAGCGGAGCATCCAGTCGAGCTGCACG
>Ga0184625_10000423_pt1 | contig 15719 bp, 14 predicted proteins | sample PLM3_30_b1_FD_133151 | JGI IMG/M metagenome (GOLD analysis project Ga0184625, IMG submission 133151) | Groundwater sediment microbial communities from an aquifer in East River, Colorado, USA - PLM3_30_b1 | ecosystem: Environmental > Terrestrial > Soil > Riparian zone | place: USA: East River... | reverse complement strand
GGCCGACGCCGCGCCGGCAGGAGCAGAAACGGCCAATTTCTGTGTGGGAATCAATTGCTTGATAGTGGCCAGCGTGAGTTGTGCTGTGGCGCCGAACCGATTGCCGCCGACCCGCAGGTATTCAACCTACTAATTTACCTCACTTAAAGCCGCGACCGCGCCGTCAACGGGTAGGATCGGCGGCCGTCCGGAATCGACAAACCGTTTGGGGGGACAAGCTTTCGCGCGGGGGAGCTACTTTAATCTTTCAGCCCTGCCCTTCGCAGGCCCAAAAGAAATCGCGCGCGGTCGTCGGGTTTGGCGAAAACCGTATTGTTCGCGACATGCGCACTGGAAAAATCCGGCTGCAGCGCAAGCGTACGCAACAGGGCTTCCTTGGCATCATCGATTTTTCCGAGCAGTCCCAACGCACCCGTCAGTAACCGCCAGGCACCGGCATGGTGCGGGTGCACCGCCGCGTAACCACGGCAAACGGCAACCGTCTCCTCGTACTTCTCCAGGGCAAAGAGAGCCATGTAGCGCGCGACAGGCGCGTAAATAGCCAAGAATGGGTCGCACGGGCTTAGTCGCTGCGCCTGCTCTAACGATGCAAGGCCGCGTTCAGGCTGGCCCCCGCACGCAAAAGCGTATCCCAACCCTGCGTGACCCAAAGCAAAATTGGGGTTCAATTCGAGAGATCTGGAAAGATGCATTTCAGCCGGCTCGGGACGTCGGCGTCGTGCGTGGCCGAGCCCCAACACCAAATGCGCCCAGTGGTCCTGCTCGTCGAGATTCACTGCGCGTCCGCCCGCATCGAGCGCTTTGTCAGTGAATTCACCAATTGGCATCCGAGTATCGAGGTTGAACATGCATAAATGAGTCCATCCGAGCAAGGCGTGAGCGTGCGCATATTCCGAGTCGAGTGCGACAGCCCGCTGCAGCAATTCCTGCGCCAGGCGCTGTTCTTCCACAGTCATGCGCCACATGTGCGGCAGCGCCTGCATCACCAGGTCCCATGCCTCGATGTTCTGGGGGGGCTTGCGCTGAACGCGCGCCGCTTCTGCGACAATAATCTGCGACCCAACGGAGTCGATGACGCGGTTGGTAATTTCGTCCTGCAGATCGAAAATATTCGCCAAAGCGCGGTCGTACCGATCGGCCCACAAATTGATGCCTTTGACGGCGTCAATTAATTGCGCGGTTACACGGACCTGGCCACTTGCCTTGCGAACGCTGCCTTCAAGGATATAGCGAACCCCCAGTTCGTTCGCGACATTGCGGGCGTCGAGAGTGTCTTGCTTGAATGTAAAGCTTGAATTGCGGGCAATGACGAAAAACCACCGTTGACGTGACAGACCCGTGATGATGTCTTCGGTCAGACCGTCAGCAAAGTATTCCTGCACCGGGTCGCCGCTCCTGTTCTGAAACGGCAGAACGGCGATGGATGGTTTATCGGGCAGGTCGAGCGCCGGACGCGGTGGCCCCAGCGCGTTCTGTGTGCGCTTGTCCGGATCCTCAACCACACTCTGTTTTTGCGCGGGAATCGCGACAGGCAGCTCGCACGGTTGCCGCCCTGAATCCTCTACGTCGGCAACAAAGCGAAACCCACGCTTATGATGCGTGCGAACCAGCAACTGATCATTGCCGTTGTCACCGATAACGCGGCGAACTGCGCTGACACGAGAACTCAGCGTCGCCTCCGAAATGGCGCGCCCTTTCCACACGACATCGATCAGTTCTTCCCGGCTGACGATTCGATTGCGATTGCGGACCAAATAAACGAGCAGATCGAAGACTTGCGGTTCGACAGGGACACGATCGCTCCCCCGCCGCAACTCTTGGCGCGCAACATCGATTTCGAAATTAGCGAAGCGGAATGCGGGTGCTCTCACCTGTGAGGCGAGTTCGTCCGACTCCCACCCTTCAAAGTATCGCATTGGCTCGCCCCCTGACGGTACCGATGTCGTATACTCACGCTGATCTTCGGAAATTGCTTTCCGACGATGTGCTCCTTTTTTAGCGTAGAAAAAGTCGATTCGACTGTGAGGGTCCTCACAGAGCCCGCAGCGCCCTGCTTCAAGATGATCGTTGGACGTACCGAGGCCGACTTATCAGTCAATTCCGGAATTGCCCACGCGCGCGTTCGGCTAGTTCCCCCTTATTGATTTCTTCGGATGGCATGGGCAGCCCGCCCTTGCGGGCGCGCCTCGTTTGCGTGGCGCTGCTATGCCTCTATTTTGAGTTGAAGTCACGAAGTTTGACCTGAAGTTCACGAAAACGTCATTCAACAATCTAAATGCTATCTCCACGAAAATTCATGACCGGCCAACGCTCCCCTTCAAGTCTTTTGTGCCGGACGCAACTAATCCTGCCGCCTTGCACGGCTGCGCATGCTTTTGCGCGCACCAACGCACTCATGCGAGGTACCGAATTTGATATCCAGAAAACTGAAACTTTTTTTGATAGCCGGGGGTGTAGCGGCCCTAATTGCCACGCTGGCGAGCGCGATATACACGCGTGCCGATCTAGCAAATTGGTCGGCGAGTGAACTCGCCAAGCCGGACGCTGGTCAGATTTTACCTTCCCAACGGCGCGGCATATTTGCGTGCGCGATGCCAATTTCGGATTGCGAAAAAATAATGATCATCCTGCCGATAAACCTGAAATTTTCGCCGCTCGAAATTGACGAGGCCATCGACCGGTCAGTCGCACGATCACTCTGAAAGCGCGCCGAGGCCGTACATAATCCTCAAGACCGGAGTCATCGGCAGACCTACGCGGTCGAACCAAGCCTTGAACACTCCCACAATGCGGCCATCACGATAGATCTCCGCAAGCCCGGTATTGACTGCGAGCCTCAAGGCCCAATCCCCGCGTGGGAGGACAATTGCATAAGGCTCGACGGATAGGTCGTCGGGCAGCATGACCAGCGCTTGCGGATCCTTCATGTGAGCGCCGACCAACAAGAGCTTGTCGCTCGCGAACCCGTCGGCTTTTCCGCTTTCCAACATGGCGATGGCTTCAGGGCCATCTTTTACGGAAATGAGCATCGCTTCAATTTTTTGCTGCTTAAGCTGCGTGATGATGGCTTGCTCATTAGTGGTACCACTCGCAACCGCTATTCTCTTTCCTGCCATGTCTGAAAATGTGCGGATATTGGAGGCCTTGGTAACAACCAGGCCGGTACTCTCGACAAAGAAATAATTGGAAAAATCCACCTCTTTCATGCGGCCCAGAGTTGCCGTGCTGGATCCGCATTCCATGTCCGCCTTGCCGCTGGCCACGGTTGAAAAGCGCGTCTGAAGAGTAGCAGGCACCCAATCAATCTTTAGATCGCCGACACCGAGTTGCCGTCCGATTGAATTCGCTACCAGTTTGCAAAGATCGATTGAGAAACCGACCGGCTCGTTATTGTCATTTACGAACGAAAACGGCCGAGCATCGCGCCGGTATGCGACCTTGATCGTTTTTGTGCTGGCGATGGCCTTCAAACGGCTATCGGGCGGGATTTCAATCTGCGCGGAGGCGGTCGTTACAAACAAAAGAGCAAAAACCAAACTGAACAGTCGCGACATGTGTTTATCCCCTACGTCAAAAGTGCCGACGCTAGAGCGTCCATCAGCATCTCCATAGGACCAATCAGGCCAGACGAATTGATTGAGATCAATGTCCATCAATTCAAAAAATTCAGGCCAACTCAGTCTAAACCCCCTTGGGAAGCGTCAGATCGGCGGTACGCAGCGTCTTGGCAGATCCGATACCCATGCGCTTTACCACAGACATGGCCTCGACCATCGTGATGGGCAGCGGCCGCACGCGTTCTGCTGGCAAATACATGACATTGCCCGACATAGGTGTTGGTGCCTGCGGAAGAAATACCGCTACCCAACCGTTCTGAAGCGATTCAAGCAAATAGCCGATTTGCCATCCGTCCTCGATGTTGACGAGCGCCGGCTTCAGGTCTTCGGAATCCTCGATCTGAGCAAGACCCTCGGCGACGCTCTTTACCAATCGGTACTGCGGGAGTCCGCCCAGAAAGGAGTTCTCGGTCCAACGCATGAGATTACGGCCGGCAGCGGTGCGAGCAATGAGGCCTGCCGCAACTGAGATCAGGACCAGCATCAACAATGCGAGGCTCTCTTCTCCCGCCGGACCAACCATCTTATCGATGGTGAGGAATTCCGAAATCGGATGTGCGACCTTGCCGGCAAATCGCATCGCATGGCTGAAAAGAAGCACGACCAGGACCAGCGGCAAGAGGAACAAGAGCCCTCCTGCGATCGTGGCTTTCACGAATTTCAACGAGGACTCCGTTTCCGGCTGCCAGGTTCCCATTTGACGCTCCCCTTTGCATCGATCCGTTCTGCATCTGCGATCGGACTGAAAACGCAAGATCGGATGCAATTTTAGCGGGCGCCGGAGAGCCTGTACTGGTCGAATCGATCGCCAGCCAGACAGCTTTTCGAGCGGCAATGGTGTGATAGTTTTCTATGGCGCGCATGCCTGTCGTGCCGTTCAACCGTGATGGGACATTACCGCCGTATGAATATTATTCGCCTCTACGCACGCGTTCTGTCCTTGCTCAGGGCCGAAGGCGCGCTGGCATGGTTCTTGGCACTGGCAAATCTGGCTCTTGCGACCGCGCAGTTTGCGGAACCGGTTTTGCTTGGCCGCATCATCGATGCGCTGACCGGAGCGCAGACGCGCGGCGAGATCGCAGAATGGCCGAGACTGGCAGCGCTTCTTGCGGCATGGGCCGGCTTTGGACTTTTCACCATCGCCTGCGGAACGCTAATTGCGCTTTACGCAGATCGCCTCGCCCACCGGCGACGTCACGTGGTCCTAACGGGCTATTTCGAGCACGTTCTTCAACTTCCGCTCTCGTACCACGGCAATACTCACTCCGGCCGACTGATGAAGATGATGCTGCAAGGCACCGAAGCGTTGTGGGGCCTATGGGTCGGATTCTTCCGCGACCACCTCTCGTCACTCATCTCGCTGTTGGTGCTGCTACCAATATCACTTTTTGTAAACTGGCGGCTCGCTTCGTTATTGATTGTTCTGTGTGTCGTTTTCGCGGTACTCACTGCTCTGATTGTGCGTAAAACCGAGAGGTTGCAAAGTTCGGTCGAGCAACATTATTCAGATCTCGCGGAGCGCGCCTCCGACACGCTCGGCAATATTGCACTGGTACAAAGCTATGCACGCCTCGAAGCCGAGGTAGCCGAACTGCGACTGGTCGTTGAGCGACTACTGTCGGCGCAAATGCCGGTGCTTTCCTGGTGGGCGCTGGCAAACGTGCTGACACGCACCGCGACAACTTTGACCGTGCTGTCGATCATTATCGTGGGTGCTCTGCTGACCATGAAGGGCCAGGCGACGGTCGGCGAAATGGTCACGTTCATGAGCTTTGCCGGGCTGATCATTGCCCGACTGGAACACAGTGTCAGCTTTCTCAACACCGTGGTTTCGGAAGCGCCACGGTTGCGAGAATTTTTTCAGGTCTGGGACACCGTTCCTTCCATTCGCGACCGTCGAGGCGCCATTGATCCCGGGAGACTGCGCGGCCTCGTCGAATTCAAGCATGTGTCATTCTCATATGACGGCAAGCGCATGGCCGTGGAGGATTTGAACTTCAAGGCGACGCCGGGCGAAACAATTGCCCTTGTCGGTGCAACTGGCGCAGGCAAATCAACGGCAATTGCGTTGCTTCACCGTGCCTTCGATCCCCCGTCGGGGGAGATAGAGATCGATGGCACTGATATTCGCAAATTCAAGCTTGCGGCGCTACGCCGTAACATCGGCGTAGTGTTTCAGGAAACGCTCCTATTCAACCGTTCGATTGGAGCGAATCTCCGGGTCGGAAAACCCGATGCGACGGAAGCGGAGATGCGCGATGCGGTCGAGCGGGCGCAGGCATTGGAATTCATCGAACGAAAATTTCATGGCTTTGAGGACAATGTCGGTGAGCGAGGCCGCTCCCTGTCCGGTGGCGAGCGTCAGCGGCTGTCTATTGCCCGAGCACTCCTGAAGGATCCGCCGATCCTCATTCTTGACGAAGCCACGAGCGCGCTTGATGCCGACACCGAGACGAAGGTGATGCGGGCGCTTGACGAGGTGATGAAGGGAAGAACCACGTTCGTTATTGCCCATCGACTAGCGACGGTGCGCAAGGCAACCCGGATTCTTGTCTTCGACAAGGGAAGAATCGTCGAAAAAGGTACCTTCGAGGAACTCGTAAATGCCGGCGGGCGGTTTGCACGTCTGGCCCAGCAACAATTTATTTCGGCCGAGCCAATCGGCTATCCGGTCGCGGTGGACTGACCGGCCTGGCCCTAAATTAGGTAGATCCGGTCCGGCAACTCATTGCGGTCCTGAGCTGTAGGTGGAAAATGTCGCGCGAGCTCGTCTCCGCATATTTCCACGGCCGCAATGAAACCGTCCGCGATTCGGCCATTTCGTGTGTGAGCGATCAAGTCATCAACTGCCGTCTGCCATCTGCTTTGGGGAACGCGGGCGGCGATCGCCGTGCCGACAATGATGCGCGCATAGCGCTCGGCAAGTGATACGAAGATCAGTACTCCGGATTGGCTCTTGTTGCGTGCAAGGCCGCGGCTGACGAATTGCTCCATGGCAACCCGATAGGCGAGAGCGCGGCGTGCCCTGCGTGGCATCAGCGCGACTCGCACGCGAGGCAGGCAAAACAGCGTCAGCAACGCAAGAAAGACTGTAATCTGCAATGACAGAATCTGGAAAACCGTCATCGCAGTAAGTGCAGTAAGCAGCCACGGCAACAAGAGCGCCACCGCCGCCGCGATGAAAACAGGTGATGCCGTTGTGTGGGTCGAGGTCTGGGCCAATACGCATACGATCTCGCCGGAGGTCTTTGCTTCCGCCGCGCGGATGGAGCTTGAAATACGATCCTGATCTTCCTTTGATATGTTCATTACCAGCTCCCGGAAGCGCCACCGCCGCCCGAAGATCCGCCGCCACCGGAAAACCCGCCACCACCGGAATAACCTCCTCCTCCCGAATATCCGCCCCCCGATCTGCCGGAGCTGACGCTGGCATTGGCCAGCGTGGTGAAGAATACCCAGCGGAAGGTCGGCGAAACGATGAGCAGCGTGATGAAAACGAACAGCGCCAAAAGAAGGAGCCAACTCGCGGGGTCGGTCGGTTGCTGTTTGTCAAGCCGAAGCGACGGACGCTGTTCCCACTCCGATGCGTCGGTGGTCAGAACCGTAATAATGTCATCGACGCCCCGGGACACTCCGCCGCTGAAATCGCCGGCTTTGAAGCGTGGCGTAATGGCATTGGCAATGATGACCTTCGACAGAGCATCAGTGAGCGTCTTTTCAAGTCCGTAACCGACTTCGATGCGAACCCGCCGCTCGTTCGGCGCAACGAGCAATAGAACGCCATTGTTCTTGGTTTTCTCGCCAAGCTTCCAGGTCCGGAACAATTCGTTGGCGTACGGCTCGATATCCTGCCCTTCGAGCGAGTTAACGGTGGCAACGGCAATCTGAATGCCGGATTTGTCTTCAAGCTCGGCCAGCTTTTGCTCGATTGCCACACGCGTTGCGGGCTGGATGATGTTCGCTTGATCGACGACACGGCCCGTCAGCGTGGGGAAATTGAGGGCGAGGCTTGTCGCGATCGCAAGCAACAACGCGACAATAACGAATGCCGCGCAGATCCCTCTTCCACCAAAGGCAGAAGGGATTCGGCCCGCATTCATTTTGATGCCTTTACGTCGCAGCGACTCGTCAGAACTTCACTTGCGGCGGTTTGTCTGCACTCTCGCTCGCCGTGAATTCGGCCATCGGCTTGTTGCCGCGGAATACCGTGCTTGCCCAAATGATGCCGGGGAATGTCTTCAGTTCTGTGTTGTACTGGCGCACGGCTTCGATGTAGTCGCGTCGTGCGACCGCAATGCGGTTCTCTGTGCCCTCGAGCTGCGACTGGAGCGCCAGGAAGTTCTGATTGGACTTGAGATCGGGATAGTTTTCGCTCACAGCAATGAGTCGCCCAAGCGCACCGCTCAACTGATTTTGTGCGTCCTGAAACTGCTTCACCTTCTCCGGATCAGTGAGTTGCGAGGCGTCTACTTTGATCTGTGTTGCCTTTGCGCGCGCCTCAATAACGGCGGTCAAGACTTCCCTCTCCTGCTTGGCATAGCCCTGGACGGTCGCGACCAAATTGGGAATCAGGTCGGCGCGGCGCTGATAGTTGTTTTGTACGTCTCCCCACTTTGCCTTGGCCTGCTCCTCGAAAGTCGGGATGGTGTTGTAGCCGCAGCCAGCGAGAGTGAGCCCGGCAAAAACTGCAAAGACAATCGTGCGGATACGTACCATTGATGCGGTCATGACGAGCCCCTAGTCAAAATCATGGAAGAGCGGCCTGCTGAGCCGTTGACATGTGGTTATGAGCGAGCTTGCCCCTGATGCAGCTAGACCCGTGGCCCAGCTCCGGGATCCGAAATCACACGTGAAGCGACAAGCCGATTCCAGATAAAGAGCACAAGCACGGCACCGACAGTCGCGCCTATAAAACCTGCTCCCTGGTCAGGTTTGTACCAGCCGATCGCCTGGCCGAGCCACGTCGCCACGAACGCGCCTGCGATGCCGAGCGCAGTGGTGAGGATAAATCCCGCCGGCGTATTCGGCCCCGGCGAAAGCCAACGTGCGATAAGCCCGGCCACGAAGCCGATCAAAATGATCCAAAGGATTCCCATGCGCCCCTCCTATCTAGCGGCAAGTCCTCTCACGGCCGGCGGATGGCTCGTCGGCCGTAATCCAGGTCGAGCAAACGGTGCGCATGCATCAAAGCAAGCGCTGGGCCTCATGGTCCGTCGGCAGACGGCCTTGGGGTGTCAGCCGATCGACCGCTTGCGGCAGATATTCGCTGAGCATGCGGAGCAACTCATCCCGGGACATACCGGTTTGCGCCTGCACGGCGTTGATCCTGTCCGCTCCGAGGGCATTCGCCAGATCTTTTGGCGCTATAGTTTTGTTTGGCCCGGTCCCGACCCATGAATCAACCGCTTCACCTTGACCGGTCTGCTGAAACTGTTTGAGCAGATCGTTCAATCCGCCGCTCAAGACGCTACCGGCCGCACCGCCCGCGAGCAGTCCGCCTAGTCCGCCCTTCAGCAGGTCGCCTAGTCCGCCACCGCTGTCAGGCGCGTTTACGTTGATCTGCTTTCCACCGGGCGGTACGCGAGTATCCGCCGGGGCGGCAGATGGTTGACCGCCGGCAAGGCCTTTGACGGCCTTGTATGCGAGCAACCCGAGGATCGCCATGGTGATAGGCGACATCCCTCCGCTTCCGCTGCCCGCACTGGCATTCGGATCACGCTGCCCATGTGGTCCATTCTGCATCCCGTTGAGGACATCAATCAGGCCCATGTGTCGACTCCTGTCGAAATCTGGGGATAAGAGCTGAGGCTATGAAGCCGCGGTGACGAGAACATGGCGGCCCGCCAGGGCCGTGACTCGCTCGCGCGATTTTTACTACTGATATCGAAGACATACTGAGCGCTTCAGTGGCTGGGTACCGAACCGGGGGAACCCTTCGTACCAAGCAGTCGCCTTATTGTTGACGCTTACTCGCCAAGGTCGAGATGGACCTAGGTCCCATATCCCCTTTCGACTTCGGAATGGCATGTTTTGGCCGCCATAGGCGCGAGGGTTCCAGAGAACTCATGAGCCGACCCGCGGCGAACGAGTGTCTCTGTCATAACGCGTACTTAGTCCCAACAGACGGGAGGTTAATGACATGAGTGTCTTCGGAAAAATTATGGGCGCAATTTTCGGACATGGCTCCGCGCAGGCGGCCCCTACTTCGCCGACGGCGACGCCAGGTACCACTGCATCGCCCAGCGTAACACCCGCGAATGCGCCCCCGATGCAAACGGTGGACGTCGCCGCGATCGTTGACAAGGCCGTCGCAGCGAAGGGTGAAAAGCTTGCGTGGCGCACCTCGATCGTCGACCTGATGAAGGCGCTCGACCTCGACAGCAGTCTCGCCGCGCGAAAAGAACTTGCGAAAGAACTGAAATATACCGGCGACACCAATGACTCGGCGACCATGAACATCTGGTTGCACAAGCAAGTCATGGCGAAACTTGCCGCCAACGGCGGCAAACTGCCGGCCGATATCAAAACGTAAACGACACGCGGAACCAATTCGAGGAGGGTCCAATGTCAGGCGTTCTCATCAATCTATTGATTCAGATTGTTGCTGGCGCAATCGGTGGCAATGTGGCCGGCGGGGCATCAAAGGATCTCAGCCTAGGCACGCTCGGCAACACGATTGCCGGCGCCGTCGGCGGCGGCGTCGGCGGACAAGTGCTGTCGGCGCTTATTCCGGCGCTGGCTCAGGCCGGGAGCACGGCCGATATCGGCGCGCTGATCGGCCAGTTCGCCGGTGGCGGCGTTGCCGGTGCGATCCTGACCGCGATCGTCGGCCTGCTTAAGAACAGGATGGCTGCCTAAACCGGCGCCATCGGCAGCCCGCAACGAAAAGCGGCGGGCTTCGCTTTACCGGGAACCGCGCTGGCACGGCACCAGCGCGGAGGTATAAAATTTAATGCGCGATTTATGGCGATTCCGGCCGTGACGCCTGTCCCAGGCGCGCGGCTTAACAGTTCGTAAACCATGCTCGCGCAGGATTCCCGCCACACGCACTGCTGGTGGGGACTTACCCTTTGCGTATCAATCGCAGCTGGCCCTGCGTCGTCGGGGCTTTCCTCCTGGGCCTTTGCAATACACCCCTCTGCGCGGAGGACGGCGTATTCAAAGACAGGATCGTTTTCGGTCAGGTCGCGGCCCTCAATGGCCCTGCGCAAGCGCTCGGCCAAGGGATGCGCGAAGGCATCCTGGCGTCTTTCGAAGAAGCCAACCGCGCCGGCGGCGTCAACGGGCGCAAGCTTGAACTCAAATCGATCGACGACAGCTACGAGCCCGAGAAAACCATCGTCGCGACCAACAAGGCGATCAAGGAAGACAAAGTCTTTGCGCTGGTCGGCGCCGTGGGAACGCCGACCTCGAAGGCCGGTCAGCCGATCGCAACGGCGGCCAAGGTGCCATTCATCGGTCCGTTCACCGGCGCCGAGTTTCTCCGCAATCCCTTCAATCGCTACGTCGTCAACATCCGCAGCTCCTACTTCCAGGAAACCGAATCCTGGATTGAGCACCTGACCAACGATCTCGGCATCACCAGGATCGCAATCCTTTACCAGGACGACGCGTTCGGCCTTGCCGGTCTCAGCGGCGTCAAGAAAGCGATGGCCAAACGCGACATGTCGCTGGTCGCCGAGGGAACCTTCAAGCGCAACACCACCGCGATCAAGTCGGCCCTGCTCGAGATCATGAAGGGCCAGCCGCAGGCCGTCGTGACCGTGGGCCCTTACAAGCCTATCGCAGAGTTCATCAAGCTTGCGCGCCAACTCAAAGTTGACGCTGCGTTCGTCGCCATCTCATTTGTCGGATCCGACTCGCTCGCCCACGAACTTGGTAACCAGGGCGCCGGCGTGATCGTGAGTCAGGTCGTGCCGTTTCCGGGAGACCGATCGCTCCCGGTCGTCGGGTCCTATCAGGCAGCTTTGGCCGCCATCAATCCGAACGCAAAGCCGGGCTTTGTATCGCTTGAGGGATACCTCGTCGGCCAGCTTGTGGTCGAAGCCTTGAAGCGGTTATCGGGTGAGCCCACACGCGAGGCGTTCCTCAACGCCGTCGAAGGCAGTCCGTTTGATCTCGGCGGCGTGAAACTCATTTTCAGCTCCACGCAAAACCAGGGATCAAACCAGGTCTACTTCACCGTGCTGCAGGCGGACGGCTCGTTCAAGCCGGTCACGAAGCTCGTCAAAACCGTCACAAGGTGACAACAAGCGGATACGCAGGATGCTTCCCGGGCGGATCAATCAGATAAGAACGCAGAGCCCGAAGCCCGCTAAAAATTCGGGCTGGCTTTCGACCATCCGCGGCCGGCTGTATCTGGCCTTTGGCTTTGCCGCCGCGCTGACGCTCATCGGCTCGTCGATTGCTTTCTATGAATTCACGGTTATCGGTCTCACGACAAACGAAATTGCATTGCGCAGCTTGCCGACGACGACCGTCTCGCTCCGTCTGGCGGAGCAGGCGAGCAGCCTCGTTTCCTCGGGGCCCCGTCTGATGAGTGCCGGCACCGACGCAATCCGCGCCGAGATCATGGAAAACGTCGGCCAACAGGAAAAGCATCTCGAGAACGGGATCGCGCAACTGAAGAAACTCGGCATCGCAAAAGCCCATGATATCGAGGCTAGCCGGAAAGCTTTGTCGGAGCGCCTCCACACGCTCGACCAGACAATAACGAACCGGATCATCATGTCGAATGAGCGATCCTATCTGGCGTCATCAGTGCGAGCGGCGCACGAGGCGCTCCTCATCGGCCTCGCCCCGGCCATTGACGACGCCAACTTCGACCTGATGATGAGCGCCAAGCAGGAAGGGGCCGTCGCGCTCGAAGCGCGTCTCGAGCTTCTGCGGCGTTTGCTGGAAACAGAGTCGGAGTCGAACCTGCTGGCCGGGCTCCTGACGGAAGCCTCTCTCGTCAACGATCCGAGCCGTCTCGAGCCGTTGCGCGACCTCATCGACTCCGCGCAGCGCAAGATTACCAAGGATTTGAACGCGATCAGCGACCGCGCCCAGCAGCAGAAGCTCACGGCGCTTTACAAGCAGCTCGGCTCGATCGGCGCCGATGACGGGATTATCGCGGCGCGCGCCTATGAGCTCAATCAGCAGCGCGATGCCCAACTGGCGTTCAATGCCGCGCAGGCTGAAGCCGCCAAGCTAAAGCACGCCGTTGATGACCTTGTCGAAGAACAGGGGCGCATCGCCCAAGAGATATCCAGTTACGCCAGCGGGCAGATCCGCTCCGGGCAAGTGATCCTGATCGTGTTGTCGATCGCGGCGGTGATCGGCGCCGTGCTCGTGGCATGGCTTTACGTGGGCCGGAGTGTCGCGCGGCGTCTGGGCTTCCTCAGCGATGCCATGCGCCGCATCGCTGATGGCGATCTGAATGTCGACATTAAGGACAACCGCGGCGACGAAATCGCAGATATGGGCCGTGCACTTCTGTTCTTCCGCCAGGCGACAGCGGACGCGGCCGGCGCCCGACATAAAGAGAGCGAACAGACCCGCACGCTGGAATCCCGCCGGCAGCTTGTCGAAAGCGCGACCCAGCAATTTGAGCGGGCGGTATCGGATATCGCCAAGACGCTCGATCGCGCAGCTGCCGCTATGGACAGTTCCGCCCGGGACATGGCGAACAGCGCCACGCGCAATCAGGAACAGGCCCTCGCAACCGCAGCGGCATCGGAACAGGCAACGACAAATGTCGGCATCGTGGCGACGGCCGCCGAAGAAATCGCCCAGTCGATCGAGCACATTGCGGCCCGCGTGGCCAATTCGGCGACGGTCGCGAGTCAAGCGACCGACGAGGCCAAGGCCATTACCGACGCGGTCGAGAGCCTGTCCGCATCGGTCGATGAGATCGGTGAGGTCAGCGATCTCATCAGCAGCATTGCCGCACAGACCAACCTCCTTGCGCTCAACGCGACAATCGAGGCCGCTCGCGCCGGAGAAGCCGGCCGCGGCTTCGCCGTCGTGGCTCAGGAGGTGAAGGGTCTCGCCACCCAGACGGGCAAGGCGACCGAGGAAATAACCCGGCATATAGTATCGATTGAGCAGACGACCGCGCGATCGGTTCAAGCCATAAAGAAGATCGCGTCAACGATCGAGCAGCTTAGCGACGTTGCAAACGATGTGGCGGTGGCCATGCGGCAACAGGACTCGGTCACTCAGGAAATCGCGCGCAATGCCGGCGCCGCCGCAAAAGGCACGCGCGATGTTTCCGAAAACATCACCGAGGTCTCGAACAGCGCCGTGAAGACCGGCCAGGTCGCCTCCACGGTTCTGACTGCGGCCGGCGAGCTGGCGCAGCAATCGCACTTGTTGCGCAAAGAAGTCGAGCGTTACCTCGCGCAGCTTCGCGTGGCCTCGTAAGGCCGAGAACGCTATTGGGTCTGATTCCTTTAGAGCTGTCCTGCAAATAGGCTGGAACAAGCCCGAAGCATCGCCGTTATCGCCCCATGCGGGCGCTCCTCGTGCACAATCCGACGGCAGGAACGAAAGGCCACGACAAAGACAGCATTGTCGATGCCTTGCATCTGGCTGATTTCAAGGTCGACTACGTTTCCACCAAGGAAGATCGCGTCAAGGACGCATTGAAGGGCGCGCGCGGCCTGGTGGTGGCTGCCGGCGGCGACGGCACCGTTGCCTATGTTTTCCGCCATCTGCCCGACCATTCAATACCGATCGGAGTTCTGCCGCTCGGCAGCGCCAACAACATTGCCCGCTCGCTCGGCATCGCCGGCACGCCACAGGAGATGGCCGAGCAATGGCGTAACGGTCATACACGGCCATTCCATCTGATGGTGGTAGACGGTTTGAAAGAAGAGAAACTGTGCACCGAAGCGTTTGGAGTTGGGCTTATCGCCGCGCTGATCGGGCGCCGCGCCAAAGGAAAAAAAGCTGACGGCGCAGACGATATTCGTCGCGGGCGGCGCGCGCTCAGCGAAGTCCTCACCGAGGCCGAGCCGCTCGATATCGAGGTGAACGTCGACGGCCAGCCCTGGAAGAGCGACGTCCTCGGGGTGGAGGTTCTTACGATCCCTTTTACCGGCCCGGCCTTGCCGCTTGCCCACGACGCTGACCCGAGCGACACGCTGCTGGATGCGGTTGCGGTCGACCGCGAGCAGAGCGAGGCCTTTGCTGAATGGATCAAGGCCCCGCAGGACCGAGAGCCGCCAGTGATTGCCCGCCAGGGTACGAAGATTGAAGTTCGCTGGCGCGGCGTCGAAAGCCGTATCGACGACAAGCTCATCAAGGCAAAGTCAGACTGGCAGGAAGTTACGCTTTCCTGTGACTCTGACCCGTTGCGCATTCTCGTGCCGGCGCAGCACCCGGCCGTGCGGAAGAGCGCGAATGGCGGCTAGCATGAGCCAGGCCGCGGACGATGCCGAGTTCTTTGGCCATGAAGACTTTGGCCATATCGACGACATAGAACAGATGGCTGTCGAGCTCGCAACGCTCGCAGGGGCCGAGATTGTCACCACTTTCGGCGGGATTTTTACCGTACGCTACAAGACCGGGGACGCCGACAAGCTCAGCGCGCGCGATCCCGTGTCGGAGGTCGATCGCCGCGTCGAGACGCTGATCCGCACGCGGCTGGCCGAGCGTTTCCCGACCCACGACATCATCGGCGAGGAGATGGAGGAGCGTCCGGGTCGCGGCCAGGACTGCGTGTGGGCGGTGGATCCGATCGACGGCACCACGAATTTCGTCAATGGCTTTCCGATGTTCGCCGCGTCGATCGGTGTGTTGCACCGTGGCGTGCCCATCGCCGGTGCGGTCTGGTGTTCAGTCAGTCACGCGCTGCGCGCGGGAGTCTATCACGCCGCGACCGGGCGGAAATTGCGGTTCGAGGGCGATGACGTGACTCCAAAGGTCAACGCCGCCGTCCTGCGGCGTCTTGCCGGCGTTCCCATTGCCGCCGACGCCGACGAAGTTGGCTGGGAAACCCGCAAGACCGGCTCGGCCGCGCTTGAATGCGCCTTGGTGGCCGCCGGATTGCTGGAGGTGGCGCGCTTCGCCTCGCCAAATATCTGGGATGTCGCGGGCGGCATCGCCTTGGTAAGG